>OFJB01000076.1_pt1 | contig 63409 bp, 64 predicted proteins | sample 1775081 | NCBI WGS metagenome assembly OFJB01 (sample SAMN08195771, study PRJEB24354) | sludge metagenome | isolation source: initial sludge from phenol fed wastewater aerobic bioreactor | place: India: Nagpur | collected 2016-06-05 | reverse complement strand
TGATGCGCTGGGACACGGCCGAGGGGGTGACGTGCAGGGCCGCGGCGGCCCGCTCGAAGCTGCCTTCGCGCACCACGGCCGCCAGGGCGCGCAGGTTGTCGTGATCCAGTTGCATGGGCGTGAGTTCCAGGGCGGAGTGCCGGGCGTTCCGTATCCGGCGGTGCGGGGGTCGGTGGGGCATTCGATGCCGGGCGTCTGCCGTCCGCCACCGACGCCATGTATTAAGCCTGGCTAAATCATATTTAAATAAATTAGCTGTATTTTATATCCCGTCTTGCGCACAATGTGGTCCTGGCCCCCGCGCGGCGTCCGTTCCAGCCCCCGCGCGCGGCGGGCCGGTGGACGGCCCGGGCTTCGCGCCGCCCGCCGCCCCGGCCCTTGTTCCGTTCCTTGTTCCGTTCCTCGTCCGCCACCGCAGGAGTCCATGATGTTCGCCGCCGCCATGCCCACCGTGTCCCCCCTGGTCGCCGCCTGGACCAGCGGGACGCTGACGGGCCTGGGCATGTTCGCCGTGGTGGGCGCGCAAAGCGCCTTCATCCTGCGCCAGGGCATCGCCCGCGCCCACCTGAGCGCCATCCTGCTGGTGTGCGCCCTGATCGACGCCTGCTTCATCTTCGGCAGCGTATCGGGCCTGCAGGCGCTGACGGCCTGGCTGCCCGGGCTGGCGGGCGCCGTGCAATGGTGCGGGGTGGCGTTCCTGTCGTGGTACGGCGTCCAGTCGGCGCGCCGGGCCTGGCGCCCGGCCGGCGCTTCACGGCGGCGGCGTGGCTCGCGCTGCTGGCGGCGCTGGCCCTCGTGCCCTGGGTGCTGGGCGCGCAGAGCTACGCCGCCGTGCTGCTGACGGAAATTGCGATCGCCGCGCTCTTCGCCGCGAGCCTGCAGCTCATCGTCGGGCCGGGCGGCCTGCATTCGTTCGGCCACGCGGCCTACTTCGGCCTGGGGGCGTATGCCGCGGCGCTGCTCGCGCGCGGCGCCGGCCTGCCGCTGGCGGCGGTGCTGCTGCTGGCGCCGCTGGTGGCGGCGGCCGGGGCGCTGGTCTACGGCTGGTTCTGCATGCGCCTCACGGGCATCTACCTGGCGATGCTCACGCTCGCGTTCGCGCAGATCACCTGGGCCGTGGCCTACCAGTGGGACGGCGTGACGGGCGGCAGCAACGGCCTCACCGGCGTCTGGCCGCCCCCGTGGCTGGCCGGCGGCGCGGGCTTTTACGGGCTGGTGCTGCTGCTGTGCGCGCTCGGCATCTGGGCGCTGCGGCGCCTGCTGCATGCGCCGCTGGGCTGGGCGCTGCGCGCGGCGCGCGACTCCGGCGCGCGGGCCGAGGCCGTGGGCCTGCCGGTGCGGCGCGTGCAGTGGGCGGCGTTCGTCGTGGCGGGCTGGATGGCCGGCTGGGCGGGCGCGCTGTTCGCGTTTTCCAAGGGCGGCGTGGCGCCGGACGTGCTCTCGGTCGGCGCCTCGGTCGATGCGCTGGTGATGGTGCTGCTCGGCGGCGTGCAGGCGCTCGCCGGCCCGGTGATGGGCGCGGCCGCCTTCACCTGGCTGCACGACAGCCTGGCGCGCTCCACCGAATACTGGCGCGCGCTGCTCGGGGCCGTGATGCTGCTGCTCATCCTCGTATTTCCTGATGGAATTGCGGGTCTGGCGCAATACGGACGGGCGCTGGCAGCTCTCAAAACGAGAGTCTTCGGGAGGGTGCGGTGAGCCTGCTCGAAGCCTCGGCCCTGCGCAAGTCCTTTGGCGGCGTGCACGCGGTGCAGGGCGTGTCGCTGCGCGTGCAGGCCGGCGAGCTGCTGGCGCTGATCGGCCCCAACGGCGCGGGCAAGACCACCACCTTTCACATGCTCGGCGGCCAGTTGCGCCCCGACGCCGGCCGGGTGCTGCTGCAGGGGCGCGACGTCACCGGCCTGCCGCCGCGCGCGCTGGCGCGCCTGGGCGTGGGCCGCACCTTCCAGATCGCCGAAACCTTCGCCAGCTTCACCGCGCTGGAGAACGTGCAGATGGCGCTGCTGGCGCACGACGGCCGCCACTGGCGCGCGTGGCGCGGCGCGCGCCACCATCGCCCCGAGGATGCTCGCGGCCTGCTCGCGCAGGTGGGCATGGCCGGGCAGGCGGGCCGCGCGTGCAGCGAGCTTGCCTACGGCGACGTCAAGCGCCTGGAGCTGGCCCTGGCGCTGGCGGGCGAGCCGCGCCTGCTGCTGATGGACGAGCCCACCGCCGGCATGGCGCCGGCCGAGCGCGTCGCGCTGATGCAGCTCATCCGACGCCTGGCGCGGGAGCGGCGCATCGGCGTGCTGTTCACCGAGCACAGCATGGACGTGGTCTTCGGCCAGGCCGACCGCATCGCCGTGATGGCGCGCGGCGAACTGCTCGCCGAAGGCGCGCCCGAGGCGATCCGGCAGGATGAGCGGGTGCAGCAGGCCTACCTGGGGCACTCGGCCGCGCCCGCGTTCGCCCCTCGTGCGCGGGAAGACGGCCGGGGCGAGCGCCCGCCGCCTGAGCAACCCCCCCTGCTGCAGGTGCAGGATTTGTGCGCCTGGTACGGCGCGGCGCAGATCCTGCACGGCGTCTCGCTCGCGGTGCGCCCCGGCGAGGTGCTGGCCCTCATGGGGCGCAACGGCGCGGGCAAATCCACCACGCTCAAGAGCATCGCCGGGCTGATCGCGCGCACCGCGGGCAGCCGCCGCTTCATGGGCCAGGACATCACGCGCTGGAGCACCCACCGCATCGCCCGCGCGGGCCTGGGCTACGTGCCCGAGGAGCGGCGCATCTTCGGCGACCTCAGCGTGCTGGAAAACCTGGAGACCGGCCGCCAGGGCCCGCGCGCCTGGCCCGGCGGCGCGCCGCTGCAGCCGTGGACGGTGCAGCGCCTGTTCGCGCTCTTTCCCAACCTGCGCGACATGCCGCGGCGCCTGGGCGCGCGCATGAGCGGCGGCGAGCAGCAGATGCTCACCGTGGCGCGCACGCTCATGGGCCAGCCCTATCTGGTGCTGCTCGATGAGCCGTCCGAGGGGCTGGCCCCGCTCCTCGTGGAGCAGCTGGCGCACGCGGTGCGCCAGCTCAAGGCCTGCGGCATCGGCATCGTGCTCAGCGAACAGAACCTGGCGCTGGCCGAGGCCGTGGCCGACCGCGTGGCGGTGATCGAGCAGGGCCGCATCGTGCACGAGGCCCGCATGGCCGAATTCGCCACGGACCCGCGTATGCGGCAGGAGTATCTCGGGCTGGCGTGACGAAAGGCACTGGCGCGGGCGCCGCCGCCTTCCCCCAGAGGAGGAAGGAGTACGAGCCTCATGAAGCTGCGCCACTGCCTCCCTCTCGCCGCCGGCGGCGCCGCCGCGGCCCTTCAATGCCGCCGCCGTGAGCACGCTCGAAGGCATGGCGTGGGCCCCGATGCCACGCTCTACGCCTGGGCGCGGCTGTACGACGGCAGCCGGCAGGCCTACGCCGCCCAGGCTCCTAGCCCTGCAGCGCGGCAGCTGGGAGCTGTTGCACCTGCTGCGCGACGAGGCCCATCTGATCTACCCGAGCGGCGCGCGAAGAAGTCACCGACACCACCATCGTCTACGCCGGGCTGCTCTACAGCGCGCTGCTGCTCACTCTCTGACTGTGGCTGGGCAGGCTGGGCTTGCGCATGCTGCGCCTGGGGCCGCGCCGCCAACCGGGCGAATCCGAGGCCGACCACGAGGCGCGCGTGCGCCGCGAGCTGCAGGCGCGGCTCGTGACCGGGCGCGGGCCTTCCGGCGGGCCCCCTGCCGGTCGCGATCCCGCCGAACGCTTGAGCGAACTCAAGCGTCTGCGCGATGCCGGTCTGATCGACGCGGCCGACTTCATACGGATTCGCATTCAATCGTCTCACTTTGTTGGTTCGCCTCGCCGTGCTACAGCACTGCCTTCGGCTCCCGCCGCGTTATCCGATCGAATGCGAACCCGTATCAATCGCAAGAAGGCGCAAATCCTCAGTGAACTATGAGAAACCCACCACGCACCCACCCCGCCGTGCGGCCCTGCTGGCCCTTGCTTTGCTTTCCGCTGCCGGCGTCCTGGCAGCGCCGCCATCCAAGACCCTCGCCGGCGGCTCGCACACGCTGCTGCTCAAACAGGACGGCAGCGTCTGGGTGGCGGGCAGCAACGGCGCGGGGCAGATCGGCCTGGGACCGGGCATGCGCGAGGCGCTGGCCTTCGTGCCACTGGCGCCGCCCAGGCCTTGACCGGGGCGCCGCCGATTAGGCGCGGCGCAGGCGGCGAACGGCGAACGCCACCGCATGCCCCGCCAGCAGCCAGGCCGCCAGCCAGAACGCAATCACCAGCACGACGCCGAACGCCGAGGGAAACGACCAGCCATTCGCTTCGGTGGCATCGAACACCGGCAAGCCCAGGGACCTGAACAGGCGCAAAGGCCCGTACAGCGAGGCACCCGCCAGGCCGGCCAGGGGATCAGGCAGGGGAAGAAAAAGCGCGGCCAGCACCGCGGCGGCATGGCCGGCGGTGAACAGGAGGAACAGGCGGTGAGCAAGTCGCATGGAGGCCCCCGATAAGCAGGCGGGTTGGCTCGGCCGAGTGGCTAAAAATCAGTCCCGCCTGCCGGACGAAGCCACATCCACCGCCGAAAGAGAAAAACAGCATAAACCAGCGCGAGGAATGGTTTTACATTGGGGCCGCACTCCAAACGCACCGTTTGCCCAGGGCCGACGTCCACTTCCAGCGGCCTGGAGCGGCACCAATCAAGCGCCAGGTGAACGGTGTGCCTGCCCGGCTCGACGGCAAACACAGCCGAGCTGCCGTTGCCGACCCGAACGGCCTCACGGTCATTCACCACAATCCTGTAGTCGCGCATGCGGTCTTGCCAGCGAGACTCGATTCTTTGCACGACGATTTGAGACATCCCTGTCGCCCTGCTCACGCCCAAGCCCACCCGACCCCGCGCCGAAGCGAAGGCGTGAGGCTCGGGCGCGGCGCCTTCTCAGGCGGCACTGGTTTTGGGATTGGGGCCATAGGCGTTCGTGCCGGCCTCACTGTCCTGAACGGTGAAAACAACAAGAACGATGGCGCCGATCAGTGGAATGAACGCAATGAGCAGCCACCAGCCGCTGCGCCCCGTGTCATGCAGGCGGCGCACCCCCACCGCGATGGACGGAACGAGCAGCGCCAGGGACATGAGGCCGCCGAGGAAACCCATGCCGGTTTCCCCGCTGAATGAGCCCGTGATCCCATCGATGATGGACAGGCCAATGAAGATGAGGATGTAGAAAAGGAAGAAATACCAATATTCGGCCCGTTGGGCGCGCCCGGAGAAGGTGGCGTATTTTTTCAGCGCGGTAAGAAACCAGTTCATTTTTCCCTCTATTGGTTGATGCCTCAAGACTTTGAAGGACAGGCGAGGCTTGCCTGCCAGCCGAGGATGGTATCCAGAAACGCTTTCGAATCGGCATGCTGATGCCAAAAATACCGTGGCATGAAACCAGCACGCGATCACAGCCTGCCCGTGGGCCGATGGCGACCGATCTCCCCGGCTTCTCCCCGGCTCTTCATGCCGCTGGCACTGCCAGGCGCTGATCGGCTTGCGGGCGCTGGCTACACGCCATGGTTGGCTGGCGAGCTGCGCTCTCCGAAGTGCCAGATCGCTTCGGCGCGGCTGCCGATGTACCAGAAGCTGACAGCCAGTGCCGCAAAGAAGACGGCCTTATGGATGGAATCCCAGAAGTACTCGAAGAAACGGGTATAGAGGTTGATGAAAAGAAAGGTCAGTCCAAACCCGCGAAGTACCCCGTCATCCCGCTTGAGCCCGTACCAGATCGCCGCGATGGCCGCAGCGCCAAACAGCAGAGACCAGTGCAAGAGCTCGTACTGCCGCACTCGGTGCCATTGCATCATGTCTCCATAATTGCCAAAAATGGACATGATCCAGAGTGCGATGAACAGATTGAGCAGGCCAATGGTCTTCGTTTGCGGCGACATGGAAAGCAAGCGGGCCCGGAATGTCGGGCCGACTGACTGAACGGGAGTGTGCTGCCCCGCTATTCCGAGCATGGTCAGTGCCCCACCGAAGATGACGAACCGCAGCGGGTAATTCATCCCGAGAAAATACATGCCGCCGCCAGAGACATAGCCGGTCTCCGTTCCCATCCAGGCCCCCAGGGAGAGCAATCCGAAGATCCACACGAGCGCGGATGGAAACCACAGACCGAGCAAGGCATACAGAACGGAGGCGATCAGGAACAGCACCGAGTAATGGCCGCTGCCCGTGTCGATGGCGACGCCCAGGAAGAAGACTGCCGCCGCCAGCGCCAATACGCCGAGAAAGAAGACGGCTTCATTGCGATGGACGCGGTGCGGATATTTCTTTCGCAGCAGCAAGCCATACCAGAAGATCACGCCCGATACGGCTGCGAAGAATGCACATTTCACAGCAGCCGGGGCGTTGAAGATGCGCATGAGAAGTTCCATCAGCAGCTTGTCAGCCAGGATGGAGCCCATCGCAATGACGAAGCAGAAAATGGCGATGATGAACGAATAGCGCGCCGTTCTTTGCCAGTCGAAAGGTGCAATGGAGATCGACGCCGTGAGTTGCGCCTTGGTTTCGTCATCGATAACGCCGCCCTCATGCCAACGGCTCACTGCATGCATGACAATGCCGTGGTGCTTTCTCGGAAGCGCCATACGCCATGGCGGATTTTTCTGCTCCATCGCTCCCTCCCTGTACGGTTCAACCGCAATCCGATGCCTGAATCAAACTGCGTCGCGAAACTGGTCTAATTCCAATTCCAGATCAACCGATCACTTTGTCGGCTTCGCTTGCCGTGCTACAGCACTGTCTGCGCTTCGCCTTCGCGTGCTCGATCGATCTGGAAATGGAATAATTGGACAAATCATCAGCCCTTGGCATCGCCGCGGTTCATATTAACCGCGGCCCGGATTAGTTGAAGAAAAGCTTGCTCGTCGAGTGAGTCGGACTGCTTCAGGTCGATGGCGCGACGTGCCTTGCCGTCCAGGCTGGTGTTGAACAGCCCATGCGGATCGTCCAGGCGGGCACCTTGGGCAAAGGTGAGCTTCACCTTGCCCTTGTATGTTTCACCAGCGCAAATCATTCCGTGGTCTGACCATGTGGGTACGCCTGAGGGGTTGGAAGGCTTCTTCCATTTTTGCTCTTCAACTGCGTCCGGTGCGGCACGCTTGATCAAGTCGCGAAGCTGGTTCAGCCGCGCTGCCCGCCAGTCTCCAGGTGCGGCGGATTTGTTTCTTGCCTCGGTCATTGGACCATTCCTCGGGAGAGCTAGTGCATGAACTAAGCCGTGCCACGAATTGGCATCTGCTTGAATGAATTGTCAGGTGGCGTTGGTGTCAACTGTTGAGTGCCGTTTGCCGATAAATGCCCTGAGCCAACCTAAAGAGATGAGCAGGATTCCAAGGAAAAATAACACCAAACCAGTTGGTAGTAGCCAGAAAGGCTCATTCAGCAGCCCACTGGCATCGACGGATGAGCCAGTCATGTGAAATGCCACAAGAGAGGCGATCCCGAGCGTAATAAATCCGATGCCGATTTTATTCATGATGGATCTTGCGGCAAAAACTGAGTGCCGGACTCGTATCCGTGTGTGGAGTGTGCATGAATAGAAGGAATGTGTATGCGGCCACCTAATGAATGATTTTAGCCGCCGCCATAGACGGTCGGTTGCGACGAATGGTTAAGAACACATGCAGGATGTAAATGAGCAAGCCGCCACTGCCAAACCCCACCGCCCAAAAAATACTCAACCCCGCCTTTTCGTGAAGAAAAGCTTGCTCGTCGAGCGAGTCGGACTGCTTCAGGTCGATGGCGCGACGTGCCTTGCCGTCCAGGCTGGCGTTGAACAGCCCATGTGGATCGTCTAACCGGGAAGTCCCTGTAGAGGGGTTAGCCCACCGGCTCCTTGAGCGCACGATCTTTCCGGCAAGCACGCAGAGGCCGCGCATTCCCCGAAATTATGCTAACGATCTGCATCTTCTTGGCGTTCACGACGGCCTTGATGCAGGCGCACCCATACCCGTGCGAGCCGTTGACTGGCACCCATTGTGAGTCTTTGAATTGGGGCCAATCACCTTGGGCCTCGTAGCCCCCCTGGATGGCAATGGTCCACTCACCATCGCGATCATGGAGCCAAGCATTGCCTGGGGTCGGATTCTCGAACCAGCCGCACCTAGTTTGCGGCTTTGCTGCTACGGCTGCATAAGAGCCGTTCGCAAGCATCCATAAGGAGCCGATCAGCAACAACACGACTTTGGGAGTGTGCATAAACCAATGAAGGTTGGATTTCAGGGGGCTAACGAATGAAAGGGGGCGATCTCAAATCCGAAGTGCAACACCAGTGTTTGAGAATCAATGAATCGTAGCCGAGACTTTCTCGCTGATAGCGGCCATGAGGCGTTTGAAAGCCTGGTAGGGACTGTCCCATCCCAGCGTCTGCCTGGGCCGGTTGTTCATCAGGTCGGCAATGGAGTCCAGCGCATCCTGGTCATGCACCGACAGGTCCGTACCCTTGGGCAGAAACTGGCGCAAGAGGCCATTGGTGTTCTCGCAACTGCCTCGCTGCCAAGGACTGTGCGGATCGGAGAAATACACCTTCACCCCCGTGGCCTCGCTGAGCTGCTTGTGCCGTGCCATCTCCTTGCCTTGGTCGTAGGTGAGCGTCTGGCGCATCGGCGCCGCCACCGCATTGAGCTTGGCAGAGAACGCCGCCAGAGCACTCTGCGCGCTGGCATCGGCCATCTTGCACAGCAGCACAAGCCGTGTGGTGCGCTCCACCAGCACGCCCACGGCCGACCGGTTGCCCACGCCCTTGATCAGGTCGCCCTCCCAGTGGCCGGGCATCACGCGGTCTTCGATCTCCGGTGGGCGCACATGAATGCTCAGCATCTCGGGAATCTGCCCGCGTCGATCCTGGCCGGCAGAACGCGGCCTGCGCGTGCTCTTGCCCTGGCGCAGCAAGGCGATGAGCTGGCGGCGCAGCTCTCCACGCGGGTAGGCATAGATGGCGTTGTAGATCGTCTCGTGCGAGACGTGCCAGGCGGGATCATCGGGATGCATGCGCCTGAGTGTGCTGGCAATTTGCTGCGGCGACCAGCACCAGCTCAGCAGCGTGCAGACCGTCTGCCACAGGGCGCCATCAGCGTGCAGCTTGGGCAAGGGGCGAGCATCGATGCGGCGCTTGAGACACGCACTGTGGGCGCTGCTGCTGGCGTAGCCGCTATCGCTGCTGTTGCGCCGCAGTTCGCGGCATAGGGTGCTGGGGCTGCGCCCCATCAGTCGCCCCATGGCTCGCAGGCTCCAGCCTTGCTGGTGCAGCGAGCTCAGTGTCATGCGCTCTTCGGCCTGCAGTTGTGTGTATCTTGTTCCCATCTGTGCAACTTACCTCAGGTGAGGGTGTTGCACTTCGGAGTTGAGATCGCCGGGACTTCCCCGTCCCGAGTGGCCCGCGCGCTTGCGGGAGACGGCAACTGAGTGCCACGATGGGAAGTGCGAAACCTCATCAACTCGCTCGAAAGGGGAAGTCCATGACCATCGTAACCGTAGGAATCGACCTTGCCAACGGCGCCACACCCACCCCCCAAGCTACCCAAACTGCTCGATCGCATGCGCACCCATTTGCGCACGCGCCGCTACAGGCAAGACGGTCTTGGGCTCGGGGTTCTTCGTGCCGGTTTTGTTGTCGTACGGATGGACGCTGAACGGCTCTCGATGGACGAAGCGCGTGAGCGCGCCCTGCAAGGCCTGAAGGTCGAGCGACCGGGCGTCGTATCCGGTGATCCCGGGTGCATTGCGCTCGGCGCGGTCTCGCATGAAGTCGCCGGTGGAGATTGATTCCCCTCGGATGTCAAACTGACCCAAAGCGGCGCAAAGCCGGGCGGCGAGTGTGGATTTCCCCGTGTCGGCCCAGCCGCAGAGGGCCACGAGAAACGGGGGCGCTTGGGTTTGAAGCGCGGTGCGGACCAGGGTGGCGAGCGTTTGAGGCAGGTCCATTTCCGGGCTGGCGGGATCAACGATGGGCCGCAATGGAGTGCTTCGCCAATGATGGAGGCGCGTAACGCCCTTACCCTCGCACCCCGCCCGGCTTGCAATCCGGATGCAGGCTTGCCTGGGCCGAAGGCCGCTGTGCCGCGCGCTTGAACCAGGGGCCGATGTGGGGCAGCGTGCGGTCGAACGGCTGCTTGACCGACGCGCCGAAGTCCAGCCAGCCGTAGAGCCAGATGTCGGCGATGGTGAAGCGCTCGCCCGCCAGCCATGGCCGGCCGTCGGCCATCGTGGCGTCGAGCCAGGCGAGGCGGTCTTGCGCCACGCGCTTGAGGCCGGGCGCGGCGTCGGGTTCGACCGGGATGCGGCCGGTGAAGCGCGCCGCGCCCTCGGCCCAGTGGAAGGCGTTGTGGATGTTCTCGGTGACGTTCAGCTCCGCGCGGCGCTGCCACTGGCGGGTGAGGGCGCGCTCTTCGGGCGTGCGGCCGATCAGGGCGGGCGCGGGGTGCCGCTCTTCGAGGTATTCCATGATCGCCACGGATTCGGCGATGCAGGTGCCGTCATCGAGCAGCAGCGCGGGCGTCTGGCCCGCGGGGTTGCGCGCGAGGTAGGGCGGCTGGCGGTTGTCTCCGGCGAAGACGTCCACCTGCTGCGTGGGCAGGGCGAGGCCTTTTTCGAGCAGGAACATGCGCAGGCAGCGCGGGGCGGGGCTGAGGGCGTCGAAGAGCAGCATGGCGGGATTGTCTGGCGAGGCGGGATCACCCTTGGGGCTGCGATGCTGTTTGCGGTTGGAATCGCTCCCGCGGCGTCATGGCGCGCGGGTGCGCGGGTCGTAGAGCCAGCGGCGCACTTTGCGGGCGGTGATGCGGGCTGCGCCAGGGTGGCGCGGGTTGATCAGCAGGTTGCTTTCCTCGGGCACGATGACCGAGGGCACCTCGGCCAGGCCGCTTGCGCCCTCGAAGGCCCAGGCGCTGCCCCAGGCGATGCTGACCCGGGCGGCGGGCAGGGCGTCCCAGCCGACGTGCTGCGCGGGATCGAACACCGTGCGCGCGGCCCAGAGTTCGGCCGGGATGTCGAGCCGCACCAGGTAGCGGTTGAGCGGCAGCGCCGGGCCCGCGCCCAGGTGCACCACGGTCTCCAGGCAGGCCAGCGCGCGGCTGGTGCTGGCATAGACCATGGGCGTGCCGCGCGCGTTCCAGCGCCCGCCGCTGCGCTCGGCGCCGGCGCCGCTCAGGTCGTCGGCGGTGTACTCGGGGGTGTCGGTGGCGATGCGCCAGAGGGCGACGGGCGCCGCCTCAGGCATAGACGCCGTTTTGCATCTGCAGCAGCAGGTTGCCCAGCGCCTCGCGGCCGTCGGCGGTGTCGAGCAGTTCCTGCGGGCACGCGCCGCCGAGCGCGGCGACGGGCTCGGCCATCCAGGCGCTGAACCAGCGCGCGGCGCTGAAGCGGGGCGGGGGCTCGCCGGACTGGCGCACCATGGCATCCACCTGGCCGATCAGGCGCGACAGGCCCACGAGCTTCTCGCTCTCGGATTCGGAGAGCTGCCCGCGCGCGGCGATCTTGCGCTCCACCGTGGAGCGGGCCAGCCCCACGGCGCGCATGAACTGGTCGCGCGGCAGGCCCATGGCGGCGCTCATCTCCTGCACGGCGCGCGCGGGCAGGCCCTGCTTGACGAGGCGGGCGCGCTCGATGGCCGAGAGGTGGAAGGTGTTGGCGGGCGCGGCGGAAGGGCGGTGCAGCGCGTAGCTGGCGCTGCGTTCGCGGGCGGTGGGGGGCGAGGTGGACATGGTTTGCTCCGAATGAGATGAAATTTAATCTCGAAAGAGACAAAACGCAAGCGCCCCATCGCATGCCATGAACGGGTCGAATCCGACATATACCATATTTGATAGCGCATGGCGCTTGCCCAGCAAGCGCTGGACCGCTATTTGGCTTGCAAGACCCGCCGGTACTGGATGGCCTCGCCCACGTGCGCCACCGTGACGTGTTCCGACCCGGCCAGGTCGGCGATGGTGCGCGCCACCTTCAGCGCGCGGTGCGTGGCGCGGGCCGACCAGGCCAGGCGCGTGGCGGCGGCCTGCAGGAAGCGCTGGGCCGCGTCGTCCAGCCGCGCCATGCGCTCCAGCGCCTGCCCGGCCAGGGCCTGGTTGGGCGTGCCCTGGCGTCGCAGGGCGCGTTCGTGCGCGGCCGCCACGCGCGCGCGCACCGCGCTGCTGGCTTCGCCCGGCGGGGCGCCCAGCAGTTCTTCGGCGGGGATGTGCGGCACTTCCACGTGCAGGTCGATGCGGTCGAGCAGCGGGCCGCTGAGCTTGCCCTGGTAGCGCGCGATCTGCTCGGGCGTGCAGCGGCAGGCGCGCTGGCGCGAGCCGGCGAAGCCGCAGGGGCAGGGGTTCATGGCCGCGACGAGCTGAAAGCGCGCGGGAAACTCGGCACGCTGCGCCGCGCGGGCGATGGTGATGCGGCCGCTCTCCAGCGGCTCGCGCAGCGCTTCGAGCGCGCTGCGGGCGAACTCGGGGAATTCGTCGAGGAACAGCACGCCCTGGTGCGCCAGCGAGATCTCGCCCGGCCGGGGCGGCGAGCCGCCGCCCACCAGCGCCACCGCGCTGCAGGTGTGGTGCGGGCTGGCGGTGGGGCGCTGCATCCAGCGCTCGGGCGTGAAGCGCCCGGCCAGGCTGGCCACGGCCGCGCTCTCCAGCGCCGCGTCCACCTCCATGGGCGGCAGGATGCCGGCGAAGCGCTGCGCCAGCATGGATTTGCCCGAGCCGGGCGGGCCCACCAGCAGCAGGCCGTGGCCCCCGGCGGCGGCGATCTCCAGCGCGCGCCGGGCGGCGGCCTGGCCTTTGACGTCGGCCAGGTCCGGCCCGTGCGTGCCGGCCTCGGGCGTGGCCGGCTGCAGCGGCTGCCAGGCGGCGGGGGCCTCCGGGCGGGCATCGTCGCCGGAGCCGGGCGGCAGGAACTGCGCCACCACGTCCAGCAGGTGCTCGGCGCCGTAGATGGCGGCATCGGGCACCAGCGCGGCCTCGCGCGCGCTCTCCAGCGGCAGCACCATGCGCGCGGCCTCGCCCTGGCTGCGCAGCGCCAGCGCCGTGGCCAGCGCGCCGCGCACCGGGCGCAGCTGGCCCGAGAGCGACAGCTCGCCCGCGAACTCCCAGCCCGCCAGCCGCGCGCCGTCGACCTGGCCGCTGGCCGCGAGCAGGCCGAGCGCGATCGGCAGGTCGAAGCGCCCCGAATCCTTGGGCAGGTCGGCCGGCGCGAGGTTGACGGTGATGCGCTTGTTCGACGGGAACTCCAGCCCGGCGTTGAGCAGCGCGGCGCGCACCCGCTCGCGCGCCTCCTTCACCTCCACGTCCGCCAGGCCCACCAGCGTGAAGCTCGGCAACCCGTTGGCCAGGTGCACCTCCACCGTCACGGCGGGCGCGTGCAGGCCGAGCAGGGCGCGGCTTTGCACCAAAGCGAGACTCATGGCGTGGCTCCTCCCCAATCTGGTGCATGGCATCGGCCGGACGCCTGCACGGTTGGCGTGGGACTGTACCTGCATCCCCGCCTGGCACGGTACGTGCATGGGCGGCATATCCGCATTGCACATACGACCCGCACCATGAAAATGATCACCGCCGTCATCAAACCCTTCAAGCTCGACGAAGTGCGCGAAGCGCTGTCGGACATCGGCGTGCAGGGCATCACCGTCACCGAGGTCAAGGGCTTCGGCCGCCAGAAGGGGCACACGGAGCTGTACCGCGGCGCGGAGTACGTGGTCGATTTCCTGCCCAAGGTGAAGGTGGAGGCGGCCGTGGCCGACGAGCAGGTGGAGCGCGTGGTCGAGGCGATCGAGGCGGCGGCGCGCACCGGCAAGATCGGCGACGGGAAGATTTTCGTGGCGCATCTGGAGCAGGTCATCCGCATCCGCACGGGCGAGACGGGCGAGAGCGCCATCTGAAGGCCGGTATGCAGACGCTGCACACGCCTTCCGATGTCCTGTTCATCCTGCTGGGCGCCATCCTCATCCTGGCCATGCATGCCGGCTTCGCCTTCCTGGAGCTGGGCACCGTGCGCGAGAAGAACCAGGTCAACGCGCTGGTCAAGATCCTCGTGGATTTCTCCGTCTCCACGCTGGCGTACTTCTTCATCGGCTATGGCGTGGCCTATGGCGAGCATTTCTTCAGCGGCGCCAGCGTGCTGGCGCAGCACAACGGCTACGGCGTCACGCGCTTCTTCTTCCTGCTGACCTTCGCCGCGGCGGTGCCGGCCATCGTCTCGGGCGGCATCGCCGAGCGCGCGCGCTTCACGCCGCAGCTCGCGGCCACCTTCGTCATCGTCGGCCTGATCTATCCCTTGTTCGAGGGGGTGGCGTGGAACGGCGCGTATGGCGTCCAGGGGTGGCTGCAGGCGCACTTCGGGGCGCCGTTTCACGACTTCGCCGGCAGCGTGGTGGTGCATGCGGTGGGCGGCTGGATCGCGCTGATGGCGGTGCTGCAGCTGGGCGCGCGCCGCGGGCACTATGCCCGGGACGGCGGCGTGAAGGCGCATCCGCCGTCGAGCATTCCCTTCCTGGCGCTGGGCGCCTGGGTCCTCATCGTCGGCTGGTTCGGCTTCAACGTCATGAGCGCGCAGTCGCTGGACAGGATCACCGGCCTGGTGGCGATGAACTCGCTGATGGCCATGGTGGGTGGCACGCTGGCGGCGCTGCTGGCCGGGCGCAACGACCCGGGCTTCGTGCACAACGGCGCGCTGGCGGGTCTGGTGGCGATCTGTGCCAGCTCCGATCTCGTGCATCCGCTGGCGGCGCTGGCGATCGGCGCGGTCGCGGGGGTGCTCTTCGTGCGCCTGTTCACGCTCACGCAGAACCGCTGGAAGATCGACGACGTGCTCGGCGTCTGGCCGCTGCACGGCCTGTGCGGCACCTGGGGCGGCATCGCCTGCGGCCTCTTCGGGCAGCGGGCGCTGGGCGGGCTGGGCGGCGTCAGCTTCTGGAGCCAGCTCCTGGGCACCCTGCTGGGCGTCGCGCTGGCGGCGCTGGGCGGCTTCGCGGTGTACGGCGCGTTGCGCAAGACCGTGGGCATACGCCTGAGCCAGGAGGACGAGTTCGTCGGCGCCGACCTGGCGATCCACAAGATCGGCGCGACGCCGGACATCGCCGCCAGGCCGTAACCCCCACGACGGAGACATGCGATGAAGAAACTGCTGGCTTCCCTCCTGCTCGGCCTGAGCCTGCTGGCCGGCGGCACCGGCGCGCTGGCGCAGGCCGCCTCCGCCCCCGAACCGGCGGCCGCCGCGCAGGCCGCCGCACCCACCGCGCCGGCTTCCGAGGCGGCCGCGCCCGCGCCCAGGCTCGATTCGGGCGACACGGCCTGGATGCTCACCTCCACGCTGCTCGTGATCCTGATGACCCTGCCGGGCCTGGCGCTGTTCTACGGCGGGCTGGGCCGCAGCAAGAACATGCTGTCGGTGCTGATGCAGGTGTTCGTGATCTTCTCGCTCGTCTCCGTCCTCTGGGCGCTGTACGGCTACAGCCTGGCGTTCTCGGGCGAAGGCCGGTTCGTGGGCGGCTTCGCCAAGGTCTTCCTGAAGGGTGTGGGCATGGAGACCTTCGGCGCGCTGCCCACCATTCCCGAGTACGTCTTCGTCGCCTTCCAGGGCACGTTCGCGGCCATCACCGTGGCGCTGGTCGTGGGCTCGTTCGCCGAGCGCATCCGGTTCTCCGCCGTGCTCGTCTTCGCGCTGCTGTGGTTCAGCATCGGCTACGTGCCCATGGCGCACATCGTGTGGGGCGGCGGCCTGCTGGGCGCCGGCGGCGCGCTGGATTTCGCGGGTGGCACCGTGGTGCACATCAACGCCGGCATGGCGGGCCTGGTGGGCGCGCGCCTGGTGGGCCGGCGCATCGGCTTCGAGCGCGAGGCGTTCACGCCGCACTCGCTCACGCTGACCATGGTGGGCGCCTCGCTGCTGTGGGTGGGCTGGTTCGGCTTCAACGCCGGTTCGGCCGGCGCGGCCAACGCCGTGGCGGGCCTGGCCTTCGTCAACACCGTGCTGGCCACCGCCGCGGCCGCGCTCTCGTGGATCGCGGGCGAGGCGCTGCACAAGGGCAAGGCCTCGATGCTGGGCGCGGCCTCGGGCGCCGTGGCGGGGCTGGTGGCGGTCACGCCGGCCGCCGGTTTCGTGGGGCCGATGGGGGCCATCGCCATCGGCCTGGTGGCGGGCCTGGCCTGCCTGTGGGGCGTGGGCGGGCTCAAGCGCATGCTCCGGGTGGACGATGCCTTCGACGTCTTCGGCGTGCATGGCGTGGGCGGCATCGTCGGCGCCCTGCTGACCGGGGTGTTCGCGGCGCAGAGCCTGGGGGGCACGGGCGGCGCGGCGCCCGCCGCCTTCGACATGGGCGCCCAGGTCTGGATCCAGTTCAAGAGCGTGCTGTTCACCCTCGTCTGGTCGGCGGCGACCTCGTTCATCGCCTACAAGGCGGCCGACCGGCTGGTGGGCCTGCGCGTGGGCGAGGAGGCCGAGCGCCAGGGCCTGGACATCACCTCGCACGGCGAGACGGCCTACCACCGTTGAGGTTGATCGCCCGCGCCGCGGCGCGGCAGTACCATCACGCCCCATGGACGCCCTTCTTCAACGGATCACCGACGGCGTGCGCGACGCCGCCGCCCGTGCCGCACCGCTGCGCCTGCGCGGCGGCGGCACCAAGTCCTTCCATCCCCGGTGCGCGGCGCTGCGGGGGCAGGTGCTGGAGCTGGGGCCGCTCAGCGGCATCCTCGACTACGAGCCGACGGAACTCGTCGTCACCGCCCGCGCCGGCACGCCCGTGGCCGAACTGCAGGCCGCCCTGGCCGAGCGCGGGCAGTCCCTGGCGTTCGAGCCGCCGCTCTTCGCGCCCGGCGGCACCGTCGGCGGCATGGTGGCCAGCGGCCTGTCGGGGCCGGCGCGCGCCAGCGTCGGCGCGCTGCGCGACTTCGTGCTCGGCGTCGAGATCATCAACGGCCAGGGCGAACTGCTGCGCTTTGGCGGGCAGGTGATGAAGAACGTGGCGGGCTACGACGTCTCGCGCCTGATGGCGGGCGGCTGGGGGCAGCTGGGCGTGATCACCGAGGTCAGCCTGAAGGTGCTGCCCCTGCCCGCGGCCGAGGCCACCTTGCGCTTTGCCTGCACGCAGGAAGAAGCGCTGCGGCGCCTGAATGCCTGGGGCGGCCAGCCGCTGCCGCTGAACGCCAGCTGCTGGGTGCAGGAGGGCGGCGCGCCGTGGCTCTACGTGCGCCTGCGCGGCGCGCGCGCGGCGGTGGACGCCGCCTGCCGCGCCATGGGCGGCGAGCGCCTGGACGACGCGGCGCGGGACTGGCTGGCCTGCCGCGACCAGAGCCTGCCGTGGTTTGCCGCGCGGGCGCCGGGCCATGCGCTGTGGCGCCTGTCGCTGCCGCAGACGGCGCCGGTGCTGGCCCTGCCCGAAGGCGTGGGCGCGCCGCTGGTCGAATGGCACGGCGGCCTGCGCTGGGTGCAGGCGCCGCGGGCCATGGGCGACGCGCTGCGCGCCGCCGCCCGGGCGGTGGGCGGCAGCGCTTCTATTTTCAGAGCTGCTAGCGCAGACGGGGAAAGCGCTGAGAGCGGTTTTGACCTTGAAAATCCCGCCCTGCGCGCGATCCACGAACGGCTCAAGCAGGCCTTCGATCCCGCGGGCATCCTGAACACCACCGGGGCCTAGCCATGCAAACCCATCTCGCGGCCGAATTCCTCGGCACGCCGGACGGCGAGGAGGCCGAGGCCATCCTGCGCAAGTGCGTGCACTGCGGTTTCTGCCTCGCCACCTGCCCGACCTACCAGCTCATGGGCGACGAGCTCGACAGCCCGCGCGGGCGCATCTACCTGATGAAGCAGGTGCTCGAAGGGCAGGAGCCCACGCGCAAGACGCAGGAGCACCTGGACCGGTGCCTGACCTGCCGCAACTGCGAGAGCACCTGCCCCAGCGGCGTGGAGTACGGCAAGCTGCTGGACATCGGCCGGCGCGTGGTCGAGGAAAAGGTGGCGCGCCCGCCCGTGGAAAAAGCGGTGCGCTGGGCGCTGGCGCAGGGGCTGCCCTCGCCGCTCTTCGGCCCGGCGATGAAAGTGGGCCAGGCGGTGCGCGGCCTGCTGCCCGAGCGCCTGCGCGAGAAGGTGCCGCCGCGCCAGAGCGCCGGCCACTGGCCCACCGCCGTGCATGCGCGCAAGGTGCTGCTGCTCGCGGGCTGCGTGCAGCCCGCGATGGCGCCCAACATCAACGGCGCGACGGCGCGCGTGCTCGACGCCGCCGGCCTCCAGACGCTGATCGCGCCCCAGGCCGGCTGCTGCGGCGCGGTGAAGTTCCACCTCAACGACCAGGAGGGCGGCAAGGACGAGATGCGCGCCAACATCGACGCCTGGTGGCCCTACCTCGAACGCGGCGAGGTGGAGTGCATCGTGATGAACGCCTCGGGCTGCGGCGTCACCGTCAAGGAATACGGCCACGCGCTGCGCAACGACCCGCGCTACGCCGAGAAGGCCGCCAAGGTGAGCCGCGCCACGCGCGACCTTTCCGAGCTGCTGCCCGACCTGGCGCCGCTGCTCAAGGACAAGGTCAAGGCGCAGGGCCGGCCCTTCGCCTGGCACCCGCCGTGCACGCTGCAGCACGGCCAGAAGCTGCGCGGCGGCGTGGAGGCCGGCATGGCGGCGCTGGGCTTCGAGCTGCGCCTGGCGGCGAGCGAGGCGCACCTGTGCTGCGGCTCGGCCGGCACGTATTCGGTGCTCGAACCCCAGACCGCGCACCAGCTGCGCGACCGCAAGCTCGGGCACCTGCAGGCGTCGTTCGCCGACCAGCCGCCCCAGGCCATCCTCTCGGCCAACATCGGCTGCATCACCCACCTGCAAAGCGGCACCGACACGCCGGTGCGCCACTGGATCGAAGTGCTCGACGAGGCGCTGGCCGCGCGTTAAGGTCGCCGCGCACCTTAGAATTTTTCGCTTTGCCGGGCACGCCCGCGTCGCCGCTTTCGGCCGGCCCTACCCAGGATTCCTCGTGTCAACCCAGGACCTCAACACCCCACCCCAGGCGGCCGCGGAGCGCCGCGCGCCGCCCCCGCTGCTCGAACAGCTCGCCCAGTGGTATCCGCGCCTTTTCGGCGAACGGCTGCTGCCGCTCAAGCGCGGCATCTTCCATGACCTGATGGCGGCGCACGCGCCGGACAAGGACGCGCTCAAGCAGGCCCTCGCCTGGCACACCCGCTCCACGCGCTACCTCGTCGCCGTGGCCAGCGGCCAGTGGCGCCACGACCTGCAGGGCCAGCGCGTGGAGGCGGTGGCGCCCGAGCACGTGTACCAGGCGCTGTGCGAGGTGTTCCGCCGCCGCCAGCGGCGCACGCGGGAAGACCTGGCCCCGCAGCTGCGCCAGCGCATCGCGCGCGCCTATGAGGCCAGCGGCCTGACCCGCGACGCCTATGCCGAGCAGGTGCGCGGGCGCGACGAGGCGGCCAACGCGGTGCTGGACGCCGCCCTGGCCGAGGTGGCCGGGCACGACGCCCGCGCCGAGGCGCTGCTGCGCGCCTTCGAGGCGGGGCACAGCGCGGTGCCCGACTTCGCCGCGATGTACGGCCTGGCCGTGCCCGAGGTGCAGCGCCAGCTCGCCCGCGCCCGCCAGTTGCGGGCTCCTTCTCCCTCTGGGAGAGGGCAGTGGTGAGGGCCTCGGCGCATCCGCACGAACGGCGCCCGTAAAGCGCTTACCCCAGCTTCTCTCCACAGGGGCGAGCGCGCCCCGCCTGCAGCGCCGCCAGCAGCGAGGCCGAAATGATCAGCGCGCCGCCCGCCCAGGTGCCGGCGCCGGGCCGCGCGGCGCCCGCGAGCACCGAGGAGAGGCTGGCGAACAGCACCTCGCACAGCATCACCAGCGCCGTCGTCCCGGCGGGCAGCCGCGTGGCGCCGAACTGCAGCCCCCAGTTGGCCGCCATCAGCGCCACGGCCCAGAGCAGCACCGGGACGAGCCAGCCCGCCGCCACGGCCGGCAGGGGCGGCACCAGGCCCAGCGGCTGGCCGAGCGCCGCCACCGCGAAGCCCGCCAGCGCCCCGCCGGCGAACATCGAGAGCACCCGCGCCGGCGTCGGCTCGTCGCGCAGGTGGCGCAGCGCCACGTTGGTGGCGGCGAACATGAAGCCGCCGATCAGCGCCAGCGTGTCGGCCAGCGAGAACCCCTGCGTGAAGTGCCGCGGATCGCCATCGGCCGGCCACAGCACCAGCACCACGCCACTGAAGGCGAGCGCCAGGCGCAGCAGCGCGCTGGCCGTGGGCCGCTCGCCCAGGAAGCGCCAGGCCAGCAGGATGGACCACGCCGGCATCAGGTAGAACAGGATCACCACCCGCACCACGTCGCCGATGGCGATGGCCCAGTTGAAGCAGATGTTCGTCAGGCCCGCCACCAGCACCAGCAGCCACAGCGAGGGCGTACCCGCCACCTGCCGCGCCGCCCGCGGGCGCGCCAGCAGCAGCACCGCGGTGATCAGCGCGAACATCAGCGTGGTGGCCCACAGCGGATGCAGCCCCGCGCCTTGCATCAGGCGCAGCGGCCACCACGACAGGCCCCAGATCAGGGCGTTGCCCAGCAGCGCGAGGACGGGAAGCGAAGTTGACATCGAAAACAGGCCCTGGCGCTTGCCAGTCAAGCGCGTCCAGCTATCAAAACAGGAAAACGGCTAGCGGTCGCGCCGCGCGATCACCTTCAGCCGCGCCATCTCCTCGCGGTGGGTGCGCTGGTTCCAGGCGTACCAGCGGCCGATGAGCCACATCGCCACCACCACGGTGGCGCCGAAGACGCTCACCGCGCCGAAGGCCGACAGGCCCCAGCCGCTGGCGGCGCTGTAGGCGCCGCCCATGAGCAGGATGGCCAGCTGCTCGTTGAAATTCTGCACCGCGATCGAGCGCCCCGAGCCCATCAGGTGGTGGCCGCGGTGCTGCAGCAGCGCGTTCATCGGCACCACCAGGAAGCCGCCGAGCGCGCCCATGAAGATCAGGAAGGGCACGGCGATCCAGATGCTGTGGATCAGGTTCATCGCCATCACCAGCGCGCCCATCGCGATGCCCCACGGGATCACGCGCGGCGCGCGGTCGAGCCGGATGCGCATCGAGGCGAACACCGCGCCGCTGGCCGTGCCGATCGCCACCACGCCCACCAGCGCCGAGGCCTGCGTGGTGCCGTAGCCCAGCGCCGCCGCGGCCCAGGCCAGCACCACGTAGCGCAGATTGCCCGAGACGCCCCAGAACAGCGTGGTCGAGGCCAGCGAGATCTGCCCCAGCTTGTCGCTCCACAGGCGCCGGTTGCACTCGTGGAAATCGGGCAGCAGCTCCATGGGATTGCGCGGCATGGGCCGCCGGCGCGTGCGCGTGAGCGGAATGTGCAGGTTGAACCAGGCCGCCAGCAGGTACACCGGGATCAGCGCCAGGATCGCACCCTCGGCCGGCAGGTCGATGCCCGGCCAGTGCCCGGCCAGCAGCAGCCCGGCCACGTGCGGCGCCACCAATTGCCCGCCCAGCACCACGCCCAGGATGATCGAGGCGATCGTCAGCCCCTCGATCCAGCCGTTGGCCTTGACCAGCAGCGACGAGGGCAGCAGCTCGGTGAGGATGCCGTACTTGGCGGGCGAATACGCCGCCGCGCCCAGCCCCACCACGCCATAGGCCAGCAGCGGGTGCGAGCCGGCGAGCATCAGGAGGCAGCCCACGGCCTTGACCGCGTTGCTGTAGAACATCACCCGCCCCTTGGGCATGGAATCGGCGAACGCGCCGACCCAGGGCGCCAGCAGGACGTAGAACAGGGCGAACATCGGCACCAGCGCGGCGGCCTGCCAGGGGGCGGCGCCATTGGTGCGCAGCAGCTCCACGGCCACGACGAACAAGGCGTTGTCTGCCAGCGAGCTGAAAAACTGCGCCGACATGATGGTGTAGAAACCGCGCTTCATCGGGACCTGGGAAGGCGCACCGGGAGGGATGCGCGTCGATGTTAAATCTGGTTACTCCGAGGAGCGACGCGCGGGTTTATATCACGCGCCACCCCGCCGGGCCGGTGCGAGAATGCCCGCGCCCTGTCTTGACCCCCTTTGCGTTTTTTCCCATGCCACGTCCCATCCTCGCCACGATCCACACCGGCGCGCTGCGCCACAACCTCGAGCGGGCCCGCCAGCTGGCGCAGGGCGCGCGCGTCTGGGCCGTCGTCAAGGCCAACGCCTACGGCCACGGCATCGAGCGGGTGTTCGAGGCCTTTCGCGGCGCCGACGGCTTCGCGCTGCTGGACCTGGCCGAGGCCGAGCGGCTGCGCCAGCTCGGCTGGCGCGGCCCCATCCTGCTGCTGGAAGGCGTGTTCGAGCCGCGCGACCTGGAGGTGTGCTCGCGCCTGGGGCTGTGGCACGCGGTGCACACCGACGCGCAGATCGACTGGCTCGGCCAGCACAAGACGCAGGTGCCGCACCACGTCTTCCTCCTGATGAACTCGGGCATGAACCGCCTGGGCTTCACGCCCGAGCGCTACCGCGCCGCCTGGGCGCGCCTGAACGCGCTGCCGCAGGTCGATGAAATCGCGCTGATGACGCACTTCTCCGACGCCGACGGCGCGCGCGGCATCGCGCACCAGGTGGCGGCCTTCGAGGCCGCCACGCGCGACCTGCCGGGCGAGCGCAGCGTGGCCAACAGCGCGGCGCTCTTGCGCCACAGCGGTGGCGCCAACGTGCGCGGCGACTGGGTGCGCCCGGGCATCATGCTCTACGGCAGCGCGCCCGACTTCCCGGCCCACGACGTGACCCACTGGGACCTGCGGCCCGCGATGACGCTCACCTCGCGCGTCATCGGCGTGCAGCACCTGAAGACCGGCGACACCGTCGGCTACGGCTCCACCTTCACCGCCGAGCGCGCGATGGCGGTGGGCACCGTCGCCTGCGGCTACGCCGACGGCTACCCGCGCCACGGCGGCACCGGCACGCCCGTGCTGGTCGACGGCGTGCGCACCCGCACCCTGGGCCGCGTGAGCATGGACATGCTGGCGGTCGATCTCACCGATGTGCCGCAGGCGGGCCTGGGCAGCGAGGTCACGCTCTGGGGGCGCGCGGCCAACGGCGCGCTGCTGCCCGTGGAGGAAGTGGCCACGGCGGCCGGCACCATAGGCTACGAGCAGCTGTGCGCGCTGGCGCCGCGCGTGCCGGTTCAGGTGCGGGAAGACGGCTGAGCCGATGGCGCGCGACAAGAGCATCTACACCTGCGGCGAATGCGGCGCGAGCAGCCCGCGCTGGCTGGGCAAGTGCCCCGGCTGCGGCGCCTGGAACACGCTGGTCGAGACCGTGGCCGAGGCGCCCGGCGCGGGCAAGAACCGCCTGAGCGCGGCGCAGTATGCCGGGCTGGCGCCGGCGCAGCAGGTGGTGCCGCTGTCGGCGATCGAGGCGGCCGACGTCGCGCGCACCGCCACCGGCATCGCCGAGCTCGACCGCGTGCTGGGCGGCGGCATCGTCGAGGGCGGCGTGGTGCTGATGGGGGGCGACCCGGGCATCGGCAAGTCCACGCTGCTGCTGCAGGCGCTCGACGCGCTGCAGCGCCTGGGCCTGCCGGTGCTCTACGTCACCGGCGAGGAAAGCGGCGCGCAGGTGGCGCTGCGCGCGCAGCGCCTGGGCCTGCAGGCGAGCCAGGTGCAGGTGATGGCCGAGATCCAGCTCGAAAAAATCCTGGCCACGGTCGATGCGGTGCAGCCCGCGGTGTGCGTGATCGATTCGATCCAGACCATCTACTCCGACCAGCTCGCCAGCGCCCCCGGCAGCGTGGCCCAGGTGCGCGAATGCGCGGCGCACCTCACGCGCCTGGCCAAGGCCAGCGGCGTGGCGGTGGTCTTCGTCGGCCACGTCACCAAGGAGGGCGCCATCGCCGGCCCGCGCGTGCTCGAACACATGGTCGACACGGTGCTGTACTTCGAGGGCGACACGCACAGCAGCTTCCGCCTGGTGCGCGCGATCAAGAACCGCTTCGGCGCGGTCAACGAGATCGGCGTGTTCGCAATGACCGAGCATGGCCTGAAGGGCGTCACCAACCCGAGCGCGATCTTCCTGAGCCAGCACAGCGAGCCGGTGCCCGGCTCCTGCGTGCTCGTCACGCTGGAGGGCACGCGCCCGCTGCTGGTGGAGGTGCAGGCGCTGGTCGACGGCGGCGGCCCCGCGCCCCGGCGCCTGTCCGTGGGCCTGGAGCGCGACCGCCTGGCGATGCTGCTGGCGGTGCTGCACCGGCATGCGGGCGTCTCCTGCGCCGACCAGGACGTGTTCGTCAACGCCGTGGGCGGCGTGCGCATCAGCGAACCGGCCGCCGACCTGGCGGTGCTGCTGGCCATCACCAGCAGCCTGCGCGCCCGGGCGCTGCCCAAGGGCTTCATCGCGTTCGGCGAGGTGGGCCTGGCCGGCGAGGTGCGCCCCGCCCCGCGCGGGCAGGAGCGGCTGCGGGAGGCGGCCAAGCTCGGCTTCAGCGTGGCCGTCGTGCCCCGGGCCAACGCGCCCAAGAAACCGATCGCCGGGCTCACCATCCATGCGGTCGATCGCGTCGAGCAGGCCCTGGAGGCCGTGCGCTCGCTCGCCTGAGCCCATGCGCCGCCTGCTCGCGCCGCTGGCCCTGGCCGTCCTGCTGGGCCTGTGCTGGCGCGCCTGGGGCGGGCCGGGCCTGCTGGCGGGCGCCGGCGCCGGGCTGCTCTGGCTGCTGCTGCACTTCACCCGCCTGATGCAGGTCATGCGCCGGGCGGCCGAGCGGCCCATGGGGACGGTGGCCAGCGCCGTGATGCTGCAGGCCCGGCTGCGCCCCGGCGTTTCCCTGCTACACGTCGTGGCGCTCGCGGGGGCGCTGGGCGAGCGCCTGGGCCCGGAAGGCGCGGACGAGGCGTATGGCTGGCGCGATGCGGGCGGCGCGCAGGTGCGCTGCGAATTCCGGGACGGGCGCCTCGTGCGCTGGCGGCTGTTGCGTCCTGCAACCTTGCCGCCCGTGCGTGAATCGTAGAATGCCCGGTTATTCTGATTCATTTACCGAGGATACAGATGAGTCCCACAGCTCCTTCGCTCGCCGATCGTGACGGAAAGATCTGGATGGACGGCCAGATGGTCGATTGGCGCGATGCCAAGATCCACGTGCTCACCCACACGCTGCATTACGGCTGCGGCGCCTTCGAGGGCGTGCGCGCCTACGACGCCCAGGGCGGCACGGCCATCTTCCGCCTGCAGGATCACACCCAGCGCCTGTTCAACAGCGCCAAGATCCTGCGCATGAACCTGCCGTTCAGCCTGGAGCAGGTCAACGAGGCGCAGCGCGAGGTCGTGCGCGCCAACCAGCTCGCCTCGTGCTACATCCGCCCGCTGGTGTGGATCGGCGACAGGAAGCTGGGCGTCTCGCCCAAGGGCAACGACATCCACGTCATGGTGGCCGCCTGGGCCTGGGGCGCCTACCTGGGCGAGGAAGGCATGAAGCGCGGCATCCGCGTGCGCACCAGCAGCTACACGCGCCATCACGTGAACATCACGATGACGCAGGCCAAGACGGTGAGCAACTACACCAACTCCATCCTCGCCAACATGGAAGCGACGGACGACGGCTACGACGAAGCCGTGCTGCTGGACAACGCCGGCTTCGTGAGCGAAGGCTCGGGCGAGAACGTCTACATCGTCAAGGACGGCGTGGTCTACACCCCCGACCTCTCGGCCGGCGCGCTCAACGGCATCACGCGCAACACGCTGCTGCAGGTCTGCAAGGACCTGGGCATCGAGGTGGTGCAAAAGCGCATCACGCGCGACGAGTGCTACATCGCCGACGAAATGTTCTTCAGCGGCACCGCCGCCGAGATCACCCCGATCCGCGAATACGACCGCCTGCAGATCGGCGCCGGCAGCCGCGGCCCGGTGACCGAACGCATCCAGACGGCCTTCTTCGACATCGTCAACGGCCGCAACGCCAGGTACGCCCACTGGCTCACCAAGGTCTGACCGCCATGCCCGAAACCATCGTCGAACTGCTCGCCAAGGACCTGGACGGCAACGGCGGCATCCACTGCCCCAGCGCCAAGGCCGACATGCAACTGTGGAACGGCCACCCGCGCGTCTTCCTGGAGATCGCCCGCCAGCATCAGGCCCGGTGCCCGTATTGCGGCACGGTCTATCGCCTCAAGGAGGGCGAGGTGGTCAAGGGCGGCCATTGACGGCAGCGCGCGAGCGTGAGGGCATTGGTTCACCGCATCCCACTGCCTGAGTGCGTTCTTCTCTCCTGACCCCGTGGACGGTCCGGCTCGCCGATGTGGCGGTCTGGGCCGTCCTGGCCTTGTCGGTCAGCCTGCGATCGGGCTATTCCGTCGGCGCCATCCTTCTGCTCGCCGCCGGGCTGGGGTGGTGGCCCGCGCTGCTCAGGCGCGAGCTGCCGCTGCCGCGCCCCATGGCGCTGTGGGCCGGGGCGATCGTGGTCATGGCGCTGGTGTGGTCCATGCACATCGTCGAGGACGGGCACCTCATCACCAGCACGCTGGGCATGGACCGGGTCAGCAAGTACTGGCTGGTGCTGCTGCTGCTGCCCGCGCTGCTGGCGCGCGCGCCCGCGGCCTGGGCGCTGTTCTGGGGCTGCGTGCTCGGTGCCGCGGGGGCCGGCCTGACGGCGCTGTGGCAGACCGAGGGCCTGGACTGGCCCCGGGCGCAGGGCTACACCAACGCGATCCAGTTCGGCAACCTGGCGCTGCTGCTGGGGCTGTGGTGCGGCGTCTGGGCGCTGCATGTGCGCTCGGGCTGGCGGCGCGCCAGCGCGTGGCTGGGCGCCGCGATGGGCCTGCTCGCGAGCATCGAGTCGGGCACGCGCGGCGGCTGGGTGGTGCTGCCGCCGTGCCTGCTCCTGATCCTGTGCTTCACCCTGCGCCGCCCGGAGCGCGGCGCGTGGGGCCTGGCCGCGCGCGCGCTGGGGCTGACCCTGGCCGTGTGCCTGCCGCTCGCCTTCCTCTCGCCCGTGCAGGAGCGCGTGCAGGAGGCGGTGTCCCAGTATTCGAGCGCATTGACGACGAGCGAGGGCACGTCCATCGGATTGCGGCTCGCGGAATGGAAATTCGCCTGGGAGCAGGGCGAGCGCCACCCCTGGTGGGGCATCGGGCAGCAGGGCTACGAGGCGCGCCAGCGCGAGGCGGTGGCGAGCGGGGAATTCCCGCGGGAGATGCTCAGGCTCAACCACGCCCACAATGAGTGGCTGGACATGTTCGCCAAGCGCGGCGTGTTCGGCGTCGCGGGGCTCTTGGTGTTCTTCGGCCTGCCGCTGGCGCTGTTCTGGACGGCGCTCCGGCGATCGGGCCGGGCCGATGGCGCGCCCGATGCCGGCCGCGCCGCCGCGCTGTGCGGGCTGGTGACGGTGCTGGGTTTCATGGGCTTTGGCATGACGCAGGTGATGTTCGCGCACAACAATGGCAATCTGATGTACCTGCTCTCGGTCTCGGTGTGGCTGGCGGCCTGCCACGCGGGCATCCGCCGCGAGCGCGGCGCCGGCTGACGGCGGCGGGCACAGGGCTTTTCGCATGGATCACTCCACTTCCTCCGATGGCGTCGCGCCGCTGCGCGTGCTGCACTTCGTCTCCGGCGGCTTTTCGGGCGCCACGCAGGTGGCCATCGACCTCTGCGGGCCGCAGTCCGGCCAGCAGACGCTGCTGGTGCTGCGGCGGCGCTCGATGGACCCGGCGCCGCGCATGGCGCAGCTGCGCGCCCAGGGCATCGAGGTCGAGGTGGTGCCGCGCTGGTCGCACCTCGTGACCATCCTCGCCCTGATGCGGATCTGCCGCGCCTGGAAGCCGGACGTGCTGGTGGCGCACGGCTTCAGCGAGCACCTCTGGGGCCGCTATGCCGGCTGGCTCGCGGGGGTGCCGCGCCTCATCCAGGTGGAGCACAACACTCGCGAGCGCTATGGCTGGTGGCGGCTCAGGCAGTCGCTGTGGCTGGCCCGGCGCACGGAACGCATCATCGGCGTCTCCCGCGCCGTGCGGGATGCGCTGGTGCGGCGCGGGCACCCCGCGGCGAAATGCACCGTGGTGCTCAACGGGATCGACCTGAACCGCTGGACGGCCGGCCTGCCATGGGACCGGCGCGAGAACGCCATCGTCATGCCGGCGCGGTTCGCCGGGCAAAAAGACCACTTCACGCTGATCCGGGCGGCCGCGCAGATGGCGGCCGGCGGCCTCGCGCCGACGATCTACCTGGCCGGCGAGGGCAAATCCGCCTGGCGCCGGCGCGCCGTCGATCTGGCGGCGCGGCTGGGGCTGCAGGACCAGGTCCGCTTCCTCGGACATGTGCCCGACCTGCCCGCGCTGCTGGGCCGGGTCAAGTACTGCGTGCTGAGCAGCCACTACGAAGGGCTGGGCCTGGGGCTGATCGAAGGCATGGCCAGCGGGTGCTGCGCGATCGGGTCGGACGTCGAAGGCATCCAGGAGGTGCTGGCCCATGGCGAGACGGGCTTCCTTGTGCCGCACCAGGACCCCGCGGCGCTGGCCCAGGCGCTCACCATCCTGCTCGGAGACGACGCCAGGGCGGCCCGCGTCGCCGCCGCCGGCCAGCGCCATGTCCAGGCGACCTTCGACCGGCGCAGGATGCGCGAGCAGTATCTGGCCTTGTTTCACGGCTGAGCCCGCACGCCTGGCTCCGCGGCCTGGCGCCATTCGCGGCACAGGGTTGCGACCAGCGCCTCGGCCGGCATGGCCCGCACGGCCCCGACCCCTTGCCCCGCCCACAGCGCCATGTGTTCGCCATCGCCTGCCTGGGCGGCCGCGCGGCGCACCGGCCCCATCAGCGCGTTCTGGATCGGGTAGGCGGGCAGCGCGTCTTCCTCGGGGCCGAGTTCGCGCATCGCGGTGTTGACGATGCCGCGCGCCCAGCGGCCCGAGAACACGCGGGTCAGGCGCGTGTCGCTGCCGCTGGCTTGCGCCAGCGCCTCGCGCCACGCCGGCACGAGGGCCGACTCGGGGCAGGCGAGGAAGGCCGTGCCCATCTGCACCGCCTGCGCGCCCAGCGTCAGTGCCGCCGCGATACCGCGCCCGTCCATGATGCCGCCGGCGGCGATCACCGGGATGGACAAGGCATCGACGCACGCGGGCACCAGCGCCATCGTGCCGATCTGGCTCGCCGCCCAGTCGTCCGCACTGCGCGCAAGGAAGGTGCCGCGATGCCCGCCACCCTCGACGCCGCTGGCGACCACCGCATCCGCGCCGACGTTCTGCCAGGCGAGTGCCTCCGCCACCGTGGTGGCGGTGCCGGCGACGAGGCAGCCCGCCTCGTGCAGCCGCCCCACCTGCGCGGGCGAGAGCAGGCCGAAGGTGAAGCTGGCCACGGCGGGGCGCAGTTCCAGCAGGGTCTCGAACTGCTCGGCGAAGTCCTGGCACCAGCGCGCGGGCGGCTCCAGCGGCAGCCCGAAGCGCCGGTACAGCGGCGCCAGGCGCTGCAGCGCGGCATCGACGGCGGCCGCGTCGGGCGCGGGCGTCTCCAGCACGAAGAGGTTCATCGCGAAGGGCCGGTCCGTGGCCGCGCGCACCGCCGCCGCCGCCTCGCGCATCGCCGCGGGCGAGCGCGCGCCGCAGCCCAGCGACCCCAGGCCCCCGGCCCGCGAGACGGCGGCCGCCAGCCGCGGCGTGTCCGAGCCCGTCATGGGCGCCTGGATGAGGGGGTGCTGCATCCCGAGGCGTTGCAGCAGGGCGGGGGTGGCGGTCATGGCTGAAGCGGGTCCGTGTGTGCGATGATTTCCATTGTGATCCTGCCGCGCCGATGGCGCCGCCCACTGCCCCCATGCCTGCCTCTTCCTTCGCTTTCGCCGTGCCGCGCCAGGGGCCTCGGCCATGACCGCATTGGCCCGTCATGGCGACCCGATCGCCGCCATCGCCACGGCGCCGGGGCGCGGCGCGGTGGGCATCGTGCGCGTCTCGGGGCGGGGTCTCGCGGGCTTCGTGCGCGCGCTGCTCGGGCGCGACCTGCGCCCGCGCGAGGCGCACTACCTGCCGTTCGCCGATGCGCGCGGCGAGGCGATCGACCGCGGGCTCGCGCTGTGGTTTCCCGCGCCGCACAGCTACACCGGCGAGGACGTGCTGGAGCTGCAGGCGCATGGCGGGCCGGTGGTGCTGCAGCTCGTGCTCGCGCGCTGCCTGGAGGTGGCGCGCACCGCGCTGCCGCGCCTGCGCCCCGCCGAACCCGGGGAATTCACCGAGCGCGCGTTTCTCAACGACAAGCTCGACCTGGCGCAGGCCGAGGCCGTGGCCGACCTGATCGACGCCAGCACCGAGACCGCCGCCCGCAGCGCCGCGCGCTCGCTCTCGGGGGCCTTCTCCGCGCAGGTGCACGGGCTGCGCGATGCGCTCGTGCACCTGCGCATGCTGGTCGAGGCGACGCTCGATTTTCCTGAGGAAGAAATCGACTTCCTGCGCAAGGCGGACGCGCGCGGCCAGCTATCGAATTTGCAGAAACAGGTGAGCACCGTGCTGCGCCAGGCGCACCAGGGCGCGCTGCTGCGCGAAGGCATCGCCGTGGTCATCGCGGGGCAGCCCAACGTGGGCAAGAGTTCGCTGCTCAATGCGCTGGCGGGGGCGGAGCTGGCCATCGTCACGCCGATCGCGGGCACGACGCGCGACACCGTGCGCCAGACCATCCAGATCGAGGGTATGCCGCTGCACGTGATCGACACCGCCGGCCTGCGCGAGAGCGGCGATGCGGTCGAGCGCATCGGCATCGAGCGCGCCTGGCAGCAGATCGAGCGCGCCGACGCGGTGCTGTTCCTGCACGACCTGACGCGCCGGCAGGAGCCCGGCTACCAGGCCGCCGATGCCGCCCTGGCCCAGGCGCTGGCCGGCCGGCTCGGGCGCGCGGTGCCCCTGATCGACGTCTGGAACAAGGCCGACGCCGTGGCGGACGCGGCCTCGGCCGTCGCGGCGCCGGGCGTGGCGCTCTCGGCCCTGACCGGCCACGGCCTGCAGGCGCTGCGCGAGCGGCTCCTGCAGGCCGTGGGCTGGCAGGCCATGCCCGAGGGCGTGTTCATCGCGCGCGAGCGCCACCTGCAGGCGCTTGACGCGGTGCAGGCCCATCTGCGGCAGGCGGCGGAGCTGCTCGACGCGCCCGCGCCCACGCTCGACCTGCTGGCCGAGGAGCTGCGCCTGGCCCAGGGGGCGCTCGGGGCCATCACCGGGGAGTTCACGGCCGATGACCTGCTGGGCACCATCTTTTCGCGCTTTTGCATCGGCAAGTGACCGCGGCCGGCGCCGTGGTGGCCGGGCGACGTCTGTGCTTCCATGTGTAAGGGTGGCGCCGTTTCCCTTGCATGGCGCCGCAAGTCACGGTAACTTGCGCTCGCATATGACGACAGAACGCTATTCATCGACGGCCACGGGAGGTCTGGAAGGGCTGATCGCGGCCATCCAGCAGGTTTCCGAGGAAGACGGCCTGGAGGCCACGCTGAGCCCCGCGCAATGGGCGCTGATGGGGCCTTATCTGCAGCCGCTGGAGCTGGGCGCGGGCCAGATCCTGTTCGACCAGGGCAGCAGCGACCGCTCGCTGTATCTCGTGGAAAGCGGCTCGCTGAGCGTGCACTACCAGGACTTGAAGCAGCGCGTGCGCCTGGCCATCGTCGGCAGCGGCTCGGTCGTGGGCGAGGGGGCCTTTTTCTCGCACCGCTCGCGCAGCGCCACGGTGCAGGCCAATGGCGCGTGCCGCCTGTGGGGGCTGACGCCGCTGCGGTTCGCCGAACTGTCCAACCGGCAGCCGGCCGCGGCGCTGGCGCTGGTGATGGCGGTGGGCGCCGTGCTGGCCAAGCGCCTGGCCAACCGCCGCTTGCGCGTGGCGGCGACCTGAGCCGAAAACTTGAGTCCATGCCCTGGCCGAGGCGCTAAACTGTCAGGTTGCGAAACAATTTGTATTCAGAGGTTGGGTATGTCGCTGTTCAGTTGGCTTTTCCCTTCGAAACCCAAGGCGGGCGCGCGGCCTGCGCCCGCCCCGGCGCAGCCGCACGGGGTGGCCGAGGGCATCAAGGGCGAACGAACCCAGCGGCGCGAGCACCTGTACCTGGCCGTGCGCGACACCATGGTGCGCTCGGGCGTGCTGTCCTCGGGCTACAAGTTCAAGGTGCTCTCGCTCGATGCCGACGGGCGCCAGTTCCTCGTGATGCTCGACATCGCCCCCGGCTACGGCGCGGACACGGCGCGCCAGATGGAGATGGAAGAGCTGCTCATGCGCACCGCCAAGACGCGCTTTCACGTCGAGGTGACGGCGGTGTACTGGCGCCTGAATGCCGCACTGGCGAGCGCGGACAAGCCCGGCTCGGCCGTCGCGCAGGCCCCGGTGGCCCCGGCACCCGTGCAGGCGCCGGCCCCCGCGCCCGCGGCCGCGGCGCCTGCGCCCGCCCCCGCGCAGCCCGCCGATCCCGATTTCGAGCCGATCGCACCCGACGAGGTGGAGGCGTTCAAGCAGGCCTTGCAGAAGGCGGCGCCCTCACCGGTCAAGCCGGCCGTGGCCGCGCCCGCGCGCGCGCATCCCTCGATCGAAGAGGGCAACGCCAATGGCTTTGCCGACACCCTGATCGTCGATCAGGAAGAGCGCGCCTCGCGCCTGGGCGCCACGCAGTACGGCGAGCTGCGCTGACCCGCCTCAATGGCCGCTGAAATCCACCAGGGTGAACAGCGGCAGCCCGGCCGCGCGCAGCCGCGCCGAGCCGCCCAGCTCGGGTAGATCCACGATCGCCGCCCCCTCGGCGACGCGGGCGCCGAGTTTTTCCAGCAGCTTCTTGCCGGCCATCATCGTGCCGCCCGTGGCGATCAGGTCGTCCATCAGCAGCACCGTGTCGCCGGGCTTGACGGCGTCGGCGTGCAGCTCGACCGTGGCGCTGCCGTATTCGAGCTCGTAGGTCTCCTGCACCGTGGTGAAGGGCAGCTTGCCCTTCTTGCGGATGGGCACGAACCCCAGCCCCAGCTCGTAGGCGACGACCGAACCGATGATGAAGCCGCGGGCGTCCAGCCCCGCCACCACGTCCGGGCGCACCGCCCGGTCCATGTAGCGGTGCACGAAGGTGTCGATCAGCACGCGAAAGACCCGCGGGTCCTGCAGCAGCGGCGTGATGTCGCGAAACTGCACGCCCGGCGCGGGCCAGTCGGGCACGGTGCGGATGTGCGAGCGCAGGTAGTCGGTGATGCTGGGTGTGGGCATGGCGGCGATGGTGGCGGGGGCACGCTCGCGGGTGGCGCACCGTGGGGGCTGGGGTTCTATTGTGCGATGGCCGGGCCCGCCGCGGGAAGGAAGGCGCCGCCGATAGAATTTGCCCATGATTTCTCCATCCGACGCCTCGCACGCGGACAGCGCGCGCATCCTGCAGCTCGGCCGCGACGCCTGCGCCATCGAGGCGGGCGCGCTGCAGGACATGGCCCGGCACCTCGGGGACGCGTTCGTGCAGGCGGTGCGGCGCATCCTGGGCATCCGCGGGCGCGTCGTGGTCATGGGCATGGGCAAGAGCGGGCACGTCGGCCGCAAGATCGCGGCCACGCTGGCCTCCACCGGCACGCCCGCGTTCTTCGTGCACCCTGCCGAGGCGAGCCACGGCGACCTGGGCATGGTCACGCGCGAGGACCTGGTGCTGGCGCTCTCCAACAGCGGCGAGAGCAGCGAGATCACCTCGCTGCTGCCGGTGCTCAAGCGCGAGGGGGTGCCGCTGGTGGCGTTCACCGGCGGCCTGCGCTCCACGCTGGCGCGGCACGCCGATCTGGTGCTCGACTGCAGCGTCGAGCGCGAGGCCTGCCCGCTCAACCTCGCGCCGACAGCCAGCACCACGGCGCAGATCGCCATGGGCGACGCGCTGGCGGTGGCGCTGCTGGACGCGCGCGGGTTTCGCGCCGAGGATTTCGCCCGTTCCCACCCGGGCGGCGCGCTCGGGCGGCGGCTGCTCACGCTGGTGCGCGACGTCATGCGCAAGGACGACGAGGTGCCGCGGGTGCCCCCCGAGGCGCGCCTGGGCGCCTTGATGCGCGAGATGAGCGCGAAGGCCGTGGGCGCGGCGGCCATCGTCGATGCCGCGGGGCGCCTTCTGGGCATCTTCACCGATGGCGACCTGCGCCGGCGCATCGAGGCGGGCAGCGACCTGCTTGCCCTCACCGCCGGCGAGCTGATGCACGAGCACCCGCGCACCATCGCGCCCGACGCCCTGGCCGCCGATGCCGCGCGGCTCATGGAGCAGCACCACATCACCAGCGTGCTCGTGACCGATGGCGAGGGCCGGCTGGCCGGCATCGTGCACATCGGCGACCTGCTGCGCGCGAAGGTGATCTGATGAACGCGCCGCTGCCCGCCCTGGAGCCGAGCCTGCGCTTCGCGTCCGAACTGCTGCTGCGCGCGCAGGCGGTGCGCGCGGTGGTCCTGGACGTGGACGGCGTCCTGACCGATGGCGGGCTGTACCTGTCGGCCGAAGGCGAAACGCTCAAGCGCTTCGATTCGCTCGACGGCCATGGCCTGAAGCTGCTGCGCCAGGCGGGCCTGAGCGTGATGGTGGTCAGCGGGCGCGATTCCGCGGCCCTGCGCGTGCGCCTGGGCGCGCTGGGCGTCACCCGGATGCACCTGGGGTGCGAGGACAAGCTGCCGGCCGCGCAGGCGCTGCTGGCCGGCGCATCGCTGACGTGGGATGAGACCGCCGCGATGGGCGACGACTGGCCCGACCTGCCGCTGCTGCGCCGCGCGCACCTGGCCTGCGCGCCGGCCCAGGCGCATGCGCAGGCGCGCGCCCTCGCGCACCACGTCACGCAGGCCGCGGGCGGCCACGGCGCGGTGCGCGAGCTGTGCGACCTGCTGCTGGTGGCCGGCGGCCACTACGCGCGCCTGCTCGGGCAGGTGCCATGACGCGGCTCACCTGGCACCGCGCGTGGGAACGGATCACGCTGTACCTGCCGCTGGCGCTCATGGGGCTGCTGGCGCTGGCCACCTGGTGGCTGGTGCGCAACGCCCCGCGGGCCACGCCCTCGCAGCCGCCCGCGCCGCCGGCGCACCAGGCCGACTATTTCATGCGCGATTTCTCGGTCAAGTCCTTCGACGCCGACGGGCGCCTGCAAAGCGTGGTGCGCGGGCGCCTGGCGCAGCACTATCCGGACACCGACACGCTGGAGATCGACGAGGTGGACATCCATTCCACCAACCCGCAGGGCCGCGTGATGACGGCCACCGCCCGGCGCGCGATCAGCAACGCCGACGGCTCCGAGGTCACGTTGATGGGCGACGCAGTGGTCGAGCGCATCACGCCGGCCGCGGCCGGGCAGCGCCCGGTGCCCGTCCTGCGGCTGCAGGGCCAGACGCTGAAGGCCTGGTCGCAGACCGAGCGCGTGCGCTCCGATGAGCCCGTCACCCTCACCCAGGGCGGCGACACGGTGACGGCCGACACGCTGGACTACGACAACAAGGCGGGCCTGCTCAAGATGGCTGGCCACGTGCGCGGCCTGGTGCAGCCCCGGCAGGGCGGGCCCGGGCGGTGAGCGGGCGCCCGCCGCTGGTGTTCATCACCGGCGCGTCCAGCGGCATCGGGCAGGCGCTCGCGCAGCACTACGAGCGCGCGGGCTGGCGCCTGGCGCTCGTCGCGCGCCGCGGTTCAGTGATCAAATCCTGGCTGGACGCTTGCGAGGCCAGCGCGGACAGCTATGCTATTTATGAGGCGGACGTGGCCCAACCCGAATCCATCGGCGCGGCGGCACGCGCCTGTCTCGCGGCGCAGGGGCTGCCCGACGTGGTCATCGCCAACGCCGGGATCAGCATCGGCATCGACCCGGCCCGGCGCGAAGACATCGACGTGCTGGCGCGCACCCTGGCCACCAACGTCACCGGCCTGGCGGCCACGTTCCAGCCCTTCATCGCCCCGATGCGCGAGCGCGGCCGCGGGCGGCTGGTGGCGGTGGCCAGCGTCGCCGGGGTGCGCGGCCTGCCGGGACAGGCCGCGTACTGCGCCAGCAAGGCGGCCGCCCTCCGCTACGGCGAGAGCCTGCGCGGCGAGCTGCGCGGCAGCGGGGTGAGCGTGCTCACGCTGAGCCCGGGCTTCGTCGCCACGCCGCTGACCGCGCGCAACCGCTACCCCATGCCCTTCCTCTTGATGCCCGACGAATTCGCCCGCCGGGCCGCGCGCGCCATCGCCTCCCGCGCCAGCCGCCGCGTGATCCCGTGGCCCATGGCCATCGTCGCGCGGCTCTTGCCGCTGCTGCCCGATGGGCTGTGGGATCGCCTGCTGGCCGGGCAGCCGCGCAAGCCCCGCGAAGGGGAATAGGGCGCCGCGCGGGCCGGGAACTTTCGCGCCGCCTGATCGTTGAATGCCGCCATGCGCCCCTTGAGCCACCTCGACGAAGCCGACTGCATCGCCCGCGCCCAGCGCGGCGAGACGGCGGCGTTCTCGGAGCTGGTGGCGCGCCACCAGGATCGCCTCTACCGCTACCTGGTGCGGCTCACGCGCTCCGCGGAGGATGCCCGCGAGCTGATGCAGGAGACCTTCCTGAGCGCCTACGAGGCGCTGCCGCGCTGGCGCCCCGACGCCCGCCTGGGCACCTGGCTGTTCCGCATCGCGCACAACCAGGCCGTCGACCGGCTGCGCCGCGCGCGGCGGGTGGACTTCGTGGCGCTGGACGAGAGCCACGGCGAGCGCCTGGCCGCCGAGACGCCCGGGCCCGACGCGGTGCTGCAGACCCGCCAGCGGCTGCAGGCGCTGGAGCGCGCGCTCGCCCGCCTGCCGGCCGAGCACCGCGAGATCCTGCTGCTGCGGGACATCGAGGGCATGCCCTACGAGGACATCGCCCAGGTGCTGGGCATCGGCCTCGGCACCGTCAAGTCCCGCATCGCCCGCGCGCGTGCGGGCCTGCTGGAAAAAATGCCGCACTCATCCGGAGCAAGACCATGACCTGTCCCCGCCCTGAAGACCTCAGCGCCTACGTCGACCAGGCGCTGCCCCCGCGTGAGCAGGCCCGGCTGGCGCGGCACCTGCCCGGGTGCCCGCTGTGCCGCGCGCGGATCGACGCGCTGCAGGCGCTGCGCGCCGATCTGAGCGCGCTGCCTTCGCCGGCGCCGGGCTTCGATCTGGCGGCCCAGCTCGGGCCGCTGCTGCGCCCGCCGCGCCCGGCCCGCCCCCGGCGCCTGCCCTGGGGTCTCTCGGGCTGGGTGCCCGCGGGGCTGGCCTCGGGCCTGGCCCTGGTGTCGGGCCTGTGGCTGGGCGGCCTGCTGCTGGGCGGCGGCGGCATGGCCACGGCGCCGGGCACCGCCCTGGTGCGCGTGTTCGATCCCGTGCCGCCGGGCGGCCTGTGCGCCGCCGCCGAACTGTGCCGAGTCTCGAAAGGAATGCCATGAACGCCCCCTTTTCCGCCTGGATGCGCTATGCGCTGGCCGTATCGCTCGCGCTCAATGTCGGCGTGGCCGCCGCGCTGCTGCTGCGCGCCGCGCAGCCCCAGCCGCCCGCCAGCGTGCACCTGCCCGACTACCTGGCGCTCACCGCCGGGCAGCGCGCCCGGTGGCAGCGCCTGGAGCCGGACTTCCTGCGCGCGCTGGAGGCCAACTGGCACAGCATCCGCGGCCACCGCGAGGCCCTGGTGCGCCAGATCTTCGCCGACACGCCCGACCGCGCCGCCATCGACGCCGAGCAGGCCGCCATCGCCCGCCTGCAGGCCGAGCAGCAGCAGCGCGTGATCGACCAGCTGCTGGCCGAGCGCGACCTGCTCGACGCCCCGCAGCGCGCCCGCCTGATGGAGCTGCTGCTGGGCCGCTACGCCAGGGAATCGACCGAGGAAGAATTGCTGCACCGCAATTGATGCGGGCGGGCATGCAGAAACATGGAACATGGCCGCGCGTGGATCGATAAAGGCGCAAGGGCTTCGGTTCGGAGCCCCCAACTTCATCCATCCTCAAGGAGTGCTTCCATGAAAACCCCGATCGCATTGCTGCTGGCCCTGGCCCTCTCGTCGCCCATGGCGCTGATGGCCGCGAGCGACCACGACGGCCACGACAGCCACGCCGCCGGCACGCACCAGCTGCAGCTCAACGCCGGCAAGAAGTGGGAGACCGATGCCCCGCTGCGCCAGGCCATGACGGCGATCCGCGCCTCGGTGGCGCAGACGCTGCCCGCCGCGCACGCCGGCAAGGCCGCGCCGGCCGACTACGACGCCTTCGGCAAGGCCGTCGCCGGCCAGGTGGCCTACATTGTGGAGAACTGCAAGCTGCCGCCCGAGGCGGACGAGCAGTTGCACATCGTGGTGGCCGACCTGACGGCCGGCGCCGAAGCCGCCCGGGGCCAGCAGGGCGAGGGCGGGCGCGCCGAAGGCGTGGTCCAGGTGGCGCGGGCGGTCAACGCCTACGGCCAGCACTTCGCGCACCAGGGCTGGAAGGCCGTCGAACTGCCTCACTGATCCTTGCGGCGCCCACAAAAAAAGCTCCCGAGGGAGCTTTTTTGTTGGGGATGGGGCAGATCAGTAGCTGCTGCCGCCGCCGTCGTAGCCACCGCGGCCACCGCCGCCGTGACGGCCGCCGCCGCCGTAGGGGCTGCGGAAACCGCCGCCGCCTTCACCACGGCCGCCGCCGAAGCCGCCGCCACCACTGCGGCCGCCGCCGAAGCCGCCGCCGCCCGAGCGCGGGGGACGCGGCTCCATGGGACGGGCTTCGTTCACCACCAGGCTGCGGCCGCCCAGGGGCTGGCCGTTCATGCCGTTGATGGCTTGCTGCGCCTCGGCGTCGCTACCCATTTCGACAAAGCCGAAACCCTTGGAGCGGCCGGTGTCGCGCTCCATCATGACCTTGGCGCTGGTGACCGAGCCGTATTGCGCGAAGGCCTGTTGCAGGTCTTCATCGCGCACTTGGTACGGCAGATTGCCGACGTACAGTTTGTTGCCCATGAAATGGGACTCCTAAAAAACAAAAAATGGAACCACGGAGTCCCGAAACCGCCACCAGTGAATCACCTAAGAAGCCCTATGCGCGAAAACTGACGGATCACCGTAACCTTCTTGGCGGGCGCAGGCCTGCCAATGCGTTACTGTTCTTGAATTCGGGCGGCGACGCAAGCGATTTCTGCGTCCCAGTGGGGCAATACGCAACACAATCACGCAAAAAAGACGGCGGGGGGAAGGAACTTATGTGAAATCGCCCCGGCCAACCGCTCACGCCTGGGTCTGCAGGCACACCTGCACGACCTGCGGGCCATAGGCCTCCAGGCGCTTGGCGCCCATGCCGGCGATGCCCGCCAGGTCGCCCAGCGATGCCGGGTTGCGCTCGGCGATCGCGGCGAGCGTGGTGTCCTGGAACACCACGTAGGCCGGCAGGCCGTGTTCGCGCGCGACTTCGGCGCGCCATGCCTTGAGGTTGATGAAGCGCGCCTGCGCCTCGGGCCCCAGGTCGGCCGCGGCGGCGGCGGGCGCGCCGCGCCGCGGCTTGTGCCGGCTGCGCGGCAGGGCGCTGGACTGGCGCAGCAGCACCTGCTGTTCGCCGCGCAGCAGCTGGCGCGCGGCGGCGCCGAGCGTCAGCGTGTCGAAGGCCCGCCCGCCCTCCAGCGTGATGCGCTGCACCCCGACCGCTTCCTTGGCCAGCAGCTGGCGCAGCACGGCGCGCAGCTGGCTTTCGCTGTAGTCGGCGCCCAGGCTGAAGGTGGAGAGCCGCTCGTGGCCGAACTGGCGCACCTTGTCGGTGGCCTTGCCGCGCACGATGTCCATCAGGTGCCCCATGCCGAAGGTCAGGCCGCTGGCCGCGTGCACGCGGTAGATCGTCGAGAGCAGCTTGCGCGCGGCGTCGGTGCCGTCCCAGACCGCGGGCGGGTGCAGGCAGTTGTCGCAGTTGCCGCAGGGCTCGGAGGCCTCGCCGAAGTAGGCCAGCAGCCGCTGGCGGCGGCAGTCGGTGGCCTCGGCCAGCGCCAGCAGCGCGTCGAGCTTGCCGCGCAGCACCGTCTTGAATTCCTCGGCGGCGTCGCCCTCGTCGATCATGCGCCGCTGGTTCACCACGTCCTGCAGGCCGTAGATCATCCAGGCGTTGGCGGGGAGGCCGTCGCGCCCGGCGCGGCCGGTTTCCTGGTAGTAGCCCTCGATGTTCTTGGGCATGTCCACGTGCGCGACGAAGCGCACGTCCGGCTTGTCGATGCCCATGCCGAAGGCGATGGTCGCCACCATCACGATGCCGTCCTCGCGCAGGAAGCGGTCCTGGTGCGCCTGGCGCGTCTCGGCGGGCATGCCGGCGTGGTAGGGCAGCGCGGCGACGCCCGCCTCCGAGAGCGCCTGCGCCATCTCCTCCACGCGCCTGCGCGACTGGCAGTAGACGATGCCCGCCTCGCCCGCGTGCTCCTGTTCGATGAAGCGCAGCAGCTGCGCCAGCGGTTCCTTCTTTTCCTCGACGCGGTAGCGGATGTTGGGCCGGTCGAAGCTGCTCACGAAGAGCCGGGCGGTCTGCAGGTGCAGGCCTTCGAGGATGTCGGCGCGCGTGAGCGCATCGGCGGTGGCGGTGAGCGCGATGCGCGGCACGTCCGGGTAGCGCTCGGCCAGCAGCGCGAGCTGGCGGTATTCGGGGCGGAAGTCGTGGCCCCACTGGCTCACGCAGTGCGCCTCGTCGATGGCGAAGAGCGCGAGCTGCCCGCGCGCGTGCAGGCCGTCGAGCAGGCCCAGGAAGCGCTCGGTCACCACCCGCTCGGGCGCGGCGTACAGCAGCGTGAGCTCGCCCTGCGCCAGCCGCCGCTCGACGTCCAGCGTCTGCGGCCAGTCGAGCGTGGAATTGAGGAAGGCCGCGGCCACGCCCGCCTCGCGCAGCGCGCCCACCTGGTCGTGCATCAGCGCGATCAGCGGCGAGACCACCACGGTGATGCCGCGCCCCGCCTGCTGGCGCACGATCGCCGGGATCTGGTAGCACAGCGACTTGCCGCCGCCCGTGGGCATCAGCACCAGCGCGTCGCCGCCCCCGATGACGTGTTCGACGATGTCCGCCTGCGGGCCGCGGAATTGCTCGTAGCCGAAGACATCGTGGAGGACGGAATGCGCTGGAGACACCGAATGCTCTATTTATAGTAGCTGATGGCGCTTGACTGGAAAGCGCTGGAGGCCGATTTTGCCCGCAATGCCGGGGCGGCGTGCGCGCGGCGGCGCGGGCGCGTATTGTGCGCGCCCGCGCCAGGGGCCGGCCGCGCGGGCCCGCGCGGCGTGGCGCCTCAGAGCCCCAGGAACTTGAACGGCTCCGCCGGCTGGAAGGAGCGCGTGGCGTCGCCCGCGAAGGCATGGCGCTGGTCCGGGCCCAGGTCGAGCTTGAGCACCTTGCCGGTTTCCTTGCTGAAGTCCACCGCCTTCAGATCGACCCAGAAGGTGTTGGGCGTGAGGGCCGACTCGAAAAAGTACAGCTTGCGTTGGTGGTCGAAGACCGTGCGCCAGCGGGTCGAGGCGATGTTGGGCTGCCCGGGCGTGCTGATGCCGTAGGGCACCGAGACGTTGCGGATCACGCTGAAGACGCTGGCCAGCGCCTTGTTCGGGTCCGGGTCCTTGGGGATGGCGTTGACGTAGAACGAGGCCCGCGCGAAGCGGTCGGCCGCGCGGTTGGTGCCCGGCAGCATGGTGGTGCCGCCGATCTGCTGCCAGTAGGCGTTCAGCGCCAGCTGCTGCTCGAACAGCGGCGAGTTGGTCATCACCTGGTAGCTGCGGCTGTGGTGGATCACCTGGCGCCCGCCGATGTACTCGACGATGGCGCTATCGCCGCTGGCGTCCGACATCGACAGGTGCAGCGTGGCCAGGCGCTCCTCGCCCGGCACGTTGTCGGTCACCAGGGTGAAGGGTTCCTGCTCCAGCACGTACTGCGCCCAGGCCGCGATGGTCAGGCCGGGCTTGCTCCTGGTGTCGAATTTCGGGTATTGCGATTCGGCCAGCCACAGCAGGTTGGCTTGCAGCCCGGCCTCGTTCACGCCGTCGGTGGTGGAGATGTCATAGCCCGAGGTGATGACGCTGCCGTAGCGCGAGGTCCAGTGCAGCGAGTTCGGACCCGCCTCGCCGCTGCGCGCCATGCCGCGCGGCAGCACCCACAGGTTGCTGGTGATGTCTCTCTTCCAGTCCATCGAGCGCGCCGTGATCACCTGGCCGTTGGTGCCGAGGTAGACCAGGCGCGTGCAGGCCCAGGCGGTGGACAGTGCCGTGAGTCCGGCCAGGCCCGCCAGCAATGCGCCTCGCAGGGAACGGAAAAGGGAAGCTTGCTGCATCGGAAATACCTTTCATGGCAGAGTTGAGTGAAAACAGGCACCATCTGTACGCTTTGGTGGACAACTACAGGATATCAGCATGCGGGCGTTTGGAAATGCGCGGTCCGCCAGGAGCCCCGGGCCCCGGCTTTCTACAATCGCCCTCCATGACCCTGCCGAACTACACCCGTGCCCAGCAACTCCCCGCCATCCTGCGCGAGCGCATCGCCATCCTCGACGGTGCCATGGGCACCATGGTGCAGCGCCTGAAACTCACCGAGGCGCAGTTCCGCGGCGAGCGCTTCAAGGACTTCCACAAGGACGTCAAGGGCAACAACGAGCTGCTCGTGCTCACCCAGCCGCAGGTGATCCGCGACATCCACGAGGGCTATCTCGCCGCCGGGGCCGACCTGATCGAGACCGACACCTTCGGTGCCACCAGCGTCGCGCAGGCCGACTACGACATGGCGCACCTCGCGCGCGAGATGAACGTCGCCGCCGCCCGGCTGGCGCGCGCCGCCTGCGACAAGTTCTCCACGCCCGACAAGCCCCGCTTCGCCGTCGGCGCGCTCGGCCCCACGCCCAAGACCGCGAGCATCAGCCCCGACGTGAACGACCCCGGCGCGCGCAACATCACCTTCGAGCAGCTGCGCGCGGCCTACCATGAGCAGGCCAGCGGCCTGATCGAGGGCGGCGCCGACGTGCTGATGGTGGAGACCATCTTCGACACGCTCAACGCCAAGGCGGCGCTGTTCGCCATCGACGAGGTGTTCGAGGACAGCGGCGAGGTGCTTCCGGTGATCATCAGCGGCACCGTCACCGACGCCTCGGGCCGCATCCTCTCGGGCCAGACCGTCACCGCCTTCTGGCACAGCGTGCGCCACGCCAACCCGCTGGCTGTCGGCCTGAACTGCGCGCTCGGCGCGGCGCTGATGCGCCCCTACATCCAGGAGCTGGCCAAGGCCGCGCCCGAGACCTTCATCAGCTGCTACCCCAACGCCGGCCTGCCCAACCCGATGAGCGACACGGGCTTTGACGAAACGCCCGAGGTCACGAGCCGCCTGCTGCACGAATTCGCCGCCGAGGGGCTGGTCAACATCGTCGGCGGCTGCTGCGGCACCACGCCCGAACACATCCGCGCGATCGCGCACGCGGTGGCACCGGTGCCCGCGCGCCGGCTGTTCTATCCGGCGCAGGCGTGAGCGCCGCGGAGGGCCACCGTGTTTGAAACTCGTACTTACGACGATCCGGTGGTGCTTTCGCCCCGGGTGCGCGCGCGGTGGACGTTTCTGGAAACCAGTTCGGCGGCCGCGGTGCTTCGGTCTGTGTGCCCCCGGGAGTGGGCGGACATCGCACAGGTATTGGCCGATTTCGCGCTGGACCCCCGGCACTGGCTCAAGGCGGGCGGCAACCGCGGCGACATAGCGAAGGAAATCGATGGCATGTTCGGGCGGCTGGGTTGGCGGGAGACGCGCGTCGATCTCGTCACGCAGGGTGTGTTGCTCTCCAAGAAACTGGAAGTGATCGAACGTCTACCGCCGGTCGAACAGGAGGGCTACCTCGTTGACAACTTCAAGGGCCGGGTCGCGCTGGACGTGGAGTGGAACGCCAAGGACGGCAATCTGGATCGCGATTTGTCCGCATACCGTGCGTGGCACGAGGCGGGAGTCATATCGGCGGCAGTGCTGATCACGCAGGATCGGATCGGGCTCAAAGCCTTGGCGGAGGAGATCTGGGCCGATTACCAAGCGACGCTGCCCCCGGCGGAGCGCCATGCGAAGCTGCCGATCGACCTGGGGACGTCGACCACGACCAATCTCGAAAAAGCCGCGTTGCGTGTACGGCGTGGCGTGATGGGCACCTGCCCGTTGCTGATCGTGGCGGCCACGCGGGCGACGTGGAACGGCCGCCCCTACCCGATCGACTGAAACAGGTCCGGCTCCATGGAGACCGTTGACGGCAACCGCCCGCGTGGGCGCATCGTCGTTCCCGCAGCGTGCAGCAGCGCGCGCACTCGCTGGATCGAGTATCCCGTCTGCTCCGCTAGTTGCCGCACACTCAGGCCGGATGCGTACATGTCGTGCAGCCGAGTGCCCAATGTTTCGGCGCGTTCCGGTGCGACATATTCGTTGGGGCGCAGCGGCGGAAGGATGGGGCCGCCGGCATAGCCCTTGTGCGCGACGCCCCGCGGCGTGACTTCTTCCGCGGATTCATCGCCCCAGACGGTCCAACCCATGCGCGGGTGACGGGCAAACAATTCCAGGTACGCGCCGGGCGAACACGATTCGATCAACGCATACTGCTCGTCGGGCTTGCGCGAGTGTTCGCGTTTGCGGGTTTCGATCATGTTGACCTGCGACCGGCCGGGTGCCAGGGTGCGCATCGACCCGCGCACGCCGAACAGCAGCAACTCGGTGACGTTGCGGAAATAAAAGCCGACACCCCGTCCGTCTGGCCCTCCATCCCTGCGGCGCTTGGCCCAGACGATGTTGCTGACGTAGCGAAATCCCCACGCTGCCATGACCTGCAGCCCATCCGGCAGCAGCGCGTTAGGTACCCACAGGTACAGGTGGGCGTTGGTCGCAACTACCTCTTTGACCCCGAGTTCCACGATCGCGTCGAGCGACATCGTCGAATAGCGATCCAGCCTGCGGTGCTCGGGGGCCACCTTGCCAGTGCGGTTGCTGAACCGCCAAGGGGGGTCGGCAAGTACCGTCGAAAACCCTCCGACGATTCGTGGCAGAGGTGCGGGCGCGAATTCGGGGCGAAGAGGCGATATCGTCATGTCCGCCAGTATAGAGCTAAAGATCTAATTAAAGATCTTCTATCCGCTCACAGCCCCAGCATGATCCTGAGGTTCTGCACCGCCGCGCCGCTCGCGCCCTTGCCGAGGTTGTCGAGCCGGGCGACGAGCACCGCCTGGCGGTAGCCCTCATTGCCGAAGACGCGCAGCTCCAGGCGGTTGGTGTCGTTGAGCGCCTCGGCGTCGAGCTTGCCGTTCTCGGTCGGCGCGAGCACCTTCACGTACTGCTCGGGCGTGTTGGTGCGCGCGTAGTGCGCGGCCAGCACCTCGTGCAGGTCGGCCGCCGTGGGCGCGCCCCGCAGCAGATCCAGGTGCAGCGGCAGCTCCACCAGCATGCCCTGGCGGAAGTTGCCGACGGCGGGCACGAACAGCGGGCGGCGCTTGACGCCGGTGTACTTCACGATCTCGGGCAGGTGCTTGTGCGCGAGGCTCAGCGCATAGAGCTCGAAGGGTGCGGCCTGGCCCTTCTCGTAGGCCTCGATCATCGTGCGCCCGCCGCCCGAATAGCCGCTGACCGAGGGCAGCACCAGTGGGTAGTCGTCGGGGATCAGCCCGGCATCGACCAGCGGGCGCAGCAGCGCGATCGCGCCGGTGGCGTAGCAGCCGGGGTTGGCCACGCGGTCGGCGGCGCGGATCGCCTGCCATTGCCCTTCTGCCAACTCGGGAAAGCCGAACACCCAGCCCTCGGCGGTGCGGTGCGCGGTCGAGGCGTCGATCACCTTGATGCGCCGGCCGGTCTCGGCGGTGATGGCATCCACCATCGCCACGGTCTCGCGCGCCGCGTCGTCGTGCAGGCACAGGATCACCAGGTCCACGTCCGCGATCAGTGCGCGCTTGGCCCCGGGGTCCTTGCGCAGCGCGGGGTCGATGCTCACGAGTTCAATATCCGGCAGCGCCTGCAGGCGCTCGCGAATCTGCAGGCCCGTGGTGCCCGCCTCTCCGTCGATGAATACCTTGGCCATGGGTCACACTCTCCTTTGCGCTTGCCGTTCGAACGCCGGGCGCCATCGGGCGTCATGCGTGTGCTGCATCGCAACATGATACATTTAGTGGTTGCCGAGGTCGTGTCGCCGCTGCGTCTGCAGCCCCTCACGATTCCAGACCCCAGACCCGAATACCTGCGGTCCTGCATGCGCTCTTCGGCAGTACGGGTAAAGACACCATCCTTCCATTGAGAGAGACCTCATGAAGATTCACGAATACCAAGGCAAGGAAATCTTGCGCAGTTTTGGCGTGCCCGTTCCGCGTGGCATCCCGGCGTTCACGGTGCAGGAAGCCGTCGAAGCCGCCCAGAAGCTCGGCGGCCCGGTATGGGTGGTGAAGGCCCAGATCCACGCCGGCGGCCGCGGCAAGGGCGGCGGCGTGAAGGTCGCCAAGAGCATCGACGACGTGAAGAGCCTCGCGGGCCAGATCCTCGGCATGCAGCTCGTCACGCACCAGACCGGCCCCGAAGGCCAGAAGGTGCGCCGCCTGTACATCGAGGACGGCGCGGACATCCAGAAGGAGTACTACCTCTCCGTCGTGACCGACCGCGCCAGCCAGAAGGTGGCCTTCATCGCCTCCAGCGAAGGCGGCATGGAAATCGAGGTGGTGGCGCACAAGACGCCCGAGAAGATCATCAAGGTCTTCGTCGATCCGCTCGCCGGCCTGACCGACGCGCAGGGCCAGGAGCTGGCGCGCGGCATCGGCATGCCCGAAGGCTCGACGGCGCAGTTCATCGACGTCTGCCAGAAGCTCTACAAGTGCTACATGGAGACCGATGCCTCGCTGGTCGAGATCAACCCGCTCAACCGCGACAGCAAGGGCCAGATCATCGCCCTGGACGCCAAGTTCAACTTCGACAGCAACGCGCTGTTCCGCCACCCCGAGATCGTCGCGCTGCGCGACCTCGATGAAGAAGACCCGGCCGAGGTGCAGGCGAGCAAGTTCGACCTGGCCTACATCAGCCTGGACGGCAACATCGGCTGCCTCGTGAACGGCGCGGGCCTGGCCATGGCCACCATGGACACCATCAAGCTCTTCGGCGCCGAGCCGGCCAACTTCCTCGATGTCGGCGGCGGCGCCACGCCCGAGAAGGTGACCGAGGCGTTCAAGATCATGCTCAAGAACCCCAAGGTCAAGGGCATCCTGGTCAACATCTTCGGCGGCATCATGAAGTGCGACACCATCGCCACCGGCGTGATCACCGCGTGCAAGGCGGTCAACCTGTCCGTGCCGCTGGTCGTGCGCATGAAGGGCACGAACGAGGAACTGGGCAAGAAGATGCTGGCCGAGAGCGGCCTGCCCATCATCAGCGCCGATACCATGGCCGAAGCGGCCAGCAAGATCGTCGAAGCCGTTCGCTAAGCCCGGGAGAGAAGAACATGTCGATTTACATCAACAAAGACACCAAGGTCATCACCCAGGGCATCACCGGCAAGACCGGGCAGTTCCACACCAGCAAGTGCCAGGAATACGCCAACGGCAAGAACTGCTTCGTCGCGGGCGTGAACCCCAAGAAGGCCGGCGAGAAGATTTTCGACATCCCGATCTACGGCACTGTCAAGGAAGCGGCCGCGCAGACCGGCGCCACGGTGAGCGTGATCTACGTGCCGCCGGCGGGCGCTGCCGCGGCCATCTGGGAAGCGGTGGAAGCCGACCTGGACCTGGCGATCTGCATCACCGAAGGCATCCCCGTGCGCGACATGCTCGAAGTGCGCAACCGGATGAAGGCCAAGGAAGCCAAGGGCGGCAAGAAGACGCTGCTGCTCGGCCCCAACTGCCCCGGCCTGATCACGCCCGACGAGATCAAGATCGGCATCATGCCCGGCCACATCCACATGAAGGGGCGCATCGGCGTCGTCTCCCGCTCGGGCACGCTGACCTATGAAGCCGTGGCGCAGCTCACCGAGCTCGGGATCGGCCAGTCCAGCGCCGTCGGCATCGGGGGCGACCCGATCAACGGACTCAAGCACATCGACGTCATGCAGGCCTTCAACGACGATCCCGACACCGACGCGGTCATCATGATCGGCGAGATCGGCGGCCCGGACGAGGCCGACGCCGCGCGCTGGTGCAAGACCCATATGAAGAAGCCCATCGTCGGCTTCATCGCCGGCGTCACCGCCCCGGCCGGCAAGCGCATGGGCCATGCGGGCGCGCTGATCTCCGGCGGCGCGGACACCGCCGAGGCCAAGCTGGCCGTCATGGAAGAATGCGGCTTCAAGATCACGCGCAACCCGTCGGAGATGGGGCGCTTGCTCAAGAGCCTGATCTGAGCCCGCAGTCGCGGCCTCGGAAAAGCCAGCTGCAGTCGCGGCTGGCTTTTTTCGTATGGGATGGCACGATTTGCAATCTTTTGCAGATTTTGCGCTTTATGCTGATAAAAGCGGGCAGCCACAATCAACGCAACTTCATCCATGCCTTTGCCTCTGAATTATGAGTTCTGCGCACGCACGGACGTAGGGCGGGTGCGCAGCAACAACGAAGACTCCGTGGCGATCAGCCGCGATGCGCGCATGGTCATCGTGGCCGACGGCATGGGGGGCTACAACGCCGGCGAGGTCGCCAGCGTCATGCTGGTGCAGATCCTGAACCGCGAGCTGCGCAACCGCCTGGTGGCGGCGGGCCCCGGCGCCGATGCGGCGCTGGTGCGCAGCCTGCTGACGACGAGCGTGGACCGTGCCAACGGCGCGATCTACCAGGCTGCGAAGGCGCATGCGCACTACACCGGCATGGGCACCACGCTGGTCATCGGCCTGTTCGGCGATTGCCGGGTGGTGATCGGCCACATCGGCGATTCGCGCGCCTACCTGCTGCGTGGCAGCGCCTTCAATCGCCTGACGCGCGACCACACCTGGCTGCAGGAACAGGTCGACAAGGGGGAGATGACCCCGCTGCAGGCGCAGCGTTCGGGCATGCGCAGCCTGCTGACGCGGGCCGTGGGGGTGGACCCCCAGGTGCGTCTCGAAGTCAACGAATTCCCGGTCGAGCCGGGCGATCTCTTCCTGTTTTGTTCCGACGGTCTGACGGACAGCATCGACGACGGCGACCTCGCCGTGCTGCTGCGCGACCCGTCGCCCCTGCCCCAGCTGGCCGAACGCCTCGTGCAGCAGGCCAATGCGTTGGGCGGGCGTGACAATATCAGTGCGCTCCTCGTGCGGGCAGGCGCCGCGGCGCCCATGGATGCGGGTGATCCCCGATAATGAACCGAGAGAGGAAACGTTCAATGCCCAGTCTGGTGTTCCTGCTTGATGGCGCGGTGGTCAAGGAGGTTGAGCTCGTCAAGCCGCGCACGACGCTCGGGCGGCGCCCCAACAACGACATCGTTATCGATAACCTCACCGTCAGCGGCGAGCATGCGGCGCTGCACCTGCAGGATCAGACGGTCGAGGTGGAAGACCTCGGCAGCACCAACGGCACCTTCGTCAACGGCCAGCCCATCGAGCGGCAGGCGCTGCGCGATGGCGACCAGGTCATCATCGGCAAGTACGAGGTGCGCTTCGCGGACGCGCGCCAGCGCTTCGCCAGGGCCGCGCAGGCGCCGGCCCCCGTGCCCGCGCCCGCGCCTGCGCCGGCCACCAGGGAGGCCTTCGTCCGCGTGCTGACCGGCCCGGGCGCGGGGCGCGAAGTCGCGCTCACCAAGGTGGTCACCACCCTGGGCAAGCCCGGCGATGCGGTGGCCTCCGTGACGCACCGGCCGCATGGCTTCGTGCTGGCGCTGGTGGACGGCACCAGGGCGCCGACCATCAACGGGCAGCCCGTCACCGAGCCCCGGGCGCTGCAGGCCGGGGACCGCATCGTGCTGGCCGACGTGGAAATGGAATTCCTCTTGCGCTGACGCGGGACCGACCATGAAAGTGCGCGTGCTCGGCTGCAGCGGCTCCATCGCCCGGGGCTGCCGCACCACCGCCTTCCTGCTGGGCGAGCACGTGCTCGTGGATGCCGGCACGGGCGTGGGCGAGCTGACGGTGCGCGAGATGCGCGCGGTCACCCATGTGTTTCTCACGCACTCGCACCTCGACCACATCGCCGCGCTGCCCCTGCTGCTCGATACCGTGGGCACCCGCCGCGCGGCGCCCTTGCAGGTGTTCGCTCTGCCGCAGACGCTGGCGGCCCTGCGCCAGCACGTGTTCAACAACGTGATCTGGCCCGACTTCACCCGCATTCCCGGCCCCGACACGCCCATGGTGCAGCTGCAGCCCCTGGGCGTGGGCGATGTCCTGGCGGCGGCGGGCCTCACGCTGGAGGCGCTGCCGGCGCGCCACAGCGTGCCCGCCGTGGGGTATGCCGCGCGCGGCGACGGCGCGTGGTGGGTCTTCAGCGGCGACACGCAGGGCCAGGAGCCGGCCTTCTGGCAGCGCGTGAACGCCTTGCAGGCCGGGGCGCCCGGGGTGGGCGCGCTCGTGATCGAGACGGCCTTCAGCAATCAGGAGCAGGCCCTGGCGCGCAAGAGCGCGCACCTGGCGCCCGCGAGCCTGGCGCGGGAGCTGGCGCAGCTCCAGCCGCAAGGCGGTTTCCCCATCTACCTTTCGCACTTCAAGCCGAGCGAGGGCGCCACCATCCTGGCCGAGGTGCGCGCGCTGGAGCAGGGCGGGGCGCTGCAGATCGTGGACCTGCAGACGGTGGACGCGTTGAACGTCTGACGCCTCAGAAGGTGCGAATGAATCCGGCGTGCTCGGGCATGGCGGATTTGTTCACGCCTTCTCAGGGCGTCTATGCCAGGTTCTGCGCCAGCCGGTGGCGCATTTCCTCCACGTCCACGCCGCGGCGCCGGGCCATGTCCTGCGCCTGGTCGTCGCCGATCTGGCCGATCGTGAAGTACGTGGCTTGCGGGTGCGCGAGGTAGAAGCCGCTCACGCTCGACGGGGGGATCATGGCGAAGCTGTCGGTCACCTCGATCCCGGCCTCGGGCGCGTTCAGCGTGGCGAAGAGCGTCTTCTTGACCGAATGGTCGGGGCAGGCCGGATAGCCGGGGGCGGGGCGTATGCCCTGGTACTTCTCGGCGATCATCTCGTCGCGGTCCAGCGTTTCGCCGGCGGCGTAGCCCCACAGGTCGCGGCGCACGCGCGCGTGCATGCATTCCGCGAACGATTCCGCCAGGCGGTCGCACAGCGCCTTGAAGATGATGTTGGAGTAGTCGTCGAGCTGCGCCTGGAATTCCCTTTCCTTCTTTTCGGCGCCGATGCCGGCGGTGACGGCGAACATGCCGGCATAGTCCCTGATGCCCGATTCTTTGGTGGCGATGAAGTCCGCGAGGCAGCGGCTGGGCCGCATCACGCCGTTGACCGGGGTTTTCTCGGTCTGCTGGCGCACGCCGTACCAGGTCATCAGCACCTCGGTGCGCGATTCGTCGGTGTAGAACTCGATGTCGTCGCCCACGCGGTTGGCCGGGTACAGGCCGATCACGCCGTTGGCCTGCACCCAGCGGCCGGCCACGATTTTCCTGAGCATCGCCTGGCCGTCGGCGAAGACCTTGCGCGCTTCCTCGCCCACCACCTCGTCCTGCAGGATCGCGGGGTAGGCGCCCGCCAGGTCCCAGGTCTGGAAGAACGGCGCCCAGTCCAGGTACTTGATGATCTCGGCCAGGTCGAAATTCATGAACAGGCGGCGTCCGAGCAGGCGCGGCACCGTGGGCGTGTAGTGCGTGAAGTCCACCGGGGTGGCATTGGCGCGAGCCTGCTCCAGCGTCCACAGCGGCACGCGCTTCTTGCGCGCGTTCAGCTCGCGCACGTGGGCGTAGTCCTTCTCGATTTCCGCCAGGTAATCGGCGCGGCCCTCGCCCAGCAGGCTCTGCGCCACGCCCACGCTGCGCGAGGCATCGGGCACGTAGATCACCGGGCCGTCGTACTTGGGTGCGATCTTCACCGCGGTGTGCACGCGCGAGCAGGTGGCGCCGCCAATGAGCAGCGGAATCTGGCGGCTGGTGAAGTACGCGTCCTTGTTCATTTCGGAAGCGACGTGCTGCATCTCCTCCAGGCTGGGCGTGATCAGGCCCGAGACGCCGACCATGTCGGCCTTGAGCTCCTTGGCCTTGGCCAGCAGCTCGTGGCAGGGCACCATCACCCCGAGGTTCACGACCTCGAAGTTGTTGCACTGCAGGACCACGGTGACGATGTTCTTGCCGATGTCGTGCACGTCGCCCTTGACGGTGCAGACCACGACCTTGCCCTTGCTCGACACGTCGATGCCCGCCGCCTGCTGCGCCGCCTTCTCCGCCTCGATGTAGGGCACGAGATGGGCCACGGCCTGCTTCATCACGCGCGCGCTCTTGACCACCTGCGGCAGGAACATCTTGCCCGCGCCGAACAGGTCGCCGACGATGTTCATGCCGTCCATCAGCGGCCCCTCGATCACCGCCAGCGGCCGCGCGCCGCCCTGCACGCAGATCTCCTGGTAGGCCTCCTCGGTGTCGGCGACGATGAAATCGGTGATGCCGTGCACCAGGGCGTGCGACAGGCGCTCGCGCACCGGCACGGGCGCTTCGCTCGTGCCGCGCCATTCGAGCTTCTTGCCGTCGTCGCGCGCCGCGCCCTTGGCGCTTTCGGCGATCTCCAGCAGCCGCTCGGCCGCGTCCGGGCGGCGGTTGAGCACCACGTCTTCCACGCGGGTGCGCAGCTCCGGCTCCAGGTCGTCGTAGACGCCGATCATCCCGGCGTTGACGATGCCCATGTCCAGCCCGGCCTGGATCGCGTGGTAGAGGAAGACGGTGTGGATCGCCTCGCGCACCGGATCGTTGCCGCGGAAGGAAAAGCTCACGTTGGAGATGCCGCCAGAGACCTTGGCACCCGGCAGGTGCTGTTTGATCCAGCGCGTGGCCTCGATGAAGTCGAGGCCGTTCCTCGCGTGCTCCTCGATGCCGGTGGCGATCGGGAACACGTTGGGGTCGAAGATGATGTCCTCGGGCGCAAAGCCCACCTCGTCGACCAGGATGCGGTAGGCGCGTTCGCAGATCTCCTGGCGCCGCACGAGCGTGTCGGCCTGGCCCTGCTCGTCGAACGCCATCACCACCGCGGCCGCGCCGTAGCGCCGCACCAGCCGGGCCTGGCGCTTGAATTCCTCGACGCCCTCCTTCATCGAGATGGAGTTGACGATGCCCTTGCCCTGCAGGCACTGCAGGCCGGCTTCGAGGATCTCCCACTTGGACGAATCGACCATCACCGGCACCTTGGCGATGTCGGGCTCGGAGCCGAGCATGCGCAGGAAGCGCACCATCGCGGCCTTGCCGTCGAGCATGGCCTCGTCCATGTTCACGTCGATGATCTGCGCGCCGTTCTCCACCTGCTGGCGCGCGACGGAGAGCGCCTGCTCGTACTGCTCGGCGATGATCATGCGCGCGAACGCCTTGGAGCCGGTGACGTTGGTACGCTCGCCGACGTTGACGAAGAGCGAGCCGTCGCCGATCGTGACGGGCTCCAGGCCCGAGAGCTTCATGGGAGGGGGGAGAACTGCGGTCATCACACTCACCTGCACTATGCGTGCGCAAAGGAAACAGGTGAGCGCCGTTGGAGGGCAGAAGCGTTTTCAAGCCTGACGGGCCCTTGCGGCCCGCTGCAGCGCTCCTTGAAAACAAGTGTCAATTTTACCGGCACGCTCCGCACCCTGCAGGGCGTGCCGCGTAAGATGAAATCTCTTCGTTCACTCCCACGCCATCATGCTGAGTTTTCTAGGAACTGCCCTCATCGGGCTCATCGTCGGCTTCATCGCGCGCGCCATCAAGCCAGGCGACGACAAGATCGGCTGGATCATGACCTGCGTGCTCGGCGTGGCCGGCTCGTTCGTCGCCACCTACGCCGGGCAGGCGCTCGGCTGGTACCAGGTGGGCCAATCCGCGGGCTGGATCGCCTCGGTGGCAGGGGCCATCGTGCTGCTGCTGCTCTACGACCTGCTGCGCAAGAAAGCCTGAACGAGCGCATCCCGGACGGGGCGCTCAGCGCACGGGCAGGAACTGCAGCAGCCCGGCGCCCAGCACGCCCTGCACCCAGTTGATCGCGGCGCGGCGGTAGCGCTCGTCGGACAGCTCGGCCAGCAGATCCAGACGCGCGATGATCTTGCCGAATTCGCGCTCGAAGCTCAGGTTGCGCGTGCCGTCGCTGCCGATCTCGTCGGCCAGCAGGAGCGGGCGGCCCCGGGCGTCGCGCCGCTGCGCGAGGATCCAGGCGGCGATCTCGATGTTGCGCGCGGCGTTGTAGATGTGCTGCGTATCGAGGCCGTCGAGCAGGTAGAACGAAGTCTTGCCGCCGTGCGCGGTGATCAGCATGTCGGCGGTGGCGAGCACGAGCGCGGCCACGCGGTCGCCGGTGAAGTCCTGCGACATCGCAAACGCCATGGCCGCGATGTCGCGCCGGCCCTGCAGCGCGGGCCAGGGCGTGCGCTGGTCCATCGCCTCCTCGATGCGCAGCACCGCCTGCTCGCGGCTCGCCGCGCCGCCCGCGCGCCACTGCGCGGGGTTGCGGCGGTAGAGCTTGTCGGCCAGCAGGCGCAGGCTTTGCAGGTTGTCGCGCATCGCCAGCGTGGCCGCGCGGTTGAGTTCGGATTGCACCAGCTCGCCCTGGTGCGCCGGCGCTTCCCGCACCTGGCCGCGATCGGTCGGCGCGGTGCTGGCGCAGCCCCATAGCAGCGTGGCGGCCAGCAGGCCGGCGTGAAGGGCGTTGGGGCGCGCGGTCATGCCCGCATTTTTACCCGGTCCCGGCGGCCCGCGCGGCACGTTCCTGCAGCGTGAACGCGGGCAGGCCGCGCAGCAGCCGGCGGCCGTAGCCGGTGTGCAGCAGGCGCTTGTCGTAGCAGATCACGCGCGCATGGTCGTCCTCGCCCCGGATCGCGCGGCCCACCCATTGCGCCAGGCGCATCGCGGTGGCGGGCACGACCAGGTCGATGAACGGGTCGCCGCCGCTGGCGCGCAGCCACTCGGCGCGGGCCTCGTCCACCGGCTCGTCGGGCGGGGCGAAGGGCAGCTTGGTGATGAAGAGCGATTCGCACAGCGCGCCGGGCAGGTCCATGCCCTCGGCGAACGACTGCAGGCCGAAGATGATCGAGGGCTGCGCCTGCGCCACGCGCTCGCGGTGGCGCGCGAGCAGCGCCAGGCGCGGCTGGCGGCCCTGCACCAGCACGCGCTCGCGCAGCGCGGGCGGCAGCTGCTCCACGGCCAGCCGCATCTGCTCGCGCGAGGTGAAGAGCACCAGCGCGCCGCTCGCCACCTCGGCCAGGTCGGCCAGCAGCGCCTCGATCATCTGGCGCGTGAACGCCGCCACCTCGCGCGGTGCGGCCTGCGTGCCGCTCGCCACCAGCGTGCCTTGCGCCGCGTAGTCGAAGGGGCTGGCCACCTGCAGCGTGGTGACGCCGGGCTTGCCGTGCAGCCCCGCTTCGCGCAGGAAGAAATCGAAATCGCCGCAGCTCGTGAGCGTGGCCGAGGTGAGCACCGCGCCGCGCACGCGCGACCACAGGTGGGCGGCCAGCGCGGCGCCGGGCAGCACGGGGCTGGCGTGCGCGCGCACCGCCACGGCCCCGCCGGTGGTGGAGAGCGTGAACCACTTGGCCGCCGGGGCGTCGCCCTCGGGCGCCTCCTGCAGCAGCAGCGCCGCGGTGGCGTGCACCGCCTCCAGGCGCGGCGCGAGCTGGCCCACCTGCGCATAGAGCTGCGACAGGCGCCGCGCCTCCCCGGGCTCCTCGCGGATGTGCTCGCGCAAGGCCTTGGCGATGGCGCGCAGCGCCTCCAGGAAATCGCCCGCGTGGTGCAGCACCTGGCCGAGCGCGTCGGTCAGCGGCTGCGGCAGCCTGCCGGCGGGCGCGCGCGCGCGGTGGCTCGCCGCCTGGCCGGGGGCGCGCGCGGCGGCTTCGTGCAGCGGCGCGCCGTACAAATCGACGATGAGCCGCTCCGCATCCTGTAGCGCGGCGCGCAGGCGGGTGCTGCACGCGGCCACGTCAACGTCGTCGTCCACCTGCACTTGCGCGCCCACGCGCAGCGCGCGGCCGGCGAGCTGCGCCAGCCACGCCAGGCGCGAGAGGTCCATCTCGCAGGCGAACTGCGACAGCGCCGTCTTGGGCAGGTGGTGCGCCTCATCGACGATGAGCAGGCAATTGTCCAGCTCGGGCAGCAGCCGCGCGCCGATGGACGAGAGCAGCAGGTCGTGGTTGGCCACGATCACCTGCGCTGCGACGAGCTCCTTGCGCCGTTCGTAGTAGGTGCAGGCGGCGAACAGCGGGCAGTGCCGGCCGGTGCAGGTGTGCGCCACGGCCGCCACGGGCGCCCACAGCGCCGGGTCGGGCGGCAGCGCGAGCTGGTCGCGGTCGCCGTCCCACCGGCCGCTGGCCAGGTCGTCCGCCAGGCGCTGGTAGAACGCGCCGCGCGCCTCGGCGCTCGCCGTCTCGTCCGCGCCGGCCGGGTCGTCGGGGAACAGGGCGTCGTCCTCGGCGGGGTCGTCCCCGGCCAGGCGTTCGAGCTTGAGCTTGCAGACGTAGCGCGCGCGCCCCTTGGCCAGCGCGAAGCTGAACGGCTCGGGCATCGCCGCGGCCAGCGCCGGCAGATCCTTGTGCACCAGCTGCTCCTGCAGCGCCACGGTGGCGGTGGCGATCAGCACCCGCGTGCCGCGCGCCAGCGCCATGCGGATCGCGGGCGCCGCGTAGGCCAGCGACTTGCCCGTGCCCGTGCCCGCCTCGATCACCGCGATGGCGCGCCCGGGCTCGCCGCCATCCCCCTCCCCGCCGTCGCGCCCGAGCGGCGCCTGGCCGAAGGTCTGCGCCACCAGTTCGGCCATGCGCCGCTGGCCCTCGCGCACGCGCAGGCCCGGCGTGGCGGCGACCACGGCGTCGAACTGTTGCAGGGCTTGGGCAGCCCAGTCGGGGGCGGACATGGGGTAAACGTTGATGGAGCTGTCGGTTTATCCAGTTATGGTAACGGTTGTGACGTGCGTGGAGGCATACGCCAGCGAGATGCCGGCGTCGTCTTCGAGGAGAACGTTTCCATGTCCGAATATTGGGCGCATTCTGGCGGTCATTTGCTGCAGCGGCATTTGCAGTCCGTGGCGGAGTGGGCCAGGCAGTTTGCGTGTGCGCTGGATGACCAGGAAGTTTCTGCCTCTTGGGCGGCGCTGGCTGGACTGTGGCATGACCTGGGCAAATACCGTCCCGGCTTTCAGCGCTATGTGCGCCAGGCCGAAGATGCCAACATCGAGCACAAAGTAGCCGGGCGCGAAAAAACACACTCCGCCGCCGGAGCGCTGTGGGCCATGCGGCAGTTGAATCAACAGGGTTGGCCCTACGGCCACATCATGGCCTATTTAATTTCATGGCATCACGCAGGCTGGAGGGTCATGAAAACTGATCGTCACGATACTGATCTTTCTGAGGGAACCGAGTCTTGACTGCGCCGCCAATTAACGACGTCCCTTTATTTGTTGCCCACCATCGCCTATCGGACAACACATGGCAGCCTCTGGAAGATCACCTACGCGGCGTAGGGGCGCTCGCAGCGCAGCTCGCAAGCAAGCTGGATTTGCAAGGAATGGGTGAGCTGCTGGGTTTGCTGCACGATTTGGGCAAATACAGCCACGCTTTTCAAGCCTATCTGAAGTCTGCGATCGGTGCCCTGAATCAAGATGAGGATGAGGATTGGGTTGACGCCAAAAGCTTGAAAGGCAAAGTGGATCACTCCACTGCTGGCGCCCAGTTTGTATGGCAGGCTCTTAGCAAGAGAGTAGCCCCTGAGCAAATTGCCGCGCAAGCGTTGGCCTTGTGCATTGCTTCACACCATTCAGGCCTGATCGATTGCATCAGCGCCCGGGCTGATGCCTTTGGAGAAAACCTCTTTGCCCGTCGTATGGAGAAGGCGAAGCAGCGCACTCATTTGGATGAAGTTCAGCGCCTGACCGAGCCCCAACTGTTGCAGCGCTGCCGGGACTTGCTGGCGGACAGCCGCGTGGTTTCCAAATTTCAAGAATTGCTCACGCTGATCGGGCGCAGCAACCAAGGGCACGGCAGCTCTGTGACGGTGCAGCAGCAATGGGGTTTGCTGGTACGGTTTCTGTTCAGTTGCCTGATCGATGCCGACCGCATCGACACGGCCGATTTTGAAAAGCGACGCCAGCGCAGCTTTCGCCCTAGCGGACGCTACACCAATTGGACGGTATTGGTTGAGCGCCTGGAACGCCACTTGGCGCAGTTGCCGCCCTCTCGTCCTATTGACCACCTGCGCCAGGATATTTCCTTGCATTGCCAACGGGCTGCGGCACGGCCCAGCGGCATCTACACCCTGACCGTGCCCACGGGCGGCGGTAAAACCCTGGCCAGCCTGCGCTTTGCGCTGCATCACGCACAAGAGCATGGACTCGATCGCGTGATTTACGTCATTCCCTTCACCTCGATCATCGACCAGAACGCGAGAGTGGTGCGCGACGTGCTGGAGCCTGCGGACGCGCCGCAGGATCAGAACCGTGTCGTGCTGGAGCACCACGGTAACCTCACGCCCGAGCAGCAGACCTGGAGAGAAAAGGTGTTGTGCGAAAACTGGGATGCCCCGGTTGTCTACACCACCATGGTGCAGTTGCTGGAAGCCTTGTTTGGCGCGGGCACGCGGGGAGCACGCCGTATGCACCAGCTAACCCAGGCGGTGCTGGTGTTCGATGAAGTGCAAACCCTGCCCGTGAAATGCACCCATATATTCAACAACGCGATCAATTTTTTAGCTGCGCAATGCAACACCACGGTGCTGCTATGCACTGCCACGCAGCCGCTGCTTGACAGCGTCAATCCTGCCTTGGGCGCCATCCGTTTGGCATCTCAACCAGAATTGATGCCCAACGTCGGCAACCTATTCAAGGCCCTTAAGCGCGTTGCTGTGAATGACCAGCGCAAAGCTGGGGGCTGGAGCGATCAGGAGGTGGCTGATCTCGCCTTGGCCGAGGTACAGGCCAGCGGGAGCTGCCTGGTCATCGTCAATACCAAGGCATCAGCCCGGCGTATTTTTGAGCTGTGCGCCACTGCGACGGATCCGAGTCTTGTGTTTCACCTGAGCACTGACATGTGCCCAGTCCATCGCAAGGCACGCCTCGCCGAACTGCTTGTGCGCTTGAAGGCAAGCCAGCCGACGCTGTGCGTGAGCACGCAATTGATTGAGGCTGGCGTGGATGTGGACTTTGGCAGCGTCATCCGCTTCATGGCCGGGCTCGACTCGATTGCCCAGGCGGCGGGGCGCTGCAACCGCAACGGGCTGCGTGCCACTGGCAGCGTGTATGTCGTCAACCCGCAGGTGGAAAACCTGGACAAGCTGCCCGACATTCTGCAAGGCCGCAACGCTGCCTTGCGCGTGCTCGATGAGTTCCAGCAAGACCCGGAGAAATTCGATGATGACTTGCTCAGCCCCACGGCAATGCACGCCTACTACCGCTATTACTTCTTTGATCGTGCTGCAGACATGAGCTACGCGTTGGCCGCAGGCGATGCTGCGCAAGACGACACCTTGCTCAACTTGCTGTCGCTCAACACAGGCAGCGTGAATGAATACGCACGCCATCAGGCATCGGCACCCCCGCTTTTCTTCCGCCAGGCCTTCATGACGGCGGCCAAGGCCTTCCGTGCCATCGACGCGGCCACGCAGGCGGTCATCATCCCCTTTGGGGTGGATGGAAAGAAACTAATCGCCGACCTGTGCGCCGCCTACGATGTGGAGCGGGAAATCGAACTGCTCCGGCGAGCGCAGCAGTACAGCGTGAACGTGTTCCCCCATGTGCTCAAAAAACTCATGGCGGTGCAAGCCTTGCATGAGGTCAAGCCGGACACCCGCATCCTTTGTTTGAATGAGCGCTACTACAGCGATTTGTTTGGCCTGGCCACTGAGCCTGTTTCCCCCATGGAGGTTTTGTATGCCTAAGCCGCAGCGCAGCATCGAGTTCGAGGTATCTGGGCGCTACGCTCTGTTCACCGATCCCCTGAGCAAGGTAGGTGGCGAAAAATGCTCGTACCACGTTCCCACCTACGAGGCCTTGAAGGGCATCGCCAAATCCATTTACTGGAAGCCGACGCTGATCTGGGTGATCGACGAAGTGCGGGTGATGAAGCGCATCCGCACCCAGACCAAGGGAGTCAAACCGCTGGATCTGGGCGGCGGCAACAGCCTGGCGATCTACACCTTCCTGGCCGACGTGCGGTACCAGGTGCGAGCCCACTTCGAGTGGAACGAGCACCGCCCCGAGTTGATGGATGACCGCATCGAAGCCAAGCACCATGCCATCGCCCAGCGCATGGTGGAACGCGGCGGGCGCCAGGATATCTTTTTGGGCACACGCGACTGCCAAGGCTATGTGCAGGCCTGCGAGTTTGGCGCGGGTGCCGGAGAGCTGGACGATGCTGGGGAGCTGGCCTTTGGCTTGATGTTCCATGGCTTTGACTACCCCGATGAAATAGGCGGTATAGAACTGCACGCTCGCTTCTGGCGCCCAACCATGGTCAATGGCGTGATTCGGTTCCCACCCCCGCAGGACTGCACCGAGCGCCGGTTCGTGCGTGCCATGAGCGTCAAACCCTTCGGGCTGAATCAAGGCATCCGGCCCGTGGATGCGGGCGCCAGCGAGATGGGGGTGCCCGTATGAGTTGGCTGCCCAAGCTCCTTGCCACCTACGACGCGTGCAAGGGCAAGGAGCCGCAGGGCTCCGCATCTTTGATGCCCATTTGCCACAGCACGCAGAATGCGCAGATTGAGGTCGTGCTCGATGGCGCTGGCCAGTTCAGGCGTGCATCCGTGCTGGAAAAAGCCCAGGGCGTGACCTTGATCCCCTGCACCGAGGCATCGGGCGGGCGCAGCGGCAAGAAACCCGTCAACCACCCACTGCATGACAAGCTGCAATACCTCGCCAAGGACTTCACTTCGTGGGGCGGGGAAGTGACTATCGGTTTCGCCAACGACCCTGCCGAGCCGTATCGCGATTACTTGAAATCACTGTCGGACTGGGTCACTGCCGATCCACACCCCAAGCTGCTGGCCGTGCGGGCCTATGTGCAGGGCGGCCATGTGGTGGCCGACTTGATTCAAGCGGGCATCCTCCCTGTGGGCGAGGACGGAAAGCTGCTCAAGGCTTGGAATGCTGACAAAGCCAGCGCGCCTGTCATCTTCAAAGTGTTGGCGCCGCAGCAATCGCCCGACGATGCGTTTGTGCGCTGGCGCGTGGAGGTGGGCGACGACCCCCATTCAGCGCCATGGACGGATGAATCGTTGATTGCCTCCTGGATTGCGCACTACCAGCGCAGCCAGGGAAAAGTGGGTTTGTGCATGGCGACGGGCCAGCAAGCTGCATTGGCCGTGCAGCACCCGGCAAAGCTGCGCCACGGCGGAGACAAGGCCAAGCTGATTTCCGCCAACGACAGTTCGGGCTACACCTATCGGGGACGCTTCACCAGCGATGACGAGGCTTTGAGCATTGGTTTCGTCGCCACCCAAAAGGCGCACAACGCCCTGCGCTGGCTGATCGAGCGACAAGGCTACCGCAGTGGCGATCAGGTGTTTGTGGCCTGGGAGCCCACGGGTAAGCCTATTCCCGATCCCATGTTGGCCACGTTCGAGGCTTTTGGCGGCGCATCCCAAGACTGGGCACTGGGCAGCAGCGCTGCCGATGCGGGCCAGGCCTTTGGCTTGCAACTGCGCAAGGCCATTGCGGGCTATGCCGCGCGGCTTGCCCCCAGGGATGAGGTGGTGGTGCTGGGGCTGGATTCCGCGACCCCTGGGCGCATGGCTATCACCTTCTACCGTGAACTCAAGGGCTCTGAATTTTTGGCGCGTCTACAAGCATGGCATGGGCAATTTGCATGGCCGCAGAACTATGGCAAGGAGTGCCAATTCATTGGCGCCCCTGCGCCGCGTGATATCGCGGAAGCGGTCTTTGGCAGCCGCGTGGACGACAAATTGCGTGCCTCCACCGTGGAGCGGCTGCTGCCTTGCATCGTCGATGGGGCGCCGCTGCCGCTGGATCTGCTTCGATCGGCAGTACGCCGTGCGGCCAATCGTGTGGGAATAGATACGTGGTTGGAATGGGAGCGCTGCCTGGGCATTGCCTGCGCGCTGTTCAAAGGTTTTTTCAACGAGAGGGGGTATCTGATGGCATTGGAGCAAGAGCGCACCAGCCGCGACTATTTGTTTGGCCGCTTGCTGGCGGTTGCGGAAGACATGGAGAGCTACGCGCTCTACGCCGCAGGTGAAAAGGCCAGGGACACCTCGGCGGCGCGCCTGATGCAGCGTTTTGCAGATCGGCCGGCTTCAACGTGGCGCACCATTGAACTGTCCTTGCGCCCCTACATCGCCAGGTTGCGCGCCATGCGCCCAGGGGTGTTGCACAAGAAAGAAAGCCTGCTCGATGATGTCGTGGCACTGTTTGAACCGCAGGATTTTTTGACCGACACACCACTGAGCGGCGAATTTCTGCTGGGCTACCACTGCCAACGCCAGGCCTTGCGCCAACGTGGCGAGTCGAGCGATGACGCATCCGAAACCACCCCAACAGCTATGACTGGAGAACCCGCATGAGCGCTTTGCAAAACAAGATCGACTTCGCCGTGGTGCTGCGCGTCAAACGCGCCAACCCCAATGGTGACCCCCTCAACGGCAACCGCCCGCGCACCGACTACGGCGGCTTTGGCGAGATCACCGATGTGTGCCTCAAACGCAAGCTGCGCGATCGCCTGCTGGAATCCGGCCAGGCCATCTTTGTGCAGTCAGACGACCGCAAGGTGGATGGCGAAACCAGCCTGCGCAACCGGGCGGAGTCCGCCACCAATGGCTTGGGCAAGGATGCCTTCAAGAAAAACGCGAACAAGGATGCAACCGCCAAGCTCGCCTGTGCCAAGTGGTTCGACGTGCGTGCTTTCGGCCAGGTGTTTGCCTTTGCGGCAGGGGGTGACGCGGGCGGGGTATCCATCCCCATTCGTGGCCCGGTCACCATCCAGTCGGCGTTCAGTGTGGAGCCGGTTTCCATCACCAGCACGCAAATTACCAAGAGCGTCAGCGGTGAGGGCGATGGTACGAAGCGCGGTTCAGACACCATGGGCATGAAGCACCGCGTGGATAGCGGCATTTATTGCACCTTTGGCAGCATCAACCCGCAGTTGGCCGAGCGCACGGGCTTTAACGATGCCGATGCCCAGGCGCTCAAAGCCATCTTGCCCCGAATGTTCGAAAACGATGCGTCCTCGGCCAGGCCGGACGGCAGCATGGAAGTTCTGACCGTCGTCTGGTGGCGGCACAACTGCAAATCCGGGCAATATTCATCGGCCAAGGTGCATGGCTCGTTGACGGTGAACGCCGATGGCAGCATCGGTTTGGATCCGCTGGATGGGCTGGATCCTGAAATCATCAACGGGTTTTGACAAGGACACCAGCAAGGCCTGTTGCAGCTGGCAGGTCTTATCCAGGAGCATTTGATGAAAATCCTCCCCGCCCAATTCGACGGCCAGGCCATCCGCCGCCTGTACGACGAAGCCACGCAGACCTGGTGGTTTGCCGTGATGGATGT
>OFJB01000075.1_pt1 | contig 64864 bp, 64 predicted proteins | sample 1775081 | NCBI WGS metagenome assembly OFJB01 (sample SAMN08195771, study PRJEB24354) | sludge metagenome | isolation source: initial sludge from phenol fed wastewater aerobic bioreactor | place: India: Nagpur | collected 2016-06-05 | reverse complement strand
GAGAGAGTGGGGAGACTCTCGGCTGTTGTGCTTGAACCTCAGGCACTCGGAAGAGCTGTAGGTGATATCGGAAAGGATATCATAAATCTGCTGGAGAGCACTAAATTTCCCGAAGGGGTTACATATCTGCCTTACGGAGATCTTAAATACCAGGATGATGCCTTCGGAAGCCTCGGATTATCACTGCTTATCGCAATTGTGCTTGTGTACCTAATCATGGTTGCACTGTATGAGAGCTATCTGCACCCTTTTGTTGTACTCTTTTCAATACCACTTGCAATAATCGGTGCTCTGTATGCACTCGCTCTCGCTCAGCAGACATTAAGTATATTCAGTATGCTGGGTATAATTATTCTGGTGGGAATTGTTGCAAAAAATGCAATTCTTGTTGTTGACTTTACTGAGACTCTGCGCAAGGAGGGCTTGAAACTGGAGGAGGCTCTCATTAAGGCAGTGGAGTTAAGAATGAGGCCGATAATGATGACTGCAATCTCTACGGTTGTGGGGATGATCCCTATTGCAGTATCTCACGGTACCGGTTCGGAGTGGAAGAGCGGCCTGGGTTGGGTATTGATCGGTGGTATGACAAGCTCGATGCTGCTCACTCTTATCATTGTTCCGGTAGTGTTCGATGTTATGGAGAGTCTTCACGTAAAAATTGCATCAAGATTTGGCAAAAGATCCTGATTTAAATATATTTATATAAAATTATAATTTATGCCTTCAACATACACAATGAATATCTGTGAGTTAAAGAGCAACTTTAGTGACATTCAATATCTGCAGAAGCTTTCCGAACTTATTAACTCTTTGAATAAAAAAGTTATTCCTTCGGAAAAGATACTTGTCGCCCAAGCTGTGGAGGTAAATATTAACTCAGCTATTGAGGTTATCAACTCTATCGGTGACGATGAGAAGCGAATCAAGCGGATTGCTCAGGAGAGCTACAGTTCGATAACCGCTATCCTGGAGAAAGAGTTAGGATTGGTGGTAAAGGATTATTACAGAAATCTTTGGATGTCCCTTGGAATTGCTACATTCGGAATGCCTCTTGGGGTTATCTTCGGACTCTCGATGGGGAATATGGGACTAATTGGAATCGGATTGCCGCTTGGGATTGCAATAGGTGTTGCTGTTGGATCGGGTCTTGACAAAAAAGCACTCGAGGAGGGGAGACAATTATGAATAGTTATCATGCAAGACAGATGATTACTCATTTGTCTTGCAGATGATTATTAATTAACACGATATAACCATAAGGAAACAGGCCGCATGAAAACAAGTTTCATACGGCCCGTTCTTTATAAATTGGGTTGGGTATTTTCAAAGCTGACTACTCTTCGTTTAGGTGCAGCGATTGTACATAGATGGCTTTTTTAACCTCTTCACGTCTCTTGACAGATTTTTTTACAAAAGTCTTTCTGCTTCTGAGTTCGCGAACTGTTCCGGTCTTCTCGAATTTCCTTTTAAATTTCTTTAAAGCTCTTTCAATATTTTCGCCCTCTTTAATTGGTACTATAATCATAAGCTTTACACCTCCTTTTAATCAAGGCTGCAAAAGTATGCATTTTTTTTTCAACAACAAACACGAATTAAAATATTTTATGAAAACGGCCATCTTTTGTTAAATTTGTAAGATAATGCATAGCTTTTATGACAATAAATGAGTTTAAGATTAAAATAAGTGAGGGCATTCCAACTGTGCTGCCACTGCTAAAAGAGTATGACAATTCCATTAATCATGCTCCAAAGAGGAAAGATATACTCAATGCCGGGGAGAAGGTACTGGCTATTAAAAACGCTCTAAGATATTTTCCGGAGAGCCTTCACAAGGTTTTAGCTCCCGAATTTGCAGAAGAGCTTCTCAGATACGGTCGTATATATATGTATCGCTACCGTCCGGACTACCCTATCATTTCGGGTAGTATCGATGATTATCCCCACAAATCCAAACAGGCAGCTGCAATTATGCTTATGCTGCATAATAATCTGGACAATGCTGTTGCTCAGCACCCACACGAACTTATTACATACGGCGGCAACGGAGCTGTATTTCAGAACTGGGCGCAATATCGTCTTACAATGAAATATCTGAGCGAAATGACCGACGAGCAGACTCTTGTATTAAGTTCAGGGCACCCTGCAGGATTATTCCCCTCTCATAAAGATGCACCCAGAGTGGTGATAACCAATGGCATGGTCATACCGAATTACTCTTCGAAGGATCACTGGGAGAAGTTCAACGCTTTAGGAGTCTCTCAGTACGGGCAGATGACAGCCGGTTCGTTTATGTACATAGGCCCTCAGGGTATAGTCCACGGAACAACCATTACCCTTCTCAATGCTGCCAGAATGCATAACAGAGGAGGAAAAAGTAAACTTTTCGTCAGCTCCGGACTTGGAGGAATGTCAGGTGCCCAACCAAAAGCAGCTGTAATTGCAGGACAGGTAGGCATAATTGCGGAGGTAAATCAGAAAGCTGTACATACCCGATATTCACAGGGGTGGGTTAACGAAGTTTACGACGATCTTGACAAGTTGCTTGAGAGAGCGATTGTTGCAAGGGATAGATGCGAAGCCGTATCCCTGGCCTATCACGGAAACATTGTAGATTTATGGGAGAGGCTGGCCGATGAGAATATCGATGTGGATCTGGGATCGGATCAGACTTCGCTTCACAATCCATGGGCCGGAGGGTACTATCCTGCGGGATTATCATTTGAGGAGTCGAACAGGATGATGGCAGAGGAGCCAGAGCGATTCAGGGAGGCTGTTCAGGAGTCGCTCCGCAGGCAGATATCTGCTATAAACAGGCTCACAGCCAGAGGCATGTACTTTTTTGACTACGGCAACGCCTTTCTTCTGGAGGCCTCAAGGGCAGGAGCAGATGTTATGAATCTCAATGGGGATGGATTTAAGTATCCTTCATATGTTCAGGATATTATGGGCCCATACTTTTTCGATTACGGATTCGGACCTTTTCGCTGGGTTTGTACTTCGGGACGTGAGAGCGATCTGTTGACAACCGACCATATAGCGGTAGAGGTTCTTGAGTCGATTATGAGTAGCGCCCCTGAAGATATCAAGATGCAGCTATCAGATAACATTCACTGGATAAAAGAGGCCGCAAAAAACAGACTCGTGGTGGGTTCGCAGGCAAGGATTCTCTACGCAGATTCGCTCGGGCGTATTGAGATTGCTCTGGCTATGAACAGGGCAATCAGAGAGGGAAGAGTATCTGCGCCAATAGTTTTGGGACGTGACCATCACGATGTATCAGGCACAGATTCCCCATTCCGTGAAACCTCGAATATCTACGATGGCTCATCTTTTACAGCCGATATGGCCGTGCATAATGTGATCGGTGACTCATTCAGAGGAGCAACCTGGGTATCCATACATAACGGAGGAGGCGTAGGATGGGGAGAGGTTATGAATGGTGGATTCGGAATGGTCATTGATGGCAGTGAAGAGTGTGACAGAAGAATTAAGAATATGCTACTCTGGGATGTTAATAATGGAATTGCCAGGCGCTCCTGGGCAAGGAACAAGGGGGCGATGGATGCGATAAAGAGAGAGATGGAGAGAACCCCCGATCTTAAAGTCACAATTCCAAATATTGCGGATGACTCATTGATAGAGAGTGTGGTAAAGACGGTTTTCATCAAATAGGAACAAACTATCCCAAAGAGATATTGGAATTATTTTAAGGGCCTTTATGCAAATTGTAACAGATGTTACACTTTGCATAATTGGCCCTCACTATTTTTGCATCAATAAATAGATCTGAATAGAGACTCTTGCAAATAACCGTGTAAATAAAAAGAATTATGAAGAGAACTGTTATAAAAATAGATGAGGAGTTGTGCAACGGATGCGGCAACTGTGTCAGCGGATGCCATGAAGGTGCTCTGCAACTGATAGATGGCAAGGCTGTAATGATAAGCGATCTCTACTGTGACGGACTGGGAGCCTGTATAGGTGAGTGCCCGGTTGGGGCGATTGAGCTGATTGAGAAGGAGACAGAGCCTTACAATGAAGTTGCCGTTATGGAACGTATATCACCAAAGGGTGAGAGAGTGGTTCTTGCACACCTCAAACACCTTAAAGATCACGGAGAGATGTTATGGGTTAATCAGGGAGTTGAGTGGCTTGAGAGAGAGGGATTAATTTTGACCTCTCATCGATTATTGGCAACTCAGGTGGTGAGAAAAAATCTGCGGAGAAACCGGTAGCTGACAAACAGGAGTCCCCACACAGCAAAGATGGAGAGAATATGATGTGCGGATGCCCCGGCTCAATGCAGAGAGATTTCAGAGATGATAAAATTGAGGCTGGAAGAGCAGGAAGTTCATTCAGTTTTGCTGCTCCATTCACTCCAAAACCACAATCGGAACTAAGGCAATGGCCGGTTCAGCTACATTTGCTAAATCCTGCAGCTTCATATTTCCAAGGGGCAGATGTTCTGCTTGCTTCGGACTGCTCAGCATTTACCGCAGGTAATTTTCATGAGGATTTCCTAAAAAACAGAACTCTTGCAATTGCATGCCCGAAACTCGACAGCAACACCGAGAGTTATGTGAACAAACTGAAAATGATGTTTGAGGAGTCGCGTATCAATACTCTTACAATTCTCATGATGGAGGTACCATGTTGCGGAGGTCTTTTGGTTCTTGCACAAAAAGCAAGAAAGCTCTCATCGAGAAATGTCCCGATAAAAGCAATCTACCTTTCTGTAAGAGGAGAGCTCCTCAGCGAAGCGTGGGTATAATCAGCTCTTGATTCTATCCGCTATTATGCGATCTACGGAGTATTTGCCCGGACCTGTTATAATCAGGCCGACGAATACCAACATGTAGAGAACAGCTAACTCCTTAACCTGCATAGGATCGGCTCCGTGTATAACAAAGACCGCTACTCCCATTCCAAAAATAAGAGGAATCAGAGCTAACCTGGTAAAAAGACCAAAGAGTAGAAGAATTGAGGCAAAGAATTCTGCACTTATTATCAGACTTAATGACAGAGCCGATCCTACTCCTAACGGATCGGGAAATTGCTGGGACATTTGTGAAAAGTTTTCAAGCTTCGCAAGGCCGTGAGGAATCATAAGCGATGCGGCTGCAATACGAATAACGAGTAATCCCCAGGAGTATCCCGATTCATTCGTTGCCAATATAAATTTCAATAGTTTTTTCATCTCTTAATTTTTTATTTCAATTAAATTCAGAATTAGAAACAAGCTAACCTTCAATTTGTTTAAGCATGTCGGGAATATCCAGTTCATCGGACGCTATCTGCCCGATAATTTCCAACCCGGTTTTTGTAAGATTGAAATACATCTGCCTTCTATCCTTCTCTCCAAGTACCCTCTCCACAAAGCCCTTCTCCTCAACAGATCTCAGTACTTTTGATGTATTAGAGCAGGATAGCTCCAACTCCTCAGCGATCTCTCCCGAACTCATACTTCCATTCCTAAGGCTGCAAAGAAGCAGACCCTCGTTGAGAGAGATCCCATATTTACGGTGAAAATTGACCTCATACTCACTGATAAGTCTGCATATACTCTTTATGGTACAAAGATTCTTCATTTGGCTACTTTTTCTTAACCATTAATATAGTTTCAATGGCATTCTCAAGCTGTGCCTTTGAGAGCGCTCCCTGAGTAACCTGAGGTTTTCCCTGCTGAGGTATAAACATGAGAGTAGGGATTGCTGTAATTCCAAATTCACCCGCAAGTTGCTGCTCCGCATCGGTATCAATCTTGTAAATATAGATCTCTCCCTTATATTTTGCTGCAAGCTCTTCAAGAATGGGAGCCACCTGCTTGCATGGACCGCACCAATCTGCATAGAAATCTACAATTGCAGGTTTATCTCCGTTATATACCCATTTATCGGGCGATTTTTCAAAGTTATAAACTCTGGCAAGGAACTCTGCTCTATTAAGATGAATAGTTGCCTTTTCGGAAGTTTTACTACTATTCGATGATTCGCTCTTTACTCCCTCTGCAGTTGACTTCGATTTAGAATCACTATTTGAGCCGCACGCTACAAGTGAGACTGCTGTAAATCCGGTAATTATAAGTAATTTATAAAATTTCATAGACATTATTGTTTGTTATAAAATATTTCTAATGGAAAATTTTGAAATGCAAACATAATAATTATTTCAAATAAAAAAAAGGTGATAAAGAAAAACCGTCTTCCAAAAGTTTAAAAAATACTTTTGGAAGACGGATCAATCAATTTTAAATGGCATATCCTGCCAATATAAATATTAATTAAAATTTGATACCCAGAGATATGCCTGCCCTTACACCGGCAGTGAGGCCTTCCAGTACCATTGTGGCACCTGATGAATTAACAGTCACACTCTTATCATATAGAGGTATATCAATATCTTCAAGCGATCTACGGATCTCATCCTGCATTGCTGTTGTTAGCGTCTCTGTACTTACCCCTTTGAATGTTCCCTTTCCAGGGCCCACATGTGGTCCCAGAATCCACCAATCCAGGCAAATATTCTTTGCCAGCGACCATTGAGCACCAAACATGAGTCCGAAGGTATCACCTTTGATATCCCCTGACATTGTAAGTGTGTGAGTCTGATTATCCACATCGTAGTCGAAGGTCATGTTTTTGCCTTTAATGTAAGAGTGTCTGTAAAATGGAGCGATATAGAACCCTCTTCCGTATCCCTTCTTACCCATATAGAATCTGATCTCAGGTGTGATAGCGTAATTGCTGAGTTTAAGATTGTTAAGAATCTCTTCGGCATCACCTTCCGGATCGTCGATCTGATTGAGTATAAAACTTTTAAATGGCACAGAAGATTCCGGCATAGTACGATAGGAAATGGCTACCGAGACTCTCTTACCGAGCACGCGCTCATACTGACCCATATAATTATTGAGTACGAGAGCCGTTAGATTTACTTTAAAGATATTTTTTGGAATGTATTCCTTCTGGAGTTGTGCGTTCAGATTAAGCGAAACTGCCATAATCAGAACTGTGAGGAGAGCATATTTTTTCATAGCCTTTTTGATTAGAAGTTTGTGCCCAGGACAAGACTCGAACTTGCACAGCCTTGCGGCCACTGGTCCCTGAAACCAGCGTGTCTACCATTTCACCACCTGGGCAGGCCTTTGCTTTCCTCAAAAGGATTGCAAAGGTATAAAAAATAATCTATTTCAGAAATTTTTCCGATTGTGTTTTTGCACTCTCGGATTGTTTCATAAGATATTCCGATTTAGCCTTGAAGTACTCTCCGATTTTAGCTTTATCCACACCCTTAACCGATGAAACTATCATCTCCAGATAGTACCTGTCTTGCTCACTCATTCTCATAAGTTCGCTAACATTTAGCAGAGCTACTATCTCGGCATAACTTCTGTTAGAATAGAGATTTGCAATCTTTACAAAATATGGTAACGATTCGCTGTTATTCTCAAGCAGATTGATATCGGATATGATTGACAATACTTTTGTTGTATCGGCACTCTTTAGTCTTCCTGAAACATATCTTAATGTATAATTCATAAGTATGGAAGAGATGCTCTTATCGACAATGGTTTTTGATAAATATTTATCGGCAATCTGCTTCTCATTCATAAAAGATTTGTAAGAGTCCGATTCGGGATCCTCAATCAGCATAGAGACATACTTCCAATTTTCAGGAGAGTACTTCTCCATAGGTTTAAGTGTTGAGAAATACTCTGTCGCAAAAGTTTTGAGATCGGCCATAAGATATGAATCCTCAAGTGATTTCATATAGGCTGCCGCTGTCTCCTGGCTCTTATACTGCATATACGCATTTTTCTTTGCCGCAGGTGAGTTTGAAGGGTCCATTGCCTGTTTAACTCTCTTTATAAATGAGTCTCCGTCCTGACTGCTTCCCACTATTCTGTTTACCTCATTTCCGTTAAGATCCAGTATAAGGAAAGTAGGATAAGCTTTTACATTGTATTTTTTTGCCAACTCAATACCCTCTCCCTTCTCCATATCATACTTCACATTTACAAAATTTTTATTCATAAAATCCCCTACGCTCTGCATCGGAAATATTGTGTTTGTCATAAACTTACACGGTCCGCACCAGGTTGTATAGCAATCCATGAATATTAATTTCGGACCCTTTTTGTTTTTCACGGCCTTAGCCATAACTTCGGTAAAGGGACCATGCTCAAAAACAACCCCGGCAGCGGGAGAACTCTCCTGAGAGATAGCAGGCAATGACATTAACAGAGCTGCAAGAATATAAACTAACCTCTTCATCTTATAATTTTTAAATTGATACTCAAATTTACAATTTATTCCGATAGTTTGTCAATTTAAACAAATTCATTTATGTTTTTGTTAATTTTGCAGTAAATAACCTATATGAAAATAGTTTGTAAAATCATACTGAAGCTTCTCGGCTGGAAGGCTGTAGAACCTCCCGTTGAGGAACCAAAATGTATTATACTCGGCGTTCCCCATACATCGGGATGGGATTTTCTGATATCTTATCTCTATTACCACTCTGTAGGAGGTAAGGCCAATGTGCTTGTTAAAAAATCCTTTTTCTGGGGTCCGCTAGGGCCTGTTATGAGAGCAATGGGAGCTGTCCCGGTAGATCGTTCGAAGGGGGCTTCTCTTGTAAGGCAGGTAATTGATGAATTTAAAACCAGGGACTATATGCATCTGGCAATTGCTCCGGAAGGAACAAGAAAGCCTGTGGAGAGATGGAAAACAGGGTTCCACACAATTGCCCGATCGGCAAATGTGCCTGTTTATCTGGGATATTTCGACTGGAAAACAAAAAGTGTCGGAAGAGGTGAAAAATTTGATCTCAGTGATAATGCTGAGGAGGATCTTAAAAGGATCCGCCAATATTACAAGGATAAAGGGGTTCAGGGAAAACACCCGGAACTCTTTACTACTGGAAGAGATCTTCAATAATTACAATTTTCAGCTATTTAATTAAGAAAATGAGACATCCGAAATTTCAAACTTTAAGAGACCTGTTTATATACTCAACGGAAAAATATCCCGATAATGCGGCCTTCTCTTTTGTAGATGGCCCTGTGGAGACATACAACCATTTAAGGAACAAAACAGGAGATATCTCAACACTTCTCACTGATGCAGGAATCTGCTCGGGCGATAAAGTGGCACTCTTCTCTCAGAATATGCCAAACTGGCCTGCTGCGTATTTTGCAGCAACTGCTTTCGGGCGCGTAATCGTTCCGATTCTTCCGGACTTTTCAGGCGCCGAAGTTGATAATATCATTAAGCACTCAGAATCTAAGGCTCTTATTGTATCAACCAGACTGGCAGAAAAGATATCAGAGGAGGTGTTCAAGAGTATGAATATTGTTATAAATCTTGACACTCTTGAGGTAATACACAAAAACTATAAGGGTGATGCTGTTGAGGTTATTGAGCCTAAAACAGAGGATCTTGCAACAATAATCTATACATCGGGCACAACAGGTAATTCCAAAGGTGTTATGCTCACCCACAGCAATCTTTGCAGGCATCTTGACTCTGCTTCGACTATGAGACCTGGTTACGAGTGGGATGTGTGGTTATCTGTGCTCCCGCTTTCTCACACTCTGGAATCAAGTCTGAGTATGATTCTGCCAATGGCTACAGGATCATCGGTTTACTATATTGAGAAGATGCCTACTCCGACTATTCTAATGAATGCTTTCAAAAAGGTTAAACCTACTACAATGCTGGTTGTACCTCTGATAATAGAGAAGATATTTAAGGCAGGTATTGCTCCGAATTTCCAGAAATCTGCACTTGTAAAGAGGATATACTCAACAACTATCGGAAGGAAGTTACTCCACAGAGTTGCAGGAAAGAAGCTATACAAAAAACTGGGTGGAAGAGTCAGATTCTTCGGAATTGGTGGAGCAAAACTCGATGCCACTGTAGATCGCTTCCTTTTTGAGTCCGGAATCCCCTATGCAATCGGATATGGGTTAACGGAGACAGCTCCTCTATTGGCCGGAGCGATCGGGAAGAATCGAAGAATTGGTTCCACCGGGCTGATAGTAACCGGAATGGATGTAAAGATAAATAATCCGGATCCTAAAACCGGTATCGGAGAGATCGTTGCAAAAGGTGCCAATGTGATGACAGGGTATTACAAAAATCCGGAAGCCACATCGGATGCTTTCACCGAAGATGGATGGTTCAGGACAAAGGATCTGGGATGTTTTGACAAAGATAATCTGCTCTATATCAAGGGAAGACTATCAAATATGATCCTCGGACCCAGCGGAGAGAATATCTATCCGGAACATATCGAAGATGTAATAAACAGTCACGAGTTTGTAGCAGAATCGATAGTTACCGAAGATAAGGGGAGGCTTGTAGCTCTTGTTCACTTTGATGAGTCTAAATTGCAGGAGATTTACGACGAGAGAGATAAGACTGTTGAGACATACCAACAGAAGATCGATCGTCTTAAAAAACTATATGAGCAGAAGATGGAGATGTTACAGGATAGCCTCTACTCTAAAAAGGATGAACTTATGGAGATCGTTAATCAAAAGATGGATAACACGATGAAGTTCTACAATGAGAAGAAGGATGAGGCCCAGAAGCTATATAACGAACAGATCGAAAAATTGAAGAGGGAGGTTCACTCATATGTAAACGAGAGAGTAAACAAGTCCTCTAAGATATCATCTGTGGAATATCACCCTGAACAGTTCGAGAAGACTGCAACTCAAAAGATCAAAAGGTTTAAATACACAAAAAAAGAGTCCCCAAACGAGAACTCTTCAAAGTCAGAGAGCAGCAGCAACGACAATACTACCGCGGAAAAGTAATATCTACTCTCCCGGTATAGACACCGTGTGCTCCCGCTGTCGTAACAATTACATCTCGACCATCCCTGTTCTTGACTACTGTCGGTTTTTCAAGGAATGTGTGAGTGTGACCGCCTATTATGAGGTCTATATATGATGTCTGAGCGGCCACATCCAGATCGGCTGGTTCGGCTGGTGTACCTCCGTCATATCCAAGATGGGACAGACAAATAACTATATCGCACTTATACTGCTCTTTAAGAATTTTTCCTATAGAGTCAACAATCGATATAGGGTTTTTATAGGTCAGATTCGCTCTCCCGGCAGCGGAAACCAGACCGTTTAAATTCGCAAGCGCTCCCACAATGCCGATTTTCCACCCCCCCTTTTTTACCACGGTAAATTGCTTTACATATTTTTCCAGGGGCGTACCTTTAAAATCGTAGTTAGCACAAACTGTTTTATACTTTGCCATTGAGAGCCTGCGTGCCAGTTCTACCTGGCCGTTGTCGAACTCGTGGTTACCCAGAGTTGCCACATCGAGCCCGAGAGCATTGTTCAGTTTAACCTCTACATTGCCTTTAAACATAGTAAAATAGGGAGTCCCCTGATTATAGTCGCCGGCATCAAGAATCAAAACATTCTTATTCTCCTTTTTTATCTTGGCAACATAGTTTGCCCTGCGTTGAAGTCCTCCAAAACCTTTGTTCCTTCCGCTTGAGAGTGTCTCTATATTGCTGTGTACATCGTTTGAATGGAGAATTACCAGATCCTGTCCGTTAATCAGAGATGTGGAAAATATTGCAAGAACAACTAAAAATCTCTTAATAAATAAATTTCTCATTTTCTAATCTCCTCTATTTAATCAGTGTAACTCTCCCATCGAGAGCCGAGTGAATCTTTCCATCTCTTTTCATCATATTCTCGATCCTGTCGAAAATAATATCGCGAAGCAGTACTCCTGTAGTAACCACTCCCATATTCTCTTTCAACATCGTAAGGTCGTCACCACCGGTTAGAAGAAAATCGAGAGTAGCAACCTTATAGCTACGCTCATCGGAGATCGGCTTGCCGTTAATGAGCGGCTCCCCCTCTAATTTCCTATCTTTTATAGCATATTTAACATTGCCGGAAATTGCCTGAGGACCGTTTTTGGCAAAAAAGCCAAAAAGCTCTCTCACCTGATGCCCCGGTATCTCGACTATAACCAGATAATTTTCAAAAGGGAAGATAGAGAATACATCATACCTCCTGACATCACCGGCTGGCATTGCGGCTCTAAGTCCTCCAAAATTTGTAACAGCAAAATCTGCTCCTCCGAATTTGGATGAATATGAAAGCATTGCATCGGCTGCAAAATTAGAGAGAAGGCTTTCAGGTTTTCCTGAACGCATCTCAACATCGCTCTTGCCTACAACCTCCATCATTGCTCTCTCCATCTTAGGACGATATTTGGAAATGATTGCCGATGCTCTAGGTTCAACAGGGTTATCATAAGTTGTATCCATAAGAATACGGTAACCTTTTATAACCAACCCTCCCCGATCCTGGGCAACAATAGTGAGAGACGAGAGTGCAATTACAAGTATAAATAGAACTCTTTTCATCTGTTAATACTTAAGCCATTTAATAATCTCCTTCCATGATCCTTTTTTACCGTAAGAGAGAATACCTATACGGTAAATTTTTGCAGATAGATATGTCATTCCTATAAATGTCATAAACAGCAATGAGACAGATAGTCCAAGCTGCCATAAAGGAACTCCGTACGAGACCCTGGCCATCATAACCATAGGAGAGGTGAATGGAACCATTGAGCCCCAGAACGACAAATTACTGTCGGGATACTGGAAGGTGTGAACCATTATGAATATACCGATTATCAGCGGCAGAGTCACAGGAAATATCAACTGCTGAGTATCTGCCTCATTGTCCACAGCCGAACCAACTGCAGAGAACATAGATGCATAGAGCAGATATCCAAGAAGGAAATAAATTAAAAACGAAGCGATCACAGTAAACCAGTCAACACCTGCGAGTGCAGTCAGCACCTCGCCCATAGGTGATTGTTCTGCCAATGAGGTAACCATCTGATTGGCCCCAGCGGCACCCATCTGCCCCATTTGTGCCGAAGCAGCTACTGCGTCACCACCGGCTATTTTATCGAAGCCAACGGCACTCTGCACACCGAATATTATTCCGAATGTGAGTAAAATCCATATAAAGAACTGGAGAAGAGCAACAGATCCTACTCCAAGAATCTTACCCATCATAAGCTCAAACGGTTTCACCGAAGAAATTATGACCTCTACGATACGAGTAGTCTTCTCTTCGATAACACCGCGCATAACCATCGACCCGAACATAAAGATGAAGATGTAGGACATAAAGCTGGCAATGTAAGAGATCGCCATATTGATCTCCACCATACCGAGTTTCTCCTTACCCTCCTCTCCAAGTGTGAAGGTCTTAAGGTTTACCTTAGTTCTGATATCTTTAAGTATAACATTTAAATTATCAATATTATACCTTTTAAGCTTCTGAGCTTCAATCGCACTCTGAATATACTTTTCAATTTCGCTCTTTGCAGATATGTTGAGCTGTTTATTGGAAACAGCAGAGACATTCACATTAAGAGCTGAGTCGGCCTTTGAAATAATAATCATTGCATAAAGACCTTCGTTTGCAAAGTTCTTCTTTATCTTTTCTATATCTGCAGAATCGTTGAATTCAAAAGTAAACTCCTCGCTGTTTTTGAAAAAAGGAGCGCACACTCCGGAGCTGTCCACAACAAGAATTTTGTTACCCTTCTCACCTGATGATGTTGTTGCAAATACCGTAGGAAGGATAATCATTGCCGCAAAAAGCAGCGGGGTAAATATTGTGGTAAGTATGAACGATTTCTTCTTTACCCTTATTTTAAACTCTCTGGAGAGTACCAGAAATATCTTATTACTATTCATAATTATCAGTTTTTCACAAGTTTAATAAATATATCGTTCATCCTTGGAATCAATTCTCTGTATGATACTATATCAATCTGTCCGATCAGAGCTCCCAGCACCTGTGATGAGTGAGCGCTCCTGTTAACATCCAGAATCATCCTGCGTGCACCGTTAACAACTGATTGATCAAAGATTGTAAAGTACTCGCTATCATCAATTTTAACTTCGGATTCCGATTTGTAAAGAACCTCTACTCTGTTGTTTCCGTGGTCTCTACGAATATCGTTTAGTCCGCCTGTCACAATAAGCTTAGATTTATTTATCAGCGCAATGTCGTCGCACAACTCCTCTACCGACTCCATATTGTGAGTTGAAAGGATGATGGTTGTGCCCTCAGATTTCAACTTAAGAATCTCCTCTCTGACAATCTGTACGTTTACAGGGTCAAAACCGCTGAAAGGCTCGTCCAGAATAAGAAGTTCAGGTTTATGAAGTACTGTTGTGATGAACTGAACTTTTTGTGCCATCCCTTTAGAGAGCTCCTCAACCTTCTTGTCCCACCAGGCCTGTATTCCGAATTTTACAAACCACTGTTTAAGTTCTCTTGTAGCATCGGAGTGGCTTAATCCCTTTAATTGCGCAAGATAGACAGCCTGATCACCTACCTTCATCTTTTTGTAGAGACCCCTCTCCTCCGGCAGATATCCTATTTTGTAAATATCAGAAGGAGAGATCGGCTTCTCGTTGAATAGAAGCGTTCCGGAGTCCGGAATCGTAATCTGATTGATGATTCTAATCAAAGTGGTTTTCCCGGCACCATTCGGTCCCAGAAGCCCGAATATTGTCCCTTTCCGGGCATTAACGGAGACATTGTCAAGTGCCGTAAAATTATTAAAGCGCTTGACAACATTCTGACAGCTTATTACATTCATCTTTGTAAATTGGTTTATTTCCGTAAAAATACTAAAAAAGTATTAGTGACTGCTATCTGAAATAAAATCTTAATATACCGGCCAATTCACTTTTTACTATTTTATTGATTACAAGATCGTCAAGAGTGATTGAAACTTCACCCATCCTCTCTCTGAACCTGACAATACCTCTGGCAACATAGCCGCCAATGTAAGGGTGAGCAGCCATCTCCCTCTCACCTGCACTCTTCAGGTCGAGTTTTTTAATTTGTGATGTATCTGTATAGATACGCCTTTTGAAGTAATTCAATCTGCTCTCATCGAGACCGTATATATCCATTAACTGTTCCGGAAATGCATATCCTCCCAGTCTGTTGCGGTAATCTACGATTTTTGATGCGAAATACGGTCCTATACCGGGTAGTGATACTAACTGGGCGGAGTCAGCACTGTTAAGATCCAGTAACTCACTTTTTGCCGATGCTATCTCTTTAAGGGCCGATCTGTAATTAACCGGAGCAGATGGCTCTCCGGATTTATCGGCTATTTTGACCGTATCGGACTTGGCTTTAGCAAATGACCCCGACATCTCTTTTTTCGGATTAAGTTGATCTACGGGCCTAAAAACACTCTTTTTAACAGGTTTTATTGTTATATACTCCTTCAACTCTTCATACATTGAGTCACTTACAACATATAACTTTGAAAAGTCCTCCCTCTTTCTGAATCCACCTACCCTGCTCCGATATTTAACAATAGACTCAGCCTGCTTTCTGCTAAAACCCAGCTTCATAAACTCATCTGCAGTAAGTAGATTGGGATCAAAGGCGAATCTCTCGCTACTCTTTACAGCTAACTCCTTTGACTCTCCGTTAACAACCTCCGCGCTGTTGACTGCCCTCAAATTGGGTGCATCCCGGTAAATCAGCGTAAAAAGATATACCGATATCTGCATTGCAAGAATAACAAAAACCAGAACGAGCACACCTCCGGCATGCGACTTTGTAACTTTTCCCCCTCTCATATCTCTCTCCTCCAGTTATAAAGATTATTTAATATTAAAAAATTGTGGTTTGTTTTACTCTTCGATCTCTCTATCTCTCACTTTTCCCTCTCCCTCAACAACAATTACAATCTCTCCCTTGGGTTCGTTTTGCGAATACCAGGCTGCAAGTTCAGTAGCACTACCCCTGCGGGTCTCCTCGTGAATTTTTGTCAACTCCCTGGAGACAGATACCTGGCGATCGGCTCCAAAAAATTCGGAGATTTGCAGAAGGGTCTTCACCAATCTGTAAGGAGATTCGTAAAATATAAGGGTTCTCTCCTCTCTTGCAAGCATTTTAAGTTTTGTCTGCCTCCCTTTTTTAATCGGAAGAAATCCTTCGAAACAGAACCTGTCGCATGGAAATCCGGAGTTGACAAGTGCAGGAACGAATGCGGTAGGACCAGGAAGAGTCTCAACTTCAATCCCCTCCTCTCGGCATTTTCTGACAAGCAGGAATCCCGGATCGGATATGCCGGGTGTTCCGGCATCACTTATCAGAGCTATGTTTGCCCCACCGGCAATTCTTTCGCAAATATACCCGATTGTCTTATGTTCATTGAATTTATGATGCGATTCCAACCTTGCCTTTATATCGTACTTTTTAAGGAGAACCGAGCTCGTACGCGTATCCTCAGCCAGAATAATATCGACAGAAGAGAGCACTTTCAAAGCTCTAAGGGTGATATCCTCCAGATTTCCGATTGGGGTAGGAACGATAAATAGCTTAGACATCGAATCTCCTCCTGACAATCATATAAAAACGGTAAACTGTATCGGACTGATCATCCCAATCGGGGAATGCTGCCTGCAGATACTCAACTGCCTCATCAAAACTATTGAGTTCATTGAGTCTTGATATACTTAACCTATACTGGTCTGAGTCTCCGTAAAAGAGTTTGTTCAAAAAGAGTATCCGGTCATTAAATGTTATTCCGTCGTTTATATCACCGATTTTCGGTCCCGGATAGTCACTCCTCCAGTTCTGTGTAGATTTTATTGCAACATCCAGGAGAGTTTCACCCGTGTCGGAGAATAGTTCGAATGGCTCATCATCCGCTGCAGATGCAAAGAGATCTCCGGGCTGAGGCGCCTTAATGCTACTTTTACCGCTAACCACAGGAGAGATAAAGGGTTCATCACTTTCAACTTCAACTTCATCTCCATCTTCCACCTCCGCTACTACATCCTCCGAGAACTCCTCCGAAACAGTGGCATCCTCCGTCACCTTCTCAAAATTATTCACTACTACTCGATTTTGCTCCGGATCCAGATCTTCTCTCTTCTCCGGCTCCTGATTGAACGGCATCTCTTCCGTTTGCGTACTCTCTGCAAACAGACCTATTGCAGGCACCTCCTTTAGCGCAGTATCTGCTTCGAAATTACCTATCTGCTCCTGAAGAAATTCAAGCCTGTTATTTATGTCCTTCAAAAGCAATCTGTCATGTTCGCTTTTGAATGTATTCAGCTTATGTCGAATAATATCAAGTGAAATCATTATATCTTCCCACTTGTAGATAGGAAGATTTTCTGCACTCTCCACCGACTCAATATCCTGAAGCAATCCTTTAATGAGAATTTTGATTTCCGACAAGTTATTGTTCATCTCCTGCTCAACTTTTAATTATATTTGCATTACAAAAGTAGAGAAAATGTTTTTAGAAAATGCAAAAAAAGCGGGATGGATCGAGGTAATTTGCGGTTCGATGTTCTCGGGTAAAACAGAAGAGCTTATCCGCAGATTGAAGCGGGCAAAGTTTGCAAATCTTAAGGTTGAAATCTTTAAACCCAAAATCGATGTGAGATACTCCGAAGAGGAGGTGGTATCGCACGATTCCAATCATATCAGGTCAACACCTGTCGACTCTGCCTCAAGTATTCTGCTGTATGCGTCGGATGTGGATGTTGTCGGAATAGACGAGGCACAGTTTTTCGATCCCTCTATTGTAGATGTTTGCCAGCAGCTGGCAGATAATGGAATCAGAGTAATTGTTGCCGGTCTCGATATGGACTATCTCGGAAAACCTTTTGGTCCTATGCCTCAGCTCATCTCTGTTGCTGAATTTGTCACCAAAGTTCACGCTATTTGTGTAAGGTGCGGAAATCTTGCCAACCACTCTCACAGGCTTACAAAGAGCGACAAACTTGTGGTTCTTGGTGAGAAGGATAGCTATGAGCCAATCTGCAGGCATTGCTTCAACGAGGCCATGGGTAAAAAATAACCCCTATAAAAAAGAAAAAGCGGCAAACCATAAGGTTTGTCGCTGCATTCGAATCACGTTAAAGAAACTTATTGAGCTTTCTTTGTAGTGTCAGCTGGTTGTTCAGCAGGTTGAGCTGCTGGTTGTTCAGCTGGAGCTGCTTGTTCTTCAACCTTGCGAGTCAAAGTAGCTTTTCCTACTCTTGTTGCGCCTTCAGCAACTCCATTGCAGTTAACTGTAAGAACGTCGTTAGCAATGCTCAAAGTACCTTCAACAGCGAAAGTCATTGTACCGCAAGCAACGCTTGTAGTGAAAGTTGCGCTTGAATCTTTTACTGTAGCAACACCACCGAAGCTAACTGAAGTACTGTCATTTACTTTAAGAACTGCAGTAAATGTGCTGTCTTCGAAATAGTTAAACTCGATTGGAAGAGTGAAATTAGTAGTTGAATCAACACCGAGTGAATCTTTTACAGTAAGTTGAACTGAGTCAACACCTGTCCATTGACCAACGAGTTGTTCTGAAAGTGGTTTAGCTTTAGGACCACAAGAGATAAGAGCTACGCTCAAAGCGGCTGCTGCGAAAATTGATTTTAATTTCATTTTATAAAGATGTTTTAGGTTTAATTGGTATTTCGGGCGCAAATGTAGAAAGAATTTCATTACCGCAATAATTTTTTTTTACATTTTATAACTTTGTGAGAAATATTTTTTTTATGCCTCATTCTCAACTTATCATAAGTCGTTCAAATTTACTGAACAATTACAATTTTTTCAGATCAAAACTATCTCCGTCAGTTAAACTGCTGGCTCTGGTCAAGGCAAATGCATATGGTCACGGAGATATAGAAGTATCAAGGCTTCTGGAGGATTTCGGTGCAGATTATCTTGGTGTAGCATTCCCTTGCGAAGGGGTAAGATTGAAACAGAATGGGATTCGTCTCCCGATACTCGTTCTCACTCCAGGCTACAACAACTTCGAAGATATTGTAAATCACGATCTTGAGCCAAGCATCACCGACCTGGAGTCCCTGAAATTCTTTGCCGAAACTCTTAAATTATCAGGTAAAAAGAGTTATCCTATACATATTAAGATTGACAGTGGAATGCATCGCGTTGGTTGTAGTTACGAAATAATCCCCGAATTGGCAAGATTTTTAAATGAAAACAGGAATATAGTCGTTAAATCTGTATTTTCCCATTTAGCAGCTGCCGACGAGAACAGACACGATGAATTCACGTTGAGTCAGATAAAATATTTTGAAAAAAATTATAATCTCGTAACAACCTTGTTAGGATATAAACCTATAAAACATATACTAAATTCATCGGGAATTGAGCGTTTTACGCAATATCAGTTCGATATGGTAAGGCTAGGTGTAGGTCTTTATGGAACCAGTTATGTAGACGAGAGCAAACTTAAACCTGCCGCTTCGCTGGTGGCTCCGGTCGTGCAGGTAAAAACGGTGGATGAGGGAACTGTAGGATATGGCCGCAGGGGTGAGCTTGGGGGTAGCTCCAGAAAAATTGCAACAATTCCGCTTGGATATGCCGATGGGATTGACAGACATTTCAGCAGAGGTAATGCAAAATTTATGATAAACGGGCAACTGGCTCCCACTATCGGAAACATCTGTATGGATATGTTCATGCTGGATGTTACAGGTATTGATGTGAAGGCCGGAGACCTGGTGACAATATTCGGAGAGAAGCCTACCGCCGGTGATCTGGCAGCAATAAGGGGTACTATTTCATATGAAATATATACATCCGTTTCTGCAAGGGTTCAGCGTGTTGTAGGGGAGTAAATCAGTCTGGAAACCAGCTCTCTTAAGAGGTCGCTGTCGGAGGCCTCTCCTCTCTCGTTACTTTTACTCATCGAATCGCACTTTCTGATTAATGCGACAGCCTCCATCGTCCTGCGAAGATTATATCTTCTCGCTCCTGTTTCGATATCCCTTAAAAAGTATGGATTTAGACCGAGTGCCGATGCCATCGCCCCTGTGTTACCTCTTAAAGACTGATCTACCGAGTGGTATTTAAGCAACCTTGAGAAGTGATAGAAGAGTGAGCCAAGAGTTAATTGAAGGGGATAGAGCCTGGGATTTGTTCCAAAATGCATAACAATTTTAAATGCCTGTGCAGAGTTGCCGTTTGTTATAGCTCGTCCCAGCTCAAATGCGTTATACTCTCTGCTTACGCCTGTATTCTGCTCTACAAGTTCGGCAGTAATAAGTTTTGAATCTGCCCCGGTTGCGTTAAATAACTTATGTAGTTCGGTAGATAGTTTTCTTAGATCCGGCCCGCAAAATTCTGCAAGCAGCATCGACGCCTGAGGATCGGTATTGTACCCCTCACTCCTGGCAAAGTTTTCAATCCATGTGGGTATCTGATTATCTTTGAGTGCAACCGATTCGAAAACAACTCCGTTACCGGCGAGAGCGCTTTTGTAAAACGAACCTCTCTTATCGGCACTTTTCCCGGTAAATACAATCAACAGAATTGTACTTGGCATAGGTTGAGAAAAATATGCGGCAAATGCATCAAGGTTCTTTAAAAGCTGAGCCTCTTTTAGTACTACAAGTTGTCTTGATGCCATCATCGGGAATCTGCGCGAAGCCTCAACAACGGTTACATCGTTGCAGTCACCTCCATAAAAAAGGTGGTAGTTAAACCCTTTCTCATCTTCGGTTAAAGCATTTGCAGTAATTTCTGCCGCAATGTTGTCTGAATACCAGGGCTCCTCTCCCATTAGCAAATAGTAGGTTGAGTAGTTTCCCGATTTGATATCTGCCAGAATTTCAGAGTATCCGGCACTTCTCTCTTTTGTTGATTGTTTTGCCATATAGTTGTGGCTAAATTATGCAAAAAGTGTAACAAGAGCAAATTTTGTATCTTTGCGCTGCTTATGAAAGAGACCCCAGGACAGATTCTTGATCCAGTAAGAAAAAAATGGGTTGCTGCCACTCCCGAAGAGATGGTCCGGCAAAAGCTTATACTGCATTTGAACAAAAAATGCGGGGTTCCTGTTGAACTTATGATGTGTGAATACTCATTTGATATAAATGGTAATAAATATCGCTCCGACCTGGTGATTTTCTCTGCCTCCGGCGAACCTCTTATGGTAGCAGAATGCAAAGCTCCCGGTGTTAAAATCGGAGAGGATGTATTTTCACAGATATTCACTTATAATTACAGACTTAATGTCAAATATCTGTTATTAACCAACGGATCGGTGACTTACTGTGCAACTTTTGATGGTATTAACGGAAAAATGGTATTTTTGAACAAGATTCCAAACTACAATGAATTGCTTGAAAAATAAAATTTTTGAAATTGTATCCGAAGAGGCATCCGAGCTTGGAACAAGGGCATTTGTGATAGGGGGATTTGTGAGGGACTCTCTTCTTGGGCGTAAAAGCAAAGATATCGATATTGTAGTTGAAGGGAGTGGTATTGCTCTTGCCGAGAGGGTTGCCTCAAGATTGAGGGTAAATCTCTCTGTGTTTAAAAACTTCGGTACCGCAATGTTGCGATACCGCGATATTGAGGTCGAATTCGTCGGGGCGCGAAGAGAGTCGTACAGAAGCAATTCCCGTAAACCGATAGTGGAGGATGGTACTCTTGAGGATGACCAGCTAAGAAGAGATTTCACTATCAATGCACTCGCCCTGAGTCTGCAAAAGGAGAACTTCGGAGAACTTGTCGATCCCTTTAACGGAGTTGATGATCTTAAGGCCGGAATTATCCGGACTCCACTGAATCCCGATACAACATACAGCGACGATCCTCTGAGAATGATACGGGCAGTCAGGTTTGCAACGCAACTTTCGTTTTCAATCGTTCCCGAATCACTGGAATCGATAAAGAGAAACAGGAACCGTCTCTCAATACTCTCCGGAGAGAGAATTGCCGACGAGCTCAACAAAATAGTATCTTCACCAAAACCATCAATAGGATTTTATCTGCTCGACAATACTGGCCTTTTGGAGTTAATTATTCCATCGCTCTCTAAACTAAAGGGCGTCGAGAGTGTTGAAGGGAAAATGCATAAGGATAATTTCAGTCACACTCTTCAAGTACTGGACAACATCGCTTCGGTGTCGGACAATCTCTGGCTTAGATGGGCTGCGATTTTCCATGATATAGGCAAGCCGGTGACCAAGAGTTATGATCCGGAGGTGGGATGGACATTTCACGGACATGAGTTCGTTGGTTCAAAGATGGTTCCCAAAATATTCGGAGAGCTTAAACTGCCTCTGAATGAAAAGATGAAATATGTCCAAAAGCTGGTTTTACTCCATCTGCGTCCGATCGCTCTGGTACAGGAGGAGGTAACCGATTCAGCAATAAGAAGGCTGCTTTTCGATGCCGGTGATGATATAGACGATTTAATGACTCTCTGTGAGGCAGATATTACCTCGGCTAATGAGTATAAGGTGAACAGGCACAAGAGCAATTTTGCACTTGTTCGAAGAAAGCTTCTTGAGGTTGAAGAGAAGGATGCTGTTAGAAATTTCAAAAATCCCATAACCGGTGAGTTTGTAATGGAGTATTTCAATATTCCCCCGAGTAGAGTTGTTGGTGAAATTAAGGAGTATATAAAGAATGCAATCCTTGATGGGGTAATAGGAAACAATTTTGAAGAAGCAAGGGAGCTTATGATTGCAAAGGCAAAAGAGTTAGGATTATAGATATTTCCTAATTACTTTTTTTTATTTTTGTACTATGAAAAAGATACTTGTAGTTGACGATGAAGAGGTACTATGCGAAATTCTGAGATACAATCTCAAGAGTGCAAATTACCAGGTTGATATAGCATATTCAGCCGAGGATGCCTTTTCCAAGCTCAAGAACTTTTACGATCTTATTTTGCTTGATGTTATGATGGATGGTATCACGGGGTTCAAGTTTGCGGAACTCATTCGTGATGACTATGGGATTAATGTACCTATTATTTTCATTACATCTAAGGACTCCGAAAAGGACAAACTTACCGGTTTTGGGCTGGGAGCAGATGATTACATCACCAAACCATTCTCGGTAAAGGAGGTAATAGCAAGGGTAAGGGCTGTCATTCACAGAACCGAAAAGTTCAAATTATCGGAATCTGAACCGGAAGTTCAAAAACTGATCAAAGATAAGGAGCGGAAGAGAAAAGAGGAGAAGGTTGCCAGACTGGTCAAAATAGCCGGACTTCAGGTTGACTACGATACTAAGACGGCCACCATTGACAAGGAGCCGATAACTATGACAAAGAAGGAGTTCGAAATCCTGTATATGCTTACTGCTGAACCCAAAAAGGTATTTCCGCGGCAGATAATTCTAGAAAATGTCTGGAAAAACGAGGCGTTTGTAATTGACCGCACAGTCGATGTTCATATTGCCCGGCTTCGCAAAAAGCTCCTCAAATACGGCAATTGTATAATTAATAAGTCGGGATTCGGATACTCCTTTAACCCCGACGAAATCAAATAGTAAGGCGAGGCCGAAACAGCCTTTTCAAATCGCCTCTCGAGCGCACCATAATCGATATAAAACAGAAGTGGATCTCCTAATATTGAAGACCCACCAATTTACTCTATATGCAGATTATGTGCAGCGAAGAGAGGCTTCTGAAAAGGCGAAGCGTTGAGGCCGAAGCTGAACGTTAGTAAAATTCGTCTGTCTGAGGCCAAAGGCCGAGTTAGAATTTTACTCAGTAAAGCAAGACCGAAACAGCCTTTTCAAATCGCCTCTCGAGCGCACCATAATCAAACCCTAGTAGACACTATTCTGCGGATCAAAATTCGTCCAGCCAATCATCCAGTTATCAGCCGAAGCAGAGGAGCGAAAAGCCCCGATATAGTCAACCTTATCAAAGAATATATCGTTAAGGAGAGCCTCGGTAAAGATAGAACCTCTGTTTTTAAGAACACTCCCCTCCGAAGGAGCGTAATTGGGAGATGAGAGAAGAGGATTTGGCTGAACAATACCCAGAGAGGAAATCCCCGAATATATAACATTTGAGTTAGCAGCTGTTTTAAAATATGCAGATGAGAATGACTCCTGGGCTGTAACAACAGTTGTTGCGTCTGACGAATAAGCATCCACAAAACTGTTATCCTTATCGCTTCCTGTTATTGTAGAACCTGCGAGGTATAGCCTCTTTAGATTGAGAGCCCCCGAGGTGGCATATGACTGTGTCTGTGACCCTTTATCGTTGCAGATCATTACGCCTACCGGGTATCCCGCAGCTACTGAATTGTAGCAGTTAAGATTAGAGCTTCTTCGTATAAGCATTGCTGCCTGAAAATTACCAAGTTTAGAACCGTTATTCGGGTAGAGATCACCTCCGTTAATATAGGACGATGTATTAACAAAAGAGTTATCCTGCCCCAGTGGTCCTATGAGAGTAAAGTTGCTGAATATAGGTCTTGTAATAGGAGTCAGCGCCGTTCCATTTGCCTCATTATCCGATTCAAAACCGTGTGAACGTGAGACATCGGCAATTCTCGGATCCCTCACCCCCAGCCCGAACTGGAGCTTACCACTATAACCGTTATCTGTGTCGAAGTCATCGTCCCACCCCTTATAGGCAATAATATATTTACAATTGACCGCACCCCCGAAAAACTCGAATGAGTCATCATTGGAGTATGAGACCTGTATGTGATCGATTTGGGTACCGCTCCCCACAGAGCCCAGGGTGAGTCCATTTATCTCCTGATCGGTAGCAAACGGGTATCCGGCAAATTCAATACGGACATATGAGAGAATCCCTGAGTTGTCGCCATTATCGGAACCGCCGTGCATCGATCTTGGACCACCTTCTATTATCATCTCTCCCTTATTATTAACAGCCTTCCCGCAGATAATCAAACCTCCCCAGTCACCCGGTTTACGAGAACCTGCAGCCTGATTGGAGGTAAATACAATCGGCCTTGAAGATGTTCCTCTGGCAATTATTTTGCCTCCCCTCTCAACAATAAGAGCCGCCTTAGTAGCCTTATCGCCTCTGATTACCGTACCCGCCTCAATAGTCAGCGTCGATCCGCTTGTCACATAAACCCATCCCTTGAGCAGATAGGTACCTTTCGAAATAGTGTGATCGCCTTTGATTTCAAACTCCTGATCGCCGTTTCCAATCTCATTTCCGTTAAAAATAATCTCTTCATCGAGAGTAACCTTATCCTCCTTTGAACAGGAGAGGGCAGATAGTAGAGATATTGATGCAATTGCAGCAAATAGTAGAAATTTAATTCCCTTTTTCATAATATATTGTTAATTGGTTAATTAAAAAGTGTACTGAAATCCTAAATATATATTTGCACCCTGCCGGAAGCTTCTGCTTATCTGAGAGCGCTCCTGAATTTTACCGTCACTGTCGACAAACCTCGGATATTGCTTGAACATAGTTTTGCTGTTGAGCAGATCTTTTATACTGAGCTTAATCTCCACTCTGCCTCCCAGCCTCTTACTGGCAACCAAGTCAATTACATCTCTCGGAAGCTCATAAGTATCAGGAACGTCGTTATTTATACTAGATCCGGAACTTGTATCTACACGACCAATTCCGACAAGCCTTTCGCCAATCCTATTATATAGTACTCCGAGAGAGAGCCCTTTTCTGGTGTTGTCATAGAAGAGCGATGTGTTTATAAGATAGGGGGACTGCCCCTGCATGGCTCTGTCTCTCTCCAGGGTACTCTCTTCATCGAAATTCACACGAGAGTAGATCAAAGCGGCATTAACACCAAGTGTGAAGTTTTTAAGTCCCACAAACGATAAATTTTTACGGATATCTGCCTCAATCCCTGCATTTCGTGCGCTTTGTGCATTTTCAAAAGTGTATGTATAGGAGCCACCTGCGTCAATATATGTCTGCTCGATCGGATTTATAAAATGTTTATAGAATAGCGCAAATGTGACATACTCTTCATTTGAGGGATAGAATTCATATCTGAGATCAAAATTGTAGATTTTGGCATTTTTAAGATCGGGATTACCTTTTACATCGGAGAATAGTGTGAAATCGTAGAATACCGATGGGGATAACTCCCTGAATTCCTGCCTGTTTACCGAAGATCCAAATGCAAATCTCACAATATTCGACGAGTTGATATTGTAACTTGCATTTAATGAGGGGAAGAGATCAAAAGTTGAGTAGTTTTTATCCTTCGTGTTAAAATTGTAGATTGAAGTATAACTCCTAATCATCATATTTACAGCCTCTCCTCTCACTCCTGCTACCAGATTGAATTTTCCGAGCGGAAGTTTCCATGACAGGTAGGCAGCTCCGAGCATATTTGATGCTTTATAACTGTCCCTGTTATCGGTATCTTCGTATATATATAGTTTATCTGCACCATAGTTTTGGGAAGAGAGTATCTCATTTACGACATCGCCGTATATAAATTCCTGTGAAAGATTATTCTGATTGTACCTGTAAAAAAACTCCCTATATCCGTAATCCCTGTATCGATACTCTCCGTACAATCCGGCTCTCATCTCCGAAGATGCACAGAAGGGAAGTGAGAGAGGAAATTTAATATCCAGGGATGGTGTTATTGCGTGCTCACTCAGCTCAACAAAATCCCTTGTTATCTCATTCTGATCGATAGCCATATCGCCATAATGCTCATCTCCGACTATCTGATTCTGCTCTCTGTTGATGATCCTCCTGTCTGGCTGATTCATCGCCGCATATGAGTATCCTAAACCCCAGTCCAACTGAACTGCTCCGAGAGAGTGAGAACCTGCAAACTGTCCGGTATATGTAGTTCTTGAGTTATACAGATATTCCGATTTCTCCTGTTCATATTTCTGGCTTAGATTCTGCCAACCTGTTCTATATGTATATCGGTTCTTGCCGATCTGATTAAAAATATTTCTGAACTCAAATTTATTGCTCCCCTTCAGATATGTTAAGTTCAACATCCCTCCCAGTTTAGCATCTATAGAGTATTGATTATCGGTATATTTGTAAATAAACTCAGGCTGATCGGCTACATTATTATATACTCCGTATCTGGAGTTCATCATATCTTCGTTGGTCTGAAAACTATACGAGTAGTTCAAGGCAGATATAAGGGCCAACTGTGCACCATTATCGAGTCTGCCGGAGCGACTGATCATGATATTGAATCTCTGATCGGGAAGTGGGCGATCCCTCTTTACACTCCAATCGTTCCGGAATCCCTCCATTGTGGCTTTGGAAACCAGCTTGGAATTACTGTTATCGAGACTCTTCCCTATGAATGAACTTAATGATCGTACACCACTGTCAAATCCAAGAAAATCTGTGGCAGAGGAGGTGTTGTAGAAGTGGTCAAGGAAATGGGTTTCACTGTTTATGTTCATTCCGTAACTGATACTTGTCTCACTCTCTTCGGGCATACTTTTGGTAAAAATCCTTACAAAACCACCCGAAAAGTCCGATGGTAACTCAGGTGTGGGTGATTTTACTATCAGTATGCTCTCAATTTGCGAACCCGGGATCATATCAAAAGAGAATGCCCGGGAGTCACTCTCTGTTCCGGGAACGGCTGAATTGTTAACCCACACATTGTTGTATCTGCTCGCCAGGCCTCTTACCATTATGTAGCGGTCACTTATGAGAGAAACGCCCGGGATACGCTTTACAACCTCAGCGGCGCTGCGATCCTGTGCCTTTGTTATAGTTTTGCCCGAGATTCCGCTGACTACCGCATCTGCCCGTCTTGTCGCCTGTATCACAGCAAGTTCGGAATTCATTCTCTTTACCGAAGTCACCACAATTTCGTTAAGCAGACTGACATCCTCCTCTGTAATTATATTAAAGGTATTGATACCCCTTTTTATTATCAGATCGGAAATCTCTAAGCTTTTGTATGAAATTGCAGATATTTTTAACCGGTAATTTCCTGTGGGGAGATTATCGATTGAGTAGTTCCCCTCCGAATCGGTAACACCACCCTTCATTAAGGGCACGACTACAACTGCAGCTCCGGCCACAGGGTCTCCGCTTACTCTATCGGTTACCACCCCTCTGAGCTGACCTCTATCCTGTGCAGATATCTGCTCATATGAAAATATGGTGCTTATAATCAAAATAATAGAAAATAGATTCCGTTTCATTCTCATTTGGTTTGTTAAGATTTTAATTACTGCACAAAAGTATTCCGGGGATGTTAAGGGGGTAATAAGAGGAGGTTAAGAATTTGCAAAAAAAGGATTAAGAAGGTGTTAAGAATAGTGAGTGCTTGTTTGGCAATTTTGCAGGAGAATAAATCTGCTTAAATTTGCACTATGAAAAAAATTCTGGTAGTTGACGACGAGGAGGATCTTTGTGAAATCCTCAGTTTTAACCTGAAGAGCGCAGGATATCAGGTTGATGTTGCCTACTCCGCAGAAGAGGCTTTCGTTAAGCTTAAGAACCGATACGATCTTCTTCTGCTCGATGTTATGATGACCGGGATCTCCGGGTTCAAATTTGCCGAACTAATCCGTAAAGACTACAACAACGACGTACCTATTATCTTTATCACAGCTCGCGATTCCGAGCTTGATAAGCTCAGTGGTTTCAGGCTCGGCGCCGACGACTATATTACCAAGCCATTCTCTGTGAAAGAGGTTCTGGCGAGAGTCGGCGCGGTACTCTACCGAAGTAAGGATCGTCTTGAGAAGGAGATTGAGAACCTTAAAAGGGAGAGCGAATCTAAAAGCAATCCTGTCGAGGAGCAGAGCGGGCAGATAATCACTATCGCAACTCTCATTATCAATAACCACACAAAATCGGCATTCATAGATAAAGAGAATCTCAAACTCACAAAAAAGGAGTTCGAGATACTCTATGCTTTGGCAAGCAAGCCGAACAAGGTGCTCACAAGGTCAGAAATATTCGATCTGGTATGGAGAAAAGAGGCCTATGTTCTGGACCGGACAGTGGATGTACACATTGCAAGACTCCGTAAAAAGCTGGATATTTACGGTAAATATATCACCAATAAATTCGGCTACGGTTACTGCTTCGAACAAGATGAAATTAACTAAACAGTTATACAGGGGCTTCATTTTTCTCGCCCTGCTGCTTTTATCAGTTCTCACTCTGGAGATTTTTAAGACCGGAGCTCTGGGTAATATCTACCTGTATCGTTACCTGTTCCTCAGCTATGTTCTGCTGATCGCCGTCACACTGCTTGCCATTATACTTGCCTACAGAACTGAGTCAATATACAAAGTACTCAGGCAGTTCGTAAGAATGATACATAGCGGCAAATCGGATTTTGAGGAGATCAACTTCCCAAAAAACAAATTCGGAGAGTTAGGCGAGGATATAATGAACACCTTTGTGCATCTCAAGAACTCCGATAAATACAAGCAGGAGCTCACTCATAACATTGCTCACGAGCTTAAGACTCCTGTAACCAGTATCAGAGGGTATCTTGAGACCTTGATCCAGCAGCCCGACATCGATCCTGAAACCAGAAAATTCTTTCTTGAAAGAGCTTTTAATCAGTGTGTCAGGCTATCTTCAATTATTGCAGACATTTCGGTACTTAACAATATTGAGGAGACTGGTGAGAAGATGGAATTTGAAACAATTAATGTAAAGAGATATGTGAGGGAGATAGAGAGTGATCTCTCAATAAAACTTGCATCCAAGAATATTACCTTCTCCGAGGATATTGACGAATCACTCCATATTGACACAAACCCATTCCTTCTGTATGCTCTTTTCAAAAACCTTATAGACAATTCGATAGAGCACGGAGGAGAGAATATTCGCATCCATCTTTCGGGCAGATGTGACGACGGAGTAACTGCATTCTTCACATTTTATGATACTGGAGTAGGTGTTTCCGAGAAACACCTGTCAAGAATATTCGAGCGATTCTACAGAGTCGATGAGGGGAGAAACCGGAAACGGGGCGGCTCCGGGCTGGGTCTGGCAATTGTTAAACACACCGTAATTCAACATAACGGTAAAATATCTGCCACCAACAGAGAGGGCGGCGGTCTTCAGTTCGATTTTTCACTGGAGGTCAGAAGGAGGAGCGGTGGAGATTCACACCAATCAAATGCATAAACTCCTCTCTTGTCCTTATATCCTTTAAAAATGCTCCGGTAAAGGCAGATGTTGTAGTTACCGAGTTCTGCTTTTGAACCCCCCTTATTTGCATGCACATGTGTGAAGCCTCAATCACAACAGCAACCCCCAGAGGATTGAGTGTATCCTGGATACAGTCCCGTATCTGCACTGTAAGCCTCTCCTGAACCTGAAGTCTTCTGGCAAAAGCCTCCACTACCCGGGCTATCTTACTCAATCCTGTAATATAACCGTTTGGTATGTATGCAACGTGGGCCTTTCCGTAAAATGGGAGCATATGGTGTTCACAAAGTGAGTATAGCTCAATGTCCTTAACCAGAACTATCTGCTGATACTCCTCTTTGAATTTTGCAGAGTTGAGTATGGCAGCGGGATCGGCCTCATACCCTTGTGTCAGAAACTGTATAGAGCGGGCTACCCTTACAGGCGTCTTTATAATCCCCTCTCTTTCGGGATCTTCGCCTATTAATTTAAGAATCTCTTTATAGTGATGTGCAAGAGCCTGTGTGGTCTCTTCATCGTATTGTTCTATTTTTGTATATGCCATAATATTGACTAATTTCGTGGCAAAATTACAAAAAATTGTATCTCAATGAAAAGAGTTTTAATTGGAGCGGCAGAGGAGGAGGAGCTTATTTGTGCAAAACAGGCATTCAACTCATTGGATAAGAGCATTCAGGAGAGGCTTAACATAACCTTTTTCCTCACAGGAATAGGAACCACCAGTACTAGTTACAGACTTACCAAGATACTCTGCTCGGAGCCCGAGAAATTTGATCTGGCGGTTAATATCGGTATTGCAGGAAGTTTTTCGGCGGATTTTCCCATTGGTTCTGTTGCAAGAATTGAGAAAGAGTATTTTGGAGACCTTGGGTTTGAAACATTTGGAGGATTCCAGACACTGTTTGATTATAAAATTCTGGACGCAGACACAATTCCATACAGAGGTGGTTCATTGATAGCTCCAAAACTCGGAGCTGCAACAGAGTCTGCTTTGGAGTCGATCAGATATGCAACTGCAGTTACGGTTCAAACAGTCAGTGGATTTCCCGAAAAGAGGGAGCGTCTTGTAACCGATTTTTCACCTCAGATTGAGAGTATGGAGGGGGCAGCATTTTACTATGTATGTCTTCTCGAACAGGTTCCGGTTATCGAAATTCGTTCGGTATCGAATGAGGTTGGGGAGAGAGATAGGGCAAAATGGGATATACCATTGGCGCTCAAAACCCTTAAAGAGACATGCTCTCTGCTGTTAAAAGGAGTTGCCGATGAAGAGTAAAGAGTTATCTCTGGCTTTCTCGCCCTGTCCGAATGACACCTTTGCCTTTCACGCTATGGTGCACGGGCTTGTCGATACTCACGGATATAAGTTTGATGTGACTCTTACCGATGTGGAGGAGCTCAACCGTGCGGCCGCTCTGGGTGCCTACGATATCTGCAAAATGAGCTATAGCGCATATTTTGGTTTGTGTGACAGATATGTTATGCTGAGAAGCGGAAGTGCATTAGGGTTCAATAACGGACCTCTGCTTGTTCACGCAAAGGATTACACCCCGCATCAGGATGATTTGAAGAACTTCAGGATTGCTATTCCCGGGGAGCACACTACTGCGGCACTACTATTGAGAAGTGCCTTTCCAGAGCTGACAGATTTAACTCCTGTACTTTTCTCCGATATAGAAGAGAGTGTACTTAGCGGAACATTTGATGCCGGTCTCCTTATTCATGAGGGGCGATTTACTTACAGGAGCAGAGGACTCAAGCTAATACACGATATGGGCGAATACTGGCAGAGTAAAACCGGACTTCCTATACCGCTGGGAGGAATAGCAATAAAGAGAGAGCTTATTGAAGATGCTGCAATATTAAATGATATTCTAAGGAGCAGTATTGAGTATGCATTCGCTAACCCATCTGCCTCGGCGGCATATGTGAAGGAGAATGCTCAGGAGATGGATCCCGAAGTGCAGAGGAGTCATATCTCCCTTTATGTTAACGATTACTCCAAAGATATCGGGGAGCTGGGAGAGAGGGCTGTTGAAGCTCTCTACAATAAAGCTTCTGAGATTTACAGTACAACAAAAAAGGTTTCGAATCTTTTTATTTATTAGATTTGTATATCCTATTTACTTTCAACAATTCATATATGGAAGAGATCATTAAAATCAAGGGTATTAAAAAATACTACAAAGTTGGCACACAGGAGGTCAGAGCACTTGACGGAGTAGATCTTACTATCTACAGAAACGAATATGTGGCCATAATGGGACCATCCGGTTCGGGTAAATCCACGATGATGAACATCCTTGGATGCCTCGACAGCCCAACATCGGGAAGCTATATCCTTAACGGGACAGATGTCAGCAAAATGAATGATAATGATCTTGCCGTTGTGAGAAACAAGGAGATTGGGTTTATTTTCCAGTCTTTCAATCTACTGCCAAGATACAATGCGATTGACAATGTAGCGCTTCCGCTTATATATGCGGGAGAGACAAGAGCAAACAGAGAGCAGCGGGCAAAAGAGGCACTTATGAGTGTGGATCTGGGAGACAGGATGCATCATAAACCTAACGAACTATCGGGAGGGCAAAGACAGCGTGTTGCTGTGGCCAGAGCACTTATAAACAAACCCTCAATTATATTGGCCGACGAACCGACTGGGAATCTGGATACCAAAACCTCAATCGATATTATGAAGCTTTTCGAGGAGATTCATTCAAAGGGTAATACTGTGATTATTGTTACACACGAAGAGGATATTGCCAAACATGCCAGAAGAATAGTAAGATTAAGAGACGGACTAGTAGAGTCTGATACTCTCAGAGAGAATAACTGATTTAATTATGAAGATATATACAAAGAGCGGGGACAAGGGAACAACATCTCTTGTTGGAGGAAACAGAGTTAAGAAGAACCATCCGAGAGTTGAAGCCTATGGAAACGTAGATGAGCTGATTTCAAATATATCTCTGTTAAGATGTGAATGCAATGGAGACACCTACGGAACAGATTTCCGCAGGGTGCTGAGTACATTGATGCTTGCTGCCGCACATCTGGCCAGTGATAAACAAACAGGTACGTTAAAGGAGTTTAACGATGAGGAGATTAAATACCTCGAGAATGAGATAGATAAAATGCAGGAGGAGCTACCTCTTCAGACTGCATTTATAATCCCTGGTGGAACAAAAGCATCCTCTATATGTCACATATGCAGAACAGTTTGTCGCAGAGCAGAGCGCTCAGCTATCGATCTGATAGATGAAGAGAATCTGGAAATTGTCATAAAATATTTGAACAGATTGTCCGACTATTTGTTTGTGCTTGCTAGGTACATTGCTTTCAAGTCGGGTGTATCCGATGATTTTTGGCATCAATAGTACCATATACAAAAATTATTCATATATTCGCAATCTGATTAATTTATTTAAGTATCTAAATATTAACAACTTAATTATATGTACTGGACACTTGAATTAGCTTCAAAGCTCGAAGATGCACCATGGCCTGCAACAAAAGATGAGCTTATTGACTACGCCGTTCGTTCCGGAGCGCCTATGGAAGTGATAGAAAATCTGGAAGATCTTGAGGATGACGGTGAAATCTATGACAGTATCGAAGATATCTGGCCTGATTATCCTAGCAAAGAGGATTTCTTTTTTAACGAAGAGGAGTATTAATAAAATTTCCAATGAAGATCATTATTGCCGGGGCCGGAGAGGTTGGAAGCCACTTGGCAAAGATGCTCAGTAATGAGTACCACAATCTTACGGTTATTGATCCCGATCAGGAGAGGCTCGACAGAATTTCGGAGAGTGCCGATGTAATAACATTCAGGGGCTCTCCGACTTCAATTGAGGTTCTTAACAGAGCAGGGGTATCCAATTCCGATCTGTTCATTGCTGTGAGCCCGGCTCAGGAGCAGGATGTCAATATTATAAGTGCGATGCTTGCAAAGAAGATGGGAGCAGGGAAGGTTACTGCAAGGATCAATAACGATGAATATCTCAAGAGTGAGAATAAATATCTCTTTACGGAGATGGGTATAGATATAATATTCTATCCGGAAAAGATCGCATCTCATGAAATAGTGGACCTTCTCAAACAGACCGGAACTTCCGAGTTTATGGAGTTTGACAAAGGGAAACTTCAGCTAATCGTATTCAGACTTGAAGATGGTGCTCCTTTGATTGACAAGACTCTTGCCGACTTCGACTATCTTGGTGGTGATCTGCACTATAGAGCAGTTGCTATCAACCGCGACGGTGAGACAATTATACCTCGCGGAAGTACAAGGTTTAAAATTAATGACCTTGTATTTGTTATATCAAAAAAAGAGGGAAGCAGGGAGGTGATGAAATACTCCGGCAAAGACAATATCGATATCAAGAGACTCATGATTATCGGAGGGGGAAGAATCGGAGAGATGGTTGCCAAAAAGCTTGAGAACACTCTTGATCACGTAAGACTTATAGAGGTTAGTAAAGAGAAGTGCGACAGATTGTCGGAAATTCTTGGAAGAACTCTTGTTATTAATGGTGACGGCAGAAATACCGACCTGCTTATTGAGCAGGAGATTTCAAGTTTTGATGCCGTCGTTGCAGTTACCAGCAGCTCCGAAACCAATATTCTTACCTGTGCAGCTGCCAAAAAGATGGGGGTTCTAAAAACTATAGCTGAGGTTGAAAACATAGAATACATCAAGCTTGCTGAGGGAATGGGTGTAGATTCGATAATCAATAAAAAGCTGATTACTGCGAGTCGGATCTTCCGGTTTACTCTAAGCAACAAGGTTCAATCGATTAAGTGCCTGAATGGATCCGATGCGGAAGTTCTCCAGTTTATTGCAAATCCTAACAGCGAAATAACCAGAGATAAGATAAGGAATCTTAAATTTCCCAAGGATGCGATTATCGGAGGAGTTATTCGAGGGCAACACAGCTTTATTGCTATCGGCGATACAGAGATAAAGCCGTACGACAAAGTTGTTGTTTTTGCTTTGCCGACGGCTCTTACCAAGGTTAACAGATTCTTTGTATAAATCTATTTTATAAGCTTCTTATATTTGAAACGCTTTGGTGTTAAGTCGCCAAGGCGTCTCTTTTTATTCTCCTCATATTCGGAGTAACTTCCTTCGAAAAAGTAGACTTTGGAGTCGCCTTCAAATGCGAGAATGTGTGTAGCAATCCTGTCGAGGAACCATCTGTCGTGTGAGATTATAACCGCGCAACCTGCAAAGTTTTCAAGACCCTCTTCAAGTGCCCTGATTGTATTAACATCCACGTCGTTGGTAGGCTCATCGAGCAGTAGGACGTTAGCCTCCTCTTTTAATGTAAGGGCAAGGTGAAGCCTGTTCCTCTCACCACCGGATAGAACTCCGCACCTCTTCTCCTGATCGGCTCCTGAAAAGTTGAATCTTGAAACATAAGCTCTTGCATTTACCTCTTTATTTCCAAGCTTTACAAATTCACTGTTATCAGCAATGGTTTCATAAACTGTTTTATTAGGGTCAATCTGCTTATGTTGTTGATCAATATAGGCAACCTTTACAGTCTCACCAACGCTGAATGAACCCGAATCGGCACTCTCATAACCCATTATCATTCTAAAGAGAGTTGTCTTACCAGCTCCGTTAGGGCCTATAATACCTACGATTCCCGCAGGTGGCAGTTTGAAGTTGAGATCTTCGAAGAGCAATCTCTCCCCAAAAGATTTTGAGACTCCTGTGGCCTCAATAACTTTATCGCCAAGTCTCGGACCATTGGGGATGAAGATCTCAAGCTTCTCCTCTTTTGCTCGTCCATCTTCATTGAGCATCTTCTCATATGCGCTCAAACGTGCTTTTGATTTAGCCTGTCGTGCCTTAGGTGCCATTCTCACCCACTCCAGTTCTCTCTCAAGAGTCTTCTTCTTTTTACTCTCCTGCTTCTCCTCCTGTGCAAGCCTTATTGACTTCTGTTCCAACCACGAAGTGTAGTTACCTTTCCAAGGAATTCCCTCGCCCCTGTCGAGCTCAAGAATCCATCCGGCAACATTATCAAGGAAGTAACGGTCGTGCGTTACCGCTATGACTGTTCCTTTGTATTGCTGCAGGTGAGCCTCCAGCCATTGAATACTTTCGGTATCCAGGTGGTTCGTAGGCTCGTCCAAAAGAAGTACATCGGGCTCTCTTAGAAGCAGCCGGCATAGTGCAACCCTGCGTCTCTCACCTCCGCTCAAATGTTTGACCAGCGCATCGGGATCGGGGCACTGTAGGGCATCCATAGCTCTGTCAAGTTTAGTTTGAATGTCCCAACCGCCGGCTGCCTCAATTTTATCGGTGAGTTCCCCCTGAAGTTCTATGAGCTTGTTCATCTCATCATCCTCCATAGGTTCTGCAAATTTTGCATTTACCTCTTCATACTGCTTCAAAAGATCTATAACCTCCTGAACACCCTCCTCAACAACCTGCTGAACACTCTTCTCCTCATCCAGATGAGGCTCCTGTTCCAGCATTCCAACACTATAACCTGGAGCCCATACAACATCGCCCTGTATTGCAGTCTCTACACCTGCAATTATCTTTAAAAGAGTAGATTTACCGGAACCATTTAGACCAATGATACCGATCTTCGCTCCGTAAAAAAAGGAGAGATAGATGTCTTTTAAAATTGCTTTGTTGTTGTTTGGCAATATCTTGCCAACTCCGTTCATCGAGAATATTATCTTTTCGTCCGCCATAAATTAAAATTTGCGGCAAAGATAATACAGTTTATCTCTTTATCAATTTCCCGATCAGTGAGTCCACTGCATATGAAGCCATAAGACTGTCGGTCTCTATGTGTACCTTTTGCATATATTGAGTAAACGCAGGCATCTCCTTGGCCCCTATTTTCTTAGCCGGAGGAGAATCCATTTTAAGTGGATCTACCGGAGAACCGTTCTTCCAAACACGGAAATCGAGGTGAGGCCCGGTTGAAATTCCGGTACTTCCCACATAACCAATAATCTGCCCCTGTCTCACTCTTGCGCCTTTGGAAACCCCAGGGCCATATCCCGAAAGGTGCAGATATGCAGATGTATACATTGTATTGTGTTTGATTTTGACGGTGTTTCCTCCGCCTCCTGCATAGCCCTTTTGTATTACAACCCCGTCTCCGATTGACATCACAGGTGTGCCTTTAGGAGCGGCATAATCTACACCGGTATGAGGCCTTACTATTCTGAGAACAGGATGTCTTCGGGCATAGGTGAAACGGGAGCTGATTCTGGTAAAGCTCAGAGGTGCTTTTAGAAAAGCTTTCTTTAGATTCTCCCCTATTTCACTCCAATACCCCGATGCTGTATCAAGAGTATAATGGTATGCTTTATATGATTTACCCATATGTGTGAAATCCGCCGCATACACCTCCCCTATATCGTAGAATTGTCCATCAACATATATTTCATCATAAAGTACACGGAAACGGTCACCCTTTCTTAAGGCGAAGAAGTCGATTGACCAGGCGTAAATATCTGACAACCTTAGTGCGAGTAGTGGACTTGCACCAGATCTCTTTATATCATCCCAGAGCGACGATGAAATTGTAGTCTCGCTCACTCTCCTTTTTACAGTAGTCTCCAGTTGCGTAACAGACACATTTATTGTGTCATAAAGATTGAAGGTCACATATGTTTTTCGATCACTGAAGTAAATCAGATAAGCCAGTTCCGGATCCTCACCTGTAGTGTAATATGCCTTGTATCTATTCCCCACTTTTATCTTTTTGAGGTCAAATATCCCTTCGGATTCTTTGACAAGCATATTGGCTTCATCGAGGGATGCACCCAGATTTGTCATCAGATTTGTAAAAAATTCACTCTTCTTGATCTCCCCTTCGGTCATCTCAAAATTTGAAACCGGGATACCATATTCATACACGGTATCGGTAGCGGGCACTGTTGCCTCAACCTCCATTACCTCTCCTCCCCTACCGCAGGATAAAGCACTGAATATCAGCGCTACAAATAAATATTTCTTCATTACTTACAGATTTACATTTCGAAGATAAAAATTAAAATTGTTATTGTTGATAAGATTGTGGAAAAAAATGTAAGTTTTTGTAAAAAATTGGAAAAACATTTTATATTTTTGTATCAGTCATAATAAGGTATTAAACAATGGTAAAATTCATCGGCGAATACACTGTCAAAGTGGACGATAAGGGGAGATTGATATTCCCTTCATCGTTCAAGACAATGCTTGCCGCCGGTGGAGATTCCCGCTTCGTAGTAAAAAGACATCTGTTCACAAACTGTTTGGAGATGTACACCTATGAAGAGTGGAGCAGAGAATCTGAACAGGTTAAGTCCCGTCTAAACTTCTTCAACAGAGAGCACGATGCATTCTGGAGAGAGTATATGAGAGACAGGGCAGAGGTTGAGCCGGATGAAAAACTTGGAAGAATATCAATTCCTAAAAGACTGCTCGATGAGATCGGCGTAGACCGGGAAGTTGTCTTTGCCGGCAACGATCATAAAATTGAAATCTGGGCTAAGGAGAAATATATTGCCGGAAAAATGGACGGTAATGATTTCACGCAGTTTGCAGAGAAGATCCTGGGTTAATCTTTAAAAAAATATCGAGATATGAGCAGCTATCACACACCGGTATTGCTAAAGGAGAGTGTATCCGCTCTTTTTGAGGGAAATGATCCGAATGGTGTTTATGTAGATGCTACATTCGGAGGGGGAGGCCACAGCAGAGAGATTCTCTCACGGCTGGGGAGCAGGGGCAGATTAATGGTTATGGACAGAGACATCGACGCCTCGTCAAATCTGCCCGAAGATAAAAGAGTAATATTCATACATAATAATTACCGCTTCATTTCAAACTTCATAAGGTACCATAGACTCGGCGAGGTAAGCGGGGTTCTGGCCGATCTTGGAGTCTCTTCCCACCAGTTCGATACAGGTGAGAGGGGCTTCTCTTTCAGATTTGATTCAAAACTGGATATGAGAATGAATCGTAGCGGAGGAAAGAGTGCTGCAGATATTCTGTCGGAATATTCGGCAGATGAGCTGACAAAAATCTTCAGAGAGTGGGGAGAGGTAGAGAATGCTGTTAAAATCTCCAGAATGATCTGTCAGTTCAGAGAGGAGAATCCGATCGAGAGCACCGGCGATCTATACAGAGCAATTGAGAGAGCAGTTCCTAAAAATATGGAGCATAAATATCTGGCTAAGGTCTATCAGGCTCTTAGAATAGAGGTTAATGGCGAGATGCGTTCATTAGGGCTCTTCCTAAATGGAGCTCTCTCTGTTTTAAAACAGGGGGGGATCCTCTCCATCATAACCTACCATTCACTGGAGGACAGAATGGTGAAGAACTTTATGAGGAGTGGAAATATTGATGGGGTTATACAAAAGGATATTTACGGCAAATCATTCAGCTCTCTAGAGCAGGTTACAAAAAAGCCTGTACTTCCTCAGGAGAGTGAAATATCTGCCAATACCAGAGCCAGAAGTGCCAAGCTAAGGGTTGCCAAAAAGATTTAAGGATGAAAAAGATAGTAACGGGGATATTCAGTGGGGATCTCATTCTGAACAAGAATTTGATGAGGGAGTACCGATTCATCATATTCATCTTCCTGCTTGTGATTCTATATATAAGTAAAAATTTTGCAATGGAGAGGATCTTACTCTCCGAACGAGCTAATACAAGAACTCTTAAAAACATAAAGGCAGATTATACAAGCAAAGCAGCCAAACTGCTTGAATTGAGCAAAATAGGCGAAGTAGAGAGACTTTTAAACGAGAAACAATCTACATTGAGGAGAAGTGAAAATGCACCCTCAGTTGTAATAACAGGTAAGCGATGAACGATATTTTCAAAAGAGCCTCATACATCTATTGGGTATTCGTACTCCTCGCACTTGTTGTGATAGGGCAGATTGTGTGGTTACAGTATTTTACCGACGAGAAGGAGGACTATCGCGAAATATCATTCAGGGTTGAGGAGATAGAGGCACACAGAGGCAGTATTCTCGATACAAGAGGCAGGCTGCTGGCTACCTCAATTCCATATTATCAGATAAGAATGGATTGTGTTTTCCCTTCGGATACTGCAATAAAAAATAATTTAAATAACCTATGCGACTCTCTAAGTGCATTTTTCGGAGACAAGAGTTCAAATGCATACAGGGCAGATATCCTTAAAGCCAGAGAGGGGAAAAACAGATATAAGGCAATCGGAGACAGATTGGTGAACTACTCCGAAATGGTCAGGATCAAACAGTTTCCTCTATTCCGTCTAAAAGGGAATAAAGGCGGATTCGTTTCGGAACAGAGAAATATAAGGACATACCCATTCGGCACACTTGCCAGACGGACAATTGGGTATATTAACTCAACCGGAGTCGCAGTAGGGATAGAGGGCAGGTACGATTTCAACCTTAAAGGCACAAACGGAAGGCAAACCGTTCAGAAGCTGCTTGGTGGTGAGTGGATGCCTGTCGATATAGATAATACAACTCTTCCCGAAGATGGTAGTGATGTAAGAACAACGATAGATGCATTCATTCAGGAGGCTGCGGAGACTGCATTAAAGGAGCAGTTGTCGCTGAATGATGTATTCGAAGGAGCTACGGCTATTGTTATGGAGGTCAAAACCGGTGCCGTAAGAGCGATTGCAAACCTTAGGAAAAAGAGGGATGGCACATTTGACGAGGTCTATAACTATGCGATAGGAGACGCAACAGAGCCGGGTTCAACATTCAAACTTGCAACACTCGTAGTGCTGCTGGAGGAGAAGAAGGTATCACTCAACTCCCCTATCGATGCGGGAAACGGAAAGTGGAAATACAGCGTTAAGACTTTCTCCGATGTAACACCGGGTGGTTACGGACTGATAACAGTACAGAAGGCATTTGAGAAATCCTCCAATGTGGCATTTGCAAAACTGGCAGTTGAACACTATGCAAATGACGAAAAGAGTTTTGTGGACAGAATCCACAGCATGAAGCTGATGGAGCACTTCAATCTGGACATAAACGGCGAGGGAAGGGCAATGATATTCACGCCAGAAGAGAAGCAGTACTGGAGCAAACTGGCACTGCCGTCAATGGCAATAGGTTACGGGGTAAGAGTAACTCCGCTTCACACTCTCACATTTTATAATGCCATCGCCAATGGCGGCAAGATGATGAAACCATATTTCATTGAGAGTTTTGAAAGAGGAGGAAGGATAATTAAACAATTCGAACCGCAGGAACTAAGTGGATCAATCTGCTCAAAGAACACAGTAAAACAGGCACAACAGGCTCTTCGCGCAGTTGTGGAACACGGCACTGGAAAGGGTATAAACGACCACAGGTACTCAATTGCTGGTAAGACAGGTACCGCCAGAATGGTTATGGGGAAAAGGGGATACGAAGATGAAGAGGGGTACCGGAGACATCAGGCCTCTTTTGCAGGATATTTTCCGGCAGATAATCCTAAATACTCCGCAATCGTACTCTTCTATACCGGCAAAACAAAAGGCAACTTTTACGGTGGAGGATGGGCTGCTCCGGTATTTAAAAAAATCGCAGACAGAATTTTCGAATCGACACCAGACTGGAGTCATCCTGTCAGCGGAAGGGGAAAAACTACTCTTCATAAGCCATACTATTTGAACGGGAGCAGCGACAAGAGCGCTAAAATCTATGAAATACTTAAAATTGGTGAGATGCCTGCAATATCCTACTTAAAGGATACATCTGCCAATCCTTCGCAGGACAGCTCTCTTTTAGCCCCCTCCGACTCATCGATGCTGGCGCAGAACTATATTCAATATGACACAATTCCCGATGTTACAAATATGGGATTACGCGACGCCTTACATATTCTTGAAAATAAAGGATATAAGGTTTCGTTTTCTGGAAGAGGCCGGGTAAAATCCCAAAGACCTCTGCCCGGTATAAAAAAAATAAAAGAAAAAACAGTAATAATTGAACTCTCGGATAAATATGAAAACTGAAGAATTACTTAGAGGAGTTAAGATATCGATGGTTAAGAACTATCGTGATGCAGACATAGAGCATATCTGCTTCGACTCAAGGGAGTGCAGAGAGGGATCGCTGTTCGTTGCTCTCAAAGGAAGTGTGAGCGATGGGCACAACTATATAGATAAGGTATTAAGCGCAGGTGCGGCAGTGGTTGTCTGTGAACACTTCGATTTTGATGAGACGCTCTACAAAGATACGACCGTTATTTTAACATATGACTCTCACTTTGCTCTGGGAGCAATTGCATCTAACTTTTACTCAAACCCTTCTCAGGATTTAAAACTGACAGGAATAACCGGAACTAACGGAAAGACAACAACAGTAACGCTTCTATACAGACTATTTACAAAGATGGGGTATAAATGCGGTCTACTCTCCACAATAGTAAATTACATAAATGAGAGAGAGGTTCCCTCTACACATACCACTCCGGACCAGATAACAATAAACAGATTGCTGAGAGAGATGGCCGATGAGGGTTGCGAGTACTGTTTTATGGAGGTGAGCTCACACTCGATCGATCAAAAGAGGGTTGCAGGGCTGAAATTCGAAGGGGGTATATTTTCAAATATCACACACGACCACCTCGATTACCACAAAACATTCTCAGAGTATATAAAATGTAAAAAGAGCTTCTTCGATAATCTGCCTTCCGAATCTTTCGCTCTGACCAATATCGACGACAAAAACGGAGAGATCATGATTCAGAATACACGGGCAAAGAGTTACAGATACTCCTGCTCCTCCCCTGCCGATTTCAATTGCAGAATAATTGAGAAGGGGCTGGACGGAATGCTTGTAAACATAGACGGATCGGAGGTGTGGACCAGATTTATTGGTGTTCACAATGCCTATAATCTGCTTGCGGTGTATGCATGTGCAAGATTGCTTGGTGCCTCAAAAGAGGAGACCCTTCTTGAGATAAGCGCTCTCTCATCGGTATCGGGCAGGCTGGAGTATATAAAGGGAGGAGACAACCTTACCGCTGTTATTGATTATGCTCACACACCCGATGCATTGGAAAATGTTTTGAAGACCCTCCGGGATTGTGCAGATGATGCCCCTATAGTAACCGTTTTCGGTTGCGGAGGAAACAGAGATAAGAGTAAGAGGCCCGAAATGGCGGCAATATCGGCTAAGTATTCCGACAAGGTCATCGTAACCTCCGACAATCCGAGGTTTGAAGAGCCCGAAGATATTATTAACGATATAAGGGCCGGATTTTCGAGAGAAGATCTGCGCAAAACTCTCTTTATTACAGACCGTAGAGAGGCAATCAGAAGTGCTGTTATAACAGCTCTGCCTGGTTCAATTATTCTTGTAGCCGGAAAGGGGCACGAAAACTATCAGGAGATCAAGGGTGTCAAACACCACTTCGACGATAAGGAGATTTTAGCTGAAGTATTAACAACCGAAAAATAGAGATTATGCTATACAACCTGTTTGAATATCTAAAAGAGTATATCGACTTTCCGGGATTCGGTCTGTTGAAGTACATCTCTTTCAGAGCAATATCTGCAATAATTCTCTCACTTATAATCTCTCTGTTCGTAGGAAGGAAGATTATCAGGAGACTTCAAAAGAGGCAAATCGGAGAGGAGATCCGTGACCTAGGATTAGAGGGACAGATTGCCAAAAAGGGGACTCCTACAATGGGGGGTATTATTATACTTATATCCCTTCTTATTCCGGTGATTCTGCTCGGAGATCTGACAAATATATATGTACAGTTACTGATAATAAGTGCTGTATGGCTCGGATTGATAGGATTTCTGGATGACTATATCAAGGTTTTCAAAAAGAATAAAGAGGGTCTTGAGGGTAAATTCAAGATTTTCGGTCAGGTGGCTTTAGGACTTATCGTAGGTGTAAGTCTCTATCTGAGCGAAGATGCAGTAGTTAGAGTTCCGGCTCAAACAAGCGACAAAGAGATACATGCGGAGGTTGTTTCGCAGGAGGGATTTGCTCCTAAAATCAAATACTTTACCGACGAGAAAAGCACAAAAACAACTATTCCTTTTGTAAAGGATAATGAGTTCGACTATAAATGGCTCTCACCTGTCGGTGGAGAGGCAGCAAACGCTGCAGCATGGATTATTTATGTGGTAGTGGTGATTTTTATTGTAACAGCTGTCTCAAACGGTACAAATCTGACGGATGGTATGGATGGACTCACAACAGGTATTTCGGCAATTGTCGGGGTAGCACTCGCCGTACTTGCATATGTTTCCGGCAACACAATATATGCCGACTACCTGAATATCATGTATATTCCATACACAGGTGAGGTTGTAATATTTATGGCTGCTTTTATTGGTGCTCTGATAGGATTTCTATGGTACAACTCCTATCCTGCACAGGTATTTATGGGAGATACCGGTAGTTTGGCACTCGGTGGTGTTATAGCCGTTGCCGCCATAATTATAAGGAAAGAGCTGCTCATTCCGGTATTGTGCGGTATTTTCTTTGTGGAGTCGCTCTCGGTTATCATCCAGCGATTCTATTTCAAGTATACCAAAAAGCGATATGGAGAAGGCAGGAGAGTTTTCAGGATGACCCCTTTTCACCACCATTTTCAAAAGACCGAGGTTGAGGCTCTCATCAAGGTTCCTAAGAACCCTCTTCCTGAGGCAAAAATTGTTGCAAGATTCTGGATTATCGCCATAATGCTTGCTGTCATTTCGATAATAACATTAAAAATCAGATAACTATGTCGAGAGTTGTAATATTAGGAGGGGGCGAAAGCGGAACAGGTGCCGCAGTGCTTGCTGCTGTAAAGGGGCACGACACCTTTTTGTCCGACATTAATACACTTAAGGATGATGCCAAAGCTCTTCTTGAGAAATATTCAGTTCAGTACGAGGAGGGTAAACATACGAAAGAGCTGATTCTAAATGCCGACCTCGTCATTAAGAGTCCCGGAATTCCGGACAATATTCCGATTGTAGAGGAGATCTGCGAGAGGGGTATTCCTGTAATCTCCGAGATAGAGTTTGCAGGCAGATATGATACCTCCAGAAAAATCTGTATTACAGGAAGTAACGGAAAGACTACCACTACCTCTATCATCTATTTTCTTATGAAGAACGCCGGACTGAACGTAGGTTTGGCAGGGAATATAGGTCAAAGTTATGCATATCAGGTTGCAACAGAGAATTACGATTACTATGTTCTGGAATTAAGCAGTTTTCAACTTGACGGAATGTATGAGTTTAAGGCAGATGTCGCTGTGCTCCTCAATATTACACCGGACCACCTTGACCGCTACAATCACGAGCTCGACAAGTATGTAAAGGCTAAGTTCAGAATAACACAGAATATGAGCAACGAAGATTGCTTCATCTTTTGTGCCGACGATGAGATAACCATACAGAACCTCGACAAAATAGTCTCTCACGCAAGACATTTGCCCTTCAGCCAGAACCACAAAGTGGAGGAGGGTGCATATACCGAAGATGATAAAATGCACGTTATATACAACGACAGCAGCTACCAGATGTTCCTTAAAGAGCTCTCACTCCAGGGCAAGCACAATGTGTATAACTCAATGGCAGCCGCAATAACCGGTAAGGTTTTGAATATTAAAAACGATGTGTTAAGAGAGAGCCTTATGAGCTTTAAAGGAGTGGAGCACAGACTCGAAAAGGTATTGAAAGTTAAAAATGTACTATACATAAACGACTCTAAGGCAACCAATGTAAATTCAAGTTGGTATGCACTGGAGAGTATGAATACACCGGTAATCTGGATTGCCGGTGGTAAGGATAAGGGAAATGATTACGAACCTCTGTACGACCTTGTAAAAGAGAAAGTGAGAGCAATAATCTGCCTTGGAGTGGACAACACAAAACTTCATAAGAATTTTGAAGATAAAGTAGAAGCAATGTATGATGTGTTGTCCGCTGAGGAGGCGGTTAGAAGAGCCTATGAAATTGCACTTCCTGGTGAAACCGTTTTACTATCACCCGCTTGTGCAAGCTTCGATCTGTTTACCAATTACGAAGAGAGGGGTAGATTATTTAAAGAGGCCGTCAAAAAACTATAATTATGGGAGAGGAGAAGGTATTAGGTATGCTCAAGGGAGATAAGTCAATCTGGCTTATTGTCTTCCTGCTGTTCCTTATTTCGATTGCTGCAGTTTACTCTTCCAGCAGCTCTCTGGCATATCGCTATAACAAGACCACATTTGACCTGCTCATACAGCACTCGAAATTTGTGCTGTTTGGGATTGCAGCTCTTGTGGTATGTTATAAAATACCTCTTGGATGGTACAGAATGCTATCATTTTTGGCACTAGCCGGGAGCATAGCTCTTCTGATACTGACAATCGCAATCGGTAAGAGTGTGAATGGTGCCGAAAGGTGGCTCAACATCGGAGGCTTTACATTTCAGCCGGCCGAAATGGCTAAAATCGCGTCAATCCTATATATGTCAAGAGTGTTTGAAAAATATAAGATCGAGTCATTCAAAGAGTTCTTCGTCAGAGTTATTCTACCGGTCGGGGGAACCGTATTTTTAATATTCATAGGATCAATATCTGCCAGTGCACTGCTTTCTCTCACTCTGTTTATAATGTTTATAATATTTGGGGTGAAATGGAGCTACATTTTTAAAACAGGCGCTATTGCTCTGGCAATTCTTTCTGTGGCAGTTCTGCTCAATCTATCCTTTGGCATGTTTCCAAGAATTGATACCGGAATAAAGAGGATAGAGCGCTTTGTTGCAAAGGATAGCGGTAATGACGATAAGAACCTCACTCCGGAGGAGATTCAGATGAAGGCAGATAAACACTATCAGGAGAAGATGGCCAGGCTCGCTGTCTCTTCGGCAGGTGTTCTGGGAAAAGGGCCGGGCAATAGTACTCAGCGCTATCTCCTGCCCCATCCATATTCTGATTACATTTTTGCAATAATAGTAGAAGAGTGGGGATTGATAGGAGGATCGGTAGTTATTATGCTTTATCTTGTCTTCCTCTTCAGGTCAATATCTCTGGCAAAAAGATGTTCTCACATCTTCTCCATTATGACAGTTATAGGGCTGGCGTTACTGATAACGTTCCAGGCATTTCTCCACATCCTTGTAAACGTAGGAATTCTGCCTGTAACCGGACACACCCTGCCATTAATCAGTCTCGGTGGTTCATCAATAATAATAATGAGTGCCGCATTCGGAATAATTCTCTCGGTAAGCCGGACAATTGACAAGTCTACCACACCGGAGGAGAGCTCTCAAGATGATGGGGCGATCTCAGTAGTAATTGAAAAAGGAGTTGAAGATGAAAAAGCAGATAAAGAGTAGAGACAACTACAGAGTAATAATAAGCGGAGGCGGCACGGGAGGGCACATCTTCCCGGCTATCTCCATTGCGGATTCTCTCAGCAAACTGGTTCCCGGAATCGAGATTCTTTTTGTCGGTGCAGATGGAAAGATGGAGATGGAGAGAGTGCCTGCCGCAGGATACAAAATCGAGGGTCTGCCGATTGCAGGGCTTAAGCGGAGCCTATCCCTCTCAAACCTTTTACTGCCATACAAAATATGGAAGAGCGTACGTCTTGCAGGTAAAATTATAGAAAAATTTGAGCCAAACGTTGTGGTCGGGGTTGGTGGATACGCCAGCGCCCCACTCCTATGGAGTGCCAGAATCCGAAAGATTCCATATATAATCCAGGAGCAGAACTCATATGCAGGACTCACAAATAAATTTCTTGGGAGCGGCGCCTCACTCGTTTGTGTTGCATTCGAAGAGATGGAGCAGTTTTTCCCTAAAGAGAAGATAATGATTACAGGAAATCCTGTAAGATCCAATATAAATAAAGCGTCATCGGAGGAGCGGTTTGAGGCTGTTAAGGCCCTAGGGCTCGACCCATCTAAGAAGACCATTTTTGTTACAGGAGGCAGTCTGGGAGCCAGAACCCTCAATAACTGTGCAAAAAGCTGGATTGATACCGGAGGAGAGAGTGATATTCAGATGATTTGGCAGTACGGAAAGATTTACCGGAATGAGATGGAGTCTTTTCTCAACGAGAGAGATCTCAATTGGGTTAAAGGGTGTGAATTCGTAAGAGAGATGAACCAGGCATATGCAGCTGCCGATCTCGTAATAACCCGGGCAGGTGCGGGAACCATCTCCGAACTTGCAGTGGCAGGAAAAGCATCGCTCTTTGTTCCATCGCCAAATGTTGCCGAAGATCACCAGACCCATAATGCCCTATCACTGGTGAACAAGGGTGCAGCGGTAATGGTGAGTGACCACGATGCTCCCGGGACGCTGTTCAAAACAGCCGTACACCTCGTACGAGATAGCGAAACGATTAATAAACTGGAGAGCAAGATTTTTGAAGAGGCAAAGCCATTTGCGTCTGATATAATTGCGGAGGAAATAATAAAACTATTCAAAAAATGACACAATTTGTATATCTCATCGGAATCGGAGGTATAGGGATGAGCGCGTTGGCCCGATATTACAATCATGCAGGTTGTAAAGTTGCAGGATATGACAGAACTGTCAGCAAACTCACCGAAGAGCTTGAAAAAGAGGGAATATCCATTCATTATGAAGATGATCTCTCCCTGATACCTAAAGAGTTTTTCGATCAAAAGGATAAAACTCTGGTAATTTACACTCCTGCTGTTCCAAAAGAGATGAGGGAGCTGGTCTACTTCTCTCAAAACGGATACAATCTGGTAAAGAGGTCGAAAGCACTAGGAGTGATAGCCTCAGGTAAAGTGTGTCTGGCTGTAGCAGGTACTCACGGTAAAACAACTACATCTACCCTGCTGGCACATATTATGACAAGTTCCGGAGCAGGTTGTACAGCATTCCTGGGAGGAATTTCAAAAAACTACAACAATAATCTGCTCTTAAGCAACAGCAGATACCTTGTTGCTGAGGCAGATGAATTTGATCGCTCATTCCTTCAGCTGTTCCCCGATACAGCAGTAATTACCTCAACCGACGCCGATCACCTCGATATATATGAGAACCCCGATCATTTCCGTGAAGCATTTACAACTTTTGCTTCTCAAATCAAGAATAACGGATTTCTTGTATTAAAAGAGGGTGTCAATATAGATATTACCGGCACCAGCGCAAAAATATACAGATACTCATTCGACAAGGTATCGCACTTCTATGCATCGGAAATTGTGATTGGCGGCGATGGAATAATAACATTTACGCTAAACTATCCACAAGGGAGAATAGAGGGGTGCACACTCGGAATACCGGGATGGGTAAATGTTGAGAACGCAATTGCCGCCTCGGCAGTAGCTCTTCTTAACGGAGTCTCGCCCATAAAGCTTAAAGAGGCACTTGCAACGTTTCGCGGGGTAGAGAGAAGATTCGATATAAAGGTAAACACACCTAAGTGCTCATATATAGATGATTATGCGCACCACCCACAAGAGATAAAGGCGGCAATAAGCTCTATGAGGAATATATTCCCGGGCAGAAGACTTACCGGCATCTTCCAACCACATCTCTTTACAAGAACCAGAGATTTTGCTGCCGAGTTTGCCGAGAGTCTGAGCGCATTGGACGAACTGATTCTGCTGGATATATATCCTGCCAGGGAGCTGCCGATAGAGGGAGTTACCTCAAAAATAATATTTGATAAAGTAAGAATAGATAACAAGATCCAGGTAACGAAGGATGAGCTGATGCCACTCCTCGAGAGTCGAGAGATTGACGCTCTGATAAGTTTCGGGGCCGGAGATATCGACAGATTCGTTAAACCTATAACCGATCTGCTTAACCGTAAATTAGGACTATAAAGAGAGAGATGCAGATTTTTAAAAAGATAGTGATTGTTCTGGGATACTCTATCCTGACTGCCGCACTGGGAGCATACTTTTGGTTCGCAGGGGGTCTGGTTAAGGAGAAGTACTCATCTATACAGCTCAGGAGAATCAACATTGTCATAACCGACAGTGCTGTAAACAGATTCGTTAACAGAGAGATGATCACTAATCTGCTTAAGCTGGAAGGAGTATCCATAACCGAAACAAAGCTCAGGCATCTCAACCTGTTTGACATTGAGAAACAGCTTAAATTCCGCTATAATATCAAGAGAGCAGAGGCCTCAAAAAATATGCGGGGAGAGCTTAATATAGAGGTGGAGCAGCGAAGACCGCTACTAAGGCTCGAGTGCAGGGACGGAGGATTTTATATCGACGACGAAGCCTATATTTTTCCTCTTGACACTGTATATACGGCCGATGTACCTGTTGTAACCGGCAACATTCCACTAACCCTTTTCGCCGATTTCAAAGGCATAGTAAAGGAGAACAGAGAGTGGGCAGATGCAATTATGAAGATAGGAGAGCATATATCCAGGGAGGATCTCTGGAATGCAATGATCGAGCAGATAGATATAGACTCAAATGGAGACCTGCATTTTACACCAAGGGTAGGTAAACAGGATATAATTTTTGGACCGGCCGACAATATAGAGGAGAAATTCACCAAGCTGTCGGCATTTTATAATGATATTGCCCCCGACAAAGGTTGGGAAAAATATAGTGAGATAAATTTAAAATTTGATGGACAGATAGTTTGCAAACTAAATAAATCGTTTGTAAAACAAAATGATACAATTAAAAGAGCAGAAAATTAAAAAACTTGAACATATGAAGGAATTTATTGCAGCCATAGACCTTGGGACAACAAAGGTTGTTTCGGCGATCGGAGAGAAAACTGACTCCGGATTCAGAGTTGTTGCTTTAAAAGAGGCCCCCTCTCTGGGAGTATCCAGAGGAGAGGTTCTTAACATTCAACAGGTAATGAACTCCCTCCTCCCGACACTGGAGGAGATAAGGCTTGAGAGCGATTATCAAACCAAGGATGTGTATGTAGGAATTGCAGGGCAGAATATCAGGTGTGAATCCAACAGTAACCGCCGTAACCGTCGTCGCAGTTTTGACCTCATCAGCGAGCAGGAGATTAAGGACATGGAGTATGAGATGTACAAACTCAAGGTTAATATAGGTGAGGAGGTTCTGCATGTAATGCCTCAGTTTTACAATGTGGAAGACCATATGGGGATTGTAAATCCTGTGGGAATGACCGGCGGGCAGATAGAGGGTAACTACAAACTATTTATCGGAAAGAAAAATTCAGCGGAGTGCTCTAAAACTGTAATTGAGAGGGCAGGACTTAAATTAAACAGACTAATTCTGGAACCGGTTGCATCTGCAGCCGCGGTACTCACCGAAGATGAGAAGGAGATAGGTGTGGCCATGATAGATATAGGGGGAGGAACAACCGATCTGCTCATCTATCACGATAACATAATCAGACACACAGCTGTTATTCCATTCGGCGGGAATTCAATTACCGAAGATCTTAAGACCGGATGCGGAGTATCTGCAAAAACAGCAGAGCAGATCAAGATTCAGTACGGATCTTGCTACACTGAGTTTGCACCGGAAAATAAAACCGTAATAATTCCGGGTATCGGCGGAAGAGACTCAAGAGAGGTATCATTCAAATTTATCTCAAATATAATTGAGGCAAGAGTAGAGGAGATTCTCGATGCAGTAATGTACGAAATAGAGAACTCAGGTTATCAGGATAAGCTTGGAGCAGGTATTGTAATCACCGGCGGAAGCTCTGCATTGACCCATCTTGTGCCATTTGTCAAGTTTAAGACCGGATTCGGAGCAAGAGTTGTTGCACCGGCCAAAAGCATAACTTATGACTCCTGCGAAGCGGCATTCAAGCCAAGCTCATCGACTGCCGTAGGTCTTTTGCTAAACGGGTACGATATATCTCAGGAGCCCAATCTATTCGAGAGCGAAGAGGAGGCCGAGGAGTTGGTGCTTCAGTCCGATTTTGTTGCAAAACCGGTAAAGAAAGCATCTGCAGAAAGGGAGAAGGAAAAAACAAGAGAAAAGGAGAAAAGTACAAAATCAAAGGTAAAAGATAGTATCTTTGGGGCCTTCGGAAGTCTTTTCGATGGAATGAACAATAACGACGCATAGACTGATTATGAAAGAGATATTACCGGTAAACTGGGAGCAGGAGAACTCAATCATCAAGGTGATCGGGGTCGGTGGAGGCGGAGGAAACGCCGTTAATCAGATGTTCAAACAGGGCATCAAGGATGTGACATTCGCAGTTTGCAACACCGATACTCAAGCACTCAACAGTAGCCCCATACCACTTAAAATACAGCTCGGAAGCTCACTCACCAGAGGTCTCGGAGCCGGATGTAATCCCACACAAGGCCGCAATGCAGCGCTCGAATCAATTGACTCAATAAAGGAGATGCTCGGGCCACCTACCGAAATGGTTTTCATTACTGCCGGCATGGGTGGAGGAACGGGAACCGGAGCGGCTCCGGTCATAGCAAAAGTGGCCAAAGATATGGGAATTCTTACTGTAGGCGTGGTCACTCTCCCATTCAGAGATGAGGGGAATGAGTTTCTCAAGAGAGCGGTTCTCGGAATCCGGGAGCTCGAAAAGTGTGTGGACAGTCTACTTATTATCGATAATCAAAAGTTATACAAAATTTATGGGGAGCTCTCTGTTTACGAAGCATTCCCAAAGGCCGACGGAGTATTGAACATAGCTGTTAAAAGTATTGCCGAAATAATTACAAAACCGGGGTATATAAATGTTGACTTTGCCGACGTAAAGATGGTAATGAGCAACAGCGGCATGGCAATTATGGGAACAGGTACTGCATCGGGCGAGAACAGAGCAGTGAGAGCGGTGGAGGAGGCTATCAGCTCACCTCTGCTTAACGATTTCGATCTTAAGACTGCGAAGAGTGTGCTTGTAAATATCTCTTCGAGCAGAGAGTTCGGGCTATCGATGGCTGAACTCTCGCAGATTATGGATTATATAAGCCAGTGTACCGGAGGATACGCTATAAACTTTAAGAGAGGGGTCGTTTGCGACAATGATCTCGGGGAGAGTGTAAGCGTTACAATTGTGGCAACAGGGTTCAGCATGCACACTTTGCCGCAGGTATCTGCCGATGGAGGTCAAATTATTGAGAGCGTTGTACTCAACCCGGATGATATGCAGGAGCCTGGAGTTCAACCACAGTCAGCACCTGCTCCAAGAATAACCGGTGATCACTACCCCGAAAAGCAGAGCACAACACCTAAAGCTCCGCAGATAAAGAGAGAGGCACCGTCAGCTTCGAAACCGGCATCTGCTCCTACCTCAAAACCTGCGCTAATAGTTGAACCCGGACAGAGTCTGACGAATCTTGAAAATGTGCCCGCATATATTCGCAGGGAGATGAAGAAGAGCGGCACCGCTCCTCAAACAGGAGAAGATCTTCAGGATCAACCCCAACAACCAACTAACGTATACAAAATCGAGGAGATTCAGGGAAAACAGTTTCTCTCTCCCGACAACTCATATTTACATAAAAAACAGGATTGAAAAAGATGAACAGGAAGACAAGAGTTCGTTTTGCTCCAAGTCCCACCGGTCCGCTTCATATGGGAGGAGTAAGAACCGCATTATACAACTATCTGTACGCTAAACAACGAGGAGGCGACTTCATTCTCAGAATCGAGGACACCGATTCTCAGCGCTTTGTTCCGGGTGCCGAAGAGTATATAATTGAAGCTCTTGCCTGGTGCGGAATCCTACCCGACGAAGGGGTGGAGAGGGGTAAAATGGCCGAACAGATATCAGAGAGACATCCGCATGCTCCATACAGACAATCACAGCGAAGGGCGATCTATCGTAAATATGCCGAAGAGCTTGTTAACAAAGGCTTTGCGTACTATGCATTCGACACTTCGGAGAGGCTCGAATCCCTAAGAAAGGATGCCGAAAGCGGAGGAGGTGCATTCACATACAACTATCAGGTGAGAAGTTCTCTGGATAACTCACTGAATATGACAAAAGATGAGTGTGAAGCCAGACTTTTACAGGAGAAACACTGGGTCGTAAGGTTTAAAATGCCGGAGAACAGGGTGGTTAAGATGACAGATATGATAAGAGGTGAGATTGAGGTGAACACAAATACCCTCGACGATAAGGTTCTCTGGAAAGTTGCCGACGAATTGCCTACATATCACCTAGCAAATGTTGTGGATGATCATTTAATGGAGATCAGCGATGTTATCAGGGGTGAAGAGTGGCTACCATCTCTCCCGTTGCACTACCTGCTTTACGAAGCATTCGGATGGGAAGATACGCGCCCTAATTTTGCGCATCTCTCACTTTTACTTAAACCCGACGGAAAGGGGAAACTCAGCAAGCGAGACGGAGACAGGCTTGGATTTCCTGTATTCCCTCTGGAGTGGAGATCTCCCGAAGGAGATATCTCTCACGGATACCGCGAAGATGGATACTTCCCTGAAGCATTCATCAATATGCTGGCATTCCTTGGATGGAACCCCGGAACTGAGCAGGAGATATTCTCTCTGGAAGAGCTGGTGAATGCATTTTCAATAGAGAGAGTTATCAAATCGGGAGCTAAATTTAATCCCGAAAAGGCAAAATGGTTTAACCAGGAGTATATGCGTAGCCGGGAGATAGATAAAATAGCTTCTGAATTTGCCCTGATTCTATCTGAAAAAGGGATCTCCCGTGACTTTGAATATATAAAGAGAGTTTGCTCACTGGTCAGAGAGCGGGCAGTTTTTGTGAAAGAGCTGTGGGACCTGGCCGACTACTTTTTTGTTGCTCCGACTGAGTATGATCAAACAGTAAAAGCGAAATTCTGGCAAGCAGAGACACCCGAAATTCTTAATAGTGTAAAAGAGTTCCTCTCTAGAATCGAACCATTTGACAAAGAGAGCATTGAGCATCCACTATCTCAATATATAAAGGAAAATGGCTGGCAGATGGGATCTGTCATGAATTCGCTGAGAATATGCCTTGTGGGAGCTTCAAAAGGCCCTTCTGTGGCTGATATTATGGCTCTTATAGGAAAAGAGGAGAGTTTAAAAAGAGTGGAGAGGGGTATATCTGCCTAGCTTATATTCCTTATTCTCTTCTCCCACCTCCAGGCCGAAGCTACAACATCTTCAACAGGTGTTGAGGCACTCCAACCGAGAAGTTCATTAGATTTGCGAGGGTCTGCCCACAACTGTTCGGCATCGCCCTCTCTTCTTCCGGTTATTTCGTGGGGAACCTTAATTCCGGTAACCTTTTCGAATATCCCTATTATTTCCAGTACAGACAACCCTTTACCGGTTCCAATATTGAACACTTCGAACCGGTCACTCTTTATAAGCGGATTCATCATCCTGCCAAGAGCTGCCACGTGAGCCTTTGCGAGATCGCACACATAAATATAATCGCGAATACAGGAGCCATCGCGAGTGTTATAGTCGGTACCAAAAACCTTCATAGAGGGGCGTACACCTGCAGCACATTGAGTAATCACAGGCATTAAATTCTGAGGCACTCCCAGAGGCAACTCACCTATCAGGGCAGATGGATGTGCCCCCACAGGGTTGAAATACCTTAAAGAGACAGCACTCAGATTATCGTAAGCATAAACAGAATCTTTTATTATCTGCTCACTCATCTGCTTTGTTTTTCCGTACGGAGAGGGAGTCTCCTTAATTGGAGCATCCTCCGATACAGGCAGATCCTCCTTTGCAGGGTCTCCGTAAACGGTGCACGATGACGAGAACACAATAACCGAATTCTCTCTCTTTCTCAAAATATCTATTACATTTATAAGAGAGTCCAGGTTATTTCTATAGTACTCCAGAGGTTTTTCGACACTCTCTCCTACTGCTTTGTAAGCTGCAAAATGAATTGCACAACGGATGTCGGGATAGTCGCTCATAAAGGAGCAGAGCTCCTCTCTTGAGGCGCAGTCAATCTTTGCAAACTGTGGCCTGACGCCTGTAATCTGCTCTATTCCGTTGAGCACCTCCTCCGAAGAGTTAGCCAGATTATCTGCAATAACAACCTCGAACCCCGAGTTTATAAGTTCAACTACCGTATGACTGCCAATATAGCCTGTACCTCCGGTAACAAGAATCTTCTCTTTCATCGTTTGACAACTATTTACAGTTTATAAAAAAGTAACGAATATTGCTTGCAATGTACTCCTGCTCCTCTCTCGTCAGCTCTGTATGTATCGGAAGGGAGAGGACCTCTTCGCAAAGCCTCTCCGAGACATCGAGCCCCGATTTTATGACTGAAATATCGGAAAAAGCCCTCTGTTTATGTAATGGGAGCGGATAATAAATCATTGTAGGAATACCCTTCCCGGCAAGGAAAGCTTTAAGTGAATCCCTCTGTTTGCACCTGATCGTGAACTGATGGTAAACATGGGTTGAGAAGCTTGATTCCGCTGGAAGAATTAGTTCCGGTATATCCGTAAGAAGTTCTCTGTAAACAGCAGCAGCCTCCCCTCTTGAACAGGCATATCCGTCCAATTTGGAAAGCTTCACATTAAGGACTGCCGCCTGTATTGTATCGAGTCTTGAATTACAGCCCACTATATCGTGGTGATACTTTACCAGCTGGCCGTGGTTTGCAACCATCCTCAGCTTTTCAGCAAGTTTATCGTCATTTGTAAATATTGCCCCTCCGTCGCCAAAGCACCCCAGATTTTTCGATGGGAAAAATGAGGTGCATCCGATATCGCCAATTGTACCGGCAAATCTCACGGAACCATTTTTAAAACTGTATTTCGCACCGAGAGCCTGAGCATTATCCTCAATTACGTATAGAGAGTACTTTTTTGCAATATCCATAATTGCCTCCATAGGAGCGCACTGTCCGAACAGATGTACGGGAACTATCGCTTTTGTTCTTCCGGTTATTGCTGGCTCAATATCCTCAATTTTTATATTAAATGTTGCCGGATCAACATCCACGAGAACAGGCGTAAGACCAAGCAGAGCAATAACCTCGGCAGTAGCAACATAAGTAAAAGATGGAACAATAACCTCATCGCCCTGTTTCAATCCTAAAGCCATCATAGAGATTTGAAGAGCATCAGTCCCGTTTGCACAAGAGATAACATGTCGGATGCCAAGATAGCCGGCCAGATTCGTTTCAAACTCTTTTACCTCAGCCCCCTGAATAAATGCAGTCTCATCGAGTACGCTCTGAATAGCAGCATCTATCTCCTGCTTGATTTTATCATACTGACCTTTGAGGTCCAACATCTTAATCTTCATATCCTCTTTATTTTCCCTCACAAATGTATGAATATTATCGGTGCTCGGCAATAAATATTTATACTATATTTGCCGTATGAATAATACACCTTTGAAGCTCGAGAAGAGCACCATTGCTCAGTTTAAGGGGGGCACACTAGAAAATTACCCGGGTGGAATAATTATATCACTGGATAAGCCATACGGGTGGACATCTGCCGATGCTGTCAGAAAACTTAAATTTCATCTTCAGAAATATTTCGGATCCAAAAATATCAAAATAGGTCACGCGGGTACTCTCGATCCTCTCGCAACAGGAATTCTGCTAATCTGCGCCGGAAAGGCTACCAAAATGGCAGATACTCTTCAGGCTCAGCCCAAAGAGTATATTGCCGAGATTCGATTTGGCTGCACTACTCCATCTTATGATCTTGAGAAGGAGATAGACGAATGGTATCCCTGGGAACACATCACAAGTGAAGGTATAACAGATGCACTTGAGGGTTTTATCGGTGTTATTGACCAGATACCTCCCGTTTTTTCGGCAAAGCTTATTAATGGTGTCCGCTCCTATGAACTTGCTCGCGCGGGAAAGGAGACCGAGATGAAACCATCTAAGGTTGAGATTTACAAGAGTGAGCTAATGTTTTATGACCCACCTGTAGCTATTGTTAGAATTGCCTGCAGCAAAGGGACATACATAAGGTCATATGCAAGGGATCTTGGAGTTGCACTCAATAGCGGAGCGCATCTGACCAATCTGCGCAGATCGGCATCCGGAGAGTTCCGTCAGGAAAATTCACTTACAATTGATGAAATACTGAAACTTTTTTCATAATTTTTCGTATAAGAATATACTTTATCTTTTTATACGACAATATGAAATTATCACAATTCAGTTATCCGCTTACTGCTGAGCTTATTGCCAAATATCCCGCAAAATACAGGGATGAATCGAGGCTTTTGGTTCTGAACAAAAGAGATGGTTCTATCGAGCACAAGAATTTCAAGGATATCCTTGAGTACTGTAATGAGAAAGACTCATTTATCTTTAACGACACAAAGGTTTTTCCGGCAAGGCTTTACGGGAACAAGGAGAAGACAGGTGCGGAGATAGAGATATTCCTTCTCAGGGAGCTAAACAGCGAGCAGAGATTATGGGATGTCCTGGTCGATCCTGCAAGAAAAATCAGAATCGGCAACAAACTCTATTTCGGCGATAATGACAACCTTGTAGCCGAGGTAATTGACAATACAACTTCAAGGGGCAGAACTCTACGTTTTCTCTTTGACGGCTCATATGAGGAGTTCAAATCCACCCTTTTCAAGCTGGGTGAAATGCCACTACCCAAATGGATTCGTGCAAAGGTGGAAAATGTAGATAACGAACGTTATCAAACAATCTATGCCAAAAACGAAGGTGCGGTTGCAGCCCCCGCAGCTGGTCTGCACTTTAGCAGAGAGCTTTTAAAAAGACTGGAAATCAAAGGGGTAAACAAGGCTTTTGTAACTTTACATATGGGGTTAGGCCACTTCAGGACAGTTGATGTTGAGGATTTATCAAAACATAAAATGGACTCGGAGCCAGTAATTATCACTGAAGAGACAGCCGATCTTATCAACGCAACAAAAGAGGAAGGGAACAGGGTGTTTGCTGTTGGAATAACTGTACTCAGAGCTCTTGAATCTTCGGTTACAACTCAGAGTAAGATCAAAGCATTTAACGGATGGACAAATAAATTCATATTCCCTCCGTACACTTTCAGCGTTCCCGATGCTCTGGTAACAAACTTTCATCTGCCTCAATCCACAATGTTGATGTCGGTAGCCGCTTTCGGAGGATATGACAATGTAATGAACGCATATGATGTGGCTATCAAAGAGGGCTACAAGTTCGGAACATACGGCGATGCAATGCTGATTATCTGATTCTGAATTTTTTTTATACGATTACGGATTTATGGCCGCTTATCTTTAATTAGATTAGCGGTCAATCTTTTTTTTATGGAATATGATGAGAAGGTATCAGCTCTGGCGCTTAAAATTGCTTTCCCCTACAAACCCGTACTGGTAAGAGCATTAATTTCGGCAGCCGGCGGTGCGGCAAAGCTTTTCGGAATGGATTCTTGTGAGAGGAGTTCTCTGTTTCTATCACAAGATTTGGCAGGCGTGCTGCCGGCCTCATTCACCGACCCGTGCAAAGAGGAGAATCTCGAAAAAGCATCTGTTGAATGTGAATGGTGCGAAAAGAGCGGAATTGAAGTAATAGGATATCACGAACCGGAATTTCCGAGAAGGTTACTTGAATGCGCCGATGCACCGGTTATTCTATTCAAGTACGGCAATGCCGAACTTAATCCTGAGCGATCGGTTTCGATTGTGGGAACCAGGAGGGCCACAGAGTACGGCAGATACTCAACAACAGGCATAGTTTCGGAAATATCTGAAAAGATCCCTAACACGCTTATCGTTAGCGGACTTGCATTCGGGACAGATATTAATGCACATAAGTGTGCTCTTGAGTTAGGAGTTCCCACTGTAGCAATTCTACCCGGGGCGCTCAACAACATATATCCTTCGTCACACAGGGGGATTGCTTCAAAAATATCTAAAAACGGAGCCCTGTTAAGCGATTTTACACGAGGTTCGGAGTCATATAAAATCAATTTTATCTCCAGAAACAGGATAATTGCATCTATGTCCGATGTTACAATCATCCCGGAATCAGGCATAAGAGGGGGTGGGTTGATTACAGCAAGATTAGCGCACTCTTATGGGAGGGAGATTTTTGCAGTACCCGGCAGGTTGACCGATCTGCTCTCGGAGGGTTGTAATTCACTGATTTCGGAAAATGTCGCAAATGTTTATACAGGCATAGGGGACATTTTGAGAGTGATGAACTGGGAGAGTAAATCGGGAAACGGAGTACAATTGAGCTTTTATCATAATATTGAGAGAGCCGAAAAACAAAAAATATTAGTATCTTTATCATCGGAAAGAGAGTTATCTTTCGAAAGACTTGCAATTTTAACCGGCTTGAAGCCGGGAGAGTTGGCTGCAACTTTGACAGAACTTGAACTGGAGGGTTATGTAATCGGATTTGCAGGCAACAGATACAGAATTAATGTTTTAAAGAATGAATCTTTACGTTGACACCCACATTCATATTTACGACGAAGAGTTCGACCGGGACAGAGGTGAGAGTATAAAAAGAGCAATAGAGGCAGGGGTAACCAAGATGATTATGCCGGGAATCGACAGTACGGTGCACAGTGCTATGATGAAATGTGCTTCGGACTATCCCGATACACTTTTCCCATGCGCTGGCCTCCACCCGACATCGGTTAAACAGGACTGGAAAAAGGAGATATCCATTCTGGAGGAGAGACTCTCTAAAGAGAGATATTACGGAGTTGGTGAAGCAGGTATGGATGGCTACTGGTCCAAGGAGTTCCTGAGTGAACAGAAGGAGGCTTTCGGAATACAGATAGAACTTGCCTCAAAATATGATCTGCCAGTAATTATTCACTCAAGAGAGGCTACCGAGGAGATATTCGAGGTTCTTGACAAATACCGTAACCTTAGTTTCAAAGGGATATTCCACGCCTTTTCGGGAAGCATTGAAACATACAGGCGACTGTTGACCTTCGGTGACTTCTGGTTCGGAATCGGAGGAGTGATAACCTACAAGAACAGCAATCTGCCCGAAACAGTTAAGCAGATGGATATCAACCGAATTATTCTGGAAACGGATGCCCCATGGCTCACACCTGCACCCCACAGAGGCAGCCGTAACGAAGCCTTATATATTCCCCACATTGCTGCGAAGATTGCCCAGGTCAAAGAGATGGAGATAGTGGAGATCGCGGAAATTACCACCAGAAATGCTCAAAATCTGTTTAAAATTTAAAAAATGAATATACTTCTCATATACACCGGCGGAACTATTGGAATGAAGCAGGATCCTCATACTCTTGCTCTTACTCCTTTCGATTTCTCTCAAATTGTAAAGGAGGTTCCGGAACTGAAGAAATTCGGATACAGGATAGACTCCATCACTTTTGATCCACCTCGGGACTCCTCCGATATTGAGCCCGATTTCTGGTGCGGTCTTGCGGAGATGATACGAGACAATTATGAAAAATATAACGGTTTTGTGGTTCTGCACGGTACCGATACAATGTCCTATACAGCATCTGCCCTGAGTTTTATGCTTGACAATCTCGAGAAACCTGTAATTTTAACCGGGAGTCAGCTGCCGATAGGAATGCTCCGTACCGACGGGAAGGAGAATCTGATATCTGCAATAGAGATTGCTGCTGCATGTGATAAAGACGGACATGCAATAGTTCCCGAAGTATGTATATTTTTCCAGAACGAACTGTACAGAGGAAACAGGACTACAAAATATAATGCGGAAAACTTTCACGCATTTATATCCCCTAACTATCCTCTATTGGCAGAGACTGGTGTTCATGTAAAATACAATGAGAGAAATGTTCTTAGACCTTCGGTCTGGGGTAAAAAACTTATAGTAAACAACGTATTCGATACGAATGTAGCGATTCTCAAGATATTCCCGGGAATATCTGCAACTGTTATCGATTCTGTTATTTCAACACCCGGTCTTCGAGCCTTAATAATTGAGACATACGGAACAGGAAACGCCCCTACTAAAGAGTGGTTTCTTGGTCCAATCCGGAGGGCAGTTGAATCGGGAGTTATTATACTGAATGTCACTCAATGTTTATCGGGACAGGTAGATATGGATGCATACGCAACCGGAGTAACACTTAAAAGATGTGGTGTTATCTCAGGCAGTGATATAACACTTGAAGCAGCCCTCGCCAAACTATTTTTTTTACTTGGTCAAAGCTCTGATATTTTGTTTATTAAAGCCGAACTAATAAAAAATTTAAGGGGAGAAATAGCCTCATTGTAACAATATTTAAAAATTCTTTATAAATTGCACGATATTTTCCGCGTAATAGGAAACAAATAACTAATTAAAAATACATTGTTTAATACTTTAATCATTCAAAAATTTATGAAAAAATTTTTCATGTTTTTGGCAGTAGCGGGACTTTTCACCCTTACTGCACAGTATGCCTCAGCTCAGGACACAACTACTGCTGCAGCTACTGACACTACTGCTGCCGTTGCAGCACCAAGCGCAGCTGCTGACCAGACTGCACAGGAAGAAGTTCCTATCCACCAGCAACTTAAAGCAAAATTCATTGAGGGTGGTGCAGGCTTTATGGCATCTGTCATTCTTTGCTTAATTTTTGGTTTGGCAATTGCAATTGAGAGAATTATCTATCTTAACCTTGCAACAACAAACACTGAAAAATTACTCAAACAAATTGAAGAGGCTCTTGCTAAAGGTGGCGTTGAGTCAGCTAAAGAGATTTGCAGAAACACCAAAGGTCCGGTTGCCAGCATATTTTATCAAGGTCTTCTTAGAATGGACGAAGGTATCGAAGTTGTTGAAAAATCAGTTGTTTCTTACGGTTCTGTACAAATGAGCCAAATGGAGAGTGGTCTATCTTGGATCGGACTCTTCATCGCTATCGCTCCTATGTTAGGATTCCTTGGAACAGTTATCGGAATGGTTGGCGCATTTGATGCTATCCAAGCTGCCGGTGATATTTCTCCAAACGTAGTAGCAGGTGGTATTAAAGTTGCGTTGATCACAACAATCGGTGGTCTTATCGTTGCTATTATCCTCCAACTTTTCTACAACTATATCGTTTCTAAAATTGACTCTATCGTAGTTTCAATGGAAGATGCTTCAATTTCGCTAATAGATATTTTGGTGAAATCTAAAAAATAATAACCATGCCAAAATTTTATAAATTCCTTTCATATTTTCTACTGGCGTTAACGCTGGTACTGGGAGTACTGTTCTATGCCTCCTCGGATAAGGAAGCTATGACAAATGTACTGCTGTTTTATGCATACATTTTGTTTGGCTTGACTCTCCTTGCTGCAATAGTACTGCCAATGAAAAATTTCGCAAGCAACCCCAAGGGGCTTAAAAAAGCTCTTTTGAGTATCGTTGCTGTAATTGTGGTGTTCGGAGTTTCTTATCTGCTCTCATCAAGCGAACCTGTAAATATCAATGTTGAAGTTCCTCCTACACCAATGACTCTTAAGATTACCGACACCGCATTATATGTAACTTACATATTGGCTGCATGCTCCGTAGTTGCAATTGTATACGGAGGTGTATCTAAAATGATTAAAAACCGTTAAACTTTATGTCAAGACCAATACCAGAAGTTAACGCAGGGTCAACAGCAGATATCGCCTTCTTGCTTTTGATATTCTTCCTCGTTACGACAACAATGGGTGCAGACTCCGGACTTCAACGTCGTCTTCCCCCTATGCCTGACGAGAACCAAAAGGTAGAAGATATCAAGATCAACCGAAGGAACACCTTCATTGTTAAGATCAGTGAGCGTGACGGTATTCTTGCAGGCGGGCAGGTGATTGACATCTCTCAGCTTAAAGATCTGGCTGTTGAATTCCTTTCAAATCCTAATAACCTTGAGAATCTCCCTGAAAGAGAGGAAAAGTTTATTGAGGGATTTGGTAAGTTTGCAGTATCGAAAGGCGTAATATCTCTTCAAAATACTCGCGGAACCAGTTATAATGTCTATCTCAAGGTTCAGAACGAACTTGTAAAGGCAGTAAATGAGGTACGCGATGAATTTGCTATGCAAAACTTCGGAAAGAAATATGCTGCCCTCACTGAGGATGAGCAGAGGATTTGCCGCGATGCAGTTCCTCAGAATATCTCCGAAGCGGAACCTAAAGACATTAAAAAGTAAAGAGACATGGCAAAATTTTCAAGAAAAGGTAGTAAATCGATGCCGGCTATCAGTACTGCATCTTTGCCGGACGTAGTATTCATGCTTCTGTTCTTTTTCATGGTTTCAACCAGTTTCAGACAAACAGACCAGAAGGTGGTTATTAAACTTCCCGAAGCATCTGAAGCGGCCAAACTGGAAAGAAAAGACCTGGCTTCATACATATATGTTGGAACTCCAATTATATCTGAACAGGCCAAATTTGGAACAGATGCCCGTATACAGCTGAATGACTCCTTTAAAACTGTTGACGATATCCGAGATTTCGTTGCCGCTTCCCGCGAGACAATGAGCGAAAATGACCGTCAGCTTATGGTTGTTTCAATCAAAGCCGATGAGAATGTCCGCATGGGTATTATAACAGATATCAAACAGGAGTTACGCAGATGCTCCGCTCTCAAAATTATGTATGGTGCCAGAAGAGGTGCTGCTGCAACTGAGAGCGAATAATAAGGTAAATACTTATTAAAATATAGTGAAGAGGAGCCGTTCGTTAGGATCGGCTCCTTTTTTTATTATAAAATTGTTGTATTTTTAAGGCATGAAAAAACTTAAAATACTACTTATATCGGCAGTTATACTGCTCAACTTCACTGATTACAATACTATTAATGCTGCCTCCGGTGGAGAGAGGGCCAAGTATATCTTTCTATTCATAGGAGACGGAATGGGACTGGCTCATATTGCAGCAACAGAGGCATATCTTGCCTCCCAAAAAGGTATAATTGGAAGTGAGTCATTGAATTTTACAGAGTGTCCATATGTGGGATTATTGACAACTCACTCTTCAAACCATTTTATCACATGCAGTTCTGCTGCCGGCACTGCTATGGCAACAGGTGTTAAAACGAAAAATTATATGCTCGGTGTAGACTCCGATACAAACAAATTAAGGGCTATCACATACAAAATCAAG
>OFJB01000073.1_pt1 | contig 66538 bp, 76 predicted proteins | sample 1775081 | NCBI WGS metagenome assembly OFJB01 (sample SAMN08195771, study PRJEB24354) | sludge metagenome | isolation source: initial sludge from phenol fed wastewater aerobic bioreactor | place: India: Nagpur | collected 2016-06-05 | reverse complement strand
CGATGAGCATGAGCGCTTGCGTCGTATCCATTTGCAGTCTCCTTTCGATTCTGACGAAAGGAGCCCGCACCTGAGCTGCGAGGGGGTCAGGGATCGCATGAGCGACCGCCAGCGGCGGCGAGCGGGGGAGCCGAGATACGACAGTATTTTGGGGGGACCACGATGTCCTTGACGCCGGAGCGGCGGGTGCACAATAGGCCGTCAGAGAGAGAGGAAAGCCACGGCGACCGCCGGGCGCCGTGCCCGCATCCGGCGACCAGCCGGCAAGGTGCGCGAGGGTGTCCCTCGCGACGAGGCGCCCGGTCGATCCGGGCGACCTCGTCCCGCGAGATGGATCGTCACCCGCATGGGCGGAGACCGCGCAGCGGGCTCCGGGAGCGGTGCGCAGCGGCGCGAGTAGAGCCAGTCCGCCGCAGGCGGCTCGCCCAAATCTCCTTGTCGGTGACCGCATGTCTTGCCGGGCTGGCTATTCTGATACCAAACGCCACCCGGGTCGTCCGGCCTGCCCCGGTTTCGATCGGAGAAAGACACACCGCATTGGCCATATCCTCCCGTTCGGAACGACAGCATCGCAGCTCGGTTCAGCCGGGCGGTCTGAGCAGTGCTCCCGCAGAATGATTGTTCTCCCTACTAGAGGCGCTCTCGTCGCCGCGCTCGCCCTCGCCGCGCTTCATTGGCCATGTCGCGGAAATGCTGAGCCGACGCGGGGGGCGATTTCCGATACCGTGACGGCCTCGTTCTCCATCTGTGGCAGCGCCCGGCGGTTCGACTGCGTGGTCGACGGCGACACATTCTGGCTCGGACGACAAAAGATCCGGATCGCCGACATCGACGCCCCGGAACTCACGCCGCCACGCTGCGCACATGAGGGGGAGCTGGGCGTGGCTGCGAAGCACAGGCTGCGGGCGCTGCTGAACGCCGGGCCGTTTTCGCTGGTCGCGGGCTCGCGGGACGAAGACCCGTTCGGCCGCAAGCTGCGCACGGTGCTGCGTGCGGGCCGCTCGATCGGCGAGCGCATGGTAGCCGAAGGGCTTGTCCGGCGCTGGGGCGGCGGCCGGCGTAGCTGGTGCGACTGAGGCATCAGCTCAATGAATCGGTCGAGCCGGACCGATTCGAAAAACGCGTTGGACGCCGCCGTCGGCGGCGGCGAGACTCCCGGCATGACCCAGAAGGGCAGCCGACCCGTCCATCTTCGCCGCATCGACCCGACGCAGAACATGCGGCGCTTCTACGCGCTGGCGATCCAGCCGACACTGTTCGGCGGCGCTTCGGTCATCCGCAACTGGGGCCGGATCGGGTCGAACGGCCAGGCCATGATGCAGACCTTCGACCGACCGGACGAGGCCGACGATGCGCTGCGCCGCCTCGAGCGCAGCAAGCGGCGGCGCGGCTATCGCGACGTGGACTGAACCGGCCCCATAAGAATCGCCGGCAAGCGAAGCGCTGCCGGCCAGGAAGCGTCACATGGTCTCGTCGATGACGCCGGCCGCCTTCAGCCGGGCGTCGTCCATGTGGTCGATGATCTCATAGTCATCCGACATCCAGTCGAAATCGCCGTTCCGCACGTCCTCAAGCGTGGCCCAGGTGCCGTCGGGCCAGAGAACGATGTCGTCGGGATGCGGCTGTCGCCGTTGTGTTGAGTGGGATCGCGTCATCAGGGTCTCCTCGCGTGCCGGAAAGGACGAAGGCCCCGCTTTGCGGCGGAGCCCTCGCGTCGCTGCGATCAATCCCGCCGCGGCCGGGACCAGATCAGCTGCAGGCCTTCCTCGCCTTCCACCTCGACCAGGGTCGCGTAGAGCGGTTCGCGGAAGCTCGGATCGTCGAGCTTGACCGAGAGGTAGTCGCGACCGGTCTCCTCGGCGGTCTTCTGCCAGGCTGCGCCGAGCTCGACATTGTCGGCGTCGAAGATGCGGAACTGGGGGCCCCGGTCCGAGGGGTTCGGGATGCGGACGATGCGGGTCCGGGCCTTGAGGCCGAGGGTGCGGATGTTGCCGGTGAAGCCGTTGCCGTTCGAGGTGAAGGTGCCGATGTTGGCCATTGTCTCATTCCCTTGGTTCCGGGCCGCGCCCATCGCGACCCGATGGCGGTCGTGAGGCCGGAGGCGATCGACCCGCACCCAACGGGCCGGAACGCAGTGGAGGGCGGCCGGGGACGGCTTTTTTGCTTCGCGATGCAAAGCCGGCCGGGGCCCCTCCGGGGTGGCCGGCGGCGGAAAAAAGCCGGCGCCGGACGTTGCGGGGACAAGATCGAGGGCGCGCAGCGCCTGTCCTTCGGCCAGACCTGCCACATCGGGTTCGCCATGGGGGAGGCCATCGCAACACCGGGGGAATGCGACATGCGCACAAATCCGCCTGGCTCCCGACGGCGCAACGGCCACGCGTCAACCGCTCGCTCCGCCCAGATCGCGGATCCCAGCCCTCACGCACCCAGCCGGCAGGCCCAGCGCCCTGCCCCGTCGCCGGCATGACAAACGCGGCCCTGCCGCCCGGCAGCAAGTCGTCGCAGGCCGGAACGCTGCCCGCCACCCAAGCTCCCGCCATCCGGCTTCCGCGCCGGCGGGCTGCCGTGGTCAGGAGAGGCCGAGACCGCCCAACCTGGTCCTCCCGGTGGCGGACCGCCGCGACGAGAGCGCCCGCCACCCGGGCGGGCCTGCCCGACCAGAAGCATCGACGAGCGGAAGACGCGGGACCGGGAGCGCCGGCGCCGACAAAAAGGGGGCTCACGCCCCCTCCGCCTCGCGGCTGCGGCGCTCGGCCTCCGCAAGCAGCTCCTCGAGGCGCCGCTGCGAGTCCCTGCGCTCCTTGCGGGTGAGGATGCAGTGCGCGAGCTCGGCGCGCAGCTCGGCGATTTCGGCGTAGATGTCGAGAACCTTCGTCATGTGAACCTCCTTCGTCTCGATGACGGAGGCGGCGCACCGGGCGTTGGAGGGACGGGTCAAGGATCGCGCAGCGACCGGCAGCGCCGGCGCGCGGGGGTGCCGATTTTGTTGGCGCGCAGCGGCGGCAAAATTGGGGGCACCGCGCGTCCTTGACGCGGCCCGACTGCCGGTATGATAGGTCGTCATTGAGAGGAAGACGGCCTGGCACAACGCTGCGGCCGGGCTCCCTTGCACCGGTGCCGCCCCTCTATCGTATCCGAACCGGGGGGCAGCCTTTCGGCAGCCCTCGCGGTGCCAGCCCACAGTTACAGGCCGCACATTCCTTCGCATTCGTTGGGCCAGAGATCGAGCTGGCCGTGATCGGTCGCCGTGGTGAGATCGGCGTCTTCCAGCGGCATCGCCGAACGATGAAGAAAGACCTCGCCACGGATGCCGCGCAGGCTTGAGCGGATCGCTCGGTCGACCGCGACCGCATCGGCCCAGCCGGCCGGATCGTCGTCGCGCAGGCGCCGCCACGCCGCGTCGCTATGGAACGGGCAACCGATGCAGGCACTTTTCGGGGGCCGCGGATAGCCGTGCCGCGTCAGCCAGGACAGGCAGTCGCGTCGCGACATGCGCCGTTCGACGAGCGGCCAGCGGTTGAGGCGCCAGCTCTCGAAGCTCGGCTTCATGCGGATGATCTCGTCGGTCGAGATGCCGATCCATTGCTCGACGATGGGGACGGCCGGTGACCGCCGGCGCGTCAAGCCAGCGAGCGCGCGCACCTTCCGACGGATTGGATCGATCTTGTAGTCGCCGGTGCATTGGCGCCGGATCATGCCGACCGAGACGCGCCCCTGCCGGTCCACACGGCGCGTGAACGCGGGGATCGATGCCCAGCGGCGGCCTTCCGCCGCCGCCATGAGATTCGTGCGGATATCACCGGCGCACACGATATGGACTGGGAATGGCAGGACGTTGGGCGACATGAGCCAGGCCAAGTGCTCGTAGACCGGCTTGGGCTCCCAGCGCGTATCAGCGAAGATCGCACAGTCGGGCATGGGGCCGATCTCGCCATGGGCGGCGAGCAGCGCGAGGGTGGTGGACTGCACACCGGCGCCGAGGCTGAGCACGCGCAGGCGGATCGCCGGGGAGGACTCGGCGCCCTCCCCGCTCGAAGGCGGAGCGTGAAGCATCAGGCTGCCTCCCGCTCGCTCTCCGCCAATGGCTGAAGGCCGTGCAGATAGGCGACGGCCCGCTGCGCATGGGCGGCGGCCTGGAAGATCGCCTTCTTGTCGTCGGCAAGGACGGCCAACCAGGAATCGAGGTACGATGCGTGATCGGGTCGCGGCTCGAGCTCCGGAACAATGCCGAGATCCGCACAGAGGAAGCAGCTTCCGAGTTCTGCGACATATCCTGACAGTCCAGCCCTTATTTGAAATTTTACGCCGCTGGAGATGGTGCTGATCACGCGGCCATCTCCTCGGTTTGAGGCTGCTGGGCGTGCATCCAATCGGCCGCCTGCTGAGCCTTGCTGGCGGCGGTGAAGATGGCCCGAGGATCGTCCTTGAGGAGGCGCAACCAGGATGCCACGTATGCGGCGTGATCCGGCCTGGGATGATGGGCGACACCCAAATCTGCCAGGATGAATGACGCCGCCAATTCGGCGGTGGCTTCTTCGATCGCCAGCCAATCGCGCTTGAACCGTTCCTGGAAGTCCCGGTCGAGCCTGTGCTTTGCGCCTGTGGCATGCGCTGCCTCATGTATCAACGTGCCGGCGTGGGCCGCTGGGCTCGTGAACACTGCGTATTCCGGCATGAAGATTGTGTCGAGGTCGATGCGGTAGTGCGCATTGTAATTGCCGGTGACGATCGGGATCTTCAGTGCATCGATGAATGCGCCGACGTGAGTGAGGCGCTCGCTCTCAGGAAGCTTCTCGACGATCTGCGGTTCGTAGCCATCCACTTGGGCGACATTGAACACTGTGAAGGCACGTGCGAAGACGCGGTGACGAACGTCATCGTCACCATCGTCTGCATCGTCGTTGGTAGCCGCCTTTGTCTGCTTCCAGAGAACAACCGTCGTTCCTCGTTCGCCCTTGCGCACCTGCGCGCCGATGGCGAGCCATTGCCGATAGGTTCCCCAGAGGCCGTCGGCGTAGCCCTGAGCTTGCGCAGCAATCCAGAGCGCGAGCACGTTGACACCACGGTATCGTTTGGCTGACGAGATGTTCTGAGGGCGGGCGATGGCGGTGCCGTCGTGATGCCAGGGCATGCGCCATTCGCCGGCGCCAGCTTCGATAGCGGCGACGATCTCGGCGGTGATGCGCGTGTAAACATCGGCGCGTTCTGCCGAACTCGATGTATGGGACATGGGAGAATCTCCGCGGCCGGCGGAGCAAGCCTCTCTCACTCCCTCAACCGGCCGCCCGATTCCGGCCCTCCTCGTCCTCTCCCGCCGCCCGACAGGGCGGCCGTCTTTGGTTCTGTGCTGTCTCATCATGATGGGTGCTCCCGTTCGGCCGGGGTCCGTCCCCGGCGGCGGAGCAGCCACCTGCGATGCCCGAAAGCGCGACCGCGCACTCGCAGAGCCGAAGCGACAGCGGAGGACGGCGATCAGCCGTTGCGCGGCCGTGCGGGGCATCGCGCGCTCCGACTATGCCGGGACGGACGCCGACGAGAGCGATCCGGCGCGGTTACAACATCAGGCCTGGAGTGCTGACGTCAGTTGCTGCTGTCGATATCGTGGAGGACAGCCTCGATGCGCGCGAGATCCTGTTGCAGAGCGGAGCGCTGTAGCGAGGACAACCGCTTCTCTTTGAGGACGGCTCTCGCCTCATCTGCGGAACGCGCCCACGCTGGCCGGTGCCTGGCGGTGATGCAGGCGTTTGGACAACGTGTTGGCTGGCAAAGCCCCGTCAGCGGCGTCTTGTTGTCGGCGTTGGTTGCTTGCTTCAGGCACAGGGCGGTCCCGGGATCGAAGAAGCAATCGGCGAGCACCCCGACGTGCAATGTGCGCGCGAGACTGGCGAGCATCGTGCGAAGCCGCGCGCGATCTGCAATCATGACTGGAAGGGGATCGAGTTCTGCCGCCGCAGCATCAAGCGCCTTTGATATGCGCGGCGCCGCTGGTCCGGACAGCACCGAGCCAGTCTGTCGCTCATCGAAGTACACCAGCAGATCATCGAGTTGCCCAAGCGCACGCTGGCTCTCGACCTCGGCGCGAAAGCCGGACTTGCTGGAGCCGGCATAGCCCTCGAAGGCAGCGACGGAGGCGTGCTTATACTGGATCATGCCGGCGATCGTGCCGAAGGGACGGTTGGCGATATGCCATGCGATCGTTCGGCGAAATTGCCGTGTTGTGATGCGCCAAGGCTTGCCTTCGGCGCTGTTGGGAATAACCGGTTCGGTGACCGTGCCGAAGAGCTCATTGAGGTGATCGCGATAAAGATTGAGCTGCCGTACGATCTCGGCAGAGAGGTGATCCTTGCACACGGATTTAGCGGCTAGGACCGGCCAGAGTGTCGTGAGTCCGCGGGCGGATGCGGCCCGGAACGACAGGCGTTCCAGCACGTCGATGGCCTTGGCGACAGGCTCGATCGTGACCCAATCGGCCGCTTCGCCATGACTCGACTTGCCCTTGTAGGCGACCGATCGCACGCGATGGCGCATGATCAGGCCATCTTCACTGCGGGATATGGAGAGACACCCGCGCTGCATTGCCTGAACTTCGCAGTCGCGCATGCCGGTCAGATACGCACACAGAATATATGCCGCTGATTGCAGCATCCGTTCTTCCTGGGCGAGTGTCTTGGCGTCGAAACGAGGCCGCCACGGTCGACTAGTCTCCGGCAGAAGAGAGACGCGGGTGTCCATGCCGCCGGTCTCAACGCCGAGTTCGCATATGGCTGCATCGATCAGGTCGGGGGCTCCGCTCGCAAGCTGAATATGCATCCCTGACTCTGCGCGGGCATCGATCCCGATATGAAGATGGAGCAGGTGTGAGTTGACGGGAGGCGACACGTCACCCGTCTCTGGATGCCGCAGAACGGTGCCATTATGAGCAGTTCCCCAGATCGGCACACCGCGTTCTTCACGCCGCCGCTGGAGAAAGTAGTCCATGAGGCGCCGGCGCTGTCGGTCGCGGCGCTGTTTGCGGTCGAGGGCCTGGTCTGATCGAACAAGCTCAGCGCAATGGGTCTCCAATCGATCCAGCTCTTCGCGGGCGGCGAAGATATCGGGCGCAAACTCGGTGACGTAGCGGATCGACCAGGCCAACAGTGGCGCGATGACGTCTTCCGGCATCCGTGGGGTGCGGTTCTCGCGGACGTGACGATAACCAGCGACGCGAGCTGGAGCGCGTCCTCTCCACGGCTGGATCCGCATCCCTCCGGAGGGAAGATGATCGCGATAAGCATAGAGGTCGACCGGCACTTCGAGAAGGTGACCAACAATGACAGGCCGTCGGCTACAATCGGCCTGGAGATGGCGGGCATAATGGTCGAGCAATTGCTGATCGACCCGCGAGAGATCGACAGCGCCGAGTTCGCCGCGGACGAACTCGAAGAAACGGCGCGCCCTGTTGAATATCTGCCGAACACAGGCAGGTGGGAGCTTCTTGCGATGACCGGGAAGGTCGACGTTGAGCCGGGCATAGAGCAACTCCCGGATCGCTTCGCGGCTGCCGATGTCTTCGACTGACCCGAAATGTACAGTGACGTGGCAGCGACGGGCGTTCTCGCGGAATACAGCCGGACCGAGATCCCAGCTTGCGTCGCCATAGCGGGACAGGCAGCTCCGATCGAAGCCCTCCTTCAGCGGCGCGGAAGCAAGAACCGGACGGTCGTCTAGCCCCTGTCGGCATGGAGTGAAGGCAACTTGGCTCATGGCCGAACCTCGGGCGGAAGATAGAGAGATTGTTGGGCGGCCTCGCTGCGAGCCTGGGCGATCACACCTTCAGAGAAGACGGGCAGAATCTGCTGGGTGATGCGTGCATGCGCGCGACCGAACTTGATGCTCCACTCGGCCGCAGAAAGCCCGGCCCGTTCGCCCTGGATAAAGTCAAGAAAAGCGAGAATCGCGGGCAGCTTGCGAGCAGTGATGACTGCATTGCGGCATTCCAGACACCCCCAGAACGGCTGCGGACAGGGCGAGCCTGCTTCGGCGAAGGGACTGTTCTGGAAACCTGAGCACGCCGCGAGCCAAACGTCCTGATCTCCATCCAGGAGCGCCGGCACGCTATTGGTCTGCACGGGGACATCAGCATCCTGGCGCCAAAGGGACTCGCTGTCGGGTGACAGAACGATCGGGCCTGCGGCCGCGACAACTTCCGTAAGGGCCTCGGCAACGGTAGCTTCATGCAATGGGCGCAGTGACGGAATATCGGCATAGTGGCGAGCAGCGATCTCCGACGTGTGGCCGACGGCAAAGCGCGCCATGTGCCCTTCGGTCTTGAGATACCAGAGTGCCTTATGGGTCTTGCGTAGCCGAGAGAGAATGAGGTGAAGCGGACGACGATCGTCGTCGACGATGCCGTGTCCAGCGACCCAGTTGTCCACCAACTGATGCGGGTGGTCGATGCCGGACCGAAACTGTCCGCGCCCTTTATAGTGATAGACCCAGAGAGACTCGACCGGAAGGAAGCGCCTGGTAAAGCCCGTCACTTCGATCAGCTTACGGATCAATCCGCCAGGTGTGCCGAGGCCGCCATCACGAACGCGCAGGCGCTTCTGTTCAGCACCGCGCGCGCGACGCTTTATGTAGCTGATCTCGACCGTACCGGGTCGGGGGTTCTGCAAACAGTCGATCGTCAGCGTCTTGCAGCATTCGATCTCGAGCCCCGTCTCCAATGACAGGAAGGTCAGCAATGGCGGCAGATCAGATGCGAGCAAATGATGGCGGCTATGGAGATCCTCGCAAAGGTTGGAAACCGGCAAGCCACGGCGCAGGCGCATGAAGTACAGGCGTTTGAAGGCGCGGTCCGAGTGATCGATCTTGCCTTCGGCCGCAATCGTGGCTTCAACATCGGCGACCGCACTGTGGTGGCTGGCGTCACCCGCTTCGTCGAGCGGACGGCCGATACGCCTGAACATCTTGCTGATATCGGCACGAGCCGCGTCACGTAGCTGACGAGCGACGAACGGACTATATGCGTCGCGGGGCTGCGATCGCCCGGCGGACTGCGCGCTCGTGTAACTTAGGCGATGGCAGAGCCCCTCGTCGAGAAGGCCAGCTTGATCGGCATCGATAGAGCGCAGCGCAAGAACCGCCTTCGCGAGGACCATGTGCCGATGGATCGGCGTCATGCCGGCGGCCTCAAGGAAGGCTTCGTATCCGTCAATATCCTGCGCGCGAAGATCGGCAGGCTTCGTGGCATGAGAGTGGTCTCGCAGATACGCGAAAAACCGATGATACGCCGCGATGTGCTGCTTGATGGTGCTGCGCGCTCCCAACGAGCCGCCGAGTTCGGCCTGTCGGCGAACAGCGCCGGCAAAGGCTATCGCGAGTGCTCGCGGGCGCAGGTCAGTGAGATCGACTTCGACGATCCCACCATAGCGCGCCTCAATGTTGAAGCGCAGACCGAGCACTTGGTCACCGGCATGAGCCGGGACAACACCATCTGCGGGCGCAAAACGAACTGGAGTTCCCTTCCGCGGCCGCCGCCTCATAACGAGTGCTCCGACGGCAGCAGCGCCAGTAACTCCGCGACGGCGGCATCGACGGTATCGGCGCGCGAAGCGATATGATCGAGATAGATGTAGGTCGTTGCGAGGCTGGCGTGGCCAAGGAGGCGCTGGACCTGTTGCAAGGGATCGCCGAGGATCTGCCGATATCCTTCCATCGATCCGGCGGGCAACGCTGCATCGCGAAGCCGGCGCTGGATCAGCATCGCGAGCATATGCACGGCAAAGGTATGGCGGAGCTGGTGCGGGGTGATGTTGATCGAAAAGCCGAGAGACCTGCACCGCTCGGATGCCCGGGCGAAGATCACTTCCCAGGAGTTCGGTTGAACCGGCAATCCGACTTCCGTGAGCCACAGCACGGCCGGCTCGCTCGGTGTACCGTCGTCATCGCAGACGATGATCCTGTTGCGCTCTTCAGGGCTGAGCAGGTCAAGAGCGAAGTTGCTCCCGTCGAGCCGTCGCAATCGGGAAGTTGACCGCTCCCCATGAACGAAGATCGGACGTTCGAACGAGCGCCAGCCGGAGCGTCGCCGGAACTTCGTGACCGCGTGAGCCCGTTCAACCGCGATGTAGGCCCGCGCCTGTTCAAGCAGTCGACCGGAAAGAAGAATCTGGCGACCACGATCACCCTTGGTCAGCGCGTCCGGCAGATCGAGCCACACCTGTCGAGCTGTTCGCCGATCGACGGCGGCGAGGTCGGACGCAAACAGAAAGGAGGCTTCTTCCAGCCGAAGGCCTGTCGTCACAACGAGGTCGGAAAACAACGCGTTGCGAATGCCGTTGCGATCACGGGCTCCGGGGCGTGTTCTGCCATCAGGCATAAGGCCTTTGAGGCCGACGTCCCGAAATACCCGGTAGTCATCGAGCGTGACAAAGCTGACATCTGCTCGACGTGCAGCCGGCTCATAGGCGTCGTTGCGTGCCGTAATCTGTGCTCGCCGGCCGCCGCATCCTCGCCTCCAAACGGAGCGGTGCGTGAACGGCGCTTCGGAGACCAGGCCTTCGTGAACACCCCAGCGATAGAGGCGATCGAGACAGGCGACAGCTCGATTCCAGGACGCCGCAGAGATGCGTTGGCCGGCCTCGGCCCGGCGACGAACTCGATGGTAGGCGAGGACGTCGCGACGGTCACCTTGCCATACGGACTTGCCGCAGGCTTCCGAAAGAAAGCGGACCCAGACGAGGACATCATAGCCGTATGCACGAAGGGAGTGCCGTGAGCGAACGCCATTGAGAGGAAGATCGCGGAAGAAACGCTCGAGATCAGGATCGTAGAGCACACCGTCCCGGAGGATCATGGGGACGTGTGCATCAAGCCCGTCTGCTGATCGACGCTCCTGAATAGTGATGTTCGAAGCCGGCCTTACCTTGTCCACAAGTTCAATCTTCCCCCGGACCCCCATACGGCGAGCCAGCATCAACGAAGGCGTTCAACTTGCCCGGCGCTATCCAGGCCGGCCGCCGCCAGCTATATGGGAACGCTGCGGCCGACGGTGACCACCGCAAAGCCGTCCGCCCGCTACGGCGCTATTGGATGGCGCGCGTGCGGACGGCTTTGCTCTACCGAGCTACACCACAAGTGGAAACACGACCTACCGCCTCCGTCAGTCCTGTTGCATCGACGTCAGCAAGACACTGAGAGTCGGTGCAGACTGTCAAGATAAGGCGACGAGCTCTTCGCGCGCCCGCTCGCTGCGATCCTGGTGGTAGCGGCTGAGGTCCCGGTTGAGCCGATGTGACGCGCCGGCCCAGTGGACGCATTCATGTCCGAGAACGGCGTAATAGCTCGCCGCGTCGCGGAAGCTCTCGAACGGCGGCATCTGCACATGGTCGCTGGACGGGGCGAAGAAGGCCTTCGTCCCGCCATGGCGGATCACTGCCCCGGTATTGCCGAAGAAGCGGTCGGCATGCGCGACCCGCTCGATCGGATTGGCGATCGGTTCGACAGGCCGGGCATAGTAGTGTTCCGGCAGGCCTTCGATCTGGTCGCAATTGAACACGCTGTACGCTTTGAGGAACGGAATCTCCCGTTCGACCTCGTCGCCGCGCGCGTCGGTCTCCGTGCGCTTGAAACGGCTGGCATAGACGACGGTCGCGCCACTTTCGCCCTTGCGGACATGGCCGCCGAGCTCGGATGCTTGCCTGAAGGTCATCCACATCGGCGAGGCGAGGCCGCGCGCCATGCTCTCCGACCAGAGCAGCAGCACGTTCATGCCGGTATAGGGTTCGCCATTGTGGCGCAGCGGCCGCGTGACGCGGCCCTTCACATGGCCTGCGCTCCAGGGCTGCACCCAGGAACGCACCCCCTTCTCCAGCGCGGCGACGAGCTTTTCCGTGATCCGCGCATAGATGTCGGTGCGCGGCCCGCTTTCCTTCCTTTTCATTGTCCCGAACCTCCTTCATGGAGGCCGCGCCGATCGCGGCCCCGTCACGGAGGTCCGTCAGGCGGGGACGGTCATGAGGTCCGCGCACCCGACCGGGGTCCCCGGCGCGCTTGCGCGACGGGGTGGTCAGGGCCGGAACGCAGTGGAGGACGGCGCAGCCGTTGCGCGGGCCGCCGGACCCGGCAGGACCGCCGTCCGGGACGGGCCGCGCCAGTGCGCCACTCCCGGCCGCTCTCCCATCGTCACGGTCTGGAAATTCGCAGAGGCGAGACAGGTCGCAGGCGTGATGTCCGGCTAAAAGGGGCCGACTGCTCGACACGAATGTCGCCGCCGTGCTGACCAATCTGCGCAGCGCGCCGTCAAAAAGATCGTCCTCGACGGCTCAGCAAGTAGAGCCCCGCGCGCCGGCAGGACGCGATGGCGACAAGAGAAAAGGCCGACCCTGATGGGCCGGCCTTTTGGTAGTGAGAGATGAGGGGCGAGGCCGAAGCCTCGCCCCGAAGCAGCTCAGCCGAACGCGGCCATCTGCAGCTCGGCCGCTTTCCGGTCGACGCTCTGGCCCGGGTTCTCGACCTGACGCTCGAACGGCTTCCAGCGCTCGCCGACGACGTGCTCGTAGGCGCTCACGGCGCCTTCGGCCGCCATGCGCAGGGCGTAGGACTGCAGGGCCATGTCGGCGGCGAACTCGCGCTTGCGCTGCGCGGCGCTGTCGAAGCCGACCGGGCCGTCGAGGTCCTCGTCGCGGGCGTCGTTGGCGGCCTTCGCCGTGGCGTCGCGGGCCTCCGTCACCGCGCGGCTGTAGAACTGCCCGGCCCCATGGGCGGAGCCGACATAGGCGCCGACGATGCGCTGGAGATGGATCTGCATCGCGCGCTCGCCGAGGCCCTCGTCGAGGCCCGCCGCGGTCTCGACGATCAGGCGGTGATGGAGTTCACGGATGCCGTCGCCGTCGACCACGGCGAGGCCGAAGCGCTCGGAGATGAGCGTGGCAATGGCGGCGTCGGCGCAGGACAGCTTGACCATTTCGAGGGTGGTGCCCTTGCGGAGCTGGACGACCTTGGCGGCGTGGCGCGGAGCGGCAGCGGACTTGGTCATGGCGATTTCCTTTCGTTCGGTTTCTCCCGAGGCCTGGACCGGCTCCAGCCGGTCCTCCCTGCGGGTGCGGTCGAAACAAGCCGGCGGGAAGACGGGTGCTTCAGGGTCCGGGGACGCCGGATCGAGCGGGGTGGGCGTGCGGCCAAGCAGGGCCTTCAGGCCCTCGCGCGGGAAGCAGGCACGCCCTGCGAGAGTGGCGGTTCCGGCCGCAACGCGGCGCGAAGCGGCCTTGAAGCGCCCGGCCGCCGGCTTAAGACCGCGACAAACCCGGGGGGAGGTCCGGCGGACCGGACTCTCGACATGGGAAGCCGACCGGCAAAGACCGCCATGACAGGCCGTCTCGCCGTGCAGGAGCCGTCGTCCTTGACGAATGGGGGCCGGCAAAGCGTCGCGCGCGCGATCGGACGCGCCCGGCCTTCGCTCGCCAGAGCCGGTCGAGCCCGTGACCTCGGCGCGCCAGGCCTCCGGGGTACAGCGCGACGGCAGCGGATCCGGCGCCGAAGACGAGGATGCGCCATCGAGCGGATTCGGGGATCCACCGCACGATGTGGGATGACGGTGAACGCCGGGGGGCGGTATCGGCGCGTCTGGGCGGGGAGGCTGCCCGCGACGGCCCAACGTTCATGCGCCCCGCGACGTCGAACGGCCGGGAGACGGATACACGCTCGGCAGCATCTCCAGCGCACGCGTCGACGGCTGCAGGTCGAGGCTCAGCTGAGCGTCGCCGCCTGGGCCGGGGCATCGCTGGAGGCATCCCATGGCGAGCGCACTGTGCTCGCGATCGACGTGGAGCTCCATGGCGCGGTGCCCCGACGGTCGGCGACACCACGTCCCTGCGGCGGCCCGACATGTCGGGCAGGGAATGCGGGTGACGGGATGGTCCGGCCATGTCTGGCCGCAGCGATGGCAGCGGAATCTCATGAGCGCCGCTCCTGCCGTTCCGATCTCGCGGCGACGCTCCGAAGGGCTTCACGCGCTGCGCGCACCGTGTCGAAGCCCATCACCCCGCAATCGTCGTAGAAGAAATGGCCGTGGTGCAACGTGACGATGATGCCGTTGCCGATGTCGCGCTCATCGTCCCAATGAGCGACGAGAGGATGTTTCGGCGGCCGTGACGCCTTGCGCTTCATGGCGTTTGCTCCCTCGCCGTGCTTCGGGACTCTCGGCGCGCCTCGGTCGGCTCGCACTCTGGGCATCCGAGGCGGTCGCGGAGCGCGGCGATCGCCTGGTCCTGCCGGGCGAGCTTTCGCGACAAGGCATCGATCTCGGGCTGTCGCTCGGCCGTGAGCGCCGCAAGCTGCGCGCGATAGCGCTCGAGAAATGCGCTTGGCTCGGGAGCCTTGCCGCGCCGGAAGAAGCTGTGGCGCGGCTTCAGCTGCGGGATGAAGGCCGTCATCCGCCGCGTGATCTGACGATTGATCCGGTCGAGCTCACGCTGGATCTGACGGCGCGCCTCCTGCATGCGGGAGAGCTCGGCGAAGCGATCGGCGCACGCGGTCATGTGACCGCCCTCCCGCTCCAGCCGATGAAGCTCGACGGACCGCCATAGACGCGATGCCGGGCCGGATCGATGACGAAGCCAAAATGGCCGGAACGATATTCCGTCGACGGGACGAGGAAGCATCTTTCCTCCCCGGCAGGACCGCGCTTGCCCCCGCGCGTGGCGGCGCATTCCACGAAGCCCGCCTCGCGCTCGGAGGTGATCGCCGCGATGACGATCCAGTCGTCCGCATGCTTGGACTCGAAAGCCTGGCGGTCCCGCTCTCGCGATTCTCCCGGCCCGAGGATCGTGCCGAAGATTTTCTCCCAAGCGTCGGGCCAGCTATCCTTCAGCGTGCGCTCGGCGCAGCGACGCTCGAAGCTGGTGAAGAGATGCGGGAAGGTGATCGCGACGACCGCCCAGCATTCATCTTCCTCGTAGAAGCCGTCCGCGGCATGCAGCATGGCATGGACCTCCGCATTCCGCCCGGCCGAGAGATGGAAGCCGCCATGGCCAGCCGTGTCGTGGCAGACGACGCCATCGGCGTAGATCGTCGCTCGCTGCGAAGGCCCCCAGGGGGTACTGGCGGGAATCCTTGCCTCGCAGCGGCCCAGCGCCAGCTTCTCGCGTTGATGCTCCGCCTGCTCGAGGACGGCATTGCGAAACGCAACTTCGTCGGCAAGCTCGCCGGAATGACCGTAGAAGTCGCTTCTCGTCCATTCAGCCATTGGCCGGCGGATGCACCAGCCGGTCGCGAGATAATGTCTGCCGTCGCGACCCGGCGCCATGGCGAAGGCGGTCTCGCCGACAAGCGCGACGCGGAGGCCGTCGGCGCTGCGGCCGAAGGAAGCCCCCGGAAATCCGGGGGCCTCTTCAATGTCGTTGGAGGGGGCTGTCGTGTTCATGCCGCGGCCCTCCCCCCGTCGGCGCCGATGGCGGCCTCGTCGGCCGTGACATCGTGCAGCACGGCGTGCGGGTAGCCATGGCTCTTCAGCCAGGCCTCCGCCGCCTCGCGACTTCCCGCAAGGTGGACGAGCTCGGCGTCCTCGCCGGCACGGTCGAGGACCAGGACCGAGCCGATGGCGGGCCGCTCGACGACGGTGAAGGTGAGGTCGCTGTTCACCGAAAAGGTCTGGTGAACGCGCAGCACGATGACGCCGCCGCTGCCGAAGTCCCCCTTGTGCAGGGTGATCGAGGCGGGCAGCGTCGTGTTGCCGACGACGGCCTGCGCGCGCTTGGCGATGAGCCGGCCGCCGCTGTTACGGTTCTCCCAGGCGGCTAGCTTCTTCCGATGACGCTCGGGCGGACGCGGCGAACCGTCGGCGTAGCGGATGAGCGCGCCGAGCGGCACGCGGTCGAAGATCAGTTGTGCGGACATGGAAAGTCTCCCTTTGCGGGGTGTTGGAAACGAAGCCGCCGCCGGCGATGCCGACCCCGAGGGCCGCCAGCAGGAATTCGTAGTAGGTTTGGGCGAAAGTCAGCAGATAGGTTGCAACCGCCGCCGCCAGCATGACGAAGGTGAAGACCCGACGACCACCGAATTGGTCGGTCCAGACGCCGAGCGCCAGACGGATCAGCGATCCGACCAGGATCGGGGTTCCGACCAACAGGCCGAACTGGGTCTCGTTGAGCCCGAGATCCTGTTTGATCTGGACGCCGATGATGGCGAAGATCGTCCACACCGCAAAACAGACGGTGAATGCGATCGTCGATATCCAGAGTGCGCGCGCTTGGGATCCGTCGTCGATTGTGGTGGTGGTCATCGTCACGCTTGCACCCTCGGAGAGAAACCGCAAGACGTTGATGGCAACCTGACGAAGGACCGGCGTTGATAAGAATCAAGCTTGCCGAAGCCAATATGAGAAACAACGCAAGCATGATCAGATGTTCGATCGATATTTGACTTTTATCTACTTGAGGTTTGATATTTGACACATAAGATGATGATATTTATCAATCGGAATGACTGCCGTAATTCAAGGAGCCAGGAACGTGAGACCGCAGGACCTAGAGGAAGCAAAGCTGTGTTCTCTGTTCTCCAAATGTCGTCCAGAGACGGCGATGGGTCTCCTTCGAGGTGCGTTCATCCAGAATTTCCCTACACATACGCAATTGAACAGAGAAGGAGAGGTGGCCGATTTTCTGTTCTTCAACCTGAGCGGCACAATCGAATTGACCGCGCATTGGCGGAATAGGGAAACGACGATCGATGTCATCGAACGCCCCAGAGCGTTCATCGTTGCCGCCGTCGTCATGGACAGGCTCTATCTACAATCTTCCCGCGTCCTCAAGGCGGCCCGCATTCTCATGCTCCCGGCCGGGTCGGTCCGGAGCGCGATGCAGGACGACGCTGGATTCGCGACGGCCATGGCGGAAGAAGCGTCCGTCGCCTATCGCCACGTCGCTCAGGAACTGAAGGGGCTGAAGCTCCGCTCCGGCATCGAGAGGCTCGCCAACTGGCTGATAAACCAAGATATTCTTGTCGGCTCAGCCCATGCGTTCAACATGCCCTACGAGAAGAAGGTCCTCGCGGCCCGGATCGGCCTCGCGCCGGAAGTGTTGTCGCGGGCGTTTTCCACCCTGGCGAAATATGGCGTCAGGGTCGAAGGAGCCAAAGTCTGGATCGGCGACATCGACGCCTTGCGCAAACTCGCGTTCCCGGATCCCCTCCTCGACGACGAGACAATCTGACGCAGGCGCGCTCTTTCTCGCCGATGAGATCCGAGGACCGGCGCAGAGCCTCTGAAGAACGCGCGGTCGGTGCCAAATGGCACCGTATCATCGGAGCAAGGAACATGTCCACGGAACGGCAGCCCAGCGTTCTGGAAGGACGCTTCGAGCGCGACGGCCGCACAACTCGGTTGAGCGCAACATTGCTCGAGAGGCTCGACGCCAACACCTATCGCATCAACATCACTTCAACCATGCTGCCGGTCATTGGAAACACGTTACGATTTGGCACCGGCCATGAATCGAACGCATGTCTTCTCGGCTTCGTCGATGCGGTCGTGGTTGCCACCAAGGACACCGACCATGTCATCGAATTCGCCATGACCGGTCCCGTATTGGACGAGATGCTCGAACGGCTCGGGCGACCGGAGGTGTGAGACGATTCGGAATGGACCGGCGCGATGCGACGGTCTCGCTTGGGAAGCATGCTGTCGTCGAGATCGATCCATCGGAGCCCACCATGCCCAAATCCGCCGTCGCCCTTCGTCACGTTGGGTTCGAAGACCTCGGTTCCCTCGCTCCCGTCCTGTCGGCATTCGGATACAAGGTGACGATGCTCGACGTCGGATGTGACGACGTGCCCGGGTCGATCGTCTTGGATGCCGACCTGCTGATCGTTCTGGGCGGCCCGATCGGAGTCTATGAGGTGGACACCTATCCATTCCTCGCCGACGAAAGGGCCGTGATCCGCGCGCGGCTCGACGACCGGGCCCCTACGCTCGGCATCTGTCTCGGCGCGCAGCTCATCGCATCGGCCCTCGGTGCCGATGTCGCCCCGGGCCCGGGGAAGGAAATCGGCTTCGCGCCGCTCGCCCTGACATCGGCCGGAACGACGAGCCCACTCCGACACCTCGACGGGGTTTCGGTCCTGCACTGGCACGGCGACGTCGCAGAGCTGCCTGCCGGCGCCGAATGCCTGGCGGGCACCGCGCTCTGTCACAATCAGGCATTTTCGATCGGATCGAACATCCTCGGCCTTCAATTCCATGCAGAGGTCGACCCGACTGCCGGCTTCGAACGGTGGCTCATCGGCCATGCCTGCGAACTCGCAGCAGCAGGAATCGATCCGCGCAGTCTGCGAGCGGAGGCCGCCCGCCAAGCGGCGATCCTGCGCAAAGCCGGGCGGGCACTCTTCATCGACTGGTGTGAAGGATTGCGTATCTGACCGGCAAGCTCGATCTCGCCGGCCGTTACGAGACATCCGAGACGATCACACGGCTTCCGAAGCGTGTGGCCATGAGCGGTTCTCGACGAACGCTCTCAGCCTTTCCTGGCTCGAAAGCCGTACGAATTCGCCCTCGAACGTGACGCCGACCGCAGCCAGTTGGGAGAGGGCGCGCGAGAAGCTCTCGGGACGCAGTCCGATGCTGTGAGCGAGCACCGACTTCTCGTAAGGGAGCGCGAAGCGAACGCGACCACCATTGTCGCGTGAGAGCCTCAAGAGGAGATCACCGGCCCGCCGCACCCCCGACATCGCCTTGAGACGTACGAGGTGGTCGGCGGTCGCCCGGGCATGCGCTGCGGCCGAGGCGATGATGGAAACGGCCGACTCTCCGTCCTCGGCGAGTTGGCGGCGTAGGGGCTCGACAGGCAGGCTCATGAATCGAACGCCCCCTGCGGCCCTCGCCGAATGCGTCGTCGGCCGATCGAGAAGAGCTGCAAAGTCTCCGTAGGTTCGACCGGCTTCGCAGACCTCCAGGCACACCAGCTCTCCGTCGGGCTCGTCTCGTTCGATGAGGACACCGCCGGAGAGAACGAGCCTCAGCCTGTCGATGCGCTCGCCGGCTCGATAGAACACGTATCCGCAGGGCACGAGGCCAGTCTCGGCGTCCATCGTGAGATGTCGAATGCGGTCGGCCGGCAGGTCGCGAAACAGCATGCTGCGCCGCAAGACGATCCAATCACCAGACGTCCAACGCAGCACTGTCGAGCGTGCGTCCATGCGAAACTCCCTTTCCCACTTCTCGACCGACCGGAACTACCGAAAGGGAACCCGGTTCGAAGCGCGATTCGGTCCGGTACCTTCGAGAGGATCGCGGCCGAGGGGGGCGGTGACATTCTATCTTCACCGCCGGGCCGCGTCTCCTCCCACCCGGCGGTGCGTTCTTGTTCCATCATGTGGGGCGAGGTCGCCATCGTCGTCGAGAGGCGAGACCCTCCGCAAGGACTATCCGATACGGTTCCAGGGCGTCGGTGGAGCCGGCGCGACCGCCCGCTCGACGGCGACCGCCCGATTTCGATCAGAAGCACGACGGCCCGAAGGCGTCTCGCCCGTCTCGATCGGCGCGCCATTCCGGGAAGCCGAGATCGCGCCGACGAACTCGGTAGCCTTTCCCCCGCAGCAGCCGCACCGCGTCGAACGACGGGATGCAGTAGGGGCCCCGGCAATAGGCCACGATCTCGCGTTCGCTTCACATCTCCGCGATGCGCGCCTCGGAGCGTCGCCAGCGGGAGGTTCAAGGCGCCGGGGATGTGACCGGCATCGAACTCGGCCCGGGGCCGGACATCGTGCAACGTTGCCGTGCCACTCTCGAGCCGAAGCACAGTTCGTCGTTGGTGACGGGCTCGAGGGCGTCCATGTTCGAATAGTAATCCACCACGACGGTGCGTACTTTGGCGAGGTTGAGCTCCGCGATCTGGCGCAGGAGGGTGACGGGCTGACGAGGGGCCATCCACCTGCTGAAGCGCGCCGGCTTCGTCAGCGACGGCGCCTGACTTGCGTAGCCGAGGGGCTCGAAAAGGTGGGTGCACCCGGCAAAGAGTCGCCTTCCGGCGCAGGCACTCCGATCTCTGCATGTACGTCCGTTGGGCCGCACGGTTCGGAAGCCGGCACTTCCGGTCGGCGATCCGATGGCATTGCACGGCACGTCGAACCAGCGCGGAGTGAACCACCTCGCCCTTCTATACGTTCAAAGGCATCTTCGCCCTGAATGCCGGCGTCGGTGTCCTTCCCACTCGGATCGCCTCCGATTCTGAAGCGCGCGCCGACGGGTGAACTCGTGCAGGACCATGTCTTCTCTCATGGCCTCAAGCAACCGGCCCCCACCGGACGATCGGCGAAGCGGTCGCTGGTCCAGGCGACGAGGTCGCTTCCTGCCGGTGAACCGGGAGCGACGAGGGAGAGGTGATCGCGTCCGGCATGAGTGCGGTAGTCGATCGACTGACCGGCGCGGCAGCGCTCCGTGACGTAGCCCGCCTGCACCACCGGAGACACGAGATCGTCCGCCTCGCCTTGAGCGATCAGCACCGGAGCGACAATCGGCCGGCGCGGGGTATTCTGCTCGAGGCGAGCCCCGAGCGGCCCCTCGACCGGATCGACGCGGAAGAGGCCACCCTTCGGAAGCAGGAAGGTCTCTGCGACCGAGACCAGCGTCTCGAGCCCGCCGGCGCAACGGCCGGCGATGTCGGCGACGACCGGGCGCAGAAGCGGCGCCACCAAGGCCTCGGGATCGACATCCGGATAGGCCTCGCCGTAGGCCTTCATCAGATAGGCGGAAACGATCTTGCCGAAGAGCGAGCTCTTTGCCGTCGTGACCAGCGCCGGCAGATCGCTCGCCGGCGCCAAGGCGGCCACGCCCACCAGATTGACGTCGGGGGCGAGGGTCGGTGCCAAGATCCCGGTCCACAGCGCGGTGTTTCCGCCTTGCGAATGGCCCCAGACCACGACGCGATCCCGGAGTTCGAGATCCGGCAGACGTCGTGCCGCGCGAACCGAGTCGAGCACGGCCCGGGCGGCCTCCTCGCCGACGAGATAGGCATGGCCCCCCGCCGTCCCGAGCCCGACATAATCGGTGCCGACATAGACCCAACCTTCCCGGGCGATGTCGGCGAAGGCCGGAACGTGGGCGAAGGGCTTTCCCGTCACCGAAGGCGCGCAGCCGGCGACGACGCCGGTGGTGCCGTGCGCCCAGGCGACCACCGGCCGCCGTCCCGATCCGAGGGGCGCGACGACGATGGCGCTGGCAATGGCCGGCGCGCCGTCTCGGCGGGTGGTCGAATAGAGGATGCGCCAGCCGCGAGCCCCAGCGGGTACCGCCTCGGCGAAAGGCTCCACTCGGATCAAGATACCCGGTTCCGAGGGAATCGCGGCGGGGGGATCGTAGAAGGCGCCGGGCGCCGCGGGGCGCGCCGCCCACCAGACGGCGACCGCCACAGACACGACGATCATCGCGATGGAGGCTGCGATGCGCGCGAGGATTCTGCCGCCTCGGCTGCGGGAACCCGGCTCGCCTGCACCCATGGTCATGAGCTCCGATTTCTGCGTGCCTTGGGACCCATCGTCGCCGAGAAAAGATGGCTGAAAGTGCGGCTGCGGGCAATCAGAAGAAGGCATGACAAACAGATCGAACAACACGCCGGCCTCGTCACTCGGGGCCGATCGCCGTGGCGAGAGGCGATCACTGAGAATCCCTCAGAGCCGCGCGGCCTTTCCTGTCCGCCGCCCGGCCTCGTCGTAGTAGCGTGCCGCCTGCTGCACCGAGCGATGCTGCGACTGCGCCATCGCTTCGGGCAGCGACACCCCTTGCCGTGCGGCTTCCGTCAGATACCCCGAGCGCAGCCCGTGCGCCGAGACCTTCCCCACCTCGATCCCGGCGAGCCCCGCCCGCTTCTTGACGATGGCATTGATCGTCTGCGCCGTGAGCGCCTTGCCGTCGAGATTGCCCCATCGGTCGATGCCGCGGAACACCGGCCCGGTCTCGATCCGCGCAGCCGTGAGCCAGGCCTTCAGCGCCGCGATCGGCCGGCCGGCGATCACCGCGAAGCGATCGTCGTCGGCCGCACTCGTCTTGGTCCGCCCGAGCCGGATCGTCATGCAGGGCAGCAACTCGGAGGTCGGATCGTTCGGATCGGCGGGCACCGGCTCCTCGACACGCAGGCGTTCGACGCGCAGATCCGCGAGTTCCGAGCGCCGACGGCCGCCGGAGGCGAAGCCGACCAACAGGATCGCCCGGTCGCGCAGGTCGACGAGCGACGTGGTGGAGCAGGTCGCGAGCATCGCGTCGAGCACGTCGCGCGTGACGGCGGTCGCGCTCTTGCGTCGGCGAGAGCGGTCGCTCGCGCGGACCGCCAGCCGCATCGCGGTCTTCAGCGACGGCGAACCGAACGGCCCGTCGAGCCCCTTCCAGCGATGCAGTGTCGACCAACTGGCGAGACGCCGCTGCACCGTCTGCGGCGCATGCGGCCCGTCCGACCGGAGAACCCCGTCGACCCGGAGCCGGCTCGCCACCACCTCCGGCATGCCGTGGTCGGGATCGGCGGCACGCTCGGCCGGATCCCACAGGTGGTGAGCGACGAACTTCAGCACCAGGCCCTCCGGCGCCGGCCACGGCAAGGACGCCCCGACCGCCGCTCGGCACCAGGCCTCGAGATAGGCGAGGTCGGAGGCGAGCGCCCGCAGAGTATTTTCGCCGATGCCGCGTTTGGCCAAATGGCGCAGCGTCGCGACGTCATCGTCGGAGAGGACCGTCGCCAGACGATCGCGGCGATCCGCCGGCAGGATGGCGGCGAGCGCATCGAGCTCGAGGGCACGTTGCGTCTCGGGATCGGACGTCCGTGTCGGCAGATCATGATCCATGGCGTCGTCCGATCGGCTCGGGTCTGGTTCGCAAGACGGTCAATCCGGTGCTCCGGCTTCGTCGTAGAGGCCACCGTGTTCGGACGTCGCTCCGGACGCGGCGCCTCTTCCTTCCCTCGCGAGATCCCACACCAAATCGATGCCGGCCTCGTCCGACGCCGCCACCGGTCTCTCGTCGGCGCCCGACGACGCGGAGAGCACCGCGACCGGTCGACCGTCCCGGTAGAGAAGAACCTCGTCGCCCCGCCGGGCAAGATCGATCAGTTCTTCGAGCCTTTTACCGGCCTCGGCGACGTCGACGAGCACGCGCATCAACCTCACCAGATCCGCTCGTGCAGGATGGCATCGAACGCGCCGTCCAAGGACAGGAAGGCGCAGTGCTCGAGCCGAGCCTGCGCCGCCAGGATGCGATCCCACGGATCGCGGTGATCCCAGTCGAAGGAGGCTGCGAGCTCGGCGTGGAGATCGGTGATGGGAAGCGTCTGCAGGCCACTCTCGGCGACCGCGGCGCGCAGCTCTTGCGGGCGCAGATCGAGCTTGCCGAGCCGAACCTTGTTGTCGATCTCGTAGAACGAGACGGCGCTGACCAGCACGACGTTGGCCTTGTCGGCGATCAGCGACCGGGCCTTCGACGAGAGGCGCTCGCTGCCGATGATCCACCAGTAGAGCGCATGGGTGTCGAGCAGCAGCTTCATGGCAGGGAGCCGCCGCCTGCGGGGGCGCCCTGCCAGATGCCGAGATCGTCGTTGCCGTCGCCGGCGTCGATCGCCGCTTGCTCGGAATCGGGATGGTCGAAGAGATCGTCGGGCAGGCGGCGCGCCCGCAGGAGCCCGAAGGGGCGCTTGCCCTCCGGGGTGGCCGGGCCGATGCGGGCATAGACCTCGTTGCCGCGCAGAATGACGATCTCCTCGCCCTGATTGGCGCGTTCGAGCACCTCGGCGAAGTTCCGGCGCGCCTCGCCGATCTTGTAGGTGGTCTGCGGCATCGGGACCTCCAAGGGGGGCTGTAGACGGAGGGTAGCACCCGGTCGCGGGCCTGACAATTCACTTGTACACATCATCATCGATAAGAAGGACTTATCGATGGTTAGACACACCCGCCGACGCATGCCCGAGTGCCGGAAGTAAAGTCCTTCTTCACTTCCGTTAACCGATCGTTCACCATGTTGGTCAACATGATGCGATCGCTCCCCACCCGCCTCGACGCCTTCCCCTGGGCCCGTCTTGCGCCGTCGCTCGCCGCGGCCGAAGACGCACTCGCCCGTCTCGACGAGCGCATCGCGCGAAGCCCGATCCGCGACGGCTGGTGCGAACGAAATCGCCTCACCGAAGCCGCGTCGAGCCTCCTCCTCGACGGCACGCTCGTCCAGCTCGAGGATCTGGTTCTCCACGACGCCGGCCTCGACGCTCGCGCGCCCTCCCCCGAACTGACCCGGGCACACGCCCACCTGCGCCGCGCCCGCCGCCTCGCCGCCCTCCCTCCCGGAGCAACTCTCGACGTTGCCGGTCTGCTCGCCCTCGTCGGCCGCGGCGCGCCGAAGGCCACCGGGGTAGCTTCCCCTCGGCTCGTCGATGAGGCGGAAAGCGAGAGCGATGACGCATGGGCCACGACCCTGAGCGAAGTCGACGCCCTCCTCGTCCGCACCGATCGGCTGCTCGCCCGCGCCGCCCTCCCCTCCCCCGACGAGCAGTCGGGATGGATTCGGCCGGCGCGCCTCGATCGCGACGAGCGTCTCGCTCGTTGGGTCGCCGAGTGTGAGGCGACCCGCGACTGGCCGCCGACGCTCGCCGCCGCCCGCGCCCTCGTCGCCTGGGAGATCGCCGATCCGCTCCCGGAGGAAGATGGTCTCGGCCGGCTGCTCGCCGCCGAGCTGCTTCGAGCGCGCGGCAAGGTACGGTCGCATCTGATGGACGTGTCGTCGGGGCTCCGCGCCGTGCCGCCGGAGCGGCGCCGCCACCGCGATCCACTCGTCCGCCTGCAGGCGGTGCTCGACGGGATGGCACTCGGCGCCGCCCGTGGGCTGGAGGATCACGACCGTCGTCTGACCACCCGCGACGCCCTGCTGCGCCGCGTCGGCCTGCGACGCACGAGTTCGCGTCTGCCGCAACTGGTCGAGTTGGTGATCGCCGCACCGCTGGTCACCACCGAGACCATCGCCGACGCCCTCGGCGTCACGCCGCGCGCCGCCGCCGGCATGGTGGCGGAGTTGGGCCTGCGCGAGATCACCGGACGCGGGCGGTATCGCGCTTGGGCGGTCGGGTGAGGTCAGGCGCTATTCTCAGCAAAATGCCTAGCTGCACCAATTCTCCGGGCCACTGGTGAAAGCCATCAGGCATCCGGGACGGCCAAATGGCGCAGGCTCTGCGAAAGAAATCCGATCCGCTGCACACTCATCGCGGCCGCCCTGCATGGCGAGCCGCCCGGATCGGGATGGTGACTTGGGGACCCGCCTTGGGCGCAGGCTCCGACAGTCGTCGCACCTCGCTTCCCCGGTAGGCGGCAGCGGAAGTAATCGCAATCAAGCGCGACACGGCAACGGCAGCAGCAATGGCACTCACATGAGGTGCAGCCACACTCGCCCCCGCGATTTCGGCGGTACCGCAGGGGCCGACCTCGGCCTGAAGTCGCTGGTAGGCACAACCATTTGGAACGGCATTCCCATCGGTCGCGTCCGATTGCCCCTCGAAGTGTTTGTCGATGGACCGAACGGCGTCGAAGACCGTTACACGGTAGCGATTGAAGTCGGATGCCTTGCGGCCGAGCCCGGCATCGACAATGCATTCGAAACCGACGTGAGCCATGAGCCTGCGCGATGCGATCTTGTCGACGCCGCAGAGCGCCACGCGCGGATCGTCGTCTTCGAGGCGATCGCTCGCCAGGAGCCGCCGGTCGAGCCGGCGAACATCAAAGCCCTTTGCCTCGGCCCAAGCCTCGGCGACCTTGGTCTTGAGGTCGCCGTAGGATTCGGCCCTGACGAGCACCGAGGTCGCCCAATTCTCCTCGCTGACCTTGTCGCGATCCTGCAGCACCAGTGCCACGTCGGCCGGGTCGGCATAGGGCAACGCCGCCAGGGCCCATAGAAAGGCTTGACCGAGATTGCCGAGACCCACCAGCCACAAGGCGCCCGGCAGGTATACATCGGCAAAGGCAGGTGGCTCGTCGCCAGCCGGGAGGGGCCAGAGATCGACCTCCATCGGAAGCACGACGGCGCGGCCGCGTGCCGTATCGAACGCCGCACCAACGGCGAGCGCGCCGGCCGTGATGCCGGGAAGCGGGTTCTGGCCATCGTCGCAATGTGCATGCCCGGCTGCTGCGATCCCCGCCCGCCAGCCGTTCCACCATGTGCAGGTGAGCCCAACTTCGGTCGATTGCGAGACGACGCCGATCTGGATCCGCTGCGCCGGCGCCCCTTCGAACGACGACGCGCCGACCGTTTCGGCCGCGGCAGAAAGCGTTTGCCGGGCGAGTGGCAACGCCGAATTCAGCGGTTGATCGATGGCGCCAACGAGGCGAACGCCACCGACGAAGGTGCGACTGCCGACCGACACCGCCGTCAGCACTGCCGCATGGGCGGCCGGCGTCGTCGCCTCGTCGCCGACCACGATTTCGAGCGTAAACCGACGCAGGCGCGCCTGTGCCTCATCGAAGGTGAGGCCTTCGCTATCGACGAGGATCTTGGAGAGCCGCGCAATCTGCTTGTCTAACGCCATGGCCACCACCCGATATGCAGCGGCGACGGACGCTCGCGGCTGCGGTCACGCCATTTTCTGGCGCCGATATACTCGTACACGCCGATGCCACCCGGCATGGTCGTCCGACCGGCGAAGTGCGGCAGGATGATCGCGATGTGGCCGATCTCCGCCATGATTGGATTCGCTTTGTCCGAGGCACTCTGACCAAAGCCGCCCGGATGGACGTGGACATCGGCGACGACCTCACGGCCAGTGTTCCGGCAATGTGTCCAGAGAGCACCGAGGCGCCGCCCATCGATTTCGACGATGCCGGTATCCAGCGCCTTCGGGTCGATGTCGTCATAGAAGACGAACTCCTCGATCCGACGCTTCTCGTCCTTTCTGCCCAGCAGGAACGCACCGCTTTCGCGCCGCCTATGGGTCCGACGGTGGAGTTCCGCCACACCTTCGCGCCAGACTCTACGGTCGCACAGGATTTCAGGCGGAGGCCCGAACAGGCTGCGCGCGAGCGTTGCTATTAAGGATGCCATGGAGGTCCTCGAAGATGAAAATCAACCGACGATCGGGGCGCCAGGCGAGGTGCGGGAACATCGCCGCGTTGTTGCCGTGCGGGCCGGTCTCTCGATCCCACGGTCGGTAGACGGTGTCGGATCCCCAGGACTGGAAGCTCTTCAGCACACGCGCACCACCCCGAGGTCGCGACTCGGGCGACAGCGGGCCGTTCCGAGTGTGATCCCAAATCCGAACTTTGGGCGCGAGTGACGGGTAATTCGACAACTCGGCCCGAAATCCATACTCGGACTTCGTGCCATCGGGCTCGGTGGCACTCACGACGAAGTCCAGGATCGGGAAGACGAAGGAGATGATGCGCCAACGACCATCGTCACAGCCGGCGCGGAATCCCACATCTTCGAGGTCGGTTGCGGCGCGAGCCGCGCTCGGATCGGCGATCATGCGCAGTCTCCATTGGCGATATCACCGCGGACGAGATCGAGAGTGAGTTCGCGGTGGGGGCCGGCCAAGTGGCCGACATGCTCGGAGCCCGGCAATTCTTCCTTCTGCCCCGAGCGAACCAACTCGAATTCGGTCGCCATGCTCGGGTCGATCTTGAACACGCCGATCGCCCAAGCGCGGACGGTCTCGACGGTGGCGCCGCGCTTGAAGCTGCGCGTCTCTCCACGCGCCTGGTAATTGACGGTCACCGCGACCTCGCCGGCATGGTGGACGTGGTGACGACGGTTGTGCGGATAGTCCCCTTCGATCACCACGATCTCGGTGAGCGGCTCCGTGTCACCGTCACGTACCAGAACCAGCTCTTCGACCGAACAACCACGCTCGGCGGCGACGATGTCGAGGATCAGCGTCACCCGCCCCCCGAGATCGAGCTCGACGACCCGCTCTTCCTCGTGGCCGGTCTTCACCGGAACCCGGACTTTGGACGCCGAAGCCCGTTCGGCCAAATTTTCATAATCGATATCAGACATTTGAACGATCTCCTGGCGCGTCGCGCCTTTGCCGCGAGATGACGATCGACGTCCATCTCTCCTGCCTCCCAGAGATGGGGATAGCATAGCAAAATGTCAACTACATTTTCGCACTTCGATCTATAGTTTGTGATATACACATTTCATGTCAGCTTGACAAACACTGGTCCAAGGTGTCAGCGTGTGCAGATGTCAGATATGGACCTCTATCGTCGCCTGGGTCGAGCTGTGGCGAAACGACGAGACGAACTCGATATGACTCAGGCCGAAGTCGCGGCAAAGCTCGGTCTATCGCGAGCCTCACTGGCCAATCTCGAAAGCGGTCGGCAGCGAATCATGGTGCATCAGCTCTTCGCGCTGGTCCACGCGCTCAAGCTGAAATCCATACTCGAGTTGGTGCCCGAAACCTGGACTCCGGCGGAGCCCCTCCCCCAAATCAAGGTGACCGATGGCACCATCCTCAGTCCCCAGCAGCAATCCTCCGTGGAGAGCCTTCTTGCCTCCGCCTTCGCGGAAGAACGCCTGAGAAAGCGCGGATCATGACGGGGCTCCCGGACAAGAGAAGAGCGCGCGAGGCCGCACGGCAATTGCTAATCCAACATGCCGTGAAGTCGGCACCCGTACCCGTAGAACGGATCTCCAAAGCGCTGGGCATCCGGGTAGAATACGCGCCATTGGACGGCGACCTTTCGGGCCTCGCACATGTGCGGGGAGGCATACCGATCATCGGCATCAACACGTTACATGCGCCTAACCGTCAGAGATTCACTCTCGCGCACGAATTGGCGCACATCCAACTTCACCGAGCTGAGCTCGAGCATGCGGTCCACGTTGATCGAGGCTCGTTGCGACGCGACGCGGTCGCTGCGAGCGGCACCGATCCAACCGAGATCGAAGCCAACGCCTTCGCAGCTGAGCTACTCATGCCGCGTGAGCTACTGCTGGCGATACTCGACGGCCGATCCGTCGACCTCGAAGACGACGACGCGGTTGCCGTGCTTGCCAAACGGTTTCGCGTCAGTGAAGCAGCGATGCGCTTCCGGCTCGTTTCCCTCGGAGAGCCTGAGTGAGCTTTGTCTTCTACGACATCGAAACGACCGGGCTGTCGAAGCACTTTGACCAAATCGTGCAGTTCGCGGCGGTCAGGACCGATGCCGATTTGACGATCATAGACCGCCTTCAACTTCGCTGCCGGTTGATGCCACATGTCATTCCGTCGCCCGAGGCACTGCACGTGACCAGGCTCGGAATCGAGCAGATCACGGATCCGACCCTTCCGTCTCATTTCGAAATGGTGACGGAGATACGCAGGGTACTTCAATCTTGGTCCCCTGCGCTCTTCCTTGGCTTCAACTCCTTGTCCTTTGACGAGGAGTTCTTACGCCATGCGTTCTATCAATGCCTGCACGACGCCTACCTCACGAATACGCAGCGCAGCGCGCGCGCCGATGTGCTCAGTCTTTGCCGCATGACGGCCGACTTACGCCCAGACGTCTTGCGGCCGGCGATGGACGAGCGTGGGCAATCCATGTTCAAGCTCAAACCATTGGCCGAGGCGAACGGCCTGACGGTGGCATCGGCACATGATGCCATGGCGGACGTGCTCACCATGTACGCTCTTTGTAAGATCATTCGCACACGAGCGCCAGAAATCTGGTCTCAGGTCATGCGCTTCAGCCAGAAAGCGAGCGTCGAAGCCTTTATTACCTCCGAAGAAGCATTCATCGTTTCGGAGACGGTCGGCAATGTGCATCGCGCACGCATCGTCACCCGCATCGGACAGCATAGCGTCCAGAAGGCCCGCCATTATTGCCTCGACCTCCGTACCGATATCGAACAGCTACGGAAGCTTTCGGCGGACGATCTCTCAGCCCTGTGTCGTTCTCCGCAGCGGCCGATCGTTACCGTCAGGACGAACGCCGCACCGACCCTTTGGGCTCTCTACGATGCGCTGCCTGAGCACCTCACACCATTCGACGAGGCCGAATTGCTCGAGCGAGTCGATAGCTTTCGGAACGACGCACCCTTCGTTGAGAGACTTCTCCACGCTGCGCAGACGGCCGAAAAGGAGTATCCGCCCTCACCATACGTCGAAGAACAGCTCTACGGGGTTGAGTTTCCTCCGCCCCAAGACAAGGCCCTAATGGCACAGTTTCACAACGTGCCCTGGGAGCGGCGGGTAGACTTGGCGTACGAGTTTCAAGACCAGCGGTATCGCCGGCTGGCGCTTCGCTTGGTTTTCTTCGAGCGGCCTGATCTCATGTCCGCTAGCTTGCGCGGCACTTGGCAAGCCGAGTTGCATAACCGTCTCATGGCCCCGGCCGAAGCAAAAGCTCCATGGCGTTCAATTCCCGCGGCACGCCGAGAAGCGGAACGATTGATCGCTACCGGCCTCAGCGGCGAGCAATTGGCCCGTCAGCGCCAATTCCTCAGCCATCTCGACGCTGCCGTCGACCAGATTGCACTCGCCCGAGCGAGTTGAGCACGGTACCGGACCGCGACCGGCTTCGATATGTCGACAAACCTACGATGCATCGAGCGGTGACGCGGATGGGTAAGCTGGCGGGTGTCGTTCAAGCTCCAAATTCCGACAGTTGATCGAACAGGCAGTCCGCTGCCGCTGGTCGCCAAGGAGACCACGGCCAATGCACTCAGCAACACTCCCTATGCGACCGTAGGCTAGTGGCCGACATGCCCCCCCGGACGCGGGCGGTTCCGCGCCTGGCGATAGGATGATCAGAGCGCTCGGACTCGCGTGGCAATCCGATCCGAATTGCGCTATGATCTAGCTAGCCTGTCCAGCTATGGAGATCGCACATGAACTGGCCCCTGCAGGACGCCAAGAACCACTTCTCGAAAGTCGTCCGGCAAGCCCGATCGGACGGCCCGCAGGTCGTCACCGTGCGCGGCGAGCGCGCCGCCGTCGTCCTCTCGGTCGCTGATTACGATGCTCTGTTGACCGGGCGCAGAACCCTTGTCGATGATCTCCTGTCGGGGCCGGGTTGGGACGGCGAGCTGGCCGAAGCCATCGACGCACGCGCCAAGGCGCCGAGCCGTTCGCTGGAGTTCTAAATGTACCTCGTCGACACCAACGTGATCTCCGAGGCGCGCCGAGGCTCTCCCGAAGCGACGGCATGGCTTCGGAGCGTCGATCCCGCCACGGTCTATCTGAGCGCCCTGACACTGGGTGAAATCATGCGGGGGATCACCCTAAAGCAGAAGGCTGACCCGAAAGCCGCCGGCCACCTCGCAGAATGGCTCCGCCGACTTCGCCACGACCATGCGTCTCGCATCCTGCCTATCACCGACCAGATCGCTGTCGAATGGGGTCGCATCGCGGCGATCCGCCCGCGCGGCGACATCGACGGTCTGATCGCCGCGACCGCGGTCGTCCACGATCTGATCGTGGTGACGCGCAACGTTGCCGACTTCGCCGACACCGGAGCTGCCGTAGTCAATCCGTGGGAGCGGAGCGGCTGAACCGGCGCACGGGCAGCTCCCGCAGCGGCCGAGCAGCGTACGACCTCTCGCCTCCGCAATCTCCACGGGTACCGATTCTCGAGCTTCATGACGAAAAGATTTCCTCGACAGCGCCGGTAATAACAGCGCTACAGCGCTCACCTAAAGATGAGCAGAGCTCGGACTTTTGAACACATATATATGGCCGTCGAGACGCTCCGCTCACGATAGGGGAATTGCCCACATACCTCGAAGTTGCCGGCGAAGGACCGTGCCGACGCATTCCACAGCGCCTCCCCACCAAGAGAACGTTTCCACCTTCGACTTTCGCATCATTGGGCAAATCAGATATCGAGCCTCCCCCTCGATCGTGACCAGCCAGGTCTCGACGCACCAGCTTCCGGAACTCGATGCCCCATCAGCCCTCCCCTGCCCTTCGTCGCAAGATCGTCGATTACTGCCGCATGCGCCTCGCGCCCCTCCTGCCTCCACGCGAGGTCGCTTGGTTGGAAGGGCATCTCCTGTCGCTCGCCGAGAGGCACGAGCATCCTCCGCGTTGGGGGGAAGGCTTCAATCTCCGAGCACTGGCCGCCGATTGCGGGGTGGATGCCGCGTTCCTCGCCGCCATCCGGAAGGATCTCGTGCCCGTCCTGTCGTTGATCGTCCGCGAGATCCCGCATCCCGTGTGGCGACCGAGGAGACGGGCGTCGAAGCCCGCGAAACCGACGGCGAGTGCGTCGAAGAGACCTGCCGCAAAGCCAGCGTCACAAGCAACCTCACCGACATCGCCAAGAAAGAAACCGAGCGTTCCGACTCGACCGATCGTCGAGTTCCCCGAGGCGACCGGTCCGGTAATCGACGAGCCGGTGACCTTCTGCGAAGCGCTCGATCTCCAAATGAGCCGGCACGGCGACACTGCCTGGAGCCTCCACCGTGCCATCGTGGACAAAGGTGAGATCTTCGACCGCTCTACGCTGGCGGCGTGGCGGCGCGGAGCCAAGGTTCCTCGCTCGCTCGAGAGCATGGAGATCCTCGGCCGCATCGAGCGTCGCTATCGGCTGCTGGAAGGGTACTTCAAGGCAAAGCTCCCTCATCCGTCTAGGTCCCCGACTGGTCACGACATCGCCGGCATCTCACCCTCCGAACGTCGGCGCATCGCGTGGCATCTGCCGGACGACTTCGACCGACGCCCGCCAAAGGAACAGGAGCAGATCCTGGAGTGGGTTCGTCGCGTCGTCGTCAGCGGCTCCACCGACTACCGGCGCTATCAGGCAGCCGCCATGAAGACCCGCTTCGCCATCCGGTTTCCCACCCTCGGCAAGGCGACGGACTTCACGGCGCGCCGCCCCTCCGTGAAGATCAATCGCAATGAGGAGATCGACGCCGACTCCAGTCACGACCTGGAGCTCTTGTCGGGGACCGTGCCGGCGCCGCCGCGTTTGGTGGAAGAGATGGCGGCGCTGTTGCGCTTCAAGACGTCGACGCTGACCGAGCTCGGCTTCCGTCGCAACGGCGTCTGGAACGAAGAGACCGCGATGCAGAAGATCGAACACATCGGTCTCCTGTTCGGCGCCCTCGCCGCGTCGCCTCGCGCCGCTGTTCAGGGTCTCGGCGTACCCCTGCGCAACCTCACCTTCGGTATGCTCGTCTTCCCAGCCGTGTGGGATTGGTACGTGCAATGGCGCGAGCGTCGGCGCGGCTTCTATACGGCTTGGGAGGTCGACATGCTCCGGATCGCCCTCGCGCTCACCCGGCGAGAGACCGGTTGGCTTCGACAGACCCCGAGCCTGATCGACGATGTTCGGGAACTCCCCGGCCTCGTCTCGCAACGCGACATCGACGAGGCGAAGGCGGACTGGGACGCTGCCTGTGACCGGTTCTATTCACATGGTCTCGCCCGCGCCAAGGAGATCCAGCGCGTCGCCCGCGTCCACCGGGATCCGTTCGAGCCGATCTTGCCGGTGTTGGAGGCCGAGAGTCCAGTCGGCGCCTACCGCAAGATCACCGACGAGATCGTCCGGCTGATGCCCGACGAGCGCCGGTACCCTCGCGCCGCAGCCGAGGCGGTCAGGTCCTTCCTGCTGATCCGTCTGGGTCTCCACCTCGGGCTGCGCCAGAAGAACCTCCGTCAGCTGCTGATCTGTCCGCGAGGACGCTTGCCGACGTCCGAACGGCGGCTGATGGATCTGAAGCGCGGCGAGCTGCGATGGAGCGATCGGGAACAGGGGTGGGAGGTCTTCATCCCGGCCGTCGCCTTCAAGAACGCGACGTCGTCGTTCTTCGGCTCGAAGCCCTTCCGCCTGATCTTGCCGAACCTCGCCGACCTCTATCGCTACATCGACGACTACGTCACGCGCCACCGCGCGGCCCTGCTCGCGGGAACCCCGGACCCCGGCACCTTCTTCGTGAAGACTGTCAAGGTGTCGAGCCGCGACGCGTCCTACGATCAGAACACGTTCTACGAGGCCTGGCGCCTCGTGATCCAGCGGTATGGGATCTTCAATCCCTACACTGGTCGAGGCGCGATCGAGGGGCTTCTCCCGCATGGGCCGCACAACGTTCGCGACGTGCTGGCGACCCATGTGCTCAAGATCACCGGCTCCTACGAGCAGGCGAGCTACGCAATCCAGGACACCCCGGAAATGGTCGCCAAGCACTATGGGCGCTTCCTACCGCAGGACAAGGCCGCACTGGTGGCTCAGATCCTCAACAAGGTCTGGATGGCCGCATAGCGCCGACTACGGATGTTAGGTTGCTTCGCGTAGGTGGCCGAAATGGAGGCGGATGCGAACTGGCAGCATCCAGTCAATGGCTCTACAAAATTTGCCATTGAACGAAGGTGAAACCGCACTCCTAAGACCTGAGCTGGCAGGCGGGTGTTTCCAAAATCGGCGCAGTCTGCGCGGTCATACGCTGGTGAAATTGCCGTGACTCCGCTAAGGTTGCATAAAATGCCACCCGAACGGAATGCTATGCACACTGCCCCTCCCCCGACAGACGCGCTTGCAGCTTGGTTGAATGAATATCCAAGCGAAATTGAGAATTACGGTCACTTACTGCTCGAAGAGCAGCAAGTGACCGACCCATCTATTGCGGTCGAACTCATTGGCTACTTTGAATCCGCGCACCTCGACGCGCGGCAGTGTTTCCATAAACTCGCGCGCATCAGCCTCCATCCCGACGATGAAGACGAGGCGTGTGACGCGCAATACCCCAACTCACTGCCATTGACTGCTTTGAAAGGGCTTTTTGGAGAGGTCATGTGCGGCATGATGGCGGAGAGTTTCGAGTTCATCGGCAAGCACGAATACCTGATCCCGGTTTTCCTCTTTCGCAATCACGAGGATGCCGGCCAGTATATCTACACGCTCAGCCGGGATCGCACGCGGACTCGCGAGGTGATCGGTCGCAAGGGAGATGACTTCATCGGGATTGTTGTCAATGAGGAAGGAAACGTCACCCGGTTCATCGCCGGCGAGGCAAAATGGCGGGGAACGTGGACGCCGTCCGTCGTGAAGACCGTCATGCTCGGTGAGAAAATCGTTGATCCTGATGATGACACCAAGAGCATCCACAACGGCAAAGGCGTCTGGTACGAGGTTAATCGAGGCCTTCCGGTTCCGCTTGGCCTAGAGCAATTGCACAACATCCTCGATGAGTGCGAACCGGACAAGTTTGCAAGTGTTATCGCGTCGCTCGATCGCATCCTCGCGCGACGCAATCCCCAACCTGTGGAGAGGACAGATTTGATCCTTCTCGCGGGGGGGGCTGCGGCGACCCGTAAGCCCCGCCAAACGCTTATCGGCTGGGAGAACATCCCGAAAGAGTATAAGGCGGGCCGGGATCTGCAAATTGTCGAATTGCTGTTTTCGAACGGGGACGATCTGATAAACGCCATTTACTCGGGCCTTTGGGTGAAGGAGCACGCTCTTGCCTGAGTTTGACCAGCAACGCCTCGATCTCGCTCGCGCCATTCGGGGCGATCTTGCTCAGGAGAGGACGCTGAGCGCGGTGCAAGCGCGTTCATTCGTGCGTTGCCTGCAGACGGATTGGAATGTCGAGACGATCCAGTGGTTCGATCGTGACTCAGATACAATCCTCCAGCAGGCGCGACATTTGATCCGTGCCGGCAGGGTTTTGTCGACCGTAGGCGTAGGAAATCCGGAGGAGGCCTCTCTTGCCTTTCGAAGGGCAGGCGAACTTCTCGAATGGCTCGCAAGAGGACACGACAAGGTTGGCGAAGAGATCCCAACAGCCCTTATTGCGGCCGGTTGCTATCAACTGGGGGGCCTGCCGGCTATGGCCTCGGGCTTGCTTCGCCAAGTTGTACATGACGATAGAGGGTCGCGGCTCTTTGCGGACTTTCTCAAGGCCGATTTCGACGCGGTTCTTTACCGCGCCGCATCCTTCTGGCGCGACAATGGAGAGTTGACTCGACGGGGCGTAGAAAAACAGTTTTTCGGTGACGGCGCCGAGGAAACCGTCACTTGGTTCGTGGCGGTGGAGCTTGTTCGATGCATAGGTCTTGCTGCACAGACCTTACGACGAGGCGACACGGCCCGGTTCTCGGTTGCACTGGATCGCCTGCGTGATGTCGAGCGCCTTCTTGTTCGGACGTCGCCTGACGATGTGGCCCTTCTCGCGTTCTTCCTGCGATCAGCCTGCGAGAGATTTGGAGAATCTACGGTCTACGATCCGCTGCGGCGACTTGGCGCGCTCAATCCGGCCCGGCTCACGCATGTGAACCAGTTTGCCCGACACCAGTATGCTCGTGGTCGCGGCATCCTGTGGCAGTCGCAGAAACAGGGCATTGAGCGACTTCTAAGCAACTCGTCCTTCGCGCTGTGCACGCCGACTGGTTCCGGTAAGACGCTTGTGGCCAATCTCGCGATCCTGAAGGAACTTCTGATACTTCGACACGGGAACGAGTTGATAGCACCACTGGCGCTTTACATTGTTCCCTCGCGTGCGCTGGCCGGAGAAGTTGAAGCAAAGCTCACGGGCGAACTCGGTCGCGACTTCGTGGTGACGGGACTGTATGGCGGTTCCGACTGGGGCATCACCGACGCCTGGCTGACATCCGATACTTCGACCGTTCTGATTGCGACCGTCGAGAAAGCGGACGCGCTAATGCGCTATCTGGGGCCAATGCTACTGGCGCGCCTAAAGCTCTTGATCGTCGATGAGGCGCATCAGGTCGTCACCGAAGACAACGAACGCGAGCGCAACGCACTGGCCGATCACATGAACCGGGCGATCCGCCTCGAAAGTTTCATATCGCGTCTACTGCTTCGCAAGCCCGACATCGTGCGTGTTGCCCTTACGGCTGTCGCAGGAGGCGCTGCTTCGCCGGTCGCCCGCTGGATCGAATCCAGCCCTAACGCAGAGCCGGTCGGTTCGAACTATCGCAGCACGCGCCAGGCTGTTGGCGTACTGGAAATCAGCAAAGGATCGCCGCGTATAGAACTTCATCAAGTCAACGACCATTCCCTCGGCGTTCGCGGGCGCGGAGATGTGTATATTCCGCTCAAGATCAATCCGATGCCCGCACCCTCGTCAGGAATCCGCAATAGCCTCAATCACTACACACAAAATAGCCTTCTATGGACGGCACTACATCTGGTGGGCGATGACCGCCGTATTTTAATATCGATTTCGCAGCGCCCCGAGCAAACGATGGGCTGGTTCGCTGATGCATTTGACCTAGCGGGTTGGGGGGATGCGCCGGCGTTTAAAGTTCCTACCGATGGCGATGATGCCGCCTTGTTCGCGGAGGCTCGGTCCGTCTGTATCGACTATTGTGGTGAGAACTCCCATGAGCGTCGGCTCCTCGACCGCGGGATTGCGACCAACCATGGCCAGATGCCGCAGCGTCTTCGTCGGCTAATGGTCGCGTTGATCGATCGGTCAATCTGCCCAATCACGGTTGCGACCGCTACTCTGACCGAAGGGGTGAATCTTCCGTTCGACATGATCTTCCTGCCTCTCTTGAAGCGCACGATTTTCAACGTGGCAACGGAGAGGCAGGAGGAATACCCGATGTCGGCCTCCGAATTCCGCAATCTGTCTGGTCGCGCCGGTAGACCGGGCGCCGCAAAGGGGATGGAAGGTCTCACGCTGGTCGCCCTGCCGATGGCGCATACAACGACGGCCTCGGCGCAGGTCGCCACGCAGCAGAGGCAGGTTCGGGAACGACGTCAAGACTATGACGACCTCCAGACCAGGCTCAGAGCGGACGCTGTGGGTGATGGGGAAACCACAAGCCCGCTGTCCGTCTTGCTTAATGCCATCAAAGAACAGGTTATGCGGCTCCCCGGGATCGACGATGACGACGACTTCTTGGACTGGATCGCCGCGACCGCGCCCGGGGGTGTGTCCGATAACGCCGGACAGGCGAACGCGACCCCGGATGCGCGTCTGGCCGATCGCCTTGATGAGCTCGATACGATGATTCTAGCGGCTATCGAAGAGACCGCGGCTATCGCTGCGGCCGAGACCACGCCCGCGGGCGCCGAAGGAATGCTCGCCGAGCTGTGGCAGCGAACCTTCACGAAGGTCGCGCAAACAACCGAAGACTGGATGGAGCAAGCGTTTGTGAAACGGGGCCGGGGCATGATCGAGACCATCTATCCCGATCCTGAGGAACGCAAACGTCTTTACGACTACGGCTATTCACCGCATGTCGGTCGCCGCTTCGAACCGATCGCAGCGGCCCTGCATCTCCGCCTTCAGGAGGCGGCCCACTATGGTGCAGTGCAACCGGAGGAGCGGCTCGCTATATTCGTCGCGCTTGGCGAGATGATTGCGGACGACGGCGGTTACGGGTTCTCCGTCCGCGACACCGAGATGGGCCGAACCCTGTACGACAATTGGCATGCAGTGCTGCGCTGGTGGATGAGGGCACCCGGCGCTGCAGGCCCGGAACCGCGCGATCTTCGCGCCTGGCAGATATTCACGTCGGACAATTTCGAATTTCGGCTCGGCGTTGCCATAGGCGCGGTCGTTGCGCGGGCTTGGTCGCAGGGCGCTAAAGACCCGCTTGCAACGCCAACCATTGACACTTGGAAAGCGACTACAGGTTTGCCCTGGTTTGCCTTCTGGGCAAAGGAGCTTTTGCGCTGGGGCACACTTGATCCGTTTGTGGCCTTTACACTTTCGCTCGGAATCGCGAAGTCCCGTCCCGAGGCTGAAGCGATGCGAGCTCAGTACATTGCCTGGCTCGATGAAGAGCTGATTTTATGGGACGGCGAGGATCAGATTGATCCCAGCAACCTTCTCGCTTGGTCGAGAACGCTGAGGGCGCAACAGGCCGATGCGCCTAGACGCGCACAGATAGTGGCGGCTCTCGCTGGAACCGATGGAAGAGCGGGACGCTACGCCGTTATTCCGGTACGCGTTGACGATCGTATCCGCTGGCTAGATGCATCTGGCTTTCGTCTTGCGATATCGGAAGTTCCGGAGGGCTTTCCACGCGTTCCGAGGCAATCAGACGACTATGATCTCTTCGTTGAAGGTCGCAATGTATCCGTTGTGCGCCAGTTCTGAGTCGAAACTGAAATCGAGACACTCTCTATCGGATTGAAGTCTGGACTGTTGGGCGACAGGCGTACGAGAGATGCACCGGCAATTTTGAGGGTCTACGGCAACGGGGGTATGTATGTCTGTTTTGGATATTCCTCTCCGAAAGGCGCTGCAATTGTTCTACGCGCCACAATCTCTGCGGCGCTCAATTTTGAAGGAAGATATTCGTCTTGACAGAAGAAAAGAGGCCGGCGGCACTAGAAGCCAGGGTGGCGATTTCTATTTGCCTTTCTGGTCCGATGTCAAAAAGCATATATCAGGTGATGGCGATCTAACACAGCTGACCGATGATCGTATAAAATCGAACAGTAATTTCAAACGACTGTACCCACTATTGAAAGATGGCGTCCTTGAATTATTAAGTGCGAAGTTGCGTTGGTCAAACGAACCCATCCAGATCGTTCCTCAAAGCGTGCACGGGAACCTGCAAATTAAGGGTCTAGGTGGCACAATTCGGATACGGGATGCGCTTCATGCCCGTGTTAGGGGAGAGTATACCCGCGTCGTCTATCCATACTTCAGCGAAGAGCCCGCATTACCCGAAGAAGGCGGAAGATTAGGCCTATGGGTTATGCAACAAATACTGACAGGACTTGATCCAAACGACATGCGAATTATCGACGCCCTTCGCCGAACCTTCTTCTCTCCTCAAACGACACCACTGCATGGCAACGAAGAGGCCATTTTCCATGAGAACTACAAATCACTGATCGGCGAGTGGGAACGTCTAAAGCATGAATGAAGGTGTCGCCTGCTTTCGGAACCGGTTCGAGCGCCAGTTCGAGGTAAGCCTTGAACCTTTCGCCGTTTATGACGCCGCGATCACCATCGGAGTCACGCTGTCTAGACGTCCATTTCTTGGATCCCTCATCGCGAGCACTAATCGACTGGGAAGTCGCAACGTTATCGTTCTAGGGTCTAGACCCATAAAAGGGCTATCGGTTCAAGATGAAGTGTGATTCACGGTCTCCGAGAGGAGATCGGCATGAATCGCGACCTGTTCTGGCTTTCGGACGAGCAATTCGACCGGATTTCACCGCATCTGCCGAGTGATACGCGGGGAAAGCCGAGAGTCGATGATCACCGCGTGATCAGCGGCATCGTCCACGTCCTGAAGTCGGGTGGACGCTGGGTCGACGCCCCGGCCGACTACGGGCCGAGGAAGACGCTCTACAACCGGTACGTCCGATGAGCCGCGAAGGGCGTCTGGGAGCGGCTCTTCCATGCCCTGTCGTCTGCGGCCGGCGCACCGGCTCACGTCCTGATCGACAGTTCGGCCGTGAAGGCCCATCGCTCGGCTTCGGGTGGAAAAGGGGGGAGAAAACCCAAGCGATCGGGCGCTCGCGCGGTGGCCGGACGACCAAGATCCATGCCCTGACCGACACCACCTGCCGGCCGATCGCCTTCGCCCTCACAGGAGGCCAAGTCGCTGATTGCACAGCCGCTTCCGTGTTGCTCGATCGCCTCCCGAAGTGCCGCATACTCCATGCCGACAAGGGCTACGACACCAACCACATCCGCAGGACCGTCGAAGCCAAGGGCATGATGCCGAACATCCCGCCCAAGGCGAACCGGATCTGGAAGAACTGCTTTTCGCCCTACCTGTACCGGGATCGCAACGCCATCGAGCGCATGTTCTGCCGCCTGAAGGACTTCCGCCGCATCGCCACCCGCTACGACAGGCTCGCAGTCAACTTTCTCGCCGCTGTCCACATCGCGGCGATCGTCGCCTACTGGTTATGAGTCCGGAGCCTAGTCGGATCAATCAAACCTCCGCAACGGGTCGCGAGCCGTCGGTTCCTTTCCCAGACGAAGGGTCATCCGGGTCGGTCACCTTTCCTTGACCGACTGCGACGCCACCTCGACGAGGGGTGAGAAGCGGCGCTCGCCGAGTTTCTCGACGAACTGGCGGCAAAGGAGGACGTCCGCATTGACCTTGCCCCCGGTTTATCCCCGTTCATAACCAGAATCCGTTCCTGCTCTGACGTGCTCCCCGTCTTCCTACCACCCGGCTGGGCCTTTCCGGGGGTGGTCGTGGTCACGGCGGGCCGTCTGCCGATGACCGTTTGACGAGCGCAGCCGGCGGCTTGTTGCCGATCGCGCTGTGTGGGCGAAGCCGCCGTTCGTGCGGCAATCACCTCGCCATGGTCGAACGGGCAGGCAGAGGGGCAGATCACCAAGCTGAAGCTCGTCAAGCGACAGATGTACGGCCGTGGGAAGCTCGATCTCCTCGAGGCGCGCCTCATCGGGGAGCCGTGATGATCGTCATCGAAACCGCGTCAGACCCAAGATTGCTCGCCGATTGACACGTCATCGGGAGCGAAGCCGCGTGACCTCGCTTCGGGCCCTCCCCATCCGAGATCGGCATCTGCTCTCAATAGAGCTCTCCGATGAGGCGGTAATACCAGAAGGCCCGGTCCGTCTTGATGCGCTCGCGCAGTCGGGCGGGCGGGAAGCCGGTATTGCGGCGGACTTCGCGGACGAGGTGGGGCTGATCGGAGAAACCGTTCGCGGCGGCGAGTTCCGCCCAGTTCTCCTTGTCGTCGGGCATCCGCTGCATCGCGTCGGCGAAGGCGACTTCGAGGCGGACGAGGTTGGCAAGGTCGCGGCGGGACTGGCCGGTCCAGGTCTTCATCCGCCGTTCGACCTGACGCAGACTGCGGCCGACGCCCGAGATCGCGGCCTGTTGCAACAGGTGATGCGTCCAATCGGTGAGCCAGTGGGGCGAGGCCTTCCTTCGGGGCCGGATCGATTGCCACAGCGGATCGAGCCCATCCTGAAGCCGTTCGAAGGCATCGGTTGCGCTGTCGGCGCTGCGGGTGGTTTCCAACAGAGTGAGCAGGGGTGTGTCGAATACGGCGTCCGCCGGCACGATGCGATCGCGCCAGCGGCCGATGTCGATGTCCAACAGAGCCTGGATGGCCTCGGGATAGAGACCGACGAACATGGCGTGGACCGGCCCGGGATTGATGCTGACGGTGGGTCCGCCCTGCGGCCCCGAGAACACCAGGTTTGGTAGAGGCTCCGGCATGGCCTCGCGGATGCCGGCCGGGCTCCAATCCTTCGCCATGTGGCTCTGCCCCTCGAAGAACAGGCTGACGGCACAGAAAGGGGCGGCGGGGAAATAGTTGACCCGTTCCTGCGGAGTGAGGGGAACGCCGCGCGTGTCGCGCACGATGGCGGCAAAGATGCACCCCGACAGCGACCGGCGTGGCAACAGCAGGCTGCATCCCTCGTCTGCGGCGCCCGGACCGGCTTGCTGGACGGCCATCGGCTCTCCCCTGTTCCCTCGCCCTCGGCGGCGATGTCGCCAACGTTCAATACGGCGAAGTTCAATACAAATAAAGCAATATTACCAATTATTTCGAACAAGTCTGTCAATTGAGCCGCCTCGTTCGGAATCGACAGATCGTATCCGCCATCAAGACGTCGGTCTTGTCTGCGATAGAACAGGGAAGCAAATGTCCCGTGTCATTCATAGCGGCCACCTCTCGTATAGGATCGAGAACACAGCCTTGCTCTGTTGGTATTCCGCCGTGGTGGGACTGCGCCGTCTCTTCGGTCGAAAGCTCGATCCCGATTGGAACTGGCGCTTCGAAACGGGAGTCCGGTTTTGGCGACGGCACATGAACCGGGCGCTCGCCTTCGAAGACATGCGCGAGGGGCGCGCCTTCTTCGACAGCATCATGCTGCTGGGGGACGATGTACCGGCGGTGTCGGTCGAGCCCTTTTCAGGGGCTGGCGTGAGGGGAGACAGGATCCTGCCCGACGCGCAGGTCGGCGGCGTCAGCCTGCTCTATTTTCACGGCGGTGGGTATGCGCTCTCTGCGCGGATCACGAAGCATATGGTGGCGCTGATCGCCGAGGCCACTCGAGCGGAGACCTTCGCGGTCGACTATCGACTGACGCCGGAACATCCCCACCCCGCCCAGATCGAGGACGCGCTGGCGGCCTACCTTCTCCTTCTCGAGCGTGGCGTGGATCCACGCCGGATCGTCGTCGCCGGAGATTCGGCCGGCGGACATCTGGCCCTGATGCTGCTACCGGCCCTGCGCGCGGCGGGGATACCTCAACCGGCGCTCGCCATAGGGCTCTGTCCCTGGACCGATGTGGGGCCGCGCGGGGCGAGCCTCTCCGGCAATGATCGCTTCGATCTGGTTCAAGGCTGGCAGACAGAGCTCTTCAGGCAATGGCTCATGGCAGGGTGCGATGCCACCCGCGAAGCGTTGTCGCCGATTCATCAGGACTACCGCGGTCTGGCGCCGATCTACCTGCAGGGGGGCGGACGCGAGATCCTGATCGACATGATCCGCGACTTCGCCGGAGAGTTGGAGCAGCAGGGATGCGAGGCGATGCTGGACGTGTGGTCCTCGATGATCCACGAATTCCAGGGCTCCGGATCGCTGCGACCGGAGAGCCGGGAAGCGCTCGAACGCCTCCGCCAGCTGTTCGACCTCGTCCGGGGTGGGTGGGGACTTTCTGGCCTGCCGCCCTGCCCCCGCACCGAGCGGCGATCGCCCGCCTCGCCGGCGTCCACATTCCCGACGACGTGACGCGTGGCGGAGTATCCCTCCGCCGAAGACCCTGGGCTGATCGCTTCAGGCGGCGGAGCGGGCTGGCGCAGCCTTCTCTGGCCGCCGCGGTCGGAGCCGGCGAACAGCCAGGATTTCCGGCCCAGAGCGATACCGCGTAGGGCGCGCTCGGCCGCGTTGTTGGAGAGGCAAACGCGTCCATCGGTCAGGAAGCGGGTGAAGGCATCCCAGCGCTTCAGCATGTAGTCGATGGCCTTGGCGATGTCGTTGCCGCGGGACAGCGTGGCGCGATGCTCGACCATGACGGCGTGGAGAGCGTCGACCAGCGGTCGGCCCCGTTTGCGTCGAACTTCGAGCCTCTGGTCGGTGGCGAGGCCATTGATCTCCCGCTCGATCTCGAACAGCGCGTCGATGCGGCGCACGATGTCGAGCGCGATCGGCGATACCACCGGTGCAACCTTGCCCTTCGACTGCGCCGTGCCGCGGCCTCGACGTCCGCCATCACGAAGAAGGGGCGACGGGCATGGCTCCAACACCCCGCTTTCAGGATAGCCTCCGTTCGTCGCTCCGGATCTCCGCCGCCGGTGCCTTTGTGCTCCCGCATCCTCTTCAAGGATCACTTGGTCGGTCTCGTCGCCGAGGGCCACCCTCTCGGCCGAGCGTCACGATGGTTCACCCGTGACCCTCGACGACTATCTCGCCTATTCCCACGCCGTCGTTTCGATGAGGGGCCCGGGCAGGAGCGCCGTCGACGCAGTACTCGACGAACGTGGCCTCACGCGCCGGATCGCCGTGCGCACCCAGAGTTTCTCCTCCAACGTCGCGGCCTTGTGCGAAACCGACCTCGTCGCCTCCGTACCGGCTCGATTGCTGCCGATCCTCGCCCCCAGTGGCTACCGTGCGTTCGACATTCCACTGCCACTTCCGCCGATCGAATACAGGCTCGTTTGGCACCGAAGGTGTGACGCCGATCCCGCCGGTCTCTGGCTGCGAGACCTGATCGCAGATCTCGACGACGAGGACGAACCAGCGACGTGACACCGGCGACCGAGGGCCTACACCTTTTCGATCCTTGCTCACGCCCTCGCCTTTTCGCGCTTCCTGCTGCCGATCAGCGCCATCAGCATCGGGCCGAGGCTGAAGCCGCCCTCCTGCGCCTTGCGCGTCAGACTGCGCAGGTAGCCGCCTGCCGACGCGATCATCGCGTGGCGCTGCAGGATCGCCGCGACGACGACCGCCGCCTGAACCTCGCCGAGGGTGCCCCTGGCCTCCTCCCAAGCGCTCGGCGAAATTCCGAGCATCGGCCGCACCACGGTCGCAGTCGCAAGGAAGTCGCGCCAATTGGAAATGCCGTTCCTCGCATAATCGAGGATATCGGGACACGCTTGGAGCACCATACCCAAGGGGAAGGCACCATCCGCGAGTTTGGGCGCTCGTGGTTCGATCTCTGCCCCCGCCGCCCTCACTTCTTGGAAGCGAGGTTCAAGTTCAGTAGAGGGGTGTGGGTTTGAATTCTGTATGTGGCGCTCAGTTTGAGACTCATCGGCGCTCGAATTTTCGTCTTTTTCATGCATTTCCAACAGCATGAACACATCGTCGGCAAGCGTCGAGAGATCTTCCGCGATCCCTTCTAGCTCGGCGAGGCCGGCATTGCGCGAAATGCCATCGACGATCGAGCGGAAATGGGCGTGGACCTCGCTCCAGTCGACCGGTCCCCTGCCCTCTCGGCGCGTCGCGACGCCCTCCTCGAGGCCTGCGGCGATCATCTTGGCGATGTCGCGGCGACAGATGGTGATGCGCTCGCGCGCCAGCCGAAGCGCCCGATCGGCGGCGCGGACGTCCTCGGCCAAGCTCTCGATCTCTTCGGCACGGGCGACGAGCGGCGTCAGATCGAAGCCGAAGGCCTGATCGATCTCACCCCCCTCCCCTTTGCGGGCGTAACGCTTCCCGTTGGGGCTGTCGCGGCGCACGACGAGGCCGGCGTCGACCAGGCCGGCGATGTGACGACGCAGGGTCGCCGGCGCCATGCCGTGGGCCCTGAGCGCCAACTGCCGGTTCGACGGCCACACCACGAGCTTGTCGCCCGAGAGCGTCGTCTCGGGATGAAAGCTCAGGAGCGCATCGAGCACCGCCAACGCCCGCTCGGAGACCCCGAGCCTGGCTTTGGCAGTACAGATCGAACGGAAGACCTCCCACTTGTGGACGACCTTCTCGGGGGCTCGCGCCTCCGCCTTGGACTGCGCTGCCACATGGGCAAGCGTCAGCGATCGCCCTCCGAAGGGCGTTCTGGACTGATAGGGCTGCATGATGCCTTTGCCTTCATTCGGGCAAAGAAAATCTGCTCGCCGTCAACGACAAGCCGACGGGTTCTAAAACCTTGACAGCGATTCGCGGAAGTGTGATTCTCTCAGTCGCCAAACTAGAGAGATGGGCTTCCGGAACGTCGTTTCGGGGGCCTTTCTTCTTTGCGGGCTACCTCTTCGTGGTGTGGTTTGAGAGCGGCTGGGTTCCGAGATTGGACCCTAGCCCGGGGGTTGGCCTCCTTCTTCCAGAAACTGCCGATGGAGCTCGTCGAGCCGAGAGGCCACGAAGGCTCCAAAATTGGGAGTGGCGCGTTCATCGATGGTGAGCGTCGTCTTCCCTCGCCCGTATTCGACTCGGGCAGCCTTCAGGCCGGAAGAGGTCGACCATTCGATAACGTCCGATCCAGGACGCCGTTCATTCGAGGCGAGACACTCGAAGACCAATGCGAAGCGGCCATCGGAGTCGCTCGCCAAGAAGCGTTCGGAGGAGCGAAGCTCGCTCAGACGCCCATCGGCAGTGGCGAGCTTGAGCTTTTCCGCCACCGCGATCCAGCGTGCTCGTCCAGCCTTGCCCGCAGGGCCGATGTCGACCAGAAGATCATCGGGGATCATCCTCACGACAGAGATGTAGCGGCTGAGATCCGCCTTGTCGGTCGACAGCGCCGCGACGATCACCGATCGTTCAAACCCCATGTCCTCGAGACGCCTCGCGAAGAGCGCTTTCTCGATGAAGGACAGATCCTTGCGGTCGAGGTTCTCCTTGCCCTGCGCGACGACGAGCTCATCGTCCGTCATCTTCTGAACGATAGCCCGTACCGGCCGGCCGAGCTTGGCCACGGCGCGAAGACGTCTATGCCCGTAGGCGACCTGATAGCGGCCGGACGCGGTCGGGTGTGGTCGAACGAGGATCGGCACCTGCTGCCCGCTGGTCTCGATGCTCGCGACCAGTTCGTCGAAACTCGGGTCCACCTCCAGCGTGAGCCGATCCCGCACGATCGAGCCGTCGATCGACGTCGGGTCCAATTCGACCACGGCGTATCCAGACGACAGCTGTTCCTGCAGGCGGGATGCGGTGCGGGCATCATCGGCCAATTGCTGCAGCGAGCTTCCCATCGCGGTGATGGCGCCACTTCGAACCCGCTCCCTCTCTTGAGCCGGAGGAGGGTTGGGAGCTCCCAACTTCGTCATGAAGAGCGAATTGACGGTGTCTTTGCGGCTCATGGCAAAGAGCCCTCCGGAGCGGCTCGGAAGCAGAGTTCATGCGATGATCGATGAGCAAGGCCGTTGGGAGCTCCCAACCGTGCCGACCTCCGATCGCTGTGGTCACCTCTCGAGTGTCGGGTGTCGATGGTGAGCGACTTCATCCGACGCGCCCCCAAGCCTGCTTGATCAAGCTCTCGATTTCCCCATTCACTCCGTCGAGCGCTTCCATCGCACGGTCGTAGGTCGACCGCGTCATGTTCTCGCGGCCGATCTCGTAGAGCGTCTGCTTGGTGAGGCCTGCGTCGGAAATCGCCGTACTCTTCACCATCGGGTTTGTGAGTACATGGTCGCCAAAGAGGTTCCGCAAGAATGCGACGACCTTGGTCTGCGGTCCGTCCTGCGCCTCGTAGCGCGTCACCAGATAGCGAATGAAATCGTATTGCAGGCGCCCGCCGGCCTCCCTCACGACCGACAGCAGATCGTGAGTCATGAGCAGGAATTGGCTCATGGACGCGAGATCGAGCATCTGCGGATGGATGGTGATCGTCATCGAGGTCGCGGCACACAGGCCGCTCAGCGTGAGGTATCCGAGCTGCGGAGGACAATCGATCACAACCACGTCGTAGCGTTCGGCCACATCGCCGAGCGCTTCTGCTATCCGGAGATAGAAGACGGAACCGTCCCCGTGCGCTCCCCGGGCAAGCGCCCGCGGCGACATATGCTCGAACTCCATCAGCTCGAGATTGCCGGGAACCAGATCGAGACCGTCGAAATAGGTCTTGCGAACGACCTCGTGAAGCGGCCTCCGTTCCTCGTCATACCGGATGGCGGCGTAGAGAGTCTGGTTCGCCCCCACATCGGTCTCCGGAAGCACCCCGAGCAGGGCCGACAGGCTGGCTTGCGGATCGAGATCGACCGCGAGAACTCGATACCCCTGTAGTGCGAGGTACTGTGCGAGATGGGCAGAGGTGGTGGTCTTTCCCGACCCACCCTTGAAGTTCGTGACGGCTATGACCTGGAGATGCTCTTGGCCAGAGCGGTGTGGTACGAACTCTCTGGCGTCGCGTCCGCGGGCCGATGCAGCGAGCAGCGCGCGGATCTCGTTGATCTGGGAGAGCGTGTAGAGACGCCTCCCAGAATGGGTGAGATCCGGTTGCGGCCCTTCGCCGGCGAGTGTCATCTTTCGAAGCGTCGAGTCGGAAATACCCATCAGGCGAGCAGCCTCGCCGGATGTGAAGCGTCGAAGCGTCTTCTGAGACGTCGGGGGGAAGAGCGCTTCGCTCATCGCCTGTAGCTGAGAACTCAGCAGGCGCGCGTGCTCGCCAATCATCACGTCGACGGTGGCCGCGTCTTCCGCAGAGGGCATTCGGGGCGTGTTCACGTTCACATCTCTCGTCACGAAAAAATTGCCGTTTCGGCCTCTTTGTCGTGACGATACGGAAATGCGCGATTCTGGCAAGAACTTATTGGTTAACGCATTCTTACCTGCCAACGGGCCCATCTCAGATCAATCCTCAGCAACCCTCGAATCGAGGGTCGGGTTCCAGGTTCGACGGCAAGCTTGAACACGAATGGCTGATCGCGCTCCCCGGCAAATATGACGGGGAAGAACGGCGCGCTGCCTGGATCACGGACAATTCTACGATTTCCTCTTTGCCGACATCTATCCGACTGTACCCCGTCAAATTCGCCGGTCTGACGCGGTGGGCCATCCGTGCTCCCCTTGGCCTCGTTCCAACGAGCCGAGGGGCAGAGCCATGCGAGCCGTAGCGATCTCGAACGCCGATACCGATCACGCACACGATCTGATCGACCAGATGTATCGGCTGCGGGCTCGAATCTTCGGTGGGCGCCTGGGCTGGAATGTCCGGATCGAAGAGGGGAGGGAGCTCGACGAGTACGATCGGCTCGGCCCCACCTACATCCTCGCGGTCACGCCGAGCGACACCGTCGTCGGCTGTGCCCGGCTTCTGCCGGCAACCGGTCCGACCATGCTGGAGCGAACCTTCCCGCAACTGCTCGACGGCCGGAAGCTCCGCACCCACCGCGGCATGATCGAGGCTTCGCGCTTCTGCGTCGACACGACCGCGAGTTCGACGATCTCGTCACGGACGCTCCATCAGGCGACCCTGACGCTCTTCGCCGCGGTCATCGACTGGTCGATGGCCAACAACTACCGCCAGATCGTGATGGCGACCGACGTCCGCTTCGAGCGGATCCTGCAGCGTGCACACTGGCCGATGCGGCGGCTCGGCGAGGTTCGCTTGATCGGCGAGACCATCAGCGTCGCCGGAGCGCTTCCGGCGGATCGGATCAGCTTCGAGAAGGTGTGCCCGCCGGGTTACGTCTCCGAGTTCGGCGCTCGCGCCGCCGTCGCGGCATGAGACGGCGGATTCGACATGGCTCAGGCGCGCTCCCATCCCCGGTTGGTCCGCAAGCTCGAGGAAGCCCTCGGGCCGCTGCTCCGCGCGGCGCTCGAAGACCCGTCGGTGGTCGAGATCATGCTCAATCCGGACGGCCGGATCTTCGTCGAACGGCTGGGGGAGGGAATTTGCGAGGCCGGGACCATGCTCCCCGGCACCGCCGAAATCGTTATCGGCAGCGTCGCCCACGCGCTCCAATCGGAAGCCGACGACACACGCCCGATCGTCTCGGGCGAACTGCCGATCGGCGGTCACCGTTTCGAGGGGCTATTGCCGCCGGTCGTCGGCGCGCCGACCTTCACCATCCGAAAGCGAGCTTCGCAACTGATCGCCCTCGATGCCTATGTCGCCGCGGGCGTGATGAGCGAAGGGCAGGCGGATGCCTTGCGAATGGCCGTCTCCTCCCGCCGCAACATCGTCGTCTCAGGCGGCACCGGTTCGGGCAAGACGACCCTCGCCAATGCGGTGATCGCCGAGATGGTGCGGGTCGCGCCCGACCATCGCCTGGTGATCCTCGAAGACACCGCGGAAATCCGCTGCGCGGCCGAGAACGCCGTCGCGCTCCACACCTCCGACACCGTCGACATGGCGCGCCTCCTCAAATCGACGATGCGGCTCCGACCCGATCGCATCATCGTCGGCGAGGTGCGCGATGGCGCCGCCCTGACCCTGCTCAAGGCCTGGAACACCGGCCATCCCGGCGGGATCACCTCGGTTCACGCCAACACCGCGGCTTCCGCGCTGCGCCGGCTCGAGCAGCTGACGGCGGAAGCGAGCCGGCAGCCGATGCACGAGGTGATCGGCGAAGCCGTCGACCTCGTCGTGTCGATCGAACGAACCCCGACCGGTCGGCGCCTGCGCGAGATCCTCGAGGTCGAGGGCTTCGTCGACGGCCACTACCAGACCCGCCTTCTCACAACCGAGGCAAGACGCCATGTCGCCTGATCGAACCCGTACGCTCGTTCTCCTCTCCCTCGTCCTGGTCGCCTGCACCGCCGGCCCGGCGCTCGCCTCGAGCGGCGGCAGCCTGCCGTGGGAGAGCCCGCTTCAGCAGATCCAGCAGTCGATCACCGGTCCGGTCGCAGGCTTCATCGCGCTGGCCGCCGTTGCGGTCGCCGGTGGCATGCTGATCTTCGGCGGTGAGCTCAACGATTTCGCACGGCGGCTGATGTACGTGGTGCTCGTCGCCGGCATCCTGCTCGGTGCCTCCCAGATCGTCGCGTTGTTCGGCTCGACCGGCGCTTCCATCGGCGTGAGTGACGAGCGGGCAGGGGAGGGGGCGTGATGGCCGAGATCACGTCCTCGCTCGAACGCACGCGCATCCACCGGGCGCTGTCGCGTCCCAACCTGCTGCTCGGCGCCGACCGCGAGTTGGTGCTGGTCACCGGCCTCGCCGCTGCGATCCTGATCTTCGTCGTGCTGACCTGGACCTCGGCGCTCGTCGGCTTCTGCCTCTGGACGGTCGTCCTCGGGATCCTGCGGATGATGGCCAAGGCCGATCCGCAGATGCGGGCGGTCTATGCCCGCTACATCCGCTATCGGCCGATCTATCGGCCGACCTCCACCCCCTGGCGTCGCGCGTGAGGTCCGGCATGGTCGCGCTCCGCTCCTTCCGTCCTTCCGGTCCGTCCTTCTCCGATCTGGTGCCCTATGCGGCGCTGGTCGAGAACGGCGTCATCCTGCTCAAGGACGGCTCACTGATGGCCGGCTGGTACTTCGCCGGTCCCGACAGCGAGAGCTCGACCGACTTCGAGCGCAACGAGGTCTCGCGCCGGATCAACGCCATCCTGGCGCGGCTCGGATCCGGGTGGATGATCCAGGTCGAAGCGGTGCGAGTCCCGACGACGGCCTATCCGGCCCGTGAGGCCTGCCGGTTTCCCGACCCCGTCAGCCGCGCGATCGACGACGAACGAAGGATCCGTTTCGAGCGAGAGAGCGGGCACTTCGAGAGCCGACACGCGATGATCCTGACCTGGCGCTCGGCTTCACCGCGCAAGGCGGGGCTGGCGCGCTTCGTCTATGCCGACGACGAGAGCCGCACCGCGAGCTTCGTCGACACCACCCTCGACTTCTTTCGCACCAGCATCCGCGAGATCGAGCAGTATCTCGCCGGTGTGTTGTCGATCCGCCGGATGGTCACCCGCGAGGTGACCGAAGCGGGAGGCTTCCGTGTCGCGCGCTATGACGAACTCTTCCAGTTCGTCCGCTTCGCCATCACGGGCGAAAACCATCCGGTCCGCCTGCCGGCGATCCCGATGTATCTCGACTGGCTGGCGGTCGCCGAGTTCCATCACGGGCTCGGGCCCCTCGTCGATCATCGCCGTCTGGCGATCGTCGCCATCGACGGTCTGCCGGCCGAGAGCGCCCCGGGCATCCTCAACGCTCTCGACCTGATGCCGCTCACCTATCGTTGGTCGAGCCGCTTCATGTTCCTCGATGAACATGAGGCACGCGAGCGCCTGGAGCGGACACGGAAGAAGTGGCAGCAGAAGGTCCGGCCCTTCCTCGACCAGCTCTTCCAGACGGCGAGCCGATCGTTCGACCAGGATGCGGCCGCGATGGTCGCGGAGACCGAGGACGCCATCGCCGAGGCCGCCTCGGGCCTCGTCGCCTTCGGCTACTACACCGCTGTGATCGTGCTCTTCGACGAAGACGAGGTCGCCCTGCGCGACAAGGCCGAAGCGGTGCGCCGCCTGGTCCAGTCGGAAGGCTTCGGCGCCCGGATCGAGACGCTCAACGCGACCGAGGCCTTCCTCGGCAGCCTTCCCGGCAATTGGTATTCGAACGTCCGCGAACCGCTGATCAGCACCCGCAATCTCGCCGATCTGATCCCGCTGAACTCGGTCTGGTCGGGAGCCGAGATCGCCCCCTGTCCCTTCTATCCCGAGGGGTCGCCGCCCTTGATGCAGGTGGCGTCGGGCTCGACGCCGTTCCGCCTCAACCTCCATGTCGACGACGTCGGCCACACCCTGGTGTTCGGACCGACCGGCTCGGGCAAGTCGACGCTGCTCGCTCTCATCGCCGCACAGTTCCGCCGCTACGACGGCGCGCAGGTCTTCGCCTTCGACAAGGGTGGATCGATGTTGCCGCTGACGCTCGGCGTCGGCGGCGACCACTACGACATCGGTGCCGGGGCAGGGGAGGGGGCTCTCGCTTTCTGTCCCCTGTCGGAACTGTCGAGCGAGGTCGATCGCGCCTGGGCGTCCGAGTGGATAGAGACCCTGATCGTTCTCCAGGGCGTGACCGTCACGCCGGACCATCGCAACGCCGTCTCGCGACAGATCGAACTTTTGGCGGCGGCGCGCGGCCGCTCACTCTCCGACTTCGTCTCGGGCGTGCAGATGCGCGAGATCAAGGACGCGCTCCACGCCTACACCGTCGACGGTCCGATGGGTCAACTTCTCGACGCCGAGACCGACGGTCTGGCGCTCGGCGCCTTCCAGACCTTCGAGGTCGAAGAGCTGATGACCATGGGCGAGCGCAATCTGGTGCCCGTCCTCCTCTATCTCTTCCGTCGCATCGAGAAGCGGCTCACCGGCGCGCCGAGCCTGATCATCCTCGACGAGGCCTGGCTGATGCTCGGCCACCCCGCCTTCCGCGACAAGATCCGGGAATGGCTGAAGGTGCTGCGCAAGGCCAACTGCGCGGTGATCCTCGCCACCCAGTCGATTTCGGATGCCGAGCGGTCCGGGATCATCGACGTCCTGAAGGAGAGCTGCCCGACCAAGATCTGCCTGCCCAATGGGGCGGCGCGCGAGCCGGGCACACGGGAGTTCTACGAGCGCATCGGGTTCAACGAGCGCCAGATCGAGATCGTCGCGAATGCCGTGCCGAAGCGCGAGTATTACGCCGTCTCACCAATCGGTCGACGTCTGTTCGACATGGCGCTGGGGCCCCTGACCCTCGCCTTCGTCGGAGCGTCGGGCAAGTCGGACCTCGCGACGATCCGATCCCTTCACGCCGCGTTCAGGACCGACTGGCCCCGCCATTGGCTCCAACAGAGAGGGGTGGCTCATGCCGAGACCTTGCTCCCGCCGGCGTGACGCCGGCGCAATCCTCACCGCGGCCGTGATCCTGCTCTCGCCTCTCCCGGCCTCCGCCGGCGGTGGCGGGTTGACCGGTGGCGCCACCGAATGGACGCAACTCCTCAACAACGGCGAGCTGGTCAGTCTGGTCGGCCATTCGGCGAGCCAGATCGACAATCAGGTGACGCAGATCACCCAGCTCGCCGAGCAGATCCAGAACCAGCTGCGCATCTACCAGAACATGCTGCAGAACACGGCGCAGCTGCCGGCTCATGTCTGGGGTCAGGTTCAGAGCGACCTCAACCGTCTGCAGAGCGTCGTGACCAAGGCCCAGGGGATCTCCTTCTCCATGGGCAACATCGACGACGTGCTCTCCGCCAGCTTCAAGTCCTATTCCGACTTCAAGGCGAGCCAACCGACCGGGCAGAACTTCTCCGCGACCTGGCAGAGCTGGTCGGCGACCAACCGCGACACGATCGGCGGAACCCTGAAGGCCGCCGGCCTCACCGCAGAGCAGTTCTCGACCGAAGAGGCGACCATGTCGCAGCTGCGCTCGATGTCGGAGAGCGCCGACGGGCAGATGCGGGCACTTCAAGTCGGCCACGACATCGCCGCCCAGCAGGTCGCCCAGATGCAGAAACTGCGCGGCCTCGTCTCCCAGCAGATGACGATGATGGGCACCTGGTACCAGTCGGAGCAGGCGAGCCGCGATCTCGCTCAGGCCCGCCGCGAGAGCTTCTTCGATTCCACCGCCCCCTCGACGAGCGGCGGTCAGACCATGGAGCCACGCTGGTGACCCCGATGCGACTTCTCCTCCTCACGCTCGCCGTCGTCACCGTCCTCGGCACCGCCGTCGGTCTCGCGCTGAACGCCAGAGGCAAGCGACCGACGGCCGAGGACTTCCTCGGCGCGCCCAAGGCCTACGACACCACCGGCGGTCAGCAGATGAAACCGCGTTGGTGAGGGGAGGGCAGGGGATGCGGATATTCAGAACGCCGATCGCGATCATCACTGCCGGAGCCTGCCTGCTGGCGGCCGCCCCGGCTCTCGCGCAGGAGGGGAGTGTTCTCACCACCCTGGAAAATCAGGTGGTGACGGCGGCGCGCGGTTGGGAGACGACCGTCATGCAGGCGGCGCGCTCGCTGTTCTGGATCCTCGCCGGCATCGAGGTCGGGGTCGCCGCGATCTTCCTGGCGATCGAGGCCGCCTCGCTCGACGGCTGGTTCGCCGCTCTCGTCCGGCGGATCCTGTTCATCGGCCTCTTCGCCTTCGTTCTCGAACAGGGCCCGAGTTTCGCCAAGGCGATCGTCGACAGTCTCTACCAGATCGGCGCCGGCGGCGGATCGGCCTCGCCCGCGAATGTCTTCAACGCCGGCCTGAAGGTCGCCGCGACCATGTCCGACAAGGCCAAGTTCGGTCTCTTCGAGGACAACTCGCTGGCGATTGCCGCCGTCTTCGCCATGGTCGTGGTCGTCGTCTGCTTCTCGCTGGTCGCCGCGGTCTTCGTTGCCGTGATGGTCGAGATGTATGTCGGGCTCCTCGCCGGCATGATCATGCTCGGCCTCGGCGGCTCCTCCTACACCAAGGATTTTGCGGTTCGCTATCTGACCTATGCCTTCTCCGTCGGCATGAAGCTGATGGCGCTGGTGATGATCGCCCGCATCGGCTCCGACGTCCTCTTGGGGCTCGCCAACGCCTCGAGCGGATCCGATCAGTTCGTCTCGACGCTGGCGATCGCCGGGATCTCGGTCGTCGTCTTCGTCGTCTCGATCTACGTGCCGAACATCATCCAGGGTGTGGTTCAGGGCACCTCGGTCACCGGTGGTATGGAGGCGATCCGCCACGGCGGCCAGGCCGCGTCCTTCGCCGCCGGCAGCGCCGCGCTCGTCCATGGGGGAGGGCGGGCAGCCGCCTCCGGCTATTCGGCGGCCCGCGCCGGCGGCGCTTCTGTCGGCGCCTCCGTGCTGGCCGGCATGCAGCAAGGGTTCGGCTCGACCGGGGGTGCACTCGCTTCCGCCGCCCGCGATCAGGCGATCGGGGCGCCCGGATCCTACGGCACCTCCACCCTCGGCCTCGCCAACGCCAAGCTCGATCAGGCGCGCCAGAGCGGCGCTGCGACCCGACCGACGAAACCTTGAGACGAGGAGCCGCGAGAGCGATGGCCGACGCCACCCCACCCGAGAACCCCTATCTCGCCGCGCGCCAGGAATGGAACGAACGCTATGGCGATTACATCGAAGCCGCCCGCAACTGGCGTCTCGTCGGCATCACGGCGCTCGCGATTGCCCTGATCGGCTTCGGCTATGCGCTCTTCCAGAGCACGCAGGTCAAGCTCGTCCCCTACATCGTCGAGGTCGACAAGCTCGGGACGGCGGTCACCGCCGGCACGCCGCAACAGATCGAATACGCCGATCCGCGCGTCGTGCGCGCCACGCTCGGCGCCTTCGTCAGCAATCTGCGCTCGGTGACCCCCGATGCCGTGGTTCAGAAGCAGTACATCGATCGCACCTATGCGCTGCTGCGCACCGCCGATCCGGCGACCGAAAAGGTCAACGCCTGGTACCGGGGCAATTCCCCCTTCGACAAGGCCAAGACCGCGACCGTCGCCGTCGAGGTCTCCAACATCGTCGCGCTCTCCAGCCAGACCTATCAGATCGACTGGACCGAATACGAGCGCGACCGCAAGGGCAAGGAGACGGCGAGCCGGCGCTTTCGCGGCATCGCCACCGTCACCCTGACGCCGCCGCAGGACGAGGGCGTCATCCGCCTCAATCCGATCGGCCTCTACCTCAAGGATTTCGAATGGACGGCGCAGCTGTGACCGGCCGGCTTGGAGACCTCGTCATGACCGACACCCGAACGCGGGCGCTCGCCGCGGCCGCCCTGATCCTCGTCACCGGCGGCAGTGCCGCCTCGGCGCAGTCGATGAGCTCCAACGAGGCCCGAGGCGCCGGTCTCTCCGCCAAGTGGCGCCAGAAGCCCGGGCTCGTCACGCGCGGACCCGACGGCAAGGTGATCTTTCTCTACGGCGAGGTGCAGCCCTCGATCGTCTGCTCGCCGCTCCAAGTCTGCGACATCGAGCTCCAGGCCGGCGAGGTGGTCCGCGACGCGCTGGTCGGCGACACCGTGCGGTGGAAGGTCGAACCGGCGACCTCCGGCGACGCCGGCGCTCAGGCCGTTCATCTCGTGGTGAAGCCGGCCGAGCCCGATCTCGTCACCTCGATGGTCGTGACCACCTCGCGCCGGACCTATCACCTCCAGCTGAAATCGCATCCGACCCAATACATGGCGCGGGTCGGTTTCGACTATCCGGAGGACGTCGGCGCGCGCATGGCGGCGGTCAACGCCCGCATGGAGGCCTCGACGCTTCCCGGTGCCGGCGTCCCGGCCGAACAGCTGAACTTCGGCTTCTCGATGAGCGGCAGCGCCTCATGGCGGCCGACCCGGGTCTATTCCGACGGGACGAAGACCTACATCCAGTTCCCCTCGACCCTCTCGGGGACAGACGCTCCTGTGCTCTTCGTCGTCTCCGGCGGCGACAACCGCATCGTCAACTACCGAATGAAAGGCGACCTGATGGTCGTCGACTATGCCATCGACCGGGCCATCCTCGTCTCCGGGATCGGATGGAACCAGGAGAAAATCACCATCGCGAGGGGAGGGTGATCATGCGAGACCGCAACAGCCTTGCCCGCCTCGTCGTCGTGGCATGTCTCGTCCTACCGATTGCCGCCTGCCAGACCTTCGGGACCGAGGGTCTGATCGCCAGTTCGGCGCCGGCGGAGCTCTCGAGCGCGACCGCCGACACGATCGCTCGCGATCTCGCGAGCAAACTCGTCGAGCACATCGGTCCCGGCACGGGGACCGTCGTGCTCGCCTCCACCGACGTGCCTTTCGCATCTGCCCTGGAACCCGCCCTGCAGGCCAAGGGCTATGCGGTCACCCGTAGCGGCTCGGCAGGGGAGGGGGCCTCGATCCCGCTCGCCTATGTGGTCGATCGCGGCGACGGGGAAATTCTGGTCCGGCTTTCGACCAAGACCCTCGATCTGACGCGGACCTACCGCGAGACCCCGACCGGGGCCGTGCCGTCGAGCCCGATCTCGCTTCAGCGGCGTGGGTAGGGGAGGGGTCATGGTGCAGTCTCTCGATCTCTCTGGTCACCAGCCGCCGAAGATCCGTCGGCTCAATCGGCTGCCGATCATCATCGGCCTGGGTCTCGTCGTGGTGTTTCTCGGGGTCGTCTTCTGGGGCCTGTCGAGCCGTGGTTTCTACGGCCGCGGTCCCGCCGGCCCGGAAATCGGCGGGCGAGGCGGCTCGGCCTCGAGCTTCGCCGACCAGATGAAGCGCGGCGTCGCCGACGGCATCATCGGCGAACCGGCCGACGCGCAGCCCTTCCAGCCGACGCCCGTCGCCAAAACGGCGCCGGACAAGCCCGCCAACCCCTTCGTGGTGAAGCCGCTGGTCGAAGCTCCCGAACGTCCGCCGGCGGAGCCGGACAACGCCTGGCGCGCACGATTGGAGCGCGAAGGGCAGGAACAGCTCTTCCGCGAGGCGCAGCGCGAGCGCATGGCGCGGGTTCAGGCGGCGAGCACCGCCCACGACTCGCCGCTCGCCCTCGATCTGAAGAAGGTGCAGGGCGCGGCGAGCGGGCAGGGGGCTCGGTCGACGGAAGTCTCGTCCGCCAAGGCCGGCCCCGCCGCCGATCTCTACGCCGCCGCGCTGAAGGCCGGCGTCACGGGGCAGGCGAGCGACCCCAACGGACAGAAGGCCAAGGAGGAGTTCTTCAATCAGGACCTCAAGTCGCTCGGCTATCTCCCCTCCCGCGTCGTCGGCCCGACCTCGCCGTTCGAACTGAAGCGCGGCTCGGTGATCCCCGCGACGCTCGTCTCCGGCATCAACTCCGATCTTCCCGGCCGCATCATCGCCCAGGTCGGCCAGAACGTCTTCGACAGCGCCACCGGCTCCCGGCTCCTCATCCCGCAAGGCGCAAAACTCCTCGGTCGCTACGATTCCAAGGTCTCCTTCGGTCAGAACCGCGTTCTCGTGGTATGGACCGACATCGTCTTCCCCAACGGCGCGACGCTCCAGATCGGCGGCATGGCCGGCACCGACGCCGAGGGCTACGGCGGCTTCTCCGATCAGGTCGACAATCACAATTTCCGCACCTTCGGCTCGGCCATCCTCCTCGCCGTCATCGGCGCCGGCATGGACATGGCCATCCCGCAGAGCTCGACGCTCTCGAACCAGGAGACCGCCTCGGACGCCGCTCGTCGCAACTTCGCCGAGACCTTCGGTCGCGTCGCCGAGCGCACCATCACCAAGAACCTCGACGTCCAGCCGACCATCGAGATCCGGCAGGGCTACAAGTTCAACGTCTTGGTCGATCAGGATATGGTGTTTCCCGGGGCCTATCGGGGGTGAGACGGTTCGGCTGTGTCCAATCTGATTATGCGTGGATAAACATAACGCCGTCGCTTAGCCGCCGCATTTTCCAGGCGAGATCGCATCCAGAGACAATCTGGGGAGCGAATGAAACGTGCCTCATCTCGACGACCTACTCGACAAACTCGAAGCCGCCCACAACGAAAAATCGCTTCGTGCCGCCCTTCGGGTATTCACCGATCGCGTCGGCTTCGACTACTTCGCCTTTTTGGAACTCCGCGGTCGGAGCGCGACTGCCTTCTCGGACTACCCCGAGGCTTGGCAGTCCCACTATCTCACCAACGGCTATTCGGTGCGCGATCCCGTCGTCACCACGGCGCGGCGCTCGATGCAGATCACGCGCTGGTCGTCCGACGATCCCTCCCTGCGTCGTGGATCACGAGACTGGTCGTTCTTCAACGAGGCGGCCGCATTCGGACTGCGATTTGGACTCTCCATTCCGATCAAGGTCGGATTCGGCGGAACATCGATCCTAGCTTTCGCATCCGATCGGCTGCGTCCGGAGAAGGTTCGCTTGGCCGAGCTCGGACGCGCCCATACCGCTGTCGTATACCTCCACCTCAAGCTCGATCAATTCGGTGGAGCCGACCTCACGGCCTTCACCTTCGACCTGAGCCCTCGCGAGACCCTCTGTCTGACGTGGGCCTCCTTCGGCAAGACCATGAAGGACACGGCCGAGCTGATCGGCATCGGTGAGCGCACCGTCCGAGGCTACCTCGAACAAGCGCGAGAGAAGCTCGGCGCCCGTGACATCAAACACGCGGTCCGGATCGCCCTCGAGAACGGCCTGATCTGAGAAGCACCTATCAACCGCCGGGTCGGCCGACATCGCCGCCCGTCGGCTCGTCGTCTTCCGGCAAGCTCGGAATCCGCCCCAGTTGGTCGATGAGCATGGAGAGCGCCATCTGTTGGGCTTGGGCGTCGAACAAGGCCTTGCGATAGGCCTCACGCAGGTCTCCGACCTCGTCCATGTCGGGGGTCGTCTCGGCAGCTCTCCGCCAAAGATGGTGATGATGCTCGGCGTTGCGAAGAAGCCCGCGGTGCCGACGCACCGCCTCGATCGTCCGACGCTCGAGATCGTCCTTCGATTGGTCCGTCACGCCATCTACCTGGGGATCGTTGGATCGTCCCTCTTCGGCGTTCTCGTAGCATGAAACCATGAAACTGGACCACGGTTTGGTCCACGGTGCGCCCCCGCAGACGTCATCCTTCGACCCCTAGCCGGGGGTTGGAAACCGTGTTGATGCGGCCCTACGACCTTTAGCACCGAGGCACCTGGACATGCGTCGCAGGCCCCCGGCTTCAAGCCAGAGGATCTCGGTGCCGCAACGGCCGGCACCAACCGATCAACAGGGGTTTCCACGCCCCAGGGCAGCGCGTACTGCCTTGCTTGCGATCATAGAGGGGGAAGGGACGATCCGCCAGACCGGATGAAGCCGCGCAGACTATCGAACTGGTGAAGTTTAAAGGCGTCACGCAAGAGGAGACATGAGTTCCCGCGGGTCGATTTGGAGCGCGGCGGCCAATCGACCGAGAATTGTGACGCTGACGGACACATCCGCACGCTCGATCGACCCCACGTAACGCGAACTGAGACCGGCACGATGCGCCAGTTCTTCTTGCGTCAGTTGCCGGTCGTGGCGAATGCGACGCAGATTTGCAGCCACGATCTCATTGAGATTCATGGCACCAAGAAATCAGATAGGAACGATCATTCCAGGAATGATCGTTCCTATTCGAAATCATCGATGCTACTTTGTCGGGAAGCGTCGATTTGATTCTCTCGCATGGCAATCCAGCGGCACATGGACAACGAAGAGCTCGACAGATGGCGGCGTGGCGCTTCGGCAGCAGAGGCCGCGATCACGGCCGCTCGCCGTTCCCGCGACTGGGAAGCGCTCGACTTCCTCGCATCAGCGCTGGGAATCGGCGACGATCCGGAAGACCGAGGTGCGTGGGAAGCGATCTGCGAGGAGCTCTGCAGGCCGGGGCTTCTCTCCAGAGGCCTGCCACGATGACGTCCGCGGAGCAGCGTGAGCCGGATGGCCTGCCTGTCGATTTCGATCACCTCACTCGTCGAGACACTCAGCAGGTGCATCGATCAGTGCGACATATTCTCCATCGTATTGCATTTTGCGCTACGCAGACTACAGTGATCCCATATTCAGGAGATCGCCATGCGCAATGCGGCAGAACGCAAAGACCAGCCGTTGTCGATGCGGCTGCCGGAAGCCGACATCGCCATCATCGATCGTGCGGCTCGGCTGCGGGGGCGCTCGCGCACAGACTTCGTCCGGGAGGCTGCGGTTCAGGCCGCCGAAGACGTGCTCCTTCAGTCGCTGTCCATCCGCATGAGTGCCGAGGGCTTCACCGCCTTCATCGATACTCTGTCGCAGGCCGGTCGTCCGGTGCCCGAGATGGTCGACGTCCTTGCGCGAACGGCGCCCTGGGAAAAGCCCCGGGACGGCGAGCGCTGATCGATGGCACTCTCAGCCCCAGAACCGTTGACCTCGGCGCACGACGTGTCGACGTTCTCCTGCGGCAAGCCGGCGCTCGATCACTGGCTGAAGACGCGAGCGCTGTCCAATCAAGAGAAGGGCTTCACGGCCGTCATGATCGTCCATGACGATGGGAGGGTCGTCGGATATTACGGCCTTGCACCCACCGCCGTTGTCCCTGGGGCCTTGCCGCGCGCCATTCGCACGGGGCACCCACCTGATCCGGTGCCATGCCTGCTGCTGGGACAGTTGGCGACCGATCTTTCCTGGGCCGGGCGCGGTGTCGGGATCGGCCTCCTGAAGCATGCGCTCTTCCGGAGCGTGGCCGCAGCCGACCTCGTGGGAGGACGCGCCCTCGTGGTCAGAGCGATCGACGAGGAGGCGGCCGGTTTCTGGCGTCGCCGTGGCTTCCTTCCTTCGCGAGACGATGCATTCACTCTCTTCCGGTCGCTTGCCGACATCGTCGCGTCCGTAGCGTCTCTCTGAGCCCGCCTCGACTCCACTTCGGTTGACATTTTTTGCAAAATACGTATTTTACGCAAATGAACGGAGGCCGACATGTCGAACAACATCACGGTTCGCGCGACCGACTTCTCCCGGAACTTCGCCAAGTATCAGGACGAAGCCATTGCGGCCAAGGTGATCGCCGTCACCAGCCATGGTCGGGTGATCGGCGCCTATCTTTCCGCCAACGAGCTTGCTCATTACGAGCTGCTCAAGCGGCGCGAGCGCGAAGTGCTGATGGTCGGCGAACTCGACGAAGACGCCATCGCCGCGATCGAGACCGCCGAATACGGTCACGCACCTGAATGACCATTCCCACCCCCCGGCCAGGTCTCGTCATTCGTTACGCATTCCTATGGAGCCACGAACGGGACGCCGGCGCGATCGAAGGCAGCAAGGATCGACCCTGTGCGATCGTCGTGGCATTGCCCCGCGACGCCAATGGGCACATCGGCACCATCGTGGCTCCGATTACCCATAGGCCTCCCGACGATATCGATGCCTCTCTCGAAATACCGGCCGCCGTCTGCCGAAGCCTCGGCCTCGACGACGGGCGGCATTGGATTCGTTTCGATGAACTGAACCGCTTCCTCTGGCCGGGCTATGATCTCAGACCACGCCCGAACGGATCCTATGATTACGGCATGTTGCCGCAAGGGTTGTTCGAACAGTTACGTCAAGGCATTCTGGCCAGACAACGAAATAGAAAAGGAAGAATCCTGACACGAGGCGATTGAATATCTCTAAAATCGTTCTCATTCAAATTATGTTCCATAATTATACTTATGCGCGCCTTAGGTGTTGTCAGCGATTTGACTTTGGCGGCTTCAGCATTGAGTGAACCGGCGTTCGGTTCCGACGGCGGTCGCCGGTCGTCTGGCTCGTGAGCCACCTCGCCTGCCCGTCACCGTCCGGCGTCACCCGGCCGTCACGCAACCGCACTATCGGGAACGCCTCGCAACAATTCCCACCGAGGCGGACGTGGACGAGACCGGGGTGGCCATTTCCGGGGTGAGCAAGGCGTTCGCGAGCACCCGCGTGCTCGACGACGTCACGCTCGATGTCCGCCGCGGCGAGTTCCTCTCCATCCTCGGCCCGTCCGGCTGCGGCAAGACCACCCTCCTGCGCCTGCTCGCCGGCTTCGAGACGCTCTCCTCCGGCCGCATCGCCATAGACGGCCGCCCGGTCTGCGGCCCCGGCCTGCATCTGCCGCCGGAGGCGCGACGGATCGGCATCGTCTTCCAGTCCTATGCGCTGTGGCCGCACATGAACGTCGCCGAGAACGTCGGCTACGCGCTGAAGATCGCCGGCGTCGACGCCGCCGAACGCCGGCGTCGGATCGCCGCGGCGCTCGACACCGTCGATCTCGCCGGCTTCGGCGAGCGTCGCCCCGCCGATCTCTCCGGCGGCCAGCGCCAACGGGTGGCGCTCGCCCGCTGCCTCGTCACCTCGCCGTCGCTGGTGCTGCTCGACGAGCCGCTCGCCAATCTCGACGTGCATCTGCGCGCCTCGATGGAGGAGGCCTTCGCCGCCTTCCATCGCCGCACCGGCACCACGATGATCTACGTCACCCACGACCAGGCCGAAGCCATGGCGCTCGCCGACCGCATCGCCGTGGTCGACCGCGGCCGTCTGGTCCAGGTCGCCGAGCCGCGCCGGCTCTACCGCGAGCCGGCGACGGCGATGGTCGCCGGCTTCGTCGGCAGCGGTCAGCTGGTCGAGGGCGCGGTCACCGGCGTCTCCGTCGACGGGCGGGTCGCGGTGCGGCTGTTCGAGGCCGATTGGGTGATGCGCTGCGCCCCCGGCGAGGCGGCCCGCGCCGCCGCGACGATCTGCCTGCGCGCCGGCGATCTCGAGCTGGCGCCGCGCGGAGGCGGCGGCGTCGCCGTCCGCCTCGGCCGCGTCGTCTATCGCGGCAGCCACACCCGCGTCGAGACGAGCCCGGTCGCCCGACCGGATCTGCGCCTCGTCGTCGAGACCACCGACCACGACGCCGTCACCGAAGGCGACGTCGTCCGTCTGCTGATCCGCGACGGCTGGGTGGTGCCCGATTCGTCCGCCGCCGCGTCGGCCGATCCCGTCGTTTCGAACCTCCCGAGGAGATCCGCATGAAGACGACCTTCGCCACTCTCGCGCTCGCCGCGACCCTGACCATCGGCGCCGCCCACGCCGCCGATCCCTCCGGCAAGCTGGTGGTCTACACCTCGCAGTTGCCCGAGGTCGCCCAGCAGACCGTCGACGCCTTCAAGGCCAAGCACCCGGCGATCGAGATCGAATGGGTGCGCAACGGCACCGGCCAGCTGATGAACATCCTCCAGGCCGAGATCGCCGCCGGTCAGATCAAGCCCGACGTGCTGCTCGTCGCCGACGACATCAACCTCGGCCAGCTGAAGCGCGACGGCCGCCTCCAGGCCTACGAGGCGGCGCCGGTCGCCGGGCTCGACGCCAAGTTCTACGACAAGGCGAAGATGTTCTTCGGCACCAAGATCATCGCCACCGGCATCGCCTGGAACACCATGGGCGCCGAGAAGCCGACCGGCTGGGCGCGGCCGTCCGGCTCGGCCGCGTCGCTGCGCAGGATCAGGTCGACGGCCTTGATGCGGATGCCGTCGGCATCGCCGGGACCGAGGAGGAACAGATAGTCGGCATCGCTCGCGGGGCGGATGACGCCCGCCTCGTCGCGGAAAATCTTGTCGGCGATCTGCGGGCTGCTCTGGCGCGGCACAGGATTGTTGCTGAAGCGCAGCGTCGAGGCCAGCGCCGTCCTGCCGCCGGACGAGGCGGTGAGGGTCAGCACCGTGCGGTCGGAGGCGAGGTCGCGGCCGGCGCCGGCGGTAAGGTCGACCAGCACGCGCACCGGCGCGTCGGCGGCCTTCAGCGGCACCGTCACCGGCTTGAAGCCGCCACGCTCGTAGACATGCCAGACGCCCAGCTCATGGCCGGAGAAGTTCCGCGTCGCCCATGGATAGAGGACGCCGATAGCGACGCCCGCGAGCAGGATCAGCAGGAAGATAAAGCGCATTGCGCGTGCATAGAGTGCATTCGGCCCGCGCGCAACGGATCAGGCCCCATTGCGATCAGGCCTTGCGTTCCCAGCGGCGGTCCGGGGTCTGCTGCCAGTAGGTCACCGTATGACCGACCGCCTTCATCGCCTTCCAGTGGCCGCGCGCCGCCTCCACCTGGGCGGCATCGTGGCCGTCGAAGAGAAAAACCGCCCGCTCGTAGCCGGCGAGGTCCGGCGGCTCGGCGCCGTCGACGAGAAAGCGGATGTTTGCGGCGTTGTCGTTGCCCTGCCCGGTGGTGAGCAGCACGGGCTGGTCCTGCGGATAAGGCTCGCGGTCCGTGGCGTGTGCCAGGAACTAATCGTCGCGGAAGGTCCACAGATGCTGGTCGAGCGCGTCGCGCCGCTCCTCAGTGCCGGCCTGCACCACCGCGCGCCAGCCGCGCTCTACGCTGCGCTCCAGGAGGCCCGGCAGCGCGTCCTCCAGCGTCGATTCGGTCAGGTGGTAGAACAGGACCTCGGTCATCGCCCGCTACGCTTCGCAGTGGTCGCGCACCAGGCGGTCGAGCAGGCGCACGCCGAAGCCGGAGCCCCAGGACTGGCTGATCTCGCTGGACGGCGCGCCCATGGCGGTGCCGGCGATGTCGAGATGGGCCCAGGGCGTGTCCTTGACGAAGCGCTGAAGGAACTGCGCGGCGGTGATGGAGCCGCCGTAGCGCCCGCCGATGTTCTTCATGTCGGCGTTCTTGGAATCGATCAGCTTGTCGTATTCCCCGCCCAGCGGCATGCGCCACAGCTTCTCCTGGGTGACGCGGCCGGCGTCGGAAAGCCTTGCCGCCAGTTCGTCGTCGTTGGAGAACAGGCCGGCATGATGCTGGCCGAGCGCCACCATGATGGCGCCCGTCAAGGTGGCCAGGTTGACCATGAACTTCGGCTGGAAACGGTCGTTGCAGTACCACAGCACGTCGGCCAGCACGAGCCGCCCCTCGGCGTCCGTGTTCAGCACCTCGATGGTCTGGCCGGACATGGAGGTGATGACGTCGCCGGTCAGCAGATTCCAGCTCAGTTCGCTGCCGTCGTGCGCGAAGGTGCGGCTATACATCGTCGCATCGAGGCCGATGAGCTTCATCCGCCCAGCCTCCGGGTCGAGCCGAAAGCGATAGGTCGCCATCGTCGCGGTCGTTCCGCCGGTCAGGTCCTTGACCACCAGAACGCCCTTCGCGACCGACATCTCCGCCGCGCCGAGCGGATAGGCGTCGAGGTCGAGCATGCCCAGCGGCGCATGGCTGAAATCGATCTTGCCCTTGTCGGCCAGGCGAACGCGCAATGTCCTTTTGTCGTCACCGCGAACGATATAGGCGATGTCGTCGACGCCATCGCTATTCAGGTCGCCCGCGATGCGCGTTTCAAGCTCTTCGCCGCGGCTTAGGTCAGCCTTGATCTGTGCATCGCCCGGCGGCTGCATCGCCTGGGTACCATTTGCCGCCAGCGACAATGCAACGACGATAATTCCCCGCATCGACCCATCTCCTTGCGTGACGATCGGATGGCTTCGCACGATCTGTTGCGCGTCGCTGTGATCGCGCGC
>OFJB01000072.1_pt1 | contig 67885 bp, 71 predicted proteins | sample 1775081 | NCBI WGS metagenome assembly OFJB01 (sample SAMN08195771, study PRJEB24354) | sludge metagenome | isolation source: initial sludge from phenol fed wastewater aerobic bioreactor | place: India: Nagpur | collected 2016-06-05 | reverse complement strand
TAGTCGGTCCCAAGGGTATGGCTGTTCGCCATTTAAAGAGGTACGTGAGCTGGGTTTAAAACGTCGTGAGACAGTTTTGTCCCTATCTTCCGTGGGCGCTGCAGATTTGAGGAGGCCTGCTCCTAGTACGAGAGGACCGGAGTGGACGCACCGCTGGTGTACCTGTTGTCACGCCCGTGGCATCGCAGGGTAGCTATGTGCGGAAGAGATAAGCGCTGAAAGCATCTAAGCGCGAAACTCTCTCCAAGATGAGATCTGCCGGAGGCTTGACCTCCCTGAAGGGTCGTTGTAGACCACAACGTTGATAGGCTGGGTGTGCAAGAGCAGCAATGCCCTGAGCTAACCAGTACTAATTGCCCGTGCGGCTTGACCCTATAACCTTGAGGCCCGAGCCCCAAAAGCTCAAACCCCCCAAGGCCGTTCATGCCAGAACGCAATCAAACTCTCGATTCGACTCTGTGAATCAGGCTGAGCACACACACACACCCGTGCGCCCAGCCACTCTTTACGCCTGATGACAATAGCAAGCTGGCACCACCCCTTCCCTTCCCGAACAGGACCGTGAAACAGCTTCGCGCCAATGATAGTGCGGACTCCCGTGTGAAAGTAGGTCATCGTCAGGCACCATCTCCGCCCATCCCCCCCCTGCGCCTCTAAGGCTCAGGGGGGTTCGGCTTTGGGAGGTACGAAAAGCGTTGCGGCGGCTCGTCAGTGGGCATCTTTGCAATCGTTACAGCAGGCTCGTTCCATGATTTCTATGTCAGAATGTTCGTGTAACCAGGTATTAATGCTGTGAAAGTCCGCAGACTCCTTGCCGGAATCCTCCTTGCCGCCGCAGCTATGTCTGCGGGCGCATTGACTCTGGGGGCGGGTCATGGGCGGGCGGTCCTGGGATCTCCCCTGGACATGTCGTTCGATGTGCGGGCCGATGATGGGCGTGAGCTGGATGACGCGTGTGTGTCGGCGCGCGTGGACATGGGCAGCACGCTGGTGGCGGACAACCAGGTCAGCGTTCATCTCGTCCAAGCGTCGGTCCAGCCTCATGTGCAGGTCCGCACCCGTGTTCCGGTGGATGAGCCTGTCGTGGTGGTCAGGCTCGAAGTGACCTGCGGCGGGCGCATGTCCCGTACCTATACCTTCCTGAGCGAACTGCCCGGCGAGGCGCAGGCGTCCACCGTAACAGTGCCAAGTATTCAAAGGGGCGAGGTGGCCGAGAGTGGGGGCGGCGTCCGGGTGCCGGAAGAGGGTCGTGCAAAAAGTACCGGGCAGAAGGCGGGTACTCGCGCCACGCGCAAGAGCCTGGTTTCCTCGACGGAGCGCCGCACCAAAGCCAAGGTCAAGACTGCGGGTGCGCGGCCGCCTGCTGCCCATGCCGCGCCGCTGGAGAGCGCACCGAAACTGGTCATGGAGCCCCTGGATGTCTGGCAGGGGACGCCCCCTGAGCTGCGCCTGTCCGTCGATCCCCCGCGGTTCGCGGATGCCGGGTCGGCATCAGCACAGCGCCAGGGGGCTGCCGAGACCTGGCAGGTGCTGGAGACCCCCGTGCAGGAGCTGGCGAAGCTGAGCCAGCGCGTGGCTGAGACGGAGCGCGAGGTGCAGGCCTTGCGCGTGCAGCTGCGCCAGGAGCAGGCCGCGGGGCTGCAAGCGCAGCAGCAACTGAAGCGGGCGGTCTCGGAGCGGTATGCGGCCTGGGTGGTCTATGGGCTGGCGGGGCTGCTGGTTCTGGCGCTGCTGGGCTGGGGGTGGCTGGCGTGGCAGAGGCGCCGGCAGACGCCGAACGCGTGGCATCAGAGCACGACGCTCCGTGACGAGGAACTGGAAACGGATGCGTTGAGCGAGGCCGTGAGCCCCACGGTCTGGCCCCAGACGGAAGAGCCGGATGCACCCGCCACGAAGCCGGTGGTGGAGATCCAGGCGGCCGATCCGCCGGCGCCCTCGCAGGAAGACGAGGAGGACGAGGCGGTCTTTGCGCCGGTGCAAGCCCCCTTGGCGACGGTGGAGAGCGCCGCGCCCGTGGCGCTGCACGTGCAGGACATCGAGCATCCGGAGGATTTGTTCGACGTGCTGCAGCAGGCGGAATTCTTCATTTCGATTGGCGAGCACGAGCAGGCGATCGAGAGTCTGCGCAGGCATATCGGGCAGCACGCGGCGTCGTCCCCGTTGGCGTATCTCGAATTGCTGCGGCTCTACCACGCGCTGGGGCGGGCCGCGGCGTTCGATGAGCTGCGCGCCAGTTTCGAGGAGCGCTTCAATGCCGAGGTGCCTTCGTTCGCGACCTTCCAGCGCGGCGGACGGTCTCTGGAAGACTATCCCGCCGATCTCGAACGCATTGAATCGCTGTGGGGTTCGGCCGAGGTGCTGGACGAACTGGACCGGTTGATGTTCCGCCGTGGCGGTGCGCAGGCCGTGGCCCGGTTCGACCTGCCGGCTTACGAAGACCTGCTGCTGCTTTTGGCGATCACGCCACCGGCGGCGGGCAAGGGGCGCGGCGCGGCTTCGGCGCCGCCGCCTGCGGCTGCCGTCGCCCAACCTGCGCGCCCCTCGGTGGATACGCTGGCCGGCGATCTGGCGCTGGAGCCGTCGCGGCCCATGCCGGTTCAGGGCGGTCCGTCGGCCGGGCGGGGCGCGGCGGGCCGTGCGCCGCGTCCGGAGATCGTGGCGCCCGAGGAGCTGCCCTTCGATCTGGAACCGCGGGACCACGGCGGCCGGCGCGCCGCCCCGTGACGGTTCACGCCGGCGAGGAGTCCGCCGGGGTCTCCCGCATGGTGCGCAGGAGTTGGCGGACGGCGGCTTCGGGGTCCGGCGCCTGCACGATGGCCCGCACCATGGCGGCCGAACCGACGCCGGTCGCCAGGATGGCCGGGAGCTGCCCGGCGCCGATGCCGCCGATGGCCACCAGCGGGTAGGCGCGCATCAGGCGCGCGTAGTCGGCCAGGCGCGCGAGGCCCTGGGGCGCTGTGGGCATGGACTTGAGCGTGGTGGGGAAGACCGCGCCCATGGCGATGTAGCTCGGGCTGACGTGGTCGGCCAGCAGCATCTCGGCGTAGCCGTGGGTGCTCAGGCCCAGGCGGATGCCGCTGGCGCGCAGCCGGTCGATGTCCTGGCCGTCCAATTGGCAGAGGTCTTCCTGGCCCAGGTGCACGCCGTAGGCGCCCGCGTCGATGGCGGCGCGCCAATGGTCGTTGATGAACAGCAGCGCGCCAGTGCCCTCGACGCCCTCGATCGCGGCGCGCACCTCGCGGGCGATGGCCTGCGCGTCGTCGCTCTTGAAGCGCAGCTGGATCGTGGGGACGCCGGCGCGTGCCAGGCGGCCGACCCAGTGCGCATCGGGCACCACGGCGTAGAGCCCCAGTTGCTGGGGGCAGGGGGCGAAGGGCGCGCGGTGCGGGCGGGGCTGCAGGCCGAAGTCGGCGGGTTCGTCGGGCCAGTGCGCGGGGTCGAAGCGGCCCAGGCGCGCGGTCTGGGCCTGCCAGGCGTGGGCCAGGCAGAGCGCGTCCGCGGCGATGAAGCCCAGCCGGCTGCAGGCGGCCAGGGCCGCGCGGTAGACCGGGCCCGCTTCTTCGGGGGCGGGCGGCGCCGGCTGCGGCGCGAAGCCGGCCAGGCGCTGCTGGTGGGCCTGGACGATGGCCTGCTCCATGGCGGACGTCATGCCGATGTCCCGTCGGTCTGGTGCCAGAAGGGCGTGCCGAGCACGGGCGTGCTGGGGTGGGCCGAGGCCTGCGGCTGCATGGCGCCGGCCCGCCAGGCGGCGCGCCCGGCCGCGACGGCATCGGCGAACGCGCCGGCCATCTGCACCGGGTCGGTGGCGAGCGCGACGGCGGTGTTGAGCAAGACGCCGTCGAACCCCCATTCCATGACCTGGCAGGCGTGCGACGGCAGGCCGAGGCCGGCGTCCACCAGCAGGGGCAGGGACAGGCGTTCGCGCAGCAGCCGCAGCCCGTGCGGGTTGACCGGCCCGCGGCCGGTGCCGATGGGCGCCGCCCAGGGCATGACGGCCTGGCAGCCCACCTCCGCCAGCCGCTGGCAGATGACGAGGTCTTCGGTGCAGTAGGGCAGGACCTTGAAGCCTTCCTTGATCAGGTGCTCGGCCGCGGCCACGGTCTGCAGCGTGTCGGGCTGCAGGGTGTAGTCGTCGCCGATGACTTCGAGCTTGATCCACGCGGTGCCGAAGACTTCGCGCGCCATCTGGGCGGTGGTGATGGCTTCCTGCGTGGTGTGGCAGCCGGCGGTGTTGGGCAGCACGGTGGTGCCCAGGCCCTGCAGCAACTGCCAGAAGCCGCTGCCGGAGGTGGCCCCCTGGCGGCGCAGGGAGGCGGTGACCATCGCCGGGCGCGCGCGGGCGACGGCGGCTTCGAGCGTGGCCGGGGACGGGTAGCGCGAGGTGCCGAGCAGCAGGCGGCTCGGGAAGGCCTCGCCATAGAGCACGAGGGGGTCGTTGGAGGGTTCGGATGTGGACATGGTTAGCCGCCTGTGACGGGGGCGATGATTTCGATGTGGTCGCCCGCGTGCAGGGCATGGCCCGCATACGCGGGCTGCGGCACGAAGGCCAGGTTGACCGCCACCGCGAACGGCGGCGCGGGGGCGAGGTGGGCGACGGCGTCGGCCACGGTGGCGCCGTCGGGCAGCTCGACGGCGATCTCGTTGAGGTAGACCTTCATGCGGCGACCGGCTCGCTGTCGGTGATCGCCAGGTCGAACTGCCGGCCCAGGGGCGAGTGGCCCTCGCGCAGCAGTTGCATCGTGACGTCGAGCAGCGCGGGGGCGATCAGGAAGCCGTGCCGGTACAGGCCGTTGATCTGCAGGGTGCGCTCGCCCACTCGGCGGATGCACGGGCTGTTGTCCGGCAGGGCCGGGCGGCATTGCGTGGCGATCTCCAGGATGCGCGCTTCGGCGAAGCCGGAGTGGACGGTGTAGGCGGCGCTCAGCAGTTCGAGCGTGGAGCGCACGCTGGCCGGGGAGAGGTCGTCGGACTCGATGGCGGTGGCGCCGACCACGAAGACGTGGTTTTCCTTGGGGACGATGTAGGCCGGGTAGCGCGGGTGCACCAGCCGGGTGGGGCGCTGCAGCGTGACCTCGGGGGCGTGCAGGCGGATGACTTCGCCGCGCACGCCGCGCAGCTGCGGCCAGTCGCCGCGCGCGCCCAGGCCGCGGCAATCGAGCACGAAGTCCGGCTGGCCGGCCGCGCCGGGCGAGAAGTCGCCGAGCGCCTTGCGGCTGTGCCAGTGGGTTGCGACGCCCAGCTGCTGCATGCGGGCGAGCAGGGCGCCGAGCAGCTGGCGGTTGTCCAGCTGGCCTTCGCCCGGCAGGTACAGGCCCTCGTGAAAGCGCCCGGCCAGCGCGGGCTCGCACTGGGCGAGCCGGGCTTCGTCCAGGGCTTCGGCCGCCGGGAGTTCGGGCATCAGGGTCTGGGTGTGCCGGAGCTTGTCGTGCAGGCGCGCGGCATCCGCGGCGTCCTGCCAGTGCCAGACGATGAGGGTGCCGTTCTGCTGGAAGAAGACTGGCGGCTCGAGCGGGGCGAGCAGCTCGGGCCAGCGCTGCATGGCGTGGCGGCCCATGCGCACGATGCCGGGCTCGCTGACGGCGGATTCGGCCAGCGGGGCGAGCATCGCGGCGGCGACGCGCGCGGCGGACTGGTCCGCGTCCGGCCCGCCGGCATCGTGGATCTCGACGCGGCAGCCTTCTTCGGCCAGGGCGACGGCGAGCAGCCGCCCCATGAGGCCGGCGCCCAACAGGGTGACGTGGGAGGAGGACTTCGCAAGCAGATGCATCGTTTTCACCATGTGAGTGATCAGGGACAAAACGGTGCGCTGCGAAAACTCCCCACGCCAGCATGATCTGGATCGGGTCACGGGGCGTTGCCGCCCCAGGGTATTTCTCAGCCCCGGCGATGAGTTCGCCAGGACACCCCTGTTTCGTCCTAAAGATCGAATTACAGCATAAGAACGTGTTGACGACCTTTTCATGGAGCCCGCAAGGCAGCAAAAAGCCGCAATCGAGGCGCGCGCCGCAGGTCATGCTGGCGGCCTGGCCAAGGTGCGCAACGACGAGTGCGGTTTTTTGCTGCCTTGCCCGGAGGGTTGCCCCGCAAAGGCGGCGTCTGCGGCGTTGCAAATCCTCGCCGGGCCACCCGGCCCGGCTGTGGTTTGCGCCTTGCATCCACCGCCTTTGCGGGGCAACGGGCTCCATGAAAAGGTCGTCAACACGTTCTAAGCGCAGGCACTCCCGCGAAAGCAGGCAAGACGCGAGGTGCCTGGCCGATAATTTCCCGCCATGACGCAAGCGACTTCATCATCCAGACGCCCGGGGCGCTACGTGCGCGTGCTCTCCATCGCGGGCTCCGACAGCGGGGGCGGGGCCGGCATCCAGGCCGACCTCAAGACCTTCAGCGCGCTGGGGTGTTTCGGCATGACGGCGATCACCGCGATCACCGCGCAGAACACGCAGGGCGTGCGCGCCATCCATGGCGTGCCGCCGCAGGTGCTGCGCGCGCAGATCGATGCGGTGGTGGAGGACATCGGCGTCGATGCCGTGAAGATCGGCATGCTGGCGACGCCCGAGGTGGTGCGCGTGGTGGCCGAGGCGATCGGCCGCCACCGGCTGGCGCACGTGGTGCTGGACCCGGTGATGGTGGCCACGAGCGGCGACCGGCTGATCGAGCACGAGACCATCGCCGCGCTGGTGCGCGAGCTGTTCCCGCTGGCGCAGGTGGTCACGCCCAACCTCGACGAGGCGGCGCTGCTGCTCGGCCATGCGGTGCAGGGGGTGGACGGCCTGGCGCCGGCGGCGCGCGACCTCCTGGCGCTGGGCGCGCGCGCCGTGCTGCTCAAGGGCGGGCATCTGCCTGGGGACTGGGTGGTCGATCTGCTGGCGCTGCCGGGCGGCGGGCAGCACCGGCTGGAGTCGGCGCGCATCGCCACGCGCAACGGCCACGGCACGGGCTGCACGCTGTCTTCGGCGATCGCGGCGCACCTGGCGCTGGGCGAGCCGCTGGAGCAGGCGGTGCGCCATGCGCGCGCCTACATCGTGGGCGCGATCGAGGCGGGCGCGGCGGTGGTGACCGGCCACGGCCACGGGCCGCTCAACCACGGCTATGCGCCGGTGCCGCAGCGCGTGCTCGATGCTTCCTGAAAGAGAGCTGCTCGCGCTTGATCCACAAGGGTTTCAGATATTTTTCGATCAGAAACTCTGATGCAGAAAGCGCAAGCAGCTATCATTTAAGCGAAGGCCGCGTGATCCACGCGAGCGCGAAGCACAGCACCAGCGTGGGCAGCGCAGCTCCTCCGAGCGCGGGCGCCAGGCGCGGCAGCAGGTGGTAGCAGGCGATGCCGGCCAGCCAGATCAGCGTGGCGTCCCAGTGGACGCTGCCCGCCTCGCCCAGCAGCCGGGTGGCCGGCACGCCGAAGGCCAGGCGCCCGAGGATCACGCCGAACAGCGGCACGAAGACCGAGCTGAGCATGAGCAGGAAGGGCTCCAGGCTGTGCATCGGCAGCACCAGGGCCGACGCGGTGCAGGCCAGCGTCATCAGGACGCCCCAGCGCCGGATGCTCCAGCGCGGCAGCAGGCTGTGCAGCGAGACCGAGCCGGAGTAGGCGTCGCCATAGGTGTTGTCGATCTCGTCGACCAGGATCAGCGAGAGCGCGATCAGGCCGCCCTGCGCCAGCAGCAGCGCGGTGACGAGGTCTTCGCTGGGCAGCACCAGCGCCACCAGCACGCCCAGGCCGTAGCACCAGATGTTGGCGATGGCATAGCCGAGCCAGGTGCCGTGCAGCGCGGAGCGGCCGCCTTTGCCGTGGCGCGCGTAGTCGGCCACCAGCGGCAGCCAGGAGACGGGCATGGCGATCACGAGGTCGATGGCGGACAGCGTGCTCATGCTGCCGTCGCCCGTGCGGCCGAGCAGGCCCGCCAGGCCGTGCGCCTGCGCCAGCGTGGCGAACTGCCAGCTCAGCCACAGCAGCGACAGCACCACCAGCGGCAGCGCGATGCGCGAGATCAGCCGGCGCACGAGCGTGACCATCGAGCCGCTGATCAGCAGCAGCACCAGCGCGCCCCACGCCAGCGTGGCCAGCACCGGCCAGTAGGCGGCGGCCATCAGGCCCGACTGCCGGGCGATCGCGACGGTGGCGTCGCGCATGATGACGAGCTCGAACGCCCCCCAGCCCAGCAGCTGGATGATATTGAGCACGATGGGCAGGCCGGCGAAGCGCCGCCCGTAGACCGCGTGCATCAGGCCGGCGCTGGCCAGGCCGCTGTCGCAGCCGAGCTGGCCGACCCAGCCGAGCAGCCCCGAGCCGACGATGGAGCCGACGACGATGGCCGCCAGCGCCTCGCCCGTGCCGAGCCCCGGCATCAGATAGGCGCCGACCTGCATGACCAGCAGGCCCACGCCGAGGCTGAACCACAGCGCGGTGTGGTCGCGCCAGCCGAAGGAACGGTGGGCGGCGTCCAGCGGCGTCAGGGCCTCGTTGGTGGCGGGAGAGGTGGTGCTCACGGTGCTTGCTCCTTGTGCGGGCGTGCAGGCAGCCGCGCAAGGGGTGGGGCGGGGCGATGCCGGCCGTGCCGTGAGCGTGCTTCCCTGCGCGAGGATGATCTCAATCAGGTTCGAAGGGACTGTCTCAGCCGCAGTCTTATGACCGCGGCACCCCTAGCTGGCGAGGATTGTAGGCCGCGGGGGCGCCGCGCGCTGGCCGGTGCGCGGCATGGGCATGACGCGGCCGTGGGGATTCAGCGTTCGAGGTATTGGAGCTTGTCCCGCACGCCGTTCCACTCGTCCGCGTCGGGCAGCGCGTCGTGGCGCTTGGCCAGGGTCTTCCAGCCCGGCGCGTGGGTCAGTTCGGCGTTGAGCGCGATGTAGTGCTGCTCGTCCGCCGGCACGTCCTCTTCGGCGAAGATGGCGTTGGCCGGGCACTCGGGAACGCAGACCGCGCAGTCGATGCATTCGTCGGGATTGATGACCAGCATGTTGGGCCCCTCGACGAAGCAATCGACGGGGCAGACATCCACACAGTCGGTGTATTTGCACTTGATGCAATTGTCGGAAACGACGTGGGTCATGGCAGTACCAGCTACAAAAAACGAATCAACCGGGCTATTTTAGGATGCGGCTTCGCGCGCACCGGCGTGTCGGCCATATCGGTGCAATGGGCAAAGGGGCATGGCTGGCCGCGGGCGCTCACGCCTGCGCGGCGCGCTTCCATGCGGCGCTGGCGGCCTGGCCGTCGCCACGGCGCTCGGCCAGCTCGGCCAGGTGGGCCCAGGCGCGGGCGCACAGCGCGGGGTCGCTCAGGTTCTGGCTGGCTTCATTGAACGATTGTTCCGCCTTGCCCCACAGCGCCATGCGCAGGCAGGCCACGCCCGCGAGGTAGTGCAGGCAGGCATCGCGCGGGTGCACGCGCTGCTGCGCCTCGATCAGCCCGAGCCAGTGGCTGTCCTGCTCGCCCAGGGTGGCTTCCAGGGCCAGGATCAGCTTGCGCGCCTGGTGGCTCTGCAGCTCGGCGTACTGCTCCCACACGGGCTGCAGCCAGAGCCGGGCCTGGCTGCTGGCGCCCCCCAGCGCGGTGTGCTGCGTGGCCGCGTGGATGGCGACGTCGGGCATGCGGCGCTCGGCCGGCTCCAGGGCCTGCCAGGCGGTGCTGAGCTGGGTCTCGTCGCGCGCCTCGTCGAGCAGGGCGATGGCCAGCGTGCGCACCAGCGTGGCGGCGACGTCGGGCGTGAACGCGCGGTGCTTGGCCAGCAGGCGCGCGGTCTCCAGCGCGTCGCGCGTGCGGCCGGCCAGGCGCGCCGCCTTCAGGCGCGTGCGCAGGGCCAGCGTGCGCCGGGCGGCCCCCTGCGGCAGCGCGGCCAGGCGTTCCAGCGCGCCCTCGGCGTCGCGTTCGTCCAGCAGCCAGCGGGCCGAGCGCAGCTGCACGCCCTCGCGCAGCTCCTGCCCGCTGCTGTCCGGGCGCTCGCCCACCGATTCCAGCGCCAGCGCCAGGTGCTCGGAGCGGCTGCTGCGGTCCTGCAGCGCGTGCGAGCTTTCCGCGGCCACCACGTGGGCCAGGGTGCGCAGCCGCTGCCGGTGGGCGATGGCGGCATCGGTGTGCGCCAGCGCTTCTTCCTGCGTCAGGGCCGTGCGGGCCGATTTGCGCGCCCGCACGAAGCGCCCGGCCAGCAGCTGGGCCACGGCATCGAGCATGGCGCCGTGCATGGCGCGCTCCTTCTGCTGCAGGCGCCAGCGCCGGGCCTGCCGGGGCAGCTCGCGCAGGGTGGACAGCCCGTGCAGCGCCGCGTACAGCAGCGTGATGCCGACGAACAGCAGCATCAGCACCATGTTCAGCGAGAGGTCGATCCGCCAGGGCGGCCAGAAGACGGTGACCGTGCCCTGGTTGTTGCCCGCGAAAAGAGCCACGGCCACGGCCATGCCGAACAGTGCCAGGAACCAGAGAGCGGCGCGCATCGGGGTCGATCCGCCTCAACGGCCGGCGGCGGCGGTGGCCAGCGCCGAGAGCGTCGCCGTGGGTTGCGGGATGTCGGTGGTGCGCATGTTGGCCTGCAGCTGCTGCAGCGCGGCAAGGAAGGTTTGCGTGCGCCGGGCGTTGGTGTCGAAGTACTTGGTGAAGCTGCGCTGCGCCGCGGCCAGTTCCCCGCGGGCCGTGTCGATGCGGCGCGCGAGGATGCTCAGGCGCGCGTTGGCCAGTTGCAGCTTGAGGTTCTGGCGCAGGAAGTAGGCCTGGTCGGGCGCCAGGAGCACGGCGTCGGGCCGGTCGATGCGGCTCACGCGCGCCAGGCCCAGCGCCTGGTCGCGCACGCCCTGCCAGAGGGTGCGCAGCGCCGCCTGCCACGCGGGCTCGCCGGCGGCGGCGTCCGCGGGGGCCTGGCCGGCGGCGGGCCGCGCCGGGCGCATGTCGGAGGCGTGCGCCACGGCGTTGGCCAGCGGCAGTTCGTCGATCTGGCGGGCCAGGTCGTCGAGCCGGCCCAGCAGGCCGGCGGTGTCGGTGACGCTGGAGCGCTCCAGCTTCTCGCTGTCCTGCTCCATGGCGCGCAGCACCGGGGCCAGCCGGGGCTGGGCGGCGCGCTCGATGCGCTGGTGCGCGTTCTTGAGGGCCACCACCATGGGCTGCAGGCTGCCGGTCAGTTCGGACTGCTGCTGGGCCAGGCGGATGCTGGCGTCCACGTCGGCGACCAGGTTCTCGTCGCGGCTGCGGGACAGGCTCTGCGTCAGCTCTTCGAGCTGGCTGCGCTGCAGCGCCACCTCGGCCACGCGCGACTCCATCACGCTCATGCGGGCGCTGGCGTCGCGCGCCAGGTTCTGCGCCTCGCGCGCCAGGGTGCGCGCCTCGGTGGCCTGCGTGCCGGCATCCGCGCTCTGGCGCGCCAGCTGCTCCTGGATGTTGGACAGGCGCTGCCAGAGCATGGCCGACGAGCCCAGCGCGGCCAGGGCGATGATGGCCAGCACCCAGTGCAGCAGGTGGCTGGCGCCGGCTGTGGCCGCCGTCGGCGCGGGGGCCGCGGGCGGCGCCGTATCGCCGGCGGTGGAGGAAAGGGCCTCAGTGCTCATGAAGTGATTTTATAGACGCCGCCACGTCGGCCGGCGCGGGGCGGCAGGTGGCCACGTGCCCGAAGCCCGCGGCCTGCGCGGCCTGGGCGATGCGCGGGTGCGTGGCCAGCGCGTGGGCCCGGGACCAGTCCTGCCCCGGCAGCCAGGCCAGGAGGTGCCCGAGCGCCTCGCCGCTGCACAGCAGCCACAGGAAGCCCTCGCCCGAGGCGGCGCGCGCCAGGGCCGCCTCCTGCTCGCCCGGCTCGGGCGCGCCGCGTTCGTAGCTCGCGACGAAATCGACCTGAGCGCCTGCGCCGAGGATTTGGGCCGCCAGCCAGTCGCGGCCCCGGCCGCCGGCGCTGCCGGATGCGTCCGTGCCGCGCACGATGAGCACGCGCTCGCCGGGGTGGATCTGCGGCGCCACCTGCTGCCAGAGCGCTTCGGAATCGAACTGCCCGGCGTCGGCGCCCGGGCCGTCGATGGCGGCGGCCGCCACGCCGCAGTCCCGCAGGGCGCGCACCGTGCCCGGCCCCGGCGCCCAGTATCTCGTTTTGATAGCTGCTGGCGCTTGTCCAGCAAGCGCTGGAGCCTGATTTTGTTCAAAGAAATGCCGGGCGGCGTGGCCGCTCACGAACATCACCGCGCGGTAGCTCGCGGTCTGTCGGCGGGCGCGCTGCAGCGCCGCCTGCAGCGCCGGGCTGCGCAGGGGCCGGATGGCGATCAGCGGCAGCGCCCGCGCCGGAATGCCCTCGCGCTGCAGCGCGGCCACCCACCGCGCCGCGTCCTGCGCGGCACGGGTCACCAGCACCTGGGGCAGCGTCACCGGGCTGGCCTCACGCCTCGGGCTCGGCGATGGCGCCGTGCGCCTGCAGCTGTGCCGCCACGCGCAGGCCGAGCGCGTCGGCCTCCTGCAGCGTCGTGACCGCGGCCTCGTCGGCGGCGCGCACCAGCGGCGTGCGCCCCGTGAGGTCGCCCCAGGCGGCGGCCAGCCGCAGCGTCCGGCCCTGCCATTGCCCGTGCGCGGCCAGCGGCATGGAGCAGCTGCCGCCCATCGCGCGGCTCACCGCGCGCTCGGCCGTCACCGTCAGCCAGGTGGCGTGGTCCGCCAGCGGGGCCAGCAGCTGCAGCAGGTCCTGCCGGTCGCCGCGCACCTCGATCGCCAGCGCCCCCTGCCCGGCGGCGGGCAGCATCTGCTCGGGCGGGAAGGTGGCGCGGATGCGCTTGCCCAGGCCCAGCCGCTTGAGCCCGGCGGCCGCGAGCACGATGGCTGCGTACCGGCCTTCGTCGAGCTTGTGCAGCCGCGTGTTGACGTTGCCGCGCAGGGGCTCGATCGCGAGGTCCGGGCGCAGCGCGTGCAGCAGCACCTGCCGGCGCAGGCTGGACGTGCCCACCACGGCCCCGGGCGGCAGCTCCTCCAGCCGGGCGTAGCGGGGCGAGACGAAGGCATCGTGCGGGTCCTCGCGCTGCATCACGCAGCCGAGCGCGAAACCCTCGGGCAGCACCATGGGGACGTCCTTGAGGGAATGCACCGCGATGTCGGCCCGGCCGTCTTCCAGGGCGACCTCCAGCTCCTTGATGAACAGGCCCTTGCCGCCGACCTGGGAGAGCGCGCGGTCCAGGATCTGGTCGCCGCGCGTGGTCATGCCCAGCAGATGGACGTCGTGCCCGCGCTGGGCCAGCAGCGCCTGCACGTGCCTGGCCTGCCAGAGGGCGAGCTGGCTTTCGCGCGTGGCGATGACGAGGGGGCGGGAGGTGGGATGCGGTGCGGTCATGGCGCGATTGTGTCGCAGCGCGCGGGGGGTGCGCGGCTGTCGCCGCCGCGACAGGGTTGGCCTTACACTGTATGCATATTGCAATGCAACATAAGCATAACCCGCCTGCCACCCCCTCCATGACCGCCACCGCCGAACCTCGCCCCCGCCCCCCTTCCGCGCGCCGCAACGACAAGGACGCGCCGCTGATCCAGGACATCCGGCTGCTGGGGCGGATCCTGGGCGACGTGATCCGCGAGCAGGAGGGCGGCGCCGTCTTCGACCTGGTCGAGCAGATCCGCCAGCTCTCGGTGGCGTTTCGCAGGAACGCGGACCAGAAGGCCGACCGGGCGCTCAAGCGCCTGCTCAAGTCGCTGAGCGGGGACGAGACGGTGAAGGTGATCCGCGCCTTCACCTATTTCAGCCACCTCGCCAACCTGGCCGAGGACCGCCACCACATCCGCCGCCGCGAGGTGCACGAGCGCGCCGGCAGCAGCCAGGAGGGCAGCATCGACGTGGCGCTGGCGCGGCTGCGCTGGGCCGGGATCGCGCCGCACACCGTGGCGCAGACCCTGGCCGGCAGCTACGTGGTGCCCGTGCTCACCGCCCACCCCACCGAGGTGCAGCGCAAGAGCATCCTGGACGCCGAGCGCGAGATCGCGCAGCTCCTGGCCGCGCGCGACGACATCCAGGCGCGCGCCCAGCTCTTCAACAGCGCCCGCGACATCCTCACGCCGCGCGAGCTGGCGGCCAACGAGGCGCGCCTGCGCGCCCGGGTGGCGCAGCTGTGGCAGACGCGGCTGCTGCGCGTCTCGCGCCTGACGGTGGCCGACGAGATCGAGAACGCGCTCTCCTACTACGAATCCACTTTCATCGGCGAGATCCCCAGGATCTACGCCGACCTGGAGCGCACGCTGGGCGACGGCGAGCCGGTGGCGTGCTTCCTGCGCATGGGCCAGTGGATCGGCGGCGACCGCGACGGCAACCCCAACGTCGGCGCCGAAACCCTGCGGCTGGCCCTGCGCCGCCAGGCGCAGGTGGCGCTGCAGCACTACCTGGCCGAGGTGCACGCGCTCGGGCGCGAGCTGTCGCTGTCGGCGCGGCTGGTCCAGGTCTCGCCCGCCCTGCAGGCCCTGGCCGACGACTCGCCCGACCGCAGCGAGCACCGCGGCGACGAGCCCTACCGCAGGGCGCTCAGCGGCATGTACGCGCGCCTGGCGGCCACCTGCAGCGTCCTGTCGGGCGTGGGCCCGGCGCGGGCGGCCGTGGCGCCGCAGCCGCCCTATGCCAGCGCGGCCGAATTCCTGGCCGACCTGGCGGTCATCGAGGAGTCCCTGCGCACGCACAAGGGCGCCGCGCAGGCGGCCGAGCGCCTGCACGCGCTGGTGCGCGCGGCGCAGGTCTTCGGCTTTCACCTGGCGACGGTGGATTTGCGGCAAAGCTCGGACCAGCACGAGCGCGTGCTCGCCGAGCTGCTCGCCGTCGCGCGGCTGGAGAGCGACTACGCCGGGCTGGAGGAGGGCGAGCGCCAGCGCCTGCTGATGCGCCTGCTGTGCGACGCGCGCCCGCTGCGCGTGGTGGGCGCCAGCTACAGCGACCACACGCGCAGCGAGCTGGCCATCTTCGAGGCGGCGCGCGAGCTGCGCGGGCGCTACGGGCAGGACGCGATCCGGCACTACATCATCAGCCACGCCGAGACGGTGAGCGACCTGCTCGAAGTGCTGCTGCTGCAGAAGGAAACGGGGCTGATGCACGGCACGCTCGACGCGTCGTGCCGCGCCGAGCTGATCGTCTCGCCGCTCTTCGAGACCATCGCCGACCTGCGCCATGCCGCGCCCATCATGCGCGCCTGGTACGCGCTGCCGGGGATCGCGCCACTGGTGCGCGCCAGCGGCGGCGAGCAGGACATCATGCTGGGCTACAGCGACAGCAACAAGGATGGCGGCATCTTCACCAGCAACTGGGAGCTGTACCGCGCGGAGATCGCGCTGGTGGAGCTGTTCGACGAGCTCAACGCGGGCGCCGCCGGCCAGCCCATCCGCATGCGCATGTTCCACGGCCGCGGCGGCACCGTGGGGCGCGGCGGCGGGCCGAGCTACCAGGCCATCCTGGCGCAGCCGCCGGGCACGGTGCGCGGGCAGATCCGCCTCACCGAGCAGGGCGAGGTCATCGCCTCCAAGTACGCCAACCCCGAGATCGGCCGGCGCAACCTGGAAACCCTGGTCGCCGCGACGCTGGAGGCCACGCTGCTGCAGCCCACCAAGCCCGCCACCCCGGCCTTCCTGCGGGCGGCGGCGCAGCTCTCCGAGGCGAGCATGGCGGCCTACCGCGCGCTGGTCTACGACACCCCCGGCTTCACCGACTACTTCTTCAGCGCCACCCCGATCCGCGAGATCGCCGAGCTCAACATCGGCTCGCGCCCCGCGTCGCGCAAGGCGGGGCAGCGCATCGAGGACCTGCGCGCCATCCCCTGGGGCTTCAGCTGGGGGCAGTGCCGCCTCACGCTGCCCGGCTGGTATGGCTTCGGCTCGGCGGTGCAGGCGTTCGTCGCCACGCCGGGCAAGAGCGAGGCGGCGCAATGGGCGCTGCTGCGCAAGATGTGCCGCCAGTGGCCGTTCTTCGGCGCGCTGCTCTCCAACATGGACATGGTGCTGGCCAAGAGCGACCTGCAGCTGGCCAAGCGCTACAGCGAACTGGTGGCGGACACGCGCCTGCGCAAGCAGGTGTTCACCGCCATCGAGCAGGAATGGCACCGCACCATGCAGGCGCTGGGCCGCATCACCGGGGACAAGGAGCGCCTGGCGCACAACAGCGCGCTGGCCCGCTCCATCAGGCACCGCTTTCCCTACATCGATCCGCTGCACCACCTGCAGGTCGAGCTGATCCGCCGCTGGCGCGCCGAACCCGGCAACGAACGGGTGCGCACCGGGATCCAGCTGTGCATCAACGGGATCGCGGCGGGGCTGCGCAATACCGGCTGAGGTACCCCGCCCCCCGCGCGGGCACGGGGGTCAGCACGAAGGCAGCACGCGCTGCTTGTTGATCGCGTCCACCGTGGCGAGCAGCTGCGGCCAGTACGAGGGCAGGGCCGACCACGGCGCGCCGCTGGTCATGTTGGTCACGTAGACGGCGCCCGTGTTCATGCGCGGGGTGTTCGCGGCCTTGACGGCGACTTGCATGTCGGTGCAGGTGCTGGCGGTATGCACCATGGCCGCCTGCGCCACGTTGTTCCTGGCGTAGACCCAGGCGTTGGCGGGCTGGGGATCGACGCCGGCGTAGGCGGCGGCGCTGCCGGTGAAGGTCACCAGCATGTCGGCCACGCCGGCATAGGCGGCGACCGGGTAGGTGGCCGGGTTGCCGATCACCAGGGGCGTGGCCGGGGCGGTCGTGCCCAGGCCGGCCGTGATCGCCTTGATGTAGTTGTAGATCTCCTGGTAGTAGCTCAGGTGGGCGCTGTCGGTGCCCATGCTGTCCAGGAAGAAGCCATCGAGCTGGCCCGGGTACAGGCGGATGTAGTTGTCGATGGTGGTCTTGACGTCCGCCACCGAAATCGCGCCGCTGCTGCCCGAGGCGGTGGCCACGTAGCCCACCACCTTGTTGCTGGTGCCGGGCACCGCCTTGAACGCCGTGATCGCGGGGCCGAGGCTGGCATCGGCCGTCGTGCTGGCGGACAGGGTGCCCGCATTGGGATTGGCGATGGCGATCATGCGCACGTCGGGGTAGCTGGCGGCGCTGCTCGCGAGGCTGCTCCATGGCGTCGGCGCGGTGCCCGTGCCTGTTCCGGTCCCGGTTCCTGTCCCTGTGCCGGTGCCGGTGCCGCCGGTCGAGCCGGCCGCGGGATAGATCGGCACCAGCACCTGCATGGCCTGGTGCGCGGGGCGCACGTAGAAGGTGAGCGCGTCGCTCGCCGTGTTGCTGCTGCTGGCGGCGCTGGCGCTCACCAGGAAGGTCGAGCCCGCCGCGGGCGAGGCCGTGCTCAGCGTGGTGCTGGCCGTGCCGTTGACCGTCCCGGCCGCGACCGGGGCGACCGTCCCCATGGTGGACGGCGACACGGTGAAAGTCACGGTCGTGCCGGCGGGGGCGGGCTGGCTGCCCAGCGTGACGTCGACCGCCAGCCCCTGCGAGGTGCCGGGCTCCACCACGTTGGTGGTGGGCGATTCGAAGCCCAGTTGCATCGTGCCGACCGGCGGCGTGGGCGCCGGCGGGGCGCTGTCGGTGCTGCCGGTGCTGCCGCTGCAGGCGCCGAGCGCGGCGGCCAGGGCCATGAGGCCGGCGTGCAGGAAGGGGCGGGCGAGTCGGTGGTGCTGCATGATGGTGTGTGGTGTGGTGTTGTGGTGCATTGTGCAGGCGCATGCGCTCCCGGGAAAGGTGTGCGATGCGCGGGACAGGCACGGAAAGAGGCCGGTTTTGCGGCGATCACCGCCGGCGCGGCTTTCTATCATCCGCCCATGCATTTCTCCGCCCGTCGTCTTTCCATGGCAGCCTGCCTGCTGGCGGCCGCATGGCTGGCGGGCTGCTCCACGCTCGACGTGCCTCGGGCCGACAACTACCCCGCGACGGGCCAGAAGAAGGTGCGCGCGATCCACCACTGGGACGTGCTGGCGGAAGACGTCGCGGCGCGCGTGGCCGAAAAGATCGCCACCTGGCCCCCGGGAGAGCACCCGATCCACGTCGCGGCCGCCGGTGCGTCGGACTTCAACCAGGGCTTCGTCAAGCTGCTGCGGGTGCATCTGCTCGACCATGGCGTGACGCTGTCCGCCGTGCCGACCGCGGTGGAGCTGCAGGTGCAGACGCAGGTCGTGCAGCATGAGGCGGACACGCTGGCCAATCCCCTGACCCCGCTGCCCATGACCATGCTGGGCGGGGGCATCGGCGTGCTGCGCGACTGGCAGGCCCATTACAGCGACCGCACGCTGCTGCCCGGCGCGGCGACGGGCATCGGCCTGGGCGTGGGCCTGGCCCTGGACCTGGCCCGGCGCCATACCCAGGGCGACGCGGCCGGCGGCCCGACGCGCACCGAAGTGCTGGTCACGACCACGCTCACGAACGACGACCTCTACCTGACCGGCACGGCCGACATGTACTACATCGAGCGCGCCGATGCGGCGCTGTACGTGCCGCCGCCCCCGCCGCCGCCGCCCGCGCCCGTCGTGAAAACCTGGAAGGTGGTGACGCCGTGATGCGCCGCGTGATGCTGGCCGCCGCGGCCGGTGCGCTGGTCTCGGTCTGCGGCTGCGCCTCGTACTACTACGGCGATGCCGCCGCGGCCGATGCGTCATGGACGCCGCGCGCGCCGGCGGCGCTGCTGCAGGCCAACCAGCAGGCGGTGGACAAGCTGCTGGAGCAGGCGCCCATGGCGCCGGGCGCGCGGCTGCTGGTGGCCACGCTGGTCGATGTGGACCGCCTGGGCGCGTCCTCGCGCTTCGGCCGGATGTCCTCGGAGCAGATCGCGGGGCGGCTGGTGCAGCGCGGCGTGCCGGTCGTCGAGGCGAGGCTGCGCGAGACGCTGGCCCTGGAGCCCGGCGAGGGCGAGCTGCTGCTGTCGCGGCAGTTGCGCGAGGTGAGCCAGGCGCACCAGGCGAGCATGGCGCTGGTGGGCACCTACGCCGCTTCGCCGCGGCAGGTCTACGTCAGCCTCAAGCTGGTGCGGCCCGAGGGCAACGTGGTGGTGGCGGCGCAGGACTACGCCGTGCCGATGACGGTGGAGATGCGCGGCCTGCTCTCCGGCCATTGAAAGTCGGCATCCAGCTCAGTGCAGCTTGAGCGCGCTCTTGGCCTTGCTCTTGCCGGCGCGCGCGGGCGGGTTGCACAGGCCGCAGGTGTAGTGGCGGGTCTCGTACAGCTCGGTGACGAACTGGCCCTTGCATTTGCTGCACTTGGTGCGCGTGAGCATGCCGGCATCGACGAATTTCACCAGCCGCCAGGCGCGGGTGAACGAGAGCAGCGGCTCGATCTCCGCCGTCTGCACCTGCTCGTTGTACAGGCGGTAGGCCTTGGTGAGCAGCTCCACCGCGTCCAGGTCCACGCCCTTGGAGAGGTACTCGTAGATGTTGAGGAACAGCGAGCTGTGGATGTTCTCCTGCCAGGTGAGGAACCAGTCGGTGGAAAACGGCAGCTGCCCCTTGGAGGGCGAGCGCCCCGCCACTTCCTTGTACAGGCGGATCAGCCGTTCGTAGGAGAGCGTGGTCTCCGACTCCAGCACCTGCATGCGCGCGCCCATTTCGATGAGCATCGCGGCGCGTTCGATCTGCCGGGATTCGTTCAGGACGCTTTTGGCGGCGGCGGGCATGGTGCGTGACTCCCTGGGTTCGTGGTCAGATGACTTCGGCGACGCGGCTGGCCATCAGGATGTTGGCGTGCAGCGTGTTGGTGGCGGCGTTGCCGACCTTGTTGGGCGTGTTGTGGCTGGTCAGCAGGCTCCATACCAGCTCGTCGTCCACGCGGAAGCTGCAAAGTAGCGTGTTGCGCGAGGCCAGTTTGAGCACTTGGGCGGTGGAGAGGGCGGCGAGAATGTCGGCAGCCTCTTCGGCGAGCCCCAGGCGGAAGACCGCTTCCGCCTTGTCCTGGCGGATCAGGTTCTGCGCCAGCATCAGATAGGTCAGGTTGGCTTCGCGGATTTCGGAGAGCAACTGTTCGTTGGTCATGATGCATTCCTTTGAGGGCTGGATCTGCGCGATCCGTTGAAATGCATTGTGAAAGCCGCTCAAAAGAAACATAAGTCGGCCGACGCCGCGATGTGCTGTCATCCGTTGCGGCTGGCCGCTGTAGGAAGTTGCCTGACAGGCGCATCAGCGCAAGTGCGAAAAGCGGGCGAAAAACAGGCCGATTTCACGAGCGGGCCCCGTGCTGGCGCGCCGCGCCGCCAAACGCGTGTAAATTCGCGCGTGATGACCTCCGACCGTGCCATGCAGGACGCGCCCGCCGCCGCGCCGTCGAACCCCCTGGACCGCATCCGCCGCGACGTGCAGGGCATGCACGCCTACGCGGTGCAGGACTCGGGCGGCATGATCAAGCTCGACGCGATGGAAAACCCCCACCGCCTGCCCGAGGCCCTGCAGGCCGAGCTGGGCCGGCGCCTGGGGCAGGTGGCGGTCAACCGCTACCCGGGCGCGCGCCTGGCGGATCTGCGGGCGGCCCTGGTGGATTACGCCGGCCTGCCGCCGGGCTGGTCCCTGATGCTGGGCAACGGCTCGGACGAGCTGATCGGCCTGCTGGCGCTGGCGTGCGATGTGCCGCAGGCGTGCATCGTCGCGCCGGAGCCGGGCTTCGTGATGTACGCGATGAGCGCGAAGCTGCAGGGCCTGGGCTACCACGGCGTGGCGCTCAGGCCCGATTTCTCGCTGGACGAGGCGGCCATGCTGGAGGCGATCGAGCGCCACCGCCCCAGCATCGTCTACCTCGCCTACCCCAACAACCCCACGGGCACCCTGTGGAGCGAAGCGGCGATGCAGCGCCTCATCGCGGCGCAGGGCGCGCAGGGCGGCCTGGTGGTGGTGGACGAGGCCTACCAGCCCTTCGCGGCCCGCACTTGGATGGATTCGGTGCGCGCAGCACCAAGGCGGCACCGCCATGTCCTGGTGCTGCGCACGCTGAGCAAGTTCGGCCTGGCGGGCGTGCGCCTGGGCTACCTGATGGGAGAGCGCGCGCTGATCGACGAGCTCGACAAGGTGCGCCCGCCCTACAACGTGAGCGTGCTCAACGCGGAGTGCGCGCTGTTCGCGCTGGAGCACGAAAGCGTCTTCGCCGCGCAGGCGCGCGACATCCGGGCGCAGCGCGCGCGCGTGCTGGCCGAGCTCGCGCGCCTGCCGGGCGTGCAGGCCTTCGCCAGCGAGGCCAACATGATCCTGGTGCGCGTGCCCGATGCGGCGCGCGCCTTCGCCGGACTGCGCGAGCGCAAGGTGCTGGTCAAGAACGTTTCTACAATGCACCCACTGCTGGGCCGCTGCCTGCGCCTGACGGTGGGCACGGCCGATGAAAACACCGCCTTGCTGAAGGCGCTCTCCGCTTCGCTATGACCTCTTCCGCTCTTGTCGCCTCCGCCAACACCGACCGCATCGCGGAGGTGAGCCGCAACACCGCCGAAACCCGCGTGCGCGTGCGCGTGAACCTCGACGGCACGGGCCAGGCGCGCCTGAACACCGGCATCGGTTTCTTCGACCACATGCTCGACCAGATCGCCCGCCACGGCCTCATCGACCTGGAGGCGCAGTGCGACGGCGACCTGCACGTCGATGGCCACCACAGCGTGGAAGACGTGGGCATCACGCTCGGGCAGGCGGTGGCCCGCGCGGTGGGCGACAAGAAGGGCATCCGGCGCTACGGCCATGCCTACGTGCCGCTGGACGAGGCGCTCTCGCGCGTGGTGGTCGATTTCTCGGGCCGCCCGGGGCTGCACCTGAACATCCCGTTCACGGCCGCGATGATCGGCGGCCTGGACACGCAACTGGTGCACGAATTCTTCCAGGGCTTTGCCAACCATGCCGGTGTGACGCTGCACATCGACAACCTCAAGGGCGTGAACGCGCACCACCAGTGCGAGACGGTGTTCAAGGCCTTCGCACGCGCCCTGCGGGCGGCGCTGGAGCTCGATCCGCGCGCCGCCGGCGTGATCCCGTCCACCAAGGGCGCCCTCTGAAACTGCAAGACAAATAGGCCTCTAGCGCTTGCTACACAAGCGCGAGCAGCTATGCAAACAAAAGCAAAGACCGTCGCCGTCGTCGACTATGGCATGGGCAATCTGCGCTCCGTCTCGCAGGCGGTGCGCGCCGCGGCGCAAGGCGAGGGCTGGGACGTGGTGGTCACCCACGAGGCCAGCGCGGTGCGGGCCGCCGACCGCGTGGTGCTGCCCGGCCAGGGCGCGATGCCCGACTGCATGCGCGAGCTGGAACACTCCGGCCTGCGCGCCGCCGTGCTGGAGGCCGCGGCCGCCAAGCCGCTGTTCGGTGTGTGCATCGGCATGCAGATGCTGCTCACGCACAGCAGCGAGGGCGAGGTGGACGGGCTCGACCTGATCCCGGGCCAGGTGCGGCGCTTCGAGCTGGCCGGCCGCCGGCAGCCCGACGGCAGCCGCTACAAGGTGCCGCACATGGGCTGGAACCGTGTGCGCCAGCTCGCGCACGCGGGCCGCGCGCATGCGCTGTGGCAGGGCGTGCCCGACGAGAGCTTCTTCTACTTCGTGCACAGCTACTACGCCCAGCCGCTCGACCCCGCGCACGCCGCGGGCGAGACCGACTACGGCGGCCCCTTTGCATCGGCCGTTGCACGTGATAATCTTTTTGCCACCCAGTTCCACCCCGAGAAGAGCGCGGCCCACGGGCTGCGGCTTTACCGTAATTTCCTGCACTGGAAGCTCTGACGTTCAACCTGGTCGGTTCGCCCGGACCCTGCTGTTTTTTTCTCGACCATGCTGCTCATTCCTGCCATCGATCTCAAGGACGGTCACTGCGTACGCCTCAAGCAAGGCGACATGAAACAAGCCACCACCTTCGGCGAAGACCCTGCCGCCATGGCGCGGCAATGGCTGAAAGCCGGGGCCAGGCGCCTGCACCTGGTGGATCTGAACGGCGCCTTCGCGGGCCAGCCGAAGAACCGCGCGGCCATCAAGTCCATCCTCAAGGCCGTGGGCAGCGAGATCCCGGTGCAGCTCGGCGGCGGCATCCGCGACCTGGACACGATCGAGCTCTACCTGGACGCGGGGCTGGAGTACGTGATCATCGGCACCGCGGCGGTCAAGAACCCCGGCTTCCTGCAGGATGCGTGCAGCGCGTTCGGGGGCCACATCATCGTCGGGCTCGACGCCAAGGACGGCAAGGTGGCCACCGACGGCTGGAGCAAGCTCACCGGCCACGAGGTGGTCGATCTGGCACGCAAGTTCGAGGACTGGGGCGTGGAATCGGTGGTCTACACCGACATCGGGCGCGATGGCATGCTCTCGGGCATCAACGTCGAGGCCACCGTCAAGCTGGCCCAGGCGCTGACGATCCCGGTGATCGCCTCGGGGGGCCTGGCCGGGATGGCCGACATCGAGCAGCTGTGCGCCGTGGAGGGCGAGGGCATCGAGGGCGTGATCTGCGGGCGCGCCATCTATTCCGGCGACCTGGACTTCGCCGCCGCGCAGCGCCGCGCCGACGAGCTGAACGGGGCGCAGTAGCGCGCGTCAGGAGTCCGCGTCTTTCGCGGCGCCGATCAGCGCCTCGCGCCATTGACGGACCGCGAGGTCTCCCGCCTCATCGCTGGCACCGATCTGCGGCCAGCGCGTGGCCACGGTGTTGGCGATCGATTGCAGCTGCCACATCGCCTCGCGCACCAGGAACAGCGTTTCCTTGAGCCCGTGCGTGTCGCCGTGCAGCAGCGGCAGCAGCTCGGCCTGCTGCTCGGGGTGGCAGCCGGCATCGAACAGGCTGCGCTGCAGCGCCAGGATGCGCTGGGCCACGAAGACCCAGGCCTGCCCCGAATCGCCCGCCGCATCGGGCACCTCCGGACCGGGCTGGAGCTGCCCCCAGTGCGCCAGCGCCCGGGCGATCCGGGCGGAGGTGGTCTGCACCTGCTGCAGGTCGTCGGCATCCCCTGTCTGGATGTTGGTGGCCTGCAGGACGGGCAGCAGCAGCGCCGTCAGGTCGGCCGGGAACTTGTGGTGGCCCAGGCGCAGCGTGAGCGAAAGGCGCACGGCCGCGCCATCGTTCGCGTATTTCTCGAAGAAGGCGGCCACCACTTCGGCCATCAGCAGCACCTGGCCCTGAGGGGAGATCTGCTGGCCCCGCACGCCGCGCGGGTAGCCGCTGCCGTCCATGCGCTCATGGTGTTCGAGGATGGCGACGGCGACCGAGCGGGGATAGACGCCGCAGGCCTCGACGAGCTGCGCCGCGATGAGGGGGTGCTTGGCGAGCTGTTCGCGCTCGGGCCCGGTGATCGGCCGGGCGCTGTCCAGCCAGACCGGGTCGATGTGCAGGGTGCCGATGTCGTGCAGCAGGCCGGCCGCCGCCAGGCTCGTGCATTCGCCCTTGGTCCAGTTGGAGCGCAGCCCCAGATAGGCCGCCACCAGCGCCACGTGCATGGCGTGCGCGTACTGCTCGGGGTACTGCTCGCGCATGACGCTGAGCATGAACGCCAGCGGCGCGGGCAGGCTCATCGCCTGCAGCGTGGCCAGCAGCGCCGCGGCGGGGACGGCGTTCCGGCCGTCCTGCACCAGCATCTGCAGCAGCGGCTCCTGCCGGCACTGCTGGCGCGCCAGCTCCACCAGCGAGGGGATGCCGACCAGATCCTCCATCGTCAGCAGGTCTTCCAGGGGCGTGCGCAGCTCGTGCTGCGCCAGCCGCCGGTAGATGTCGGCGCGCACGGGCACGCCGCTCTCCACCAGCTTGATGCCGGTGCTGGCGAAGACCGCCTTGGCCGTCGAGACGGCCCGGCGCTCGCACACCGCGAGGATGGCGCGCTGATAGTGGGTCGGCACCCACGCGGTCTCGGGGGCGGGTGCGTCAGGATTTTCAGGCGCGGTGCGGGTGACCATCGGACAATGCGGGGGCGAAGCGGAAATTCCTCGAATATACCCAGCGCCAGCCTTGTTTCGCATGAGGGGCGGCGGCGCGTGGTATCTTGTGCACTCGGGTTTTATCGTGCTTTTTCATGCTTGCCAAACGCATCATTCCATGCCTTGACGTGACCGGCGGCCGCGTCGTCAAAGGCGTCAATTTCGTTGAACTGCGCGATGCGGGCGACCCCGTCGAGATCGCGGCGCGCTACAACGAGCAGGGGGCGGACGAGCTCACCTTCCTGGACATCACCGCGACGAGCGATGGGCGCGACCTCATCCTGCCCATCATCGAGGCCGTGGCCAGCCAGGTGTTCATACCGCTGACCGTCGGCGGCGGCGTGCGCAGCGTGGCCGACGTGCGCCGCCTGCTCAACGCCGGGGCGGACAAGACGAGCTTCAACTCGGCCGCCATCGCCGATCCCGGCGTGATCAGCGACGCCTCGGCCAAATACGGCGCGCAGTGCATCGTCGTGGCCATCGACGCCAAGCGCCGCCTGCCGGAGGATGCCGCCGCGCGGGGCGAGGGCTGGGACGTCTACAGCCACGGCGGGCGCAAGAACACCGGGCTGGACGCGGTGGCGTGGGCCGTGGAGATGGCGCGCCGCGGCGCGGGCGAGATCCTGCTCACCAGCATGGACCGCGACGGCACCAAGTCCGGGTTCGATCTGGCGCTCACACGGGCCGTGAGCGACGCGGTCGACGTGCCCGTGATCGCCTCGGGCGGCGTGGGCACGCTCGAACACCTGGCCGACGGCGTGACCGTGGGCGGCGCCGACGCCGTGCTGGCCGCCAGCATCTTCCACTACGGCGAATTCACCGTGAGGCAGGCCAAGGAATACATGCAGTCGCGCGGCATCCCCATGCGGCTCTGATTTGAATCAAAACGCTGTCTGAGGCTTGCCAGTCAAGCGCCAATAGCTCCTTTATGAATAGCAACCATGCCTGAACCCGATACCGACTGGCTGGCCCAGGTGCGCTGGGACGCGCAGGGCCTGATCCCCGCGATCGCGCAAGAAGCGGCCACGGGCGACGTGCTGATGCTCGCCTGGATGAACCGCGAGGCCCTGGCGCAGACCGCGGCGCTCGGCCGGGCCGTCTATTTCAGCCGTTCGCGCGGCAGGCTCTGGTACAAGGGCGAAGAGTCCGGCCACGTGCAGCAGGTGCACGAAATCCGCGTGGACTGCGACAAGGACGTGGTCCTGCTCAAAGTCACGCAGACCGGCCACGCGCCGGGCATCGCCTGCCACACCGGGCGCCACAGCTGCTTTTTCAGCGTGCTGAAGGACGGCGCCTGGCAGGCCGTCGATCCGGTCTTGAAAGACCCCGCGGACATCTACACATGAGCACCATGACATCGAACGACGCACTGGCGCGGCTGGCCGCGGTCATCGAAAGCCGCAAGCCGGCCCACGGGGGCGACCCCGCCGCCAGCTACGTGGCGCGGCTGCTGGCCAAGGGGCCGGACGCCTTCCTCAAGAAGGTGGGCGAGGAGGCGACCGAGGTCGTCATGGCCGCCAAGGACGTGGAGCACGGGGGCGATCCCGCCAAGCTGGTCTACGAAATGGCCGACCTGTGGTTCCACTCCATGGTGGCGCTGGCGCACTTCGGCCTCGCGCCGGCGGATGTGATCCGCGAACTGGAGCGCCGCGAAGGCATGAGCGGGCTCGAGGAAAAAGCGCTGCGCAAGCACGACGCGCGCGCGGCGCAGGAGGGCCAGCCATGAGCGACGACATCATCGACGTGCAGCCCAACGAGCGCGCCGAATCCCTCAAGGCCATCGGCTGGGTCAGCTACCTGCTGCACCTGCTCGTCGCCATCGCGGCCGTGGTGCCGGGCGCGCAGCCCAGCGCGGCGCTGCTCATCGTGGCGCTGGTGATCGACCTCGTGAAGAAGAGCGACGCCGCCGGCACCTGGCAGGAGAGCCATTTCTCGTGGCGCATCCGCAGCGTGATCTGGGCCGGCGTGCTCTACGTCGTGACGTGGCCCCTGTGGTTCTTTTTCCTGGTGCCCGGCTGGATCGCCTGGGGGCTGATCTCGATCTGGTTCCTCTACCGCATCGTGCGCGGCATGGTCTGCATGAACGAGGGGAGGGCGGTCGATGCCTGATCCCCAGCCGCGGCCGCCCCTGAACCTGGCGCTGCAGGGCGGCGGCTCGCACGGCGCCCTGACCTGGGGCGTGCTCGACGCCCTGCTGGAAGACGGCCGGTTCGAGTTCGAGGGCATCAGCGGCACCAGCGCCGGCGCGATGAACGCGGTGGCGCTGGCCCACGGCTTCGCGCAGGCCGCCGGGCAGAGCAAGGGCCACGATGAAATCCACGCCCAAGGCTGTGCCCTGGCGCGCGAGACGCTACGAAAACTGTGGGAAGGCGTGGGCGCGCTGGGCTCGCTCATGTGGGGCGTGCCGCTGCAGGGCAACCCCTTCATGGGCCTGATGACGCAGTGGCTCTCGCCCTACCAGACCAACCCGCTGGACATCAACCCGCTGCGCGAGCTGCTGCGCAGCACGGTCGATTTCGAGCGGCTGGGTGCCGGGCACGCCGCGGTGCCCAAGGTCTTCGTCTGCGCCACCAACGTGCGCACCGGGCGCGGCGAAATCTTCACCGGCAAGCACCTGTGCATCGAATCGGTGATGGCCTCCGCCTGCCTGCCCCTGATGTTCCAGGCGGTGGAGATCAACGGCGAGGCCTACTGGGACGGCGGCTACTCGGGCAACCCGGCCCTGTACCCCCTGATCTACCAGACCAAGAGCAGCGACGTGCTGCTGGTGCAGATCAACCCGGTGCAACACAAGGCCGTGCCCGACAACGCCAGCGAGATCATGGACCGCATGAACGAAGTCACGTTCAACGCCAGCCTGCTCGCCGAGCTGCGCGCCATCGAGTTCGTGCGCCGCCTGCTGGCCGAAGGCCGGCTCGACCCCCAGCGCTACAAGGACATGCGCGTGCACCGCATCGATGGCGGCGCGGCCCTGGCCCCCTTCGGCGCGGCCAGCAAGATGCGCGCCGATCTGGTGTTCCTGCGCCAGCTCTTCGAGCTCGGGCGCGAAGAGGGCAAGCGCTGGCTGCATGCCCATCGGCATGACGTCGGCGTGCGCTGCACCGTCCACTCGGCGGACGATGCCTGATTTTTTGGAGACATTGATGCACCACGATCCCGACTGCCTGTTCTGCAAGATCATCGACGGCAAGATCCCGTCGCAGAAGGTCTACGAGGACGACCTCGTCTACGCGTTCAAGGACATCCATCCCTGGGCGCCGATCCACTTCCTCATCGTGCCCAGGGAGCACCTGGCCTCGATGGAGCAGGCGGGCCCCGAGCACGCGAAGCTGCTGGCCCACATGCTGCTGCTCGGCCCGAAGCTGGCCCGGGAGCAGGGCAGCAACCCCTACCCCGGTGGCGGCTACCGGCTGCAGTTCAACACCGGCACCGAAGGCGGGCAGGAGGTCTACCATCTGCACATGCACGTGGTGGCCGGCGCGCGGCCCTGGCTCAAGGGGTGAGGCCGGCCCTCGCGGGGCTGCCCTTGTCCTAGAATCACCATCCCACCTCAGGAGATTTTCTATGGGTTCGTTTTCGATTTGGCACTGGCTCATCGTGCTGCTCATCGTGGTCATGGTGTTCGGTACCAAGAAACTCAAGAACATCGGCTCGGATCTGGGTAGCGCCGTCAAAGGCTTCAAGGAAGGCATGAAGGACGGCACGGCGGGCGAAGATGCCGCCGCACCCGGTACTTCCGCGCCGGCCGGCCAGGTGACCAACGCCGCGTCGGCAGAGAAAACCACCATCGACGTCGAAGCCAAGCAAAAGAGCTGACAGCGCAAGCGACTGCCGGCAATGCTTGACATCGGCTTGTCCAAGATGGCCCTGATCGGGGTGGTGGCGCTGGTCGTCATCGGCCCCGAGAAGCTGCCGCGCGTCGCGCGCACGGTGGGCACCTTGCTTGGCAAGGCGCAGCGCTACGTGGCCGACGTCAAGGCCGAGGTCAACCGCTCCATGGAGCTCGACGAGCTGCGCAAGATGAAAAGCACGGTGGAAAACGCCGCGCGCGACGTCGAGCGGAGCGTTCAGACCACGGCCAGCGATTTCGAGAAGGACTGGAAGAGCGCGGTGGGCGATCTGGCCGATACCTCGGCCGACCCGCTGCCCGACGATCCCGCGGCGCTCGCGCACTACGTCCCGCCCTACCGGCGGCCCGACAAGCACTGGCGGGTCAAGCGCGGCGCCGTGCCGCAGTGGTACAAGGCGCGCAACGGCGTGCGTGCCCACGTGCAATCCGGCGCGGCGCGGGTGGCGCGCTACAGACCGAAAAAGTCGAGTTGAACCCCTTTCGCCGGCACACGGCTGCGTGCAAGGCCGCCAGTCAGGGCCTCTCCTGACGCAGCTTCCCCTACCTTATGGCTTCTACCCCCGAATCTGAAGACGAACTCGCCGGCACCGAGCAGCCCTTCGTCGAGCACCTGATGGAGCTGCGCGACCGCCTGCTCAAGGCCATCCTCGCGGTCGGCGTCGCCGCGGGCGTGCTGTTCCTCTATCCGGGGCCGGGCCCGCTCTACGATTTCCTGGCCGCGCCGCTGGTGGCCCACCTGCCCCACGGCGCCACGATGATCGCCACCTCGGTCATCTCGCCGTTCATGGTGCCGCTCAAGATCCTGCTGATGGCGGCCTTCCTCGTTGCGCTGCCGGTCGTGCTCTACCAGATCTGGGCCTTCATCGCGCCGGGCCTGTATTCGCACGAGAAGAAAATGGTGCTGCCGCTGGTCGTCTCCAGCACCATCCTGTTCTTCCTGGGCGTGGCGTTCTGCTACTACTTCGTCTTCGGGCGGGTGTTCACCTTCATCCAGACTTTTGCACCCAAGAGCATCACGGCCGCGCCGGACATCGAGGCCTACCTGAGCTTCGTGCTCACGATGTTCCTGGCGTTCGGCGTCACGTTCGAGGTGCCCATCGCCGTGGTCGTGCTGGTGCGCCTGGGCGTGATCAGCGTCGAGAAGCTCAAGCAGGCGCGCGGCTATTTCGTCGTCGGCTCGTTCATCGTCGCCGCCATCATCACGCCGCCGGACGTGGTCTCGCAGCTCGCGCTGGCCATTCCCATGTGCCTGCTCTACGAAGCGGGCATCTGGGCGGCGCAGATCCTGGTGCGCAAGAAGGTCGAGACGGACGAGGGCGAAGAGAACGAAACGCCGTCATCCACCTGAGCGTGCCGGCGCTTGTCAGCGGCGTGGGCTCTGGCGGGGCCGCGCCACCGGAGTGATAGGCAACTGCAGCTCCTTGGCGCCGCGCTGCACCTGAAACTCTGCCGCCACCCCGGGCGTGAGCGCCGCCACCGCGGACAGCAGCTGCGGCACCGTGTGCACCGGCTTGCCCGCCACCTGCTTGACCACGTCGCCCGGCAGCATGCCGCCCGCGGCCGCGGGGCCGTCGTGCAGGACGCCGGTGATGATCACGCCCACGTCCGTGTGCACGCCGAAGGTCTGGGCCAGCTCGGGAGAGAGCTCGCTCGGCTCCACGCCGATCCAGCCGCGCGTCACGCGCCCGTCGCGCACGATGCTCTCCATCACCTGCCGCGCCGTCGAGACCGGAATGGCGAAGCCGATGCCCATGCTGCCGCCCGAGCGGGAATAGATCGCCGTGTTGATGCCCATCAGGTTGCCGTGGATGTCCACCAGCGCGCCGCCGGAATTGCCGGGGTTGATGGCCGCGTCGGTCTGGATGAAATTCTCGAACGTGTTGATGCCCAGCTCATTGCGCCCCAGCGCCGAGACGATGCCGCTCGTGACCGTCTGCCCGACGCCGAACGGGTTGCCGATGGCCAGCACCCGGTCGCCCACCGCCAGCGTGTCCGAGTTGCCCAGCACGATCACGGGCAGCGCGCCGAGTTCGATCTTGAGGACCGCCAGGTCGGTCTCGGGGTCGGTCCCGATCACGCGCGCCTGGGCGTGCCGGCTGTCCGCCAGGGCCACCTCGATCTCGTCGGCGCCTTCCACCACGTGGTTGTTGGTGAGGATGTAGCCGTCGGGGCTCACGATGACGCCGCTGCCCAGCGCCGTCTGCGACTGCGTGCCCTGGTCGCCGAAGAAGAAGCGGAACCACGGATCGTCGCTGCGCGGATCGCGCACCTCCTTGCTGGTGGTGATGCTCACCACGGCCGGGGAGGCCTTGCGCGCGGCCGGGCTGAAGCTGCCGGGCTCCGCCTCCCGGGCGGGGGCGGCCTGCCCCGGGGCCTCGTACAGCGTGATGCCGGCGGGAGTGCGCGTGGCGCCGCGCCCCAGCCAGCCGGGCTGCAGCGTCGCCAGCACGAACCAGACCGCGACGCAGACGGTCACGGCCTGGGAAAACAGAAGCCACAAACGTTTCATGAGGGAATCCGGGGGAAATTGGCGCCATTGTCGCGTTTTTGTGCAGGCAAAATGCGGGCCATGGCGACCGATCGACAAGAATTGCTGGCACGGCTGGACGCGCTGCTGCAGCCCGAGCGTTTCAAGGACTACGGCCCCAACGGCCTGCAGGTGGAGGGCAAGGCCCGCATCCAGCGCCTCGTCAGCGGGGTGACGGCCAGCCGGGCGCTGATCGACGCGGCGGTCGAAGCGGGGGCGGACGCGATCCTCGTGCACCACGGGCTTTTCTGGCGCGGCCAGGACGGGCGCATCGTCGGCTGGATGAAGCAGCGCGTGCAGCGCCTGCTGGCGCACGACATCAACCTGCTGGCCTACCACCTGCCGCTGGACGCCCACCCCACGCTGGGCAACAACGCGCAATTGGCGCGCCGGCTGGGCTGGAGCGCCGACGCCCATTTCGGCGAACAGGACCTGGGCTGCATCGGGGCGGCGGACTATGCCGATGCGGCCGCGCTCGCGGCCCATCTGGAATCGGCGCTCGGGCGGAGCGTGACGCTGGCCGCGCCCGAGGCGCCGCGCCCCCTGCGCCGGGTGGCCTGGTGCAGCGGCGGCGCCCAGGGCTTTTTCGAGGCCGCGATCGCGGCGGGCGCCGATGCCTTCGTGACCGGCGAAATCTCCGAACCCCAGGCCCACCTGGCGCGCGAGACGGGCGTCGCCTTCATCGCCGCGGGGCACCACGCGACGGAGCGCTACGGCGCGTCCGCGGTGGCCGCGCACGTGGCCGAGGCGCTGGGGCTGGAGCACCGGTTCATCGACATCGACAACCCGGCCTGACCCCCATGTCCCTCATCGCCATCACCCAGGGCGACCCGGCCGGCATCGGCCCGGAGATCGTCGCCAAGGCCTTCCGCGACGCGCCCGAGCTGCTGCAAGGCTGCTTCGCCGTCGGCGATCTGGCCACCCTGCGCCGCGCCGCGGCGTGCATCGCACGCTCGGGCGAGCCGGCGCTGCCGGTGGCGGAGCTGGCGTCGCTCGACGAGGTGCCGCGCATGCCGCCGCGCTGCCTGCCGGTCTGGCCCCTGGCCGGCCTGCACGGGCCTGCCCCCTATGGGGTGGTGGGCCGCGAGGCGGGGCAGGATGCGGCCGCCTGCGTGGTGTGGGCGGCGCGCGCCGCCTTGCGCGGCGAGGTGGCGGCGCTGGTGACGGCGCCGCTGCACAAGGAGGCCCTGTCGGCCGCGGGCGTGCCCTTTCCGGGGCACACCGAACTGCTGCAGGCGCAAGCCGCGCGCCATGCGGGGGTGGACGTGCGGCGGATGCCGGTGCGCATGATGCTGGCCAACGACGAATTGCGCACCGTGCTGGTCAGCATCCACGTGGCCCTGCGCGATGCCATCGCCGCGGTCACGCGCGAGAACGTGCTGCAGACCCTGCTGACGACCCACGAGGCGCTGGGCAAAAGCCTGGGGCGCGCGCCGCGCATCGCAGTGGCGGGGCTGAACCCGCACGCGGGCGAGGGCGGCCTGTTCGGACGCGAGGAGATCGACATCATCGCCCCGGCCATGGCCGACGCGCGGGCGCGGGGCGTGGATGCGCGCGGCCCCTACGCGCCCGACACGGTCTTCATGCGCGCCCGCGCCCGCGCCGGGCACCCGGCCGAGTTCGACGTGGTGGTGGCGATGTACCACGACCAGGGCCTGATACCGGTGAAATACCTGGGCGTGGAGCAGGGCGTGAACGTGACGCTGGGGCTGCCGCTGGTGCGCACCAGCCCGGACCACGGCACGGCCTTCGACATCGCCGGCCAGGGCATCGCCGACGCGGGCAGTCTGATCCGCGCCGTGCGGATGGCCAGGGCGCTCAGCTTTGTCTGAGAGCCCGCTCATAGTCTCTTCATGGTGCCCGCAAGGCAGCAAAAGGGTGCAATCGAGGCGCGCGCCGCAGGCCATGCTGGTGGCCTGGCCAAGGTGCGCAACGACGAGTGCGCCCTTTTGCTGCCTTGCCCGAAGGGTTGCCCCGCAAAGGCGGCGTCTGCGGCGTTGCAAATCCTCGCCGGGCCACCAGCCCGGCTGCGGTTTGCGCCTTGCATCCACCACCTTTGCGGGGCAACGGGCACCATGAAGAGACTATGAACGGGCTCTGAGACTGTCCCGGATCTCGCGCAGCAGCACGATGTCCTCCGGCGTGGGGGCGGGCTCCGCGGGCGCGGGCGGGGCTTCCTTCTTCAGGCGGTTGATCTGCTTGACCATCATGAAGATGATGAAGGCCAGGATGAGGAAATTCACGAGGATCGTGATGAAGTTGCCATAGGCGAAGACGGGGCCGGCTTTTTTCGCCTCGGCCAGGGTCAGCCCCACCGCCTGCCCGGCCAGCGGGATGTAGTGGCTGGAGAAGTCCAGCCCGCCGACGACCTTGCCGACGAGCGGCATGACGAGGTCGCCGACGATGGAATCGACGATCTTGCCGAACGCCGCGCCTATGATCACGCCGACCGCCAGATCGATCGCGTTGCCCTTGACCGCGAATTCCTTGAACTCCTGCATCATGCCCATGGGATGTTTTCCTTGTGATCCATCAACAGGGCGAAGTATCGCGCGTCTCGGGAGGGCCGTATGCGCCGCGAGCGCATGAGCGTCCGCTACAATTTGCGGTTGACCGTCTCGCTGACTGACGCATAGCAAGGATCCCCATGAGTGATACTCCGATCGACTCCAGCAAGCGCAACTGGCTGATCGCAACCAGTTGCGCCGGCGCGGTGGGTGGCGTGGCCACCGCTGTCCCCTTCGTAAGCAGTTTCGAGCCTTCCGAGAAGGCCAAGGCTGCGGGTGCTCCGGTTGAGGTGGATATTGCCGGCATCAAGGAAGGTCAGCAGATCACCGTCGAGTGGCGCGGCAAGCCGGTGTGGATCGTGCGGCGGACCAAGGAAGAGGTCGATGCGCTGGCCAAGCACGATGGCGAGCTGGCCGATCCGGAATCCAAGCGCCATCCCGACGACTTCACGCCGCCGTATGCGCGCAACGAATGGCGCTCGATCAAGCCCGAGATCCTGGTGGTCATCGGCATCTGCCCGCACCTGGGCTGCTCGCCCACCCAGAAGTTCACGACCGGGGCGCAGCCCTCGCTGCCCAATGACTGGCCGGGCGGCTGGCTCTGCCCCTGCCACGGATCGACCTTCGACCTCGCCGGCCGTGTCTTCAAGAACAAGCCGTCGCCGGACAACCTGCCGGTGCCTCCACACATGTACCTGTCGGACACCAAGCTCCTGATTGGCGACGACAAGAAGAAGGCTTGAGGGGAATACACATGGCTGCCTACCGCGAATTCAAGCAGATCTCGCCCAACGCTTCGGCCACGGCCAAGCTCACCAACTGGTTCGAGAACCGCTTCCCGACGGCGTTCGACGCCTACCGGGTGCACATGTCGGAGTACTACGCTCCGAAGAACTTCAACTTCTGGTACATCTTCGGCTCGCTGGCGCTGCTGGTGCTGGTGATCCAGATCGTCACCGGCATCTTCCTCGTGATGCACTACAAGCCCGACGCCGCCAAGGCGTTCGAGTCGGTCGAGTACATCATGCGCGACGTGCCCTGGGGCTGGCTGATCCGCTACATGCACTCGACGGGGGCGTCGGCCTTCTTCGTCGTCGTGTACCTGCACATGTTCCGCGGGCTGCTCTACGGCAGCTACCGCAAGCCACGCGAGCTGGTCTGGATCTTCGGCTGCGCGATCTTCCTGGCGCTGATGGGCGAAGCCTTCATGGGCTACCTGCTGCCCTGGGGTCAGATGTCGTACTGGGGCGCGCAGGTGATCGTGAACCTGTTCTCCGCCATCCCGTTCATCGGCCCGGACCTGTCCATCTTCATCCGCGGCGACTACGTGGTGAGCGATGCGACCCTCAACCGCTTCTTCAGCTTCCACGTGATCGCCGTGCCGCTGGTGCTGCTGGGCCTGGTGGTGGCGCACCTGCTGGCGCTGCATGACGTGGGCTCCAACAACCCCGACGGCATCGAGATCAAGGGCCCCGGCAAGCCGGTGGACGACAAGGGCCACCCGCTCGATGGCGTGCCCTTCCATCCGTACTACACGGTGCACGACATCTTCGGCGTGTCCATCTTCCTGTTCATCTTCTCGGCGGTGGTGTTCCTCGCCCCCGAGATGGGCGGCTACTTCCTCGAAGCCAACAACTTCATCCCGGCCGACCCGCTGAAGACGCCCCCGCACATCGCGCCGGTCTGGTACTTCACCCCGTTCTATTCGATGCTGCGCGCCGTGACCAGCGAGATGATGTATGCGCTGATCGCCTGCGTGGTGCTGGGCGTCGGCTATGGCGTGCTCAAGGCCAGGCTGGCAGGGCTCGTGAAGGGCGTGATCCTGGTGGCCGGCGTGGTCGTGGTGGCGCTCATGCTGTCCATCGACGCCAAGTTCTGGGGCGTGGTCACGATGGGCGGCGCGGTGATCATCCTCTTCTTCCTGCCCTGGCTCGACTGCAGCCCGGCGCGTTCCATCCGCTACCGTCCGGGTTGGCACAAGGGGCTGTACGCGGTGTTCGTGGTGGTGTTCTTCATCCTGGGCTACCTCGGCATGCAGCCGCCGTTCCCGCTCGGCGAACGCATGTCGCAGGTGGGAACGCTCTTCTACTTCGGTTTCTTCCTGCTCATGCCGTGGTGGAGCCGCCTGGGCGAGCCCAAGCCGGTGCCTGATCGCGTGAAGTTTGTGGCGCACTGAGCCGGAGTAACGACAATGAAAAAAATTCTTTTTGCCCTGATTGCGGGCCTGGGTCTGGTTGTCGGCGCTCACGCCTCCGAAGGGGGCTATCCCCTGGACAAGGCGCCGGTGAACGTGACGGACAACGTCTCGCTGCAGCGTGGCGCCCGCACCTTCGTCAATTACTGCCTGAGCTGCCATTCGGCCGCCTACATGCGCTACAACCGGCTGACCGACATCGGCCTGACCGAGCAGCAGATCAAGGACAATCTGCTGGTCACCACCGACAAGGTCGGCGAGACCATGAAGGCGGCGATCAATCCCGCGGAGGCCAAGGCCTGGTTCGGCGCCGTCCCGCCCGACCTGACGGTGGTGGCGCGTTCGCGCGCCGGCAACGGCGGCAGCGGCGCCGACTACCTCTACACCTTCCTGCGCACCTTCTACCGCGACGACACCAAGGCCACGGGCTGGAACAACCTGGTGTTCCCCAGCGTCGCCATGCCGCACGTGCTGTGGCAGCTGCAGGGCGAGCGCAAGGCGCTGTTCGAGGAAGTCGAGAGCCACGGCGAGAAGATCGAGAAGTTCAAGGGCTGGGAGCAGGTGGCTCCGGGGACGCAGAGCGCCGCCGAGTTCGACCAGACCGTGGGCGACCTGGTCAATTACCTGCAATGGATGGGCGAGCCCGCGCAGAAGACCCGCGTGCGCATCGGCGTCTGGGTGCTGATGTTCATCGCCTTCTTCATCCTGATCGCGTGGCGCCTGAACGCCGCGTACTGGAAAAACGTGAAGTGATCGCGCGGTGGCCACCCTCATGAGGGTGCATCGTTTGAGTTGGAATACGGAGTGGGTACGTGCGTGCCCACTCTTTTGATTTTTGAGGAGCTGCCCGCATGATGGTGCTTTATTCGGGAACGACGTGTCCGTTCTCACACCGTTGCCGTTTTGTCCTGTTCGAAAAGGGCATGGATTTCGAGATCCGCGATGTCGACCTGTACAACAAGCCGGAAGACATCAGCGTCATGAATCCCTACGGCCAGGTGCCCATCCTGGTGGAGCGCGATCTGATCCTGTACGAGTCGAACATCATCAACGAGTACATCGACGAGCGCTTTCCGCACCCGCAGCTGATGCCCGGCGACCCGGTGGACCGCGCGCGCGTGCGCCTGTTCCTGCTCAACTTCGAGAAGGAGCTCTTCGTCCACGTGAACACGCTTGAATCGCGCGCCGCCAAGGGCAACGAGAAGGCGCTGGAGAAGGCGCGCGGCCACATCCGCGACCGGCTGACCCAGCTCGCGCCCGTGTTCCTCAAGAACAAGTACATGCTGGGCGACGGTTTCTCCATGCTGGACGTGGCCATCGCTCCGCTGCTCTGGCGGCTCGATTACTACGGCATCGAGCTGTCGCGCAACGCGGCGCCCCTGCTCAAGTATGCGGAGCGCGTGTTCTCGCGCCCGGCCTACATCGAGGCCCTGACGCCTTCCGAAAAGGTCATGCGCAAGTGAGCGCGGGCTGCTGCAGGCGAGAAGCAACATGGATGCGCAACCCATCGGTATTTCCACTCGCCCGTATCTGATCCGCGCGCTGCACGAGTGGTGCACGGACAGCGGCCTCACGCCCTACATCGTCGTGCGCGTGGACGATACCGTGCACGTGCCGCGCGAGTACGTGAGCAATGGCGAGATCGTGCTCAATGTGAGCGACGAGGCCACCAGCGCGCTGCAGATCTCCAACGAATTCGTCGTCTTCCAGGCGCGTTTCGGCGGCCGGCCGCGCGAGATCTCGGTGCCCATCGGCCGCGTGGTCGCGATCTATGCGCGCGAGAACGGCCAGGGCATGGCCTTCCCGGCGGAAGACGCGCCGCCGCCGCTGGCGGCGCTGCCGCGGTCCGAACCGTCCCCGTCGTCCGCCGGGGAAGGTGCGCCGGTCGGCCTGCAGTCGGTCAAGGAGGCGCCCGGGGCGGCGAAGCCCCCTGACGGACCGGCGCCCGGCGGGCCGGGCCCCAAGGGGCGCAAGCCGGCGCTCAAGCGCATCAAATAGACAGACGGGGCTGGTTAGAATGGCGCCCCTTTGCCGGTTTAGCTCAGTTGGTAGAGCACCCGCCTTGTAAGCGGAAGGTCGTCAGTTCGATCCCGACAACCGGCACCATGTTCGACGTTTCGGCCGCCCGGCTCAGCCGGTTTGAATTTTGAGCCGGATCGCGTTAACCTCCCACCCCTGGTTTTTCAGGTGGGCGATGAACGCGGGGGTGAGCTGGCGGAGTTTGTTGGCGGCGGCGTTGCCGCGCACCAGCAGACACCAAGTGTCGCCCTGGATGGGGCCTGCCTGAACCTGGGCGCGCAGCGCGGCCGGCATCAGTGCCTGCAGCGCCTGCAGCCGCGCGTTGGACTCCTGGACCAGCGTGACCAGCCTTGCCAGCGCCGGGGCTTCCTGGCTGGCCTGTTCCAGGGAAATCGCATGGTGGCGGCGTTGCACGGTATCGAAGGGTTGCTGCGAGGAGGTGGCGCATTGTGCACCTGATCATTACGGATATCCGCATGGCGCGCAGCCGCGTGCTGCATGTGGGGTGGCTGCACGGGCTGGCGGCGGTGGCGGCCTGCCTTCTGCTGGGGGCCGGCCTGATGTGGCTGGCGCTGTATGGCATGGGCCGCTCCGAAGGCGGGTCCGGCGGGCTGGCGGTTTCCTGGCCGACGCCCGACCGCGTGCTGGAGCGCCAGGAGCGGGCCGTGCGCGCGAGCATCGATGCCATGGCGCGCAAGGTGGGCGAGATGCAGGCCCGGCTGCTGCAGCTCGAATCGCTCGATGAACGGGTGCGCGGCCTGGCGGGGCTGCCTGCGATGAAGTGGGAGCCGCATCCGGGCCAGGGGGGCCTGCTGCTGGACGATCGGCCCCTGTCCATGCAGGAGTTCGAGGGCGTGCTCGACCACCTGGGCCGGCAGCTCGATGTCCGGCACGACCGGATGCTGACCATCGAGTCCCGCCTCGTCGATCAGCAGGTGCGCACCCGCCTGGTGCCGTCCTGGCTGCCCGTGACGGGCCATCCCGTCGGGTCGGCCTATGGCACGCGGATCGATCCCATCAGCGGGCATGCCGCGCGGCACACCGGGCTGGATTTTCCCGCGCCCAAGGGCACGGCGATCACCGCGGCCGCCGGGGGCATGGTGGTGACGCAGGAGTTCCACAAGGAATACGGCAACATGATCGAGATCTCCCATGGCAACGGGCTGATCACCCGCTACGCCCATGCGTCCAAGGTCTTCGTGAAGAAGGGCGACCTGGTGCGCCAGGGGCAGAAGATCGCCGAGGTGGGCGCCAGCGGGCGCGTCACCGGGCCGCACCTGCACTTCGAGGTGCTCAAGGATGGCGTGTGGCAGAACCCCGGCGATTTTCTGTTTGCCGGGCGCGGCAAGGCGCCGGTGCAGATGGTTGCCGCGCGTGTGCACGATGTCGAGGCGGCGCAACAGTAAAATGCTTCGTTTTGGGCGTTGGTCGGTTGGCGAGCACTGATTTGCACACTCTTGCAATCGGCGCCAACAGCCTGCATCTGCGCTCGTTTCTTCTTTGAGGTCAAAGACCGTCTCGTGGCTTGATGAGCCGTCGTAGCGGTTGCATCCGCATGGGCACCAATTTTTTCACCAAACTCATCGGCAGCCGCAATGACCGGCTGCTCAAGCAATACCGCAAGACGGTCCGTCGCATCAACGCGATGGAGGCGGATTACGAGAAGCTGAGCGAAGAAGCCCTGCGCGGCAAGACGCAGGAATTCCGTGACCGGCTGGCCAAGGGCGAGACCCTGGACGATCTGCTGCCGGAGGCGTTTGCCGTCGTGCGCGAGGGCTCCAAGCGCGTGATGAAGATGCGCCACTTCGACGTGCAGCTGATCGGCGGCATGGTGCTGCATGACGGCAAGATCGCCGAGATGCGCACCGGCGAGGGCAAGACGCTCACGGCCACGCTCGCGGTCTACCTCAATGCGCTGGCCGGCAAGGGGGTGCACGTGGTGACGGTGAACGACTACCTCGCCAGCCGCGATGCCCACTGGATGGGGCAGCTCTACAACTACCTGGGCCTGACGGTGGGCATCAACCTGCCCCAGATGCCACGCGAGGAAAAGCAGGCCGCGTACAACGCCGACATCACCTACGGCACGAACAACGAGTACGGCTTCGACTACCTGCGCGACAACATGGTGTACGAGACGCGCGACCGGGTGCAGCGCAAGCTGCACTACGCCATCGTCGACGAGGTGGATTCGATCCTGATCGACGAGGCGCGCACGCCGCTCATCATCAGCGGCCAGGCCGAGGACCAGACCGCGCTGTACGTGGCGATGAACAAGGTGGTGCCGCTGCTCAAGCGCCAGGAGGGCGAGGCCAATGCGCGCACCGGCGAGGGCGTGATCACGCCGGGCGATTTCACCGTCGATGAAAAGCAGCGCCAGGTGACGCTGACCGAGCAGGGCTTCGAGAGCGCCGAGCGCATCCTGGCGAGCCAGGGGCTGATCGCCGATGGCCAGTCGCTGTACGCGGCGTCCAACATCTCGCTGGTGCACCACCTGTACGCGGCGCTGCGCGCGCACCAGCTCTTCCACCGCGACGAGCACTACGTGGTGCAGGACGGCGAGGTGGTCATCGTCGACGAGTTCACGGGCCGCCTGATGGCTGGCCGGCGCTGGAGCGAGGGCCTGCACCAGGCGGTGGAGGCCAAGGAGGGCGTGAAGATCCAGGCCGAGAACCAGACGCTCGCCTCGATCACCTTCCAGAACTATTTCCGGCTCTACACCAAGCTCTCGGGCATGACCGGCACGGCCGACACCGAGGCCTATGAATTCCAGGACATCTACGGCCTGGAGACCGTGATCATCCCGCCCAACAAGCCGAGCCGGCGCGACGACCAGCTCGACCGCGTCTACAAGACCACGCGCGAGAAGTACGAGGCGGCCATCCAGGACATCCGCGAGTGCCACGAGAAGGGGCAGCCGGTGCTGGTGGGCACCTCGTCGATCGAGAACTCGGAAATCATCGACGAGCTGCTGGTCAAGGCCAAGCTGCCGCACCAGGTGCTCAACGCCAAGCAGCACGAGCGCGAGGCGGACATCATCGCGCAGGCGGGACATTCCGGCGCCATCACCATCGCCACCAACATGGCCGGGCGCGGCACGGACATCGTGCTCGGCGGCAACATCGACAAGCGCGTGGCGGCGCTGCGGGCCGACGAATCCCTCTCCGAGGCCGAGCGCGAGCGCCACATCGCCGAGCTGCGCGCGCAGTGGAAGGTGGACAACGAGAAGGTGGTGGCGCTGGGCGGCCTGCGCATCATCGCCACCGAGCGCCACGAGAGCCGGCGCATCGACAACCAGCTGCGCGGCCGCTCCGGCCGCCAGGGCGACCCAGGCTCCTCGCGCTTTTACCTGAGCCTGGACGATCCGCTGATGCGCATCTTCGCGGGCGACCGCGTCAAGGCCATCATGGAGCGGCTGAAGATGCCCGATGGCGAGGCGATCGAGGCCGGCATGGTCACGCGCAGCATCGAATCGGCGCAGCGCAAGGTCGAGGGCCGCAACTTCGACATGCGCAAGCAGCTGCTCGAATACGACGACGTGGCCAACGAGCAGCGCAAGGTGATCTACCGGCAGCGCAACGAGATCCTGGACGCGGCGGACCTGTCGGACATGATCGCCGCGATGCGCGACGCCTGCATCACCGACGTGGTGCGGCTGTACGTGCCGGCCGAATCGGTGGAAGAGCAATGGGACCTGGCGGGCCTGGAAAAAGACCTGGCCGCCAACTGGCAGCTGAACCTGTCGCTGGTGCACGAGGTGCAGGCTTCCGAGATCCTGTCCGACGAGGACATCGTCGAGAAGGTGGTGGCCGCGGCGCGCGAGTCCTTCGACGCCAAGGTGGCGCTGGTCGGCAAGGAGAACTTCCACCAGTTCGAGCGCGCGGTGCTGCTGCAGAGCCTGGACACGAGCTGGCGCGACCACCTCACGGCGCTGGACTACCTGCGCCAGGGCATCCATCTGCGCAGCTATGCGCAGGTGCAGCCCAAGCAGGAGTACAAGCGCGAGTCCTTCGAGATGTTCCGCCAGCTGCTCGATCACATCCGCAACGAAGTCACCCGCGTGATGATGACCGTGCAGGTGCAGTCGCCGCAGCAGGTGGAAGAAGCCGCGGAGGCCGTGAACGCGCGCAACGAGAGCGTGAGCCACGTCACCTACACCGCCCCGACCGAGACCGGCGAGGCGCAGGTCAGCGCCGGCGCGCCGGCGGTGGCGGGCGGCGCGGCCGCGGCGGCTGCCGCCGAGATGCCGCGCGTGGGGCGCAACGACCCCTGCCCCTGCGGCAGCGGCAAGAAGTACAAGCATTGCCACGGCAAGCTGGCCTGACAAGCTGACCTGACAAGAAGGAATTGCCATGTCCGTGAATCTGAATCCCCCGGTGGCCGCGCAATTGCATCCGGTGGCGGGCCTGCGCGTCGGCTGCGCCGAGGCTGGCGTGCGCAAGGCCCATCGCAAGGACGTGACGGTCTTCCTGCTCGAAGAGGGCGCGGCCGTCGCGGGCGTGTTCACGCAGAACCGCTTTTGCGCCGCGCCGGTGCAGGTCTGCCGCGAGCACCTGGCGGGCGGCGCCGGCATCCGGGCGCTGGTGGTGAACACGGGCGTGGCCAACGCCGGCACGGGCGAGCAGGGCCTGGCCGACGCTCGGCGCACCTGCGCCGAGCTGGCGTGCCAGATGGGCGTCGAGGCGCGGCAGATCCTGCCGTTTTCCACCGGCGTGATCCTGGAGCCGCTGCCGGTGGACCGCGTCGTCGCCGGCCTGCCCGCGGCCCTCGCCGATGCGCGGCCCGAGCACTGGCTGCGCGCCGCCGAAGCCATCATGACGACCGACACCGTGCCCAAGGCGTTCAGCACGCAGCTGGTGCTGGGCGGCGCCACGGTGCACGTGACGGGCGTGGCCAAGGGCGCGGGCATGATCCATCCCAACATGGCGACCATGCTGGGCTTCGTCGCCACGGACGCGAACATCGCCCCCGAGCTGCTGCAGCAGGCCGTGCGCGAGCTGGCCGACCAGTCCTTCAACCGCGTGACGGTCGATGGCGACACGTCCACCAACGATTCCTTCATCCTGATGGCCACGCGCCAGGCGGCGCACGCGCCCATCGCCTCGCTGCAGAGCGAAGCGGGGCAGGCCCTGATGGCCGCGCTGCGCACCGTGGCGCAGCAGCTCGCGCAGGCCATCGTGCGCGATGGCGAAGGAGCGACCAAGTTCATCACGATCCGCGTGGAGCAGGGCGCGAGCACCGCGGAATGCCTGCAGGTGGGGTACGCCATCGCGCATTCGCCGCTGGTGAAGACCGCCTTCTTCGCCAGCGACCCGAACCTGGGGCGCATCCTCGCGGCCGTGGGCTACGCGGGCATCGCCGACCTCGACCAGACGAAGATCGAGCTCTACCTCGATGACGTGCACGTGGCCACGCGCGGCGGGCGCAACCCCGCCTACCGCGAGGAAGACGGCCAGCGCGTGATGGCGCAAAGCGAGATCACGGTGCGGGTGCTGCTGGGGCGCGGGAGCGCCGCGGACACCGTCTGGACCTGCGACCTGAGCCACGACTACGTCACGATCAACGCCGACTACCGTTCCTGAAACAAGAGCGGCTTGCGCTTGTCCGGTGCGGGCTGCAGGCCGAAATGACTGATAAACTGGATTTGCTCATCGAGCGCGCCGACCGGCTCATCGCGCGCATCGAGGCGATATTGCCCCAGCCCCTGGGCGCGCCCGATTGGAGCGCCGCGATCGCCTGGCGCTACCGGCGCCGCGCCAGCGGCGGGAGTGCGCTGGAGCCGGTGCGCCACGTCGCTGCCCTGCAGCTCGCCGACCTCAAGGAGATCGAGCCGCAGAAGGACAAGATCCGCCGCAACACCGAGCAGTTCGTGGCCGGCAAGCCGGCCAACAACGTCCTGCTCACCGGCGCGCGCGGCACGGGCAAGTCCTCGCTCATCAAGGCCTGCCTGAACACCTATGCGCCGCAGGGCCTGCGCCTGATCGAGGTGGACAAGGGCGACCTGACCGACCTGCCGGACATCGTCGACGTGGTCGCCGCGCGGCCCGAGAAATTCATCGTCTTCTGCGACGACCTGAGCTTCGACGAGGGCGAGCCGGGCTACAAGGCGCTGAAAAGCATCCTCGATGGCTCGGTGGCCGCGGCCACGCCCAACGTGCTGATCTACGCCACCAGCAACCGGCGCCACCTGCTGCCCGAGTACATGAAGGAAAACCTCAGCTACACGCACACCGAGGACGGCGAGGTGCACCCGGGCGAGGTGGTCGAGGAAAAGATTTCGCTCTCCGAGCGCTTCGGCCTGTGGGTGAGCTTCTACCCCTTCAACCAGGACGAATACCTCGCCATCGTGGCGCAGTGGCTGGCGCATTTCGGCGCGGCGCCCGCGGCGATCGAGGCCGCGCGCGCCGAGGCGCTGCTCTGGGCGCTGGAGCGCGGCTCGCGCAGCGGCCGCGTGGCCTACCAGTTCGCGCGCGACTACGCGGGGCGGGGCGCGGCATGACGCGCCCGTGGACCGAGGTGGCGGCGGGCATCCTGCTGCGCGCCGATGGCTGCATGCTGCTGTCCACGCGCCCCGCGGGCAAGCCCTATGCGGGCTACTGGGAGTTTCCCGGCGGCAAGATCGAGGCCGGCGAGAGCGTGGCGCAGGCGCTCGCCCGCGAGCTGCAGGAGGAGCTGGGCATCACCATCGCCGCCGCGCAGCCGTGGAAGGTGACCGAGCACGACTACCCGCACGCGCGCGTGCGCCTGCACTGGTGCAAGGTGTTCGAATGGCGGGGAGAGTTCGAGATGCGCGAGGGGCAGACCATGGCCTGGCAGGCGTGGCCGCCCACCGTGCGCCCGCTGCTGCCGGGGGCCTTTCCGGTGCTGGAAATGCTGGCGCAGGAATGGGGCGTGCCGTTCGATGCGGCGGCGCTGGGCGCCTGAACGCTATTTGTTTGAGAGCTGCTCGCGCTTGCTGGCATTGCGCCAGAGCCTGATTTTGCTTGAATCTTCAGGGCAGCTTCTTCGGATCGCCGAAGGGCGCGTCTTCCGGCGGCGCCTCGCTCGGGACGCGAAAGCTCTCGGACGCCCACGCGCCGAGGTCGATCTGCCGGCAGCGCGCGCTGCAGAACGGCCGGTAGCGGTTGCTGGGTGCGAACAGGCTGGGGCCGCCGCAGGTGGGGCAGGGCACGGTGATGGCGGTGGCGGGCGTGTCTTCAGGCTTTTCGGTCATATGCAAAGCAGAAAAAAATGGTTGGGAGCTGGGTGGGCTGGCAAGACAATGTCCGGCTGGGCCGGATGGATGCGAACATGAAGTATTGGGTCTGTGCGTTTTTGCTGTGGTGCGGCGCCGCGCTGGGTGCCCAGCCGCTGCTCGCCTCCGACGAGCTGGAGCCGCTGCTGGCCGCGCCGCAGCTGCGTATTGTCGACATCCGCGATGCCCAGAGCTTCGCGGGCGGGCACATCGAGGGCGCGCAGAACGCGCCGTACAACGAGTGGCTGGGGCCGCCGGAGAATTTTGGCATCCTGCCGCCGGCCGAGGCCATGGTGGCCCTGGTGCAGCGCCTGGGCCTGACGCCCGAGAGCCATGCCGTCGTGATCTCGGCCGGCAGCGACGGCACGGATTTCGGCGCGGCGGCGCGGGTGTACTGGATGCTCAAGTCGCTGGGGGTGAAGGAGCTGTCCATCCTGGACGGCGGCATGCAGTCCTGGGACTTCGACGGCATGGGCACGACCAAGGCACCCGCGCCCGTGGCGCCCAGCCAGTGGCGGCCCGCCTTCAGCCCGCGCTGGATGGCCACGCGCGAGCAGGTGCTCGACCACGTGAACAAGCACGACGCCGTGCTGCTGGACGTGCGCCCGCAGAACTTCTACCTCGGCCAGTTCAAGGCGCCGATGGCGCGCATGGCGGGCAGCATCCCGGGCGCGATCGAGCAGGATTTCACGCGCTGGGTGCAGAACGGCTCGGCCAATGCGGTGACGCTGGACGCGGCGCGCAAGCTCGGGGCTGAAATCCAGCGCCCGGCCGGGCAGGACCTGGTGCTGTTCTGCAACACCGGCGTGTGGTCGGCGCTGGTGTGGTTCGAGATGCACGAGGTGCTGGGCCTGCAGGACGTGAAGATCTACCCCGGCTCGATGGTGGACTGGGTGCTGGCCCCCACCATGCCGCCCATGCTCAACGCCCCGGGCCGCGGCAGCCAGATCGCGCAGGCTTTCGGGCAGGCATGGAAGAATCTGAAGAAATGAAACGCCTACCCATCGCCGCCCTGATGGCGGTCTTCTTCGCCTGGCTGCTCTGGAGCGTGTCCATGCGCCAGGCGCTGCTCTTCCTCGTCGGCATCGGCCTGGGCGTGGCGCTGGCGGGCCAGCGCTTCGGCTTCACCACGGCGTGGCGCATCCTGGTGGAAGACAAGAACCCGAGCGGCGTCTTCGGCCAGCTGATCGCGTTCGGCCTGGCCGCCATCCTGTGCATGCCGCTGCTCGGGCACTACAGCGAGCTGACCGCGGCGCTCGGCCCGCCTAGCGTGAGCCTGCTCGTCGGCGCCTTCGTCTTCGGCCTGTGCATGCAGGTGGCCGATGGCTGCGGCAGCGGCGTGTTCTACAAGGCGGGCATGGGCATTCCGCTGAACATGGCCATCCTGCCGCTGTTCGCCATTGGCAGCTTCCTCGGCAGCTGGCACCTGGGCTGGTGGCTGGACCTGGGGCGCACCGAGCCCGTGGGCTTCGTCACCGAATGGGGCTGGCAGAAGGCCCTGGCGGCCACGCTGGCGGCCCTGCTGGCGATCGGCGCGGGCGTGGCGTGGTACACGCGCGCGTGGCACCGCGCGCGCGGCCATGCGGCGCCGGCGCTGTGGGCGCGCAAGTGGGTGGTGGGCGCGGTCATGATCGCGGTCTTCGGGGCGCTCGATCTGCTGATCTCGGGCAACCCCTGGGGCATCGTCTACGGCCCGGCCCTGTGGGTGGCCAAGATCGGCCAGTCGGCCGGGCTGATCGATCCCGCGCACAACTGGTTCTGGAGCCTGCCGGGCAATGCGGCGCTGCTGCACCAGACGGTGCTGCTGGACGTGACCACCATCACCAACATCGGCATCCTGGCGGGCGCGCTCTGGGTGGGCGCGGGCCAGCCCGTGCAGAGCCAGCCGCTCACCGGCAGGCAGTGGACGGTGGCGCTGTGCGCCGGCCTGCTGCTGGGCTACAGCTCGCGCTTGGCGTTCGGCTGCAACATCGGCGCCATGTTCTCGGGCATTTCGACGGGCTCGATCCACGGCTGGATCTGGGCGCCGATGGCGTTTGCCGGAACGATCTTCGGCCTGCGGCTGCGCAGGCGCCTGGGCTATTGAGAGAGGGGCGAGAGCGATGAAACCGGTTGTGCTGCGCGCCGTCTTCTGGGTGCTGTTCGCCGCCTTCCTGGCGTGGGACTACGCGGCCTCGCCGCCGGTGGACCTGCGCTGGGAGCTGGCGCCGCTGGCGGCGGGCTCGGGGCAGGCCACGCAGGGCGGGCACTGCTCCATGCCCGACTGATTCATACGGATTCGCCTTCAATCGTCTCACTTTGTTGGTTCGCCTCGCCGTGCTACAGCACTGCCTTCGGCTCCCGCCGCGTTATCCGATCGAATGCGAACCCGTATCAGATGCTTTCCAGCAGCGTCTTGAGCTCGCCCGATTCGTACATCTCCATCATGATGTCGGCGCCGCCGATCAGCTCGCCCTTGACGTAGAGCTGCGGGATCGTCGGCCAGTTGCTGTATTCCTTCACGCCCTGGCGGATCTCGTCGTCGTCGAGCACGTTGACCGTGGCCAGCGTGTCCAGATCGACGTTCAGCGCCTTGAGGATCTGCACCGCGCGGCCCGAGAAGCCGCACATCGGGAAATGGGCGTCGCCCTTCATGAACAGGATGATGTGGTTGTTCTTGACCAGTTGGTCTATGCGTTGCTGGACGTCGCTCATCGAGATGCTCCTGAAAACAATGCCACCGGTGGGGGTGGGGTGCGAATTATTCCACCGCCGGCGCGCCGGCAGCGAATCAGAAGGGTATTGTCCCGCCGCTGCATCGGGCTATACCCGCAAGGTCATTGGGGCTTTGCGCCTGCAGCGTGCTCCACCGGCCGGAGCGTGGTGGCTGGCCTGCAGAACCTGGAAGTGCCGGCCGACAAGGCGCGGCCGGGTTACGCATCACCCAAATACAGCGCGATGCGATCCGTGGTCCACGTTGCGACGCCCGTTCCAAAGAAGTCGGCATCCTCGGTCCAGACCGGGCACCCCAGCGCCATGGCACAGGCCAACACCGGCCAGTCGTCGGCATCCCGTCTCTCGATGCGCCGCAGAGCCTGCTGCTGCAACCCGCCGTAGACGTCCACGTCGATGGGGCGGACGATGTGGTCCAACGCATCCAGCACCGCACGGATCAGGATGTTGGCGTCCAGAACGATGGCCGCGTTGCTCATTTGGCCTTGGCTCTGGTGGAGGAGGGGGTGCTCTTCTTGCGGGCCTTCTTGAAGTCGGCCACGATGTCTTCCACGTCAACGCCTTGCGCAGACAGCAGCTGGTCAAGCGACTGGCTGGCTTTCTGGAGCGCCACCAGGTCCGCCTCGGCTTGGCCGTGCACGGGGATGAAGTAGCCGACCGTCTGACCATGGCGCGTCACGGCGACCGGACTGCTGGCCGCGATGTACTCGGCCAAGTCCGCGCGGAACTCACGAATTCCTACCTTTGTGGCTTCCATGGCCGTACCCCTGATTTGTGAATCACTGTGTACACATTCTAGACGCTCCGCCAAATACCGGGAGCCGTGGCGGATCGAAGAATCCGCAGCCTACCCGCTCGCTGGGCTTCCCGGCCAGCGACCGCCCGTGCAACGCTCGATACCGGCGAGGTCCTTGCGCGTTTGCACGGCGGCGAAACCCGCGTCCTGCAGCAGGGCGCAGACGGCCGGGGCCTGGTCCCAGCCATGCTCCAGCAGCAGCCAGCCGCCCGGGCGCAGGTGCGCGGGCGCCTGCGCGACGATGGCGCGGATGGCGTCCAGCCCGTCCGCGCCGCTGGCGAGCGCCATGCGCGGCTCGTGGGTCAGGGCGTGCAGGTGCGGGTCGTCCTCGGCGATGTAGGGCGGGTTGCTGACGATGAGGTCGTAGGTCTCGCGGGTGCCGTCGAGCCAGTGGCCGCGGCGCAGGTGCACGGGCAGCCCGAGCCGCCGCGCGTTCGCCGTGGCGACGGCGAGGGCCTCTTCGCTCGCGTCGATCGCGGTGAGGTGCGCGTCCGGGCGCTGCGATTGCAGGGCCAGCGCGATGGCGCCGCTGCCCGTGCCCAGGTCGGCGATGCGCGGCGCGCGCAGCGGGCGCAGCAGTTCGAGCGCCCAGTCCACCAGGGTCTCGGTGTCGGGGCGCGGGTCGAGCACGCGCGCGTCCACCCGCAGGTCCAGCCCGTAGAAGGCCTTGGCGCCGGTGAGGTAGGCCACGGGCTCGCCCCGCAGGCGGCGCTGGAGCAGCGCGGCCCAAGTGGCCTGCGCCTGCGCGGGCAGGGGGTCGCCGTCGTGCGCGATGAGCCAGGCGCGGTCGTGCGGGGCGCGGTCCAGCGCGTGCAGCAGCAGCATCTGCGTGTCGATGCGCGCCAGGCCCAGCCGCAGGGCCTGGTCCATCGCGTGGCGGAGGGTGGGGGTGTTCATCAATACGGGAGCTGCTCGCGCTGGTCCAGCAAGGGTTTCAGCCGGATTTGATCAGGATGCTTCGAGCGCGGCCAGCAGCTCGGCCTCGCGGGCGTGCTGCAGGGCGTCGAGCACTTCGCCCAGGTCGCCGTCCATCACCATCTGCAGCTTGTAGAGCGTGAGGTTGATGCGGTGGTCGGTCACGCGCCCCTGCGGGAAGTTGTAGGTGCGGATGCGATCCGACCGGTCGCCGCTGCCGATGAGGCCCTTCCTCAGCGCGGCCTCCTGCGCGGCGCGTTCGCTGCGTTCCTTTTCCTGCAGGCGCGCCTGCAGCACGCGCAGCGCCTGGGCCTTGTTGGCGTGCTGGCTGCGCCCGTCCTGGCATTCGGCGACGATGCCGGTGGGCAGGTGCACCACGCGCACGGCCGAGTCGGTCTTGTTGATGTGCTGGCCGCCCGCGCCGCTGGCGCGGAAGGTGTCGATGCGCAGATCGGCCGGGTTGAGCGTGATGGCCTCGTGCTCGTCGGGCTCGGGCATGACCGCGACGGTGCAGGCGCTGGTGTGGATGCGGCCCTGCGTCTCGGTGACGGGCACGCGCTGCACGCGGTGGCCGCCGGATTCGAAGCGCAGGCGGCCGAAGGCCTGCTCGCCCTCGATGCGCAGCACCACTTCCTTGTAGCCGCCCAGCTCGCTCTCGTGCGCGCTCATCACCTCCACGCGCCAGCCGGCGTTGGCGGCGTAGCGGGTGTACATGCGCGCCAGGTCGGCGGCGAAGAGGGCGGATTCGTCGCCGCCGGTGCCGGCGCGGATTTCCAGGAAGGCGTTGCGCGCGTCGTCCGGGTCCTTGGGCAGCAGCAGGCGCTGCAGCTCGTCCTCCAGCCGGGCGAGCTCGGCCTGCGCGCCGTCGATCTCCTCCTGGGCCATGGCGGCCATTTCGGGGTCGTCCCGCAGGGCCTGCGCGGCCTCGATGTCGGCTTCGCGCCGCTGGTAGCGCGCCCAGCGGCTGGCGACGGCCGTGACCTCGGCATGCTCGCGCGAGAGCACGCGGTACTGCGCCATGTCGCCCATGATGTCTTCGCGCGAGAGCAGGAAGTCGAGCTCCGCGAGGCGCTCGGCCTGGCGTTGCAACTGGTGGCGGAGAAAGGGTTTCATGCGTGGGGCAATCGGGAATTTGCTACTGTTGCAGTAGCTGGCAGCGCTTGGGGGGCAAGCGCTGGAGGCGGTTTTTGCTTGAAGGCCCGCTAGAGCCGGCCGCGGCCGCGGCTGCGCGCCGAGCGCAGGAACAGCCGCGAGACGGTCTCGGCCGTTTGCGCGCGCGCTTGGGCATCGCCGTTGTGCAGCTCGGCGAGGGCGCCGTGCAGCATCTTCTGCGCCAGTCCGCGCGAGAGCGCTTCGAGCACGCTGTCCACGTCCTGCCCCTTGGCCAGGCGCTTGCGGGCCCGGGCAAGTTCCCGGGCGCGCCAGTCGTCGGCCTGGCCGTTGAGCTGCCGGATCAGCGGCACGATGCCGCCGGCGGGATCGCGCTGGTCCATCCAGTGCATGAAATTGCGCACGCCGACGTCGATGATGGCCTCGGCCTGCTGCACCGCGGCCTCGCGCTGGGCCTGCCCGGTCTGCACCACGTGGGCCAGGTCGTCCACGGTGTAGAGGTAGACGTCGGGCAGGTGCTTGACCTCGGGTTCGATGTCGCGCGGCACCGCCAGGTCGACCATGAAGATGGGGCGGTGGCGGCGCTTCTTGAGGGAGCGCTCGACCGCGCCCAGGCCGATGATGGGCAGCTGGCTGGCGGTGCAGCTGATGACGGCGTCGAACTCGTGCAGGTGCTCGGGCAGGTCGGCCAGGCGCATCACGCCGGCATCGAAGCGCGCGGCCAGTTTTTCCCCGCGCTCCATCGTGCGGTTGGCGATCACCATCTGGCGCGGATGGCGGGCGGCGAAGTGCGTGGCGCACAGCTCCACCATCTCGCCCGCGCCGACGAAGAGCACGCGGATCTGGCCCAGGTCTTCGAAGAGCTGGCCCGCCAGGCGCACCGCGGCGGCCGCCATGCTGATGCTGTGCGCGCCGATATCGGTGGCGGTGCGCACTTCCTTGGCGACCGCGAAGCTGCGCTGGAAGAGCTGGTTGAGCGTGGAGCCGAGCGCGCCCGCGCCTTCGGCGGCGCGCACGGCGCTCTTCATCTGGCCGAGGATCTGCGCCTCGCCCAGCACCATGCTGTCCAGGCCGCTGGCCACGCGGAAGGCGTGGCGCGCGGCGCGGTCGTTCTGCAGCAGGTAGGCGTGCGGCTGCAGCTGCTGGGCGCTGACGCCGCCGCTCGTGGCCAGCCAGTCCAGCGTGTGCTCGGGGGCCGCGTGGGGCGCGGCGCAGTAGATTTCGGTGCGGTTGCAGGTGGAGAGGATGGCGGTCTCCACGGGGCTGCTGCTGCCCTGGGCGGTGACGCCGAAGGACTGGCGCAGCGCCTGCAGGGAAGGGGCGACCTGGTCGAGCGCGAACGCGAAACGACCCCGCAGGTCCAGCGGCGCCGTATGGTGGTTGATGCCCAGAGCCCAGACTGCCATGAGGTGCGATTATAAAATTTGCGCCGCCGTGCGCGCGCCATGAACCATTTGACGCTCATCAACCATTTTTTCAACTTCGTCGCGCCCGCGTTCGGGCTGGCGCTGCTGCTGGTGGCGGGCGCGCACGTTTTCATGCGAAAAGCGGCCTCAAGCCATGGCTGGCTTGCGCCAATAGCTCTCGTTTTCATAGTCGGCAGCATCGTGCTCGGCCTGGGCGAGCTGCTGCTGGGCAGCGACGGCCGCATGCTCACCTACGCGGCGCTGGTCGTCGCCGCGGCGACCGCGTACGGGCTGCTGCTGCGCGGCGGGCGCTGATCAGGCGGCGGGGCTGAACAGGTCCACGCGGTCGGTGATGATGCCGTCGGTGCCCAGGCGCCAGAGCCGCTCGGCCGCCGCTTCGTCGTTGACGGTGTAGCTCAGGCAGCGCAGGCCGGCCGCATGCGCCGCCTGCACGGTCTCGGGGTTCCACAGGGCGTGGTTGCACACCATGGCGACGCAGCCCAGCCGCGTGGCGCAGGGCAGCCCGTCGGGGTCCGGCTGGTCCAGCAGCAGGCCGCGGGGCAGCTCCGGCGCGCCTTCCCGGGCGCCTTCCAGCGCCAGCGGCTGGAACGACGTGAGCAGCGGCGGCACGGCCTGCCCCTGCCACAGCCGGGCGGCCAACTGGGCGACGGCCCGGCCCGTCTCCCGCTCGGTGCCCGGCGTGGGCTTGATCTCGATGTTCAGGTGCAGCCCGTTGGCGAGGCACCAGCGCGCCACGCCTTCGAGCGTCGGCAGCGGCTCGCCGGCGAAACTGCGCGAGTGCCAGCCGCCCGCGTCCAGCCGGGCCAGCGCCCCCCAGGGCTGGTCGCCGCCCGCGCCGTGGCCGTTGGTGGTGCGCGCAAGTTCCGTGTCGTGCATGAGGAAGAGCACGCCGTCGCTGCTGAGCTTGGCGTCGCACTCGAACATGCGCCAGCCGTAGCCGGCGCCCACGCGAAAGGCCGCCAGCGTGTTCTCGGGCGCGAGCTTGCCCGCGCCGCGGTGCGCGATCCAGCGCGGGTAGGGCCAGTGGGGGAGTGCGGTGTTTGGCATGTTTTTGGCGCTTAACCCTTGCGCAGTCAGCGCGAGCAGCTATCAATCCTGTGGCAATTCATCCCTCGATGCGCCGGCCCGTCGCGGCGTCGAAGCCGTGGATGCGGTCTTCCAGCGGCAGCACGTGCAGGGTGTCTCCGACGGCCGGCGGCGCCTCGGTCTCCTGCATGCGCACGATCATCGCCTGGCCTTGCGCGCCGCCCAGGCGCCCGTGCACGAGGCGCTCGGCGCCCAGCATCTCGACGGTCTCCACCAGCATCTCCCAGCCGCCCGCGTTCGCCACCCGCAGGTGCTCGGGGCGGATGCCCAGCAGCACGCCCTCGCGCACGCCCTGCACGTCCTTGAGCAGGTTCATGGGCGGCGCGCCGATGAAGCTGGCGACGAAGGTGGTGGCCGGGCGGTGGTAGACCTCCTCGGGCGTGCCGAACTGCTCCATGCGCCCGGCGTTCATCACGATCATGCGCTGCGCCAGCGTCATCGCCTCCACCTGGTCGTGCGTGACGAAGAGGGAGGTGATGCTCAAGCTCCGGTGCAGCTTCTCGATCTCCAGGCGGGTCTGCGCGCGCAGCTTGGCGTCCAGGTTGGAGAGCGGCTCGTCGAACAGGAACACCTGCGGCTGGCGCACGATGGCGCGGCCCATCGCCACGCGCTGGCGCTGCCCGCCCGAAAGCTCGCGCGGCTTGCGCGCGAGCAGCCCGCCCAGCTCCAGGATCTGCGCCGCCTTGTCCACGCGCTGGCGGATTTCCGCGGCCGGCACCTTCTTGATCTTCAGGCCGTAGGCCATGTTGCCTTCCACGCTCATGTGCGGATAGAGCGCGTAGTTCTGGAACACCATGGCGATGTCGCGCTCGGAGGGCTCCAGGTCGTTGACCACGCGCGTGCCGATGGAGATCGTGCCCTCGCTGATCTCCTCCAGCCCCGCCACCATGCGCAGCAGCGTGGACTTGCCGCAGCCCGAGGGGCCGACGATGACGATGAACTCGCCGTCCCGGATGTCGGCGCTGACGCCGTGGATCACCTGGTTGGCCCGCGGGCCGCTGCCGTAGCGCTTGATGACGTTGTTGAATGCGATGGCTGCCATTATTTTTCAGTATCGACGAGGCCCTTGACGAACCACTTCTGCATCAGGATGACGACGATGGCCGGCGGGATCATGGCCAGGATGGCGGTGGCCATCACGATGTTCCAGTCCACCGCCGCCTCGCCGCCCGCGAGCATGCGCTTGATGCCGATGACCACGGGGTACATGTCCTCGGACGTGGTCATCAAGAGCGGCCACAGGTACTGGTTCCAGCCGTAGATGAACTGGATCACGAACAGCGCCGCGATCGAGGTGCGCGACAGCGGCACCAGGATGTCCTTGAAGAAGCGCATCGGCCCCGCGCCGTCGATGCGCGCGGCCTCGGCCAGCTCGTCGGGCACGGTGAGGAAGAACTGGCGGAACAGGAAGGTGGCCGTGGCCGAGGCGATCAAGGGCAGCGACAGGCCCGCGTAGCTGTTGAGCAGGCCCAGGTCGGCCACCACCTTGTAGGTCGGCAGGATGCGCACTTCCACCGGCAGCATCAGCGTGATGAAGATGGCCCAGAAGCACAGCCTCCGAAAGCGGAAGCGGAAGTACACGATGGCGAAGGCCGACAGCAGCGAGATCGCGATCTTGCCCACGGTGATGGAGATGGCGATGACGAAGCTCACCCACATCATGTGCACCACGGTGGTGTTGGAGCCGAGCTTGCCGCTGCCGAACAGCGCCGCCTTGTAGTTGTCCCAGAAGTGGCTGCCGGGCAGCAGCGGCATGGGCGACTGCACCACCGCCTCGGCGGTGTGCGTGGAGGCGATCAGCGCCAGGTACAGCGGGAAGGCGACGACGCAGACCCCGAGGATCAGCACCGCGTGCGAGAGGAAAACGAGCCAGGGCTTGCGGTCCACCATGCTCAGTACTGCACTTTCTTCTCGACGTAGCGAAACTGCAGCACCGTGAGCGCGATGACGATCAGCATCAGGATCACGGACTGCGCCGCCGAGCCGCCCAGGTCCAGCGCCTTGAAGCCGTCCAGGTACACCTTGTAGACCAGGATGGAGGTGGACTGGCCGGGCCCGCCCTGGGTGGCGGCGTCGATGATGCCGAAGGTGTCGAAGAAGGCGTAGACCACGTTCATCACCAGCAGGAAGAACGTGGTGGGCGAGAGCAGCGGCAGCTGGATGTTCCAGAAGCGCCGCCACGGCCCGGCGCCGTCGATCGAGGCGGCCTCGATCAGCGCCTTGGGGATGGACTGCAACCCCGCCAGGAAGAACAGGAAGTTGTAGGAAATCTGCTTCCAGACCGCGGCGATCACGATCAGCGCCATGGCCTGGTTGTCGTTGACCAGGAAGTCCCACTGGTAGCCGAGCTTTTCGAGGTAGTAGGCGACCACGCCGATCGACGGCGAGAAGAGGAACATCCACAGCACCCCGGCGATGACCGGCGCCACCGCGTAGGGCACGATGAGCAGCGTCTGGTAGGCCAGCGCGAAGCGCACGATGCGGTCGGCGAAGATCGCCAGCGTGAGGGCCAGGACGATGCCGATGCCGGCCACCAGCACCGAGAACACCGCGGTGCGCTCGAATGAGTTCAGGTAGGCCGGGTCGCTGAAGAGGGCGGCGAAATTCTCCAGCCCCACCCATTCGGTGCTGATGCCGAAGGCGTCTTCCGTCTGGAAGGACTGCAGGATGGCCTGCGCCGCCGGCCAGAAAAAGAAGATGCCGACGATGGCCAGTTGCGGCAAGACCAGGGCCCACGGCAGCCAGGCAGAGCGGAACAGAACCCGTTTTTCCATGGTGTCAGAGTCGAATGGCTCGAAGCGGCCGCCCCGTCCAGGCAGGGCGGCGGGCCCGCCAAGGCAGCGGGCCCTGCGCGTGGCGCGGGTTTATTTCTTGTAGGACTTCTCGAACTTGGCCAGCAGCTCGTTGCCGCGCGCGACGATGGCGTCGAGCGCCTCCTTGGGCGTCTTCTTGCCGCTCCAGATCAGCTCGGTCTCCTCGTCCTCGATGGTGCGGATCTGCACGTAATTGCCCAGGCGGATGCCGCGCGACTTGTCCGTCACCTTGCGCACCATCTGGTTCACCGCCACGTCGGTGCCGGGGTGCTGTTCATAGAAGCCGGAGGCGTTGGTCAGGTTGTAGGCCGCGGTGGTGATCGGCAGGTAGCCGGTGCGCTGGTGGCTGGCGGCCTGCACCTTCGTGTCCGAGAGGAACTCGAAGAACTTCGCCACCCCCTTGTACTGCGCGGGCTTCTTGCCGGCCATGACCCACAGCGAGGCGCCGCCGATCACCGTGTTCTGCGGCGCGCCCTGCACGTCGGGGTAGTAGGGCAGGGTGGAGATGCCGTAGGCGAACTTGGCGTTCTTGGCCACGTTGCCGTAGAAACCCGAGGAGGTCTGGATCATCGCGCACTCGCCCGAGACGAACGAGGCCTCGGCCGCGTTGTTGCGGCCGCGGTAGACGAACTCGCCATCCTTGGCCAGGCGCGCCAGGTCCTCGAAGTGGCGCACGTGCAGCGGCGAATTCATCGTGAGGCGCGCCTTGTAGCCCTCGTCATCCAGCCCGTTCTTGTGCGTGGCGAACTGCACGTTGTGCCAGGTCGAGAACGATTCGAGCTGCGTCCAGCCCATCCACGCCAGCGTCATCGGGCAGGCATGGCCGCTGGCCTTGAGCTTCTTCGTGGCCTCGAAGACCTCGGGCCAGGTCTTGGGCGCTTTTTCGGGATCGAGGCCGGCCTTCTTGAAAGCATCCTTGTTGTAGTAGAAGACCGTCGTCGAGCTGTTGAACGGGAAGCTCAGCATCTGCCCGTTGGGCGCGGTGTAGTAGGCCGCCACGGCGGGGATGTAGCCGCTGGGGTCGAAGGCGACGCCCGCGTCCTTCATCACCTTGCCCACGGGGATCGTGGCGCCCTTGCTGGCCATCATCGTGGCCGTGCCCACTTCGAACACCTGCAGGATGTCCGGCGCGTTGCCCGAGCGGAAGGCCGCGATGGCGGCCGTCATGCTCTCGGGATAGCTGCCCTTGTAGGTGGGCACGACCTTGTATTCCTTCTGGCTCTCGTTGAACTGCCTGGCCAGGTCATTGACCCACTCGTTGTTCACGGCGGTCATCGAATGCCACCACTGGATCTCGGTTTGCGCTTGCGCGGCCAGCGTGCTCGCGAACAGGCAGGTGGCCAGGGCCAGGTGTTTGAATCGCATGAATGCTCCTTGTGGGATGAGGTGGGCGAGGCATGGGTGGAGGCGGCGAAACCGCCCGCTGCTGCGCAGCTGCCATGAGGCCAAGCGTACTTTTTCGCACACGGCCATGCAAGCCGCAACCGGGTTTACCCGCCGCAAACGGTGTCGAGGGCGGGACACTTGCGGACGAATCCGTTTGTGCGATGCACAATCGCCCCTTTGCTAGCCGTTTTTCAATGCCTGCCCGCAGGCGCCATAACGATCGGAAGTGCATCATGCCCAAGACGTCCCTTGATAAAAGCAAGATCAAGTTTCTGCTGCTCGAAGGCATCCACCAGTGCGCGGTGGATGCCCTGCGCGCGGCCGACTACACGAATGTGGAGCTGCTGCCCCGCGCCCTGGAAGGGCAGGAGCTGCTCGACAAGATCGCCGACGTGCACTTCGTCGGCGTGCGCTCGCGCACCCAGCTCACCGCCGAGGTGCTGCAGCACGCCAACAAGCTCGTGGCCATCGGGTGCTTCTGCATCGGCACCAACCAGGTGGACCTGAACACCGCGCGCGAGAAGGGCATCGCGGTGTTCAACGCGCCGTACTCCAACACCCGCTCGGTGGCCGAGCTGGTGCTGGCCGAGGCCATCCTGCTGCTGCGCGGCATCCCCGCGCGCAATGCCGCGGCGCACCGCGGCGGCTGGCTCAAGAGCGCCGACAACTCGCACGAGGCGCGCGGCAAGACGCTGGGCATCGTCGGCTACGGCGCGATCGGCTCGCAGCTGTCGGTGCTGGCCGAGAGCCTGGGCATGCACGTGATCTTCCACGACGTGGTGGCCAAGCTGCCGCTGGGCAACGCCCGCCAGGTCGATTCGCTCAAGACGCTGCTGGCCGAATCGGACATCGTGACGCTGCACGTGCCGCAGCTGCCCTCCACCAAGTGGATGATCGGCGAGGCCGAGATTGCCGCGATGAAGCCGGGCTCCATCCTGATCAACGCCTCGCGCGGCACGGTGGTGCGCATCGAGCCGCTGGCCGAGGCGATCAAGGAAGAGCGCCTGGTGGGCGCGGCCGTGGACGTGTTCCCGGTCGAGCCCAAGAGCACCAAGGACGAGTTCGTCTCGCCGCTGCGGGGCCTGGACAACGTCATCCTCACGCCGCACATCGGCGGCTCGACGCTGGAGGCGCAGGCCAACATCGGCCTGGAGGTCGCGCACAAGCTCATCACCTACAGCGACACCGGCACCAGCACCTCCTCGGTCAACCTGCCCGAGGTGGCGCTGCCCGCGCACCCCGGCAAGCACCGCCTGCTGCACATCCACCGCAACATTCCCGGCGTGATGTCGGAGATCAACCGCATCCTCTCGGACAACGAGATCAACATCTCCGCCCAGTTCCTGCAGACGCGCGACAACGTGGGCTATGTGGTGGTCGATCTGGACGCGCGCTCGTCCGACGTCGCGCTCGAAAAACTCGCGAAGGTCCAGGGCACGATCCGCACCCGTGTGCTGTTCTGAACTTCAGCCCGCGTTGGCCTGCGCCAGGAGCCAGCGCGCGAACGCCTCCAGCGCGCCCGAGGCGCCCTGCGCGGGCTGCACCAGGTAGTAGCCGCGCTCGCCGCGCAGGCCGTGCTGGCTGGCGATGACGAGCTTGCCCTGCGCCAGCTCGGCCTCGATCAGCATCGGCGGGATCAGCGCCAGGCCCCCGTCGTGCGCGGCGGCGACGGCGAGCATGGAAAACAGCTCGTAGCGCGGCCCGTCCAGCGCGTGCGCCGCCGTGACGCCCACGCTCTCGAACCATTGCCGCCAGGCCTGCGGGCGCGTGCTTTGCTGCAGCAGCGGCAGGCGCGCCAGCTGCGCCGGGGTCACGCTCTGGTGCGCGCGCCCGCGCCCGCGCGGGGCGCAGCGCTCCAGCAGGCGCGGGCTGCACACGGGCAGCGCGTCTTCGTGCATCAGCCATTGCGCCTGGGTGCCCGGCCAGTGCGCCACCTGCTCGGGCGTGCCAGCGTAGAGCGCGGCGTCGTAGTGCAGGTCCGAGAACGGGAAGGGGCGCGTCTGCGTGTCGATGTGCACCACGATGTCGGGGTGCAGGCGCTGAAAGCGCGGCAGGCGCGGCAGCAGCCAGCGCGTGGCGAAGGTGGGGACGGCGGCCAGCGAGACCGCGCCGCCCTGGCCCTGGCGCGCCATGACGTCCAGCGTGTCGCGCTCCAGGCCCTGGAGCCAGCGCGCCACCTGGCGGCCGTAGCGCTGGCCGGCGGGGGTGAGCGCCACGCCGTGGCGCGTGCGCGTGAACAGCGCCACGCCCAGCTGCTCCTCCAGCGCGATGATCTGGCGCGAGACGGCGCTTTGCGTCAGCGCCAGCTCCTGCGCCGCGCGGGTGTAGCTTTCGTGGCGCGCGGCGGCTTCGAAGCAGCTCAGGGCCTGGGTCGATGGAATGTGGCGGCGCATGGGCCCGGATCTTCTCAGATATTCGCAGAACGCATTTCTACATGAGAACTCATCGCTTGCCACGTGCATGGGGCAAGAAATACCATCGCCGCCGTTTTGCGCATTCATGCGTTTGACGCATGTTGACCGCGCCATTTCAACCCACACCGGAGACATCTCACATGGCCCACGCCGCCTTCCAATGGAACGACCCTTTCCTGCTCGATCGGCAGCTCACCGAGGACGAGCGCGCCATCCGCGATGCGGCCGCCGCCTACTGCCAGGACAAGCTGGCGCCCCGCGTGCTGGAGCAGTTCCGCCACGAGAAGACCGACCCGGCCATCTTCCGCGAGATGGGCGCGCTGGGCCTCTTGGGTCCCACCATCCCTGAACAATACGGCGGCCCGGGCCTGAGCTACGTGGCCTACGGCCTGATCGCGCGCGAGATCGAGCGCGTGGATTCGGGCTACCGCTCCATGGCCAGCGTGCAAAGCTCGCTGGTGATGGTGCCGATCTTCGAGTTCGGCACCGAGGCGCAGAAGCAGAAATACCTGCCCAGGCTCGCCAGCGGCGAGTGGATCGGCTGCTTCGGCCTGACCGAGCCCGACCACGGCTCCGACCCCGGCAGCATGGCCACGCGCGCGCACAAGGTGGCGGGGGGCTATCGGCTCAAGGGCAGCAAGATGTGGATCACCAACAGCCCGATTGCCGACGTGTTCGTGGTCTGGGCCAAGGAGGTGAGCGAGGCCGGCAGTGTGGGCCCCATCCGCGGCTTCGTGCTCGAAAAAGGCATGAAGGGCCTGACCGCGCCCGCCATCCACGGCAAGGTGGGCCTGCGCGCCAGCATCACGGGCGAGATCGTGATGGACGACGTGTTCGTGCCCGAGGAAAACGCCTTCCCCGAAGTGCGGGGCTTGAAGGGCCCGTTCACGTGCCTCAACAGCGCGCGCTACGGCATCGCCTGGGGCGCTCTGGGCGCGGCCGAGTTCTGCTGGCACACCGCGCGCCAGTACACGCTGGAGCGCCAGCAGTTCGGCCGCCCGCTGGCGGCCAACCAGCTCATCCAGAAAAAGCTGGCCGACATGCAGACCGAGATCGCCATCGGCCTGCAGGCCTGCCTGCAGTTTGGCCGCATGAAGGACGCGGGCACGGCCAGCGTGGAGGGCACCTCGCTCATCAAGCGCAACAGCTGCGGCAAGGCGCTCGATATCGCCCGCCTGGCGCGCGACATGATGGGCGGCAACGGCATCAGCGACGAGTTCGGCGTGGCGCGCCACCTGGTGAACCTGGAGGTGGTCAACACCTACGAGGGCACGCACGACATCCACGCGCTCATCCTGGGCCGCGCGCAGACGGGCATCGCGGCGTTTGCCAACTGAACGGCGCGCTCCCAAGACAGGAGCTGCTTGCGCCGTATCGGCGCCATTTCAAATGCAAAACTGTTTGAAAGTGGCGTGCAATCAGCGCGAGCAGCTATTCAAAACATAGGAACCTATTTTTCGACATGACCGCATCCCCCACCCCCGGCGCCTTGGCAGGCATCCAGGTTCTCGACCTCTCGCGCGTGCTCGCCGGCCCGTGGTGCACGCAGATCCTGGCCGACCTGGGGGCCGACGTGGTGAAGGTGGAGCGCCCGGGCAGCGGCGACGACACGCGCCACTGGGGCCCGCCCTTCCTGAAGGACGCCGAGGGCCGGGACACAGAGCAGGCCAGCTACTTCGCGGCCTGCAACCGCAACAAGCGCTCGGTCACCATCGACATGGCCACGCCCGAGGGGCAGCAGCTGATCCGCCAGATGGCGCAAAAAGCCGACGTGGTGGTGGAGAACTTCAAGGTCGGCGGCCTGAAGCACTACGGGCTGGACGCCGAGAGCCTGCGCGCGCTCAATCCGCGGCTCATCTACTGCTCCATCACCGGCTTCGGCCAGGACGGGCCCTACGCCGGGCGTGCGGGCTACGACCTCATGATCCAGGCCATGACTGGCCTGATGAGCATCACCGGCCGCGCCGACGGCGAACCCGGCGGCGGCCCGCTGCGCGTGGGCGTGGCCGTGGTGGACGTGTTCACCGGCCTGTACGCCAGCAACGCCATCCTGGCCGCCCTGCACGCGCGCGACAACGCGGCCACCGGCACCGGCGTGGGCCAGCACATCGACATGGCCCTGCTCGACGTGGGTATGGCCGTGCTCGCCAACCAGGCCACCGGCTTCCTGGCCACGGGCCAGGCGCCCCGGCGCCAGGGCAATTCGCACCCCAGCCTGGTGCCCTACCAGGACTTTCCCACGCAGGACGGCAGCATGCTGCTGGCGATTGGCAACGACGGGCAGTTCCAGCGCTTTTGCGCCGCCGCCGGCCAGCCGCAGTGGGCGCAGGACGCGCGCTTTGCCACCAACACCCTGCGCGTGCAGCACCGCGCGGCGCTGATCCCGGCCATGGAGCAGGTCACGCGCACGCGCACCACGGACGAGTGGATCGCGCTGCTCGAAGACAAGGCCGTGCCCTGCGGCCCCATCAACACCATCGCCCAGGCCTTCGACGACGCCCAGGTGCGCGCGCGCGGCCTGCGGGTGGACCTGCCGCGCCAGGCGGGCGACGGCGTGGCGCGCATTGGCACCGTGGCCAGCCCGCTGCGCCTGTCGGCCACCCCGCCCGTGCTGCGCCGCGCGCCGCCCGCGCTGGGCCAGCACACCGATGAGGTGCTGCGCGAGCTGGGGCTCGATGCGCCGCGCATCGCGCAATTGCGGGGCAGCGGCGTGGTATGAGGCGATGGCCCGCGGCTCATACGGGTTCGCATTCGATCGGATAACGCGGCGGGAGCCGAAGACAGTGCTGTAGCACGGCGAGGCGAACCAACAAAGTTAGACGATTGAATGCGAATCCGTATAAATCTGCGCCTTCAGAAAGTCGAACACCGCATCGCCCTGGCAGTGCGCGACGTTGAAGCGCATCCAGGCGCAGGGCTGCATGTCCAGGGTGAACAGATGCCCCGGCCCCAGCAGGATGTCGTGCTGCGCCGCCTCGCACGCCAGCTGCAGCGAATCGGCGATGGCCGGATGGCGCGCCCACAGCACCATGCCGGCCCGCGGCTCCACGAACAGCTCGAACCCCAGGCCCATCAGGCGCGAGGCGGTCTGGTTCTGCCCCACCGCCAGGCGGTCGCGCAGGCCCTTGGTGTGCTTGCGCCAGCGCCCGTCCAGCAGCGCGTTGTAGGCCAGGTGCTCGTTGAATTCGGACGAGGTCAGGCCCGAGAGCATCTTCAGCCGCGCCAGCTCTTCCAGCAGCTCGCCGTGCGCGGCCAGGTAGCCGACGCGGATGTTGGGTGAAATGGTCTTGGAAAAACTCCCCACGTAGACCACGCGGCGCAACTGGTCCAGGCTCGCCAGGCTGGGGTGCGGCTCGGGGTCGAGGTCGGCGTAGATGTCGTTCTCCACCACCATGAAGTCGTATTTCTCGGCCAGCTGCAGCAGCCGGTACAGGTGCGCCACCTGCGCCGTCGAGCCCGTGGGGCTTTGCAGGCGCGGCTGCGTGAAGAAGACCTTGGGGCGCGTCTCCCGCACCCGCGCCTCCAGCAGCTCCAGGTCGTAGCCCGCGGGCGTGCGCGGCGCGCCCACCAGCTCGATCCCCAGAAAGCGCAGCGCCGAGAGCTGGTTGGCGTAGCCGGGCTCGTCGATCAGCGCCGCGTCGCCGGGGCTGAGCAGGTGCCGCGCCACCAGGTCCAGCGCCTGGCTCGAACCCTGCGTGAGCAGCAGCTGCTCCTGCGTCGCCATGATCTCGTGCTCGGCCAGCAGGTCGCGCACCAGCTGGCGCAGCGGCACATAGCCCTTGGGCTCGCCGTAGCCGCCGAAGTCGATGTCCTCCCCGGCCAGCGAGCGCAGCCCCCGGCGCACGCCTTCGGTGAACAGCCAGTCGCCGGGCAGCCAGCCGCAGCCCGGCTTGTGCTGCAGCGCGCGGTTCTCGAAGATCTGCTGGATGTACCAGGAGGCGTCGAACTTGTACTGCCCCGTGCTGCCCGGCGGCGCGCTGGGCGCGATGTCGGCGCGCCGGCGCACGAAAAAGCCGGAGTGCGGGCGCGAGGCCACGTGGCCCTGCGCCACCAGGCGGTCGTAGGCGTCGACCACGGTGTAGACGCTCACGCCGTGCGCGTGCGCGAACTGGCGGATCGACGGCAGCTTGGTGCCCGCGCGCAGCACGCCGTCTTCCACCATCAGGCGAAAGCCATCGACGATTTGCTGCACCAGCGGCGTGGGGGATTGTGGATCGAGGGAGAACATGCGGACGAGCAGCGCCGCCGCGTGGGCAGCGGCATCAGGGTTTGTCTGTACAGGTCGCTCCGGCAGCACAGTGCGCCGCCGGACCGGGGGCAACTGTACCTGTTGGCGCGGCGCGGGCCAACCTACATTCGCGGCACGTTCAACCACCGACCTGTCAACGTCTTCAAGGATCTCCATGCACCGCGAACCGCAACTGAACAACGCCGCCTTGTTTGCCCGCCGCGAAGCGGCCATCGCGCGCGGCGTCGGGCACTCGCATTCCATCTTCATCGACCGCGGCGAGAACGCTGAAATCTGGGACGTCGAGGGCCGGCGCTTCGTCGATTTCGCCGGCGGCATCGCCGTGCTCAACACCGGGCACCGCCACCCGGACGTGATGCGGGCCGTCGAGCAGCAGATGCAGCGCTTCACGCACACGTGCTTCCAGGTGCTGGCCTACGAGAGCTACGTGGAACTGGCCGAGCGCCTGAATGCCAGGGCGCCGGGCGCATTCGCCAAGAAGGCGCTGTTCCTCACCACCGGCGCCGAGGCGATCGAGAACGCGGTGAAGATCGCGCGCTCGCACACCGGCCGCCCCGGCGTGATCGCCTTCGCCGGCGCCTACCACGGCCGCACCAACATGACCATGGGCCTGACCGGCAAGGTCATGCCCTACAAGGCCGGGTTCGGCCCCTTCCCGGCGGACATCTTCCATGCGCGCTTTCCCAACGAGCTGCACGGCACCAGCCTGCAGGACAGCATCGATTCGCTGGAGAGGATTTTCAAGAACGACATCGAGCCCTCGCGCGTGGCCGCCATCGTGATCGAGCCCGTGCAGGGCGAGGGCGGTTTCAACATCGCGCCAGCGGCGCTGTTGCAGCACCTGCGCGCGCTGTGCGACCAGCACGGCATCGTGCTGATTGCCGACGAGGTGCAGACCGGCGCCGGGCGCACCGGCAAGTGGTTCGCCATCGAGCACAGCGGCGTGGCGCCCGACCTGATCGCCATGGCCAAGTCCATGGCGGGGGGCTTCCCGATCTCCGCCGTCATCGGCCGCGCCGAGATCATGGACGCGCCCAACCCCGGCGGCCTGGGCGGCACCTACGCCGGCAGCCCGATCGCCTGCGCCGCGGCGCTCGCGGTGCTCGACGTGTTCGAGAAAGAGAACCTGCTGCAGCGCGCCGAGGACGTGGGCCAGCGCCTGATGCAGGGCCTGCAGGCGCTGGCGCGGGAGCACGATTGCATCGCGCAGGTGCGCGGCCTGGGCGCGATGGTGGCGATGGAGCTGTGCCAGGGGGGCGACCCGCGCCAGCCCGACGCCGCGCTGACCAAGGCCGTCTGCGCCGAAGCGGCCAAACGCGGCCTGATCCTGCTGTCATGCGGCACCTACGGCAACGTCATCCGCATCCTGGTGCCGCTCACGGCCAGCGATGCGCTGCTGGACGAAGGCCTGGCCCTCATCGCGCAGTCGCTGCAGGCGGCGCGGGCGGCCTGAGGCCATGCCGACGGTGAAAAATACCGCCCGCGCGCCGGCGGCCCACGGGTGCCGGCGCGCCGTGGCCGCACCCGCGGCCATGCCCCCCGTTGGGCACGATACCGAGGCCTGCAACGCATGACCGCCAGCACCCCCCTCGTCGCGTTTCGCGGCGTGCAGAAGACCTACGACGGCACCAGCCTGGTGGTGCGCGACCTGAACCTGGACATCGAGCGGGGGGAGTTCCTCACGCTGCTCGGCCCCTCGGGCTCGGGCAAGACCACGACGCTGATGATGCTGGCGGGGTTCGAGTCGCCCACCGCGGGCGAGATCGTCCTCAACGGCGCGTCCATCACGCGCACGCCGCCGCACAAGCGCAACTTCGGCATGGTGTTCCAGAACTACGCGCTGTTCCCGCACATGACCGTGGCCGAGAACATCGCCTACCCGCTGCAGGTGCGCAAGACCCCGAAGGCCGAGCTGCAGACCCGGGTGCAGCAGGCCCTGGAGATGGTGCAGATGGACAACCTGCGCGCCCGCTACCCGGCGCAGATGTCCGGCGGCCAGCAGCAGCGCGTGGCCCTGGCGCGCGCCCTGGTGTTCGACCCTCAGCTGGTGCTGATGGACGAGCCGCTGGGCGCGCTGGACAAGCAGCTGCGCGAGCACATGCAGATCGAGCTCAAGACCCTGCACCGGCGCCTGGGCATCACCTTCGTGTACGTGACGCACGACCAGTCCGAGGCGCTCACCATGTCCGACCGCGTCGCCGTGTTCAACGATGGCCGCATCCAGCAGATCGACCGCGTCGATTGCCTCTATGAAACCCCGGCCAACCGCTTCGTCGCCAATTTCGTCGGCGACAACGCCGAGTTCAAGGCCCGGGTGCAGGCCGCCGATGGCGCCTGCTGCCAGGTGATGCTGCCCGGCGGCGCGCTGCTGCGCGGCATCAACGTCAACCAGGCCGGCGCGGGCGACGTGGTGCACGCCAGCGTGCGCCCGGAGCGCCTGAGCCTGGCCCAGGCGGGGCAGGACAACTGCCTGCCCGCCCAGGTGATGGACGTGATGTATTTCGGCGACCACCTGCGCCTGCGCTGCATCGCTGAGGGCGATGCCGACGTCATGGTCAAGCTCGCCCTCAACGCCGGCGACGTGCCCGCCCCGGGGCAGGCCGTGCGGCTGCACGCGCCGCAGCAGCACCTGCGGATCTACCGCTAGCAGGCCTTCCGGCTTCCCACTTTCGCAACCTCAACCAGGAGACAACACCATGCGATTCACCTCTTTCCTGCGCCCCGCGCTGATGGCCGGTGCCCTGGGCCTCGCCTGCGCGGCGATGGCCCAGCAGACCCTCACCGTGGTCAACTTCGGCGGGGCCAACGGTGCGGCGCAAAAGAAGGCCTACTTCGACGCCTACGAGAAGGCCACGGGCGCGAAGATCACCCCGGTCGAATACAACGGCGAGCAGGCGCGCATCAAGGCCATGGTGGAAGCCAAGAAGGTGACCTGGGACGTGATCGAGGTCGAAGGCCCGGACATCAACCGCGGCTGCGACGAAGGCCTGTTCGAGCGCATGGACTGGGCCAAGCTGGGCAACAAGGCCGACTTCATGCCCGAGGCGGTGCACGAGTGCGGCGTGGGCACCTTCGTCTGGTCCACCGTGCTGGCCTACAACGGCGACAAGCTCAAGAGCAACCCGCCCCAGGGCTGGGCAGACTTTTGGGACGTGAAGAAATACCCCGGCAAGCGCGCACTGCGCAAGGGTGCGCGCTACAACCTGGAATTCGCCCTGATCGCCGACGGCGTGCCCGTGGGCGACGTGTACAAGGTGCTCGGCACCAAGGAAGGGGCCGACCGCGCGTTCAAGAAGCTCGGCGAGCTCAAGCCCTACATCCAGTGGTGGGAGGCGGGCGCGCTGCCGCCGCAATTCCTGGTGGCCGGCGACGTGGTCATGACCAGCGCCTTCAGCGGCCGCATCGACGCCGCCCAGCGCGAGGGCCAGAACCTGCAGATCGCCTGGAGCGGCAGCATCTACGACCTGGACTTCTGGGTCATGCCCAAGGGCGTGCCCAACAAGGACGCGGCCATGAAGTTCATCGCGCTGGCCAGCAGCCCCGACGCCCAGGCCGAGTACGCGCGCACCATCTCCTACGGCCCGACCAACACCAAGGCGGTGGCCATGCTGGACGCCAAGGTGCTCTCGCAACTGCCGACCTCGCCGGCCAACAGCAAGAACGCGCTGCGCTTCAACGCCGGGTTCTGGGCCGACCAGGGCGAGGCGCTGGAAAAACGCTTCAGCGTCTGGGCCGCGCAGTAAGCCGCGCCGCGCCAGGAGCCGCATGACCATGAACACCGCCGCGACCCTCGCCGCCGCCGAGCGCCCGGGCGCCGCCCGTGCGGCCGCCGCGGCCGGCCAGCCCGCCGGCGCCGG
>OFJB01000071.1_pt1 | contig 68232 bp, 62 predicted proteins | sample 1775081 | NCBI WGS metagenome assembly OFJB01 (sample SAMN08195771, study PRJEB24354) | sludge metagenome | isolation source: initial sludge from phenol fed wastewater aerobic bioreactor | place: India: Nagpur | collected 2016-06-05 | reverse complement strand
ACTTCCTGGATCCAGGCGGACGAGGCCATATCGTCGGCGGCCTTGGCGCCAACACAGCGGCGGCGGATCTCGGCCGGCGCCACCAGCCAGCCGATGCGCAGGGCCGGCGCCATGGTCTTGGACATGCTGGCCAGATACACGGCCCAGTGGCGGGCCTCGCCCTCGGCCAGCGCCATGATCGGCGGCACCGCTTCGCCGGCGAAGCGCAGCTCGCTGTAGGGGTCGTCCTCGACAATCAGGAAACGGTGCTTGACCGCCAGGTCCAGCAGGCGCAAACGGCGCTGGCGCGAAAGGGTGGCGCCGCAGGGATTGGAAAACGACGCCACCACACACACGATCTTGGGCTTGACGCGGGAGGCCAGCTCGTCGAGCGCGTCGATGTCGATGCCGTCAGGGCCCGATGCCACGGTGTGCACGGTGGCGCCGGTGTAGCGCAGCGCCTGCACGGAATTGGGGAAAGCGGGCGATTCGATGATGGCGTGGTCGCCCGGTTGCAGCATCACCCGGCTCAACAGTGCCAGCGCCTGCTGCGAACCGCCGGTGACGGCCAGCTCGGTATCCGCGTTGCACTGCAGGCCGCGCGCCGCCGACAAGCGGGCCAGTTCATGGCGCAGGCTGGCCTGGCCATCGATGTTCGAATACTGCAGGCAGGCGCCCAGGCGCGCCAGCACCTGGGTCGAAGCAATCGACAGGCCATCCACGTCGAACAGTTCCTGGGCGGGATAGCCGCCCGCCAGCGAAATGGTGCCCGGCCGCATGGCATACGGCATGAGCGACACGTTGAACAGCAGATCGTCAGGCCGAAGCGCGGGGAACGGCGTCTCCGTTGCGCAGCGCGTGACGGCCGCGACCTCGCGCCACGGTCGCAGCTCGGGGCGGCATCCGGGGGCGTCGATCGATGATGGATCAGCCATGCGCCTCCCCCACTGGAGCTGGTGTTGGCGGATGCGACGCAAGGGACACCAGACCGGCGCGCTCGGGACCGAGGCCGATACCCGCCAGCGGCGCACCGATATGTCGTTCGACGAACTCGATGAAGCCACGCATGGCAGTGTCCAGTGTTCCGTTTCTGCTGCGCGCGATGGCGCTTTCCGTCAACCCCGTGTAGATCTTCAGTTCGGACGCCCCACCGCCGGACAGGGCGTCGCGTTGCACCCTGACGGGCACACCTTGGTAGGTCGACTGAAAATAGTGCGTCAGACAGTCCACCTTGTTGAGGTAGACACAGTCGACGGCGTGCATCCTGACGACGTCGTTCAGCGCGGCGAGATCCAGGATGCCGATACGGCGTGGCCGCCCCGTGCCCGTGCCATATTCGCCAGTGAGCATGCGAAGCGCAGTGCCGACATCAAGCGGATCCTGGGACCGCAACAGCATGTCGGGAGAATGACGTTGCGCCTCTTCAATGATCCCCACCCGCGATTGCGACGCCTCATGGCAATACTGCGCGGAACGCTCGCCGCCGAGTTCCGACGGGAACGGACCACGCCCGACGCGCGACATGATGGCCTTGGCCACCCCAATGGTTCGGCGGTGGAATTTCGGCGGCAGGTCGCCGCCCACATACGCATAGGCCGGCACCGTGTGACTCGACGTGACGAAGGGCTGCGTGCCGTCGACGACGTCGAGCAACACCGACTGGGCGCCTTCGAACAACACGCGCCCGCCGGCCATCACGCGACGGGTGAGCCAGCTCCGATCCGGCTCGAGATAGGGACGCAGGGTGTGAGCGACCTTCGGCAGGCTCAACAACAAGTCCGACAGCTCCGCCATCCAGGGGCACGCGCCGCCCTCCGCGTTGATCATGCCCGTGAGCACCCGGCGCATGGCCATCACCGTCTGCGCCTCCCGTTCTAGCAAATCTCCGAACATCAGATTGACGCGCGTATCGTTGCGCACGCGCAAGGCGCGATCGGCGTAGCACGGGCCGATACCGTTGCCGGTCGTGCCGATGGTGTCGCTGCCGCGACGGTCATGCGCAATGTGATGAGGCTGAACCAGCGCAGCTCTCGCACTGATGTGCAGCCGTCCCTCCAGCGAGATCCCCATGTCGTGCAACTGCTCGATTTCGTCAGCCAGCTTCCAGGGATTGATGGCGCAGCCCGAGCCGATGTAGAGCTCGGCATGCGGGTGGAACACGCCGGACGGCAATTGCTTCAGGGCAATCTTGCCGAACGGCGTGTCGATGGTGTGTCCCGCATTGGCGCCACCATTGAAGCGGCCGATCACGTCGTAGTGGGCCTGGGCGCCCGGCGAGAGCGGCGAATCACGATCGAACAGATTGTTGACATCGGCCGACAGCGTCATGCCGCCGGAAGAGCGCGAGCATGTCGAGGCGGGCGACGTGGTGCCGCTGCGCGAGGAGCGCCATCCATGAGCTGGTCCTGGATCTATCCCGTGCTGGCCACTGTGGGTCTGGCAGTGATCACGGTGGTGTCGCGCTCTTTCTTCATGATCCCTGAGCGTGAACTGCCCCTGCCCGACTGGCTCAAGCGGGGCCTCAAATATGCCCCGCTGGCCGCGCTCACCGCCGTCATCGCGCCCGAGATCCTCATGGTGCAGGGCGAGTTGATCGACACCGTCATGGACGCCCGCCTGCCAGCCGTGCTGTTCGCCAGCGCGTATTACTTCTGGCGCCGGGGCATTCTGGGCACCATTTTGGTGGGTATGGCGGTATACCTGCCACTGCACATCGGCTGGGGCTGGTAGGTACTGGCGGCGTCGGGCCGCGTCAGCATGGCCGCCTAAAATGGCGCCCCTGATCCACCGGCCCCTCCAGGAAACCTCCCTCCATGAACATCCTTCGCTTTTCCGATCTGTGCGCCCAGGGCAAGGCCCGCAACCAGCGCGTTTTCATCCGCGCCGACCTGAACGTGCCGCAAGACGATGCCGGCAACATCACCGAAGACACCCGCATCCGCGCCTCCATTCCCGCCATCCGCATGGCCCTGGACGCCGGCGCCGCTGTGATGGTGACCAGCCACCTGGGCCGCCCGACCGAAGGTGAGTTCAAACCCGAAGACTCTCTGGCCCCCGTGGCCAAACGCCTGGCCGAGCTGCTGGGCCGTGAGGTTCCGCTGGTTGCCAACTGGGTGGACGGCGTGCAAGTGGCCCCCGGCCAGATCGTGCTGCTGGAAAACTGCCGCTTGAACGTGGGCGAGAAGAAGAACAAGGAAGAGCTGGCCCGCAAGCTGGCCGCACTCTGTGACATCTTCGTGAACGACGCCTTTGGCACCGCCCACCGCGCCGAAGGCACCACCTACGGCATCGCGCAGTACGCCCCAATAGCCTGCGCCGGCCCGCTGCTGTCGGCCGAAATTGACGCCCTGACCAAGGCCCTGGCCCAGCCCCAGCGCCCTCTGGCCGCCATCGTGGCGGGTTCCAAGGTGTCCACCAAGCTCACCATCCTGCAAAGCCTGGCCGACAAGGTGGACCAGCTCATCGTGGGGGGCGGCATTGCCAACACCTTCATGCTGGCGGCGGGTCTGCCCATCGGCAAGAGCCTGGCTGAGCCCGACCTGCTGGACGCCGCCAAGGCCGTGATGGCTGCCATGAAGGCGCGGGGCGCCGAGGTGCCGATTCCTACCGACGTGGTCGTGGCCAAGACGTTTGCCGCCGATGCGCCCGCTACCGTGAAGGCGGCCACCGATGTGGCGGCTGACGACATGATCCTGGACATCGGCCCCGAGACGGCGGCCCGTCTGGCCGCCCAGCTCAAGTCTGCAGGCACCATCGTCTGGAATGGCCCCGTGGGCGTGTTCGAGTTTGCTGCCTTTGAAAACGGTACCAAGCAACTCGCCAAGGCGATTGCTGAATCCTCGGCCTTCAGCATCGCGGGCGGCGGCGACACGCTGGCCGCCATTGCCAAGTACGGCATCGACAAACAGGTGGGTTACATCTCCACCGGCGGCGGCGCCTTCCTGGAAGTGCTGGAAGGCAAAAAGCTGCCCGCTTTCGACATCCTGGAGCAGCGCGCAGCCGCTTCCGTGTAAGCAAATGCAAGGCGGGCCGCTGCAAAGGTGGCTCTGCCTGCTTACACGCCTTGCATCGGCACACAACTGTGACCAAAAACAACGAACTGTGTACGCCGGAGCGTAGTTAGCGTAATTTTTTCTTGTTTTTGTTGAGGATACCGCCCAGAATTATTTTTCAATCGTGCGGGTCGCATCTGATCGGATCCTCGCAAATTCAGTCCGTAGGAGGGAATCATGTCGTTTTCAAAGGCAATCAGCTTGGCCGTGCTGGCTGGCGCTGTGGCAACTTTGGTGGGGTGCGCACAGAGGGCGCCTATTCCCGTCGCGGAAAATTTCGAGTACACCTCGCAGCCCAAAGTCCGCTCCGCTGGCCACTGGGATCTGGTGTCGCGCGATGTGGTCAACCAGACGCTGAGCACCCTGGACAAGGCCGGCGTGGCCCCCAACACCCCCCTGCACGTTTCTCTGCCCGCTAATGCCACGCAGTTTGAAACGGCCTTCCGCGAGTTCCTGATCACCAAGCTGGTACAGAACGGCGCTGTGGTGCAGCAGAACCTGGGCCAGGCCCTGGAAGTCTCCTACGGTATCCAGGTCGTGCGCCACAACAGCGACCGTCCGCACTTCATCCCTGGCCAGTTCACCATGCTGGCTGCAGGCCTGTTTGCCGCCTACGGCCTGCGCCATGAGCACATCGACGCCCAGCTGGCTGCAGGCCTCGGTCTGTCGGTCGCCGCTGATTACGCCAACAGCATCAACTCCGGCGGCCCGACCAACACCGAGCTGATCCTGACCACCACCGTCACGCGCGGCGGCCAGTACCTGGCCCGCAAGACCGACGTGTACTACCTGGAAAACGCTGACACCCCGCTGTTCACGCGCCCCTCGTACAAGAACGTCAACATGAAGGTTGTCTCGCAATGAAAACCCCTGCACTTCTTCTGACGGTGCTGGCCGGTGCCGTGCTGGCCGGTTGCGCCAACAACGCCGCGCCTGTGCGCGTCGAGCCCACCTACCAGGAAGCCGCCAGCAGCCAGTTCATCCAGAGCAGCCGTGACGCGGTGACCAAGCTGACCACCGGCTTTGACATGAACGCGCTGGGCGCAGGCCCTGTGCTCGTGGCGACCGTGGTCAATGTGAACGACCTGAGCCGCGCCGCCCCCCTGGGCCGCACGCTGTCCGAGCAGTACGCCACCAGCATGGCGGCCAGCGGTTTCAACGTGAAGGAAATCAAGCTGCGCGGCGACGTGTTTGTGCGCGAAGGCCAAGGCGAGCTGCTGCTGTCGCGCGAGATCAAGGACATTGCCCGCAACCACAACGCCTCACTGGTGCTGGTGGGCACCTACTCGGCAGCCGCCAACTACACCTACGTGAGCCTGAAGCTGGTGCGCACGGAAGACAGCCGCATCGTGCGCGGCCACGACTACGCGTTGCCCAACGACCGCGACGTGCAACGCCTGCTGGCTGTGCCCCGCTGATCTCCCGTTGTCGCTAAAGGCTTGCAGAAGCCTCCAAGCCAACCCGAAAGGCCGTCTCGACGGCCTTTTTTATTGCCCGCTGCAACAGGTCAGGTCGGCCACAGCCTGCGTCTCATGCTGCCTCCGCCAGATGATCGCGGCCATGGGTAGAGGCCTTCCGCGCCCACCCACCTAAAATCACGCCCCATGAACTTCACCGACATGCTGCGCGACGCCACGGCGCAGAACAACTCCCTGCTGTGCGTGGGCCTGGACCCCGAACCCACCCGCTTCCCTGCGGGCATGCAGGCCGACCCGCGCAAGATCTATGACTTTTGCGCCGCCATCGTGGACGCCACCGCCGACCTGGTGTGTGCCTTCAAGCCGCAGATTGCCTACTTTGCCGCGCACGGTGCCGAGGACCAGCTCGAACGCCTGATGCAGCACATGCGCGCCAACGCGCCGCAGGTGCCGGTGATCCTGGACGCCAAGCGCGGCGACATCGGCTCCACCGCCGAGCAGTACGCCAAAGAAGCCTTCGAGCGCTACGGTGCCGATGCCGTCACGCTGTCGCCCTTCATGGGCTTCGACTCCATCGAGCCCTATCTGGCCTACCATGGCAAGGGCGCGTTTTTGCTCTGCCGCACGTCCAACCCTGGTGGTGACGATCTGCAGACCCAGCGCCTTGTCAGCGTCGAGGGCCAGCCGCTTCTGTACGAACATGTGGCGCGCCTGGCGCAAGGCCCCTGGAACAAGAACGGCCAGCTCGGCCTGGTGGTGGGCGCCACCTATCCGCAGGAGATCGAGCGCGTGCGCGCCATCGCGCCCACGCTGCCGCTGCTGATCCCCGGTGTGGGCGCCCAGGGCGGTGATGCTGCCGCGACCGTGCGCGCCGGGCTGCGCAGTGACGGGCCGATCATCGTGAACTCGTCGCGGGCCATTCTTTACGCGTCCAAAGGCGAGGACTTTGCTGCGGCGGCGCGTGCCGAAGCCACACGCACCCGGGGCGTGCTGGAAGCCGCACGGGGCTGAGTTCCCCATCACCCCGGCCTTCGCGCGCAGCCCCCTGACAGTGCTGGCGCTACCTGGGCACCATCGATTGCCACACGCCTGACAGCCGCCCCTCCAGGAGCCGACGATGCAGTTGAAATGGCTGGAAGACTTCATCGTGCTGGCGCAGGAGCGCAGCTTCACCCGTGCCGCCGAGCTGCGGCATGTCACCCACCCCGCGTTTGGCCGCCGCATCCGTGCGCTGGAAGCCTGGGCGGGCACGCCGCTGGTGGAGCGGGGCGGGGGCCCCGTCACCCTCACGCCCGCTGGCCAAAGTTTTCTGGACACCGCCGGGCAAATGGTGCGCAACCTCACGCAGTCGCACGAGGAGCTGCAAAGCCTGGCCGGGCGCCAGGCCCGCACCGTGACCCTGGCCACGGGCCGCACCTTGGCGCGCACCGTGGTGGCCGACTGGCTGGTGCGCCTGCAGCCCATTTTGCAGGGCGGCGAGCTGTGCATCCGCACCCGGGCCCTGGCCGACACCGTGGGCATGCTGGAGCGCAATGAAGCCGACTTCTCGCTCGTGTACCACCACCCCACTCTGGCCATCCGGCTCGATGCGCGCCAGTTCACGCACCTGACGGTGGCCTCCGACCGGCTGGTACCTGTGTCGCGCGCCACGGCGCAGGGGCAGGCGTTGCACCGGTTCGGGCCGGATGCCACGCGGGTGCCCTACCTGGCCTACGCCCCCCAGCTGGCCCTGGGGCGGCTGGTGGAAGACCACCTGGCGCACAACCCCCATGCGCCCCGGCTGCAGCGCGTGGTGGAGTGCGACTCGGCCGACGCCCACTACGAATACGTGCAAAAAGGCCTGGGCGTGGCCTGGCTGCCCTGGTCCATGGTGTTTGCCGACTGCAAGGCCCAGCGGCTGGCACTCGCGGGAGACGCCCGCATGGAGGTGCGGTTTGACGTGCGCCTGTACCGTCCCAAGCGCCGCCTGGGGCCGCTGGCCGAGGCGTTGTGGAAGGCACTGGCGCAGCGCTGATACGCCTGCGCCCGCTGTGGCTGGCCTGCGGGTTTCCCCGTGTCGGATATTGTGAATCGGCACGACATGGTGCCGTTTTGGCACCAATGTCCAGCGGCGGACTTTTCACAATCCAGTCCATACCCCACCCGCACCGTTCACCCCCGCCTTTGCCAAGGAGTTCCACCATGACCACCGTCCGTCCCCTGCGCCGTGCTGCACTGCTGTGCGGCTTGGCCGTTCTCGCTGCCCCAGCCATCGCACAAGACGCCTACCCCAGCAAGCCCATCACCATCGTGGTGGGCTATCCGCCCGGCGGCAGTACCGACCTGACCGCACGCACCGTGGCCACCGAGCTGGGCAACAAGCTCGGCGTGCCGGTGGTGATCGAGAACCTGGGCGGTGCCGGTGGCGCGATCGGTGCGCAGAAGGTGGCCAACGCCGCACCTGACGGCTACACCCTGCTGGTGGGCGCCAACAACGAGATCGCCATCAACAAGCTGGTGACCAAGAAGGTCAAGTACGACATCAAGGACTTCACCGCCATCGGTCTCATTGCCTCCCAGCCGCTGGTGCTGGTGGCCTCCACCGGCGCGGGCGTCAAGAACATGGCGGAGTTCACGCAGAAGGTGTCCAAGAACCCCGGCAAGTTCAGCTACGGCAGCTCGGGCGTGGGCACGGCGCTGCACCTGGCGGGCGAGGCCGTGAAGGAGCAGGGCAAGCTGTTCATGACGCACATCCCCTACCGGGGCGTGGCGCCGCTCACCAGCGACCTCATGGGCAACAACCTGGAGTACGGCGTGTTCGTGCTCTCCAGCGGCCTGCCGCACATCAAGAGCGGCAAGGTGATTGCGCTGGGCACCACCGAGGCCAAGCGCTCGGCCACCACACCCGAAATCCCCGCGCTGGCCGAGTCGCCGCAGTACAAGAACGTGGACATCAGCGTGTGGTTTGCGCTCATGGGCCCTGCCAACCTGCCCAAGCCCGTGACCGACAAGCTCAAGAAGGCGCTGGCCGACAGCCTGCAATCGCCAGACTTCCGCAAGAAGATGGAAGCCAGCGGGTCCACCGTGGCCTCGCCCACCGTGAACATCGACCAGTTCCTGGTCACGGAAGTGGCCAAGTACAAGAAGATTGTTGAATTCGCCAAGATCGAAGAATGAGCAACAGCCCCCTCTCTCCCGCGCCCGTGCAACCCCTGGTGTTTGCGCTGCCTGCCCCCGACATCAGCGTCTGGCGTGCCGGTAACACCGGCACCGAAGGCGTGTGGCATTTCGACTCGGGCCGACCCGGCCGCCGCGTGATGGTCAGCGCCCTGGTGCACGGCAACGAGCTGTGCGGCGCCTGGGCGCTCAAAGGCTTGCTCGACGCCGGTGTGCGCCCGCAGCAGGGCACGCTCACGCTGGCGTTCTGCAACCTCGACGCCTTCGACCGCTTCGACCCTGGCAACCACGACGCCTCGCGCTTCACCGACGAAGACCTCAACCGCCAGTGGATTGACGCGCGCATCGACGCGGCAGACACCAACGAGCGCCGCCGCGCCGCCGCGCTGCGCCCGTGGGTGTCGCAGGCCGACTGGCTGCTCGACATCCATTCCATGCACGAGCCCTCGGCGCCGCTGCTGCTCACCGGCATCCAGCCGCGCAACCTGGCGCTGGCGCGCGCCATGCGCTCGCCCGAGCACATCGTGGTGGACGCCGGCCACAAGGACGGCGTGCGCATGCGCGACTACGGCCGGTTTGGCGACCTGGACGACAACGGCACCCGTTCGCTGCTCATCGAATGTGGCTTCCATGGCGACCCGGCCAGTCGCGCTGTGGCGCAGGACCAGTGCGTGCGCTTCATCGAACAGTCTGGCGCCCTGAGCGCCGACGCACTGGCGCAGCAGCTGCCTGGCTGGCGTCTGCCCGATGCACCGCGCCAGTGGGCGCTGGAGGTGACCGGCCCCGTAGTCGCCACCAGCAGCGCCTTCCGGTTTGTGGCGCCGTACACGGGCCTGGAAGTGTTCGAGAAGGCGGGCACGGTGATTGGCGACAACGACGGAGTGCCGGTGGTCACTCCGTACGACGACTGTGTGCTGGTGATGCCCTCGGTGCGCCAGGCACGTGCCGGGGTGACCGTGGTGCGCTTTGCGCGGCGCAGGTTGCTGTAGCCGGTGCTGCGGCTGAATGCTATTCAATTGATAGCTGTTGTGGCATATTCAACCAGCGCTACCGGCCATTTTGGCTTGTAGTCTGGGCCCCAGCACCACACAGGCCAGCGCGGCCACCACCAGCGCAATGCCTGCCCACTGCCAGGGCGCCACGCCCTCGTCCAGCAGCAGCCAGCCAGCGGTGAGGCCCACCACCGGCACCGCCAGACTGAAGGGCGCCACGCGGTTGGCGGGGTAGCGCTGCAGCAGGTTGGTCCACAGCGCGTAGCCCACGATGGTGGCGGCCCAGCCCAGGTAGGCCACGGCGGCCCACGACAGCAGCGGCACGTTGGCCAGCGTCTGCCACTGCAGCCAGCGCGCGGCGTCGGGGTCGAACAGGGCGGACAGCGCCATGAACGGCAGCACCGGCACCAGACTGCTCCAGATCACAAAGGCCAACGGGTCAAACCCCGGACTGTGCTGCTGCGCCAGCCGCGCTACGATGTTGGACGACGCCCACATGGCCGCGCCACACAGCGTGAGCAGCAGGCCCACCAGCGTGGTGGCGGCTGCCACCCCCACGCCGGAGCCCGGGCCCACATAGTTCATCGCAAAACACACCAGCCCCAGTGCGGCCAGCCCCATGCCCAAGCGCAGCGGCAGCCCCGGCCGCTCGCGCAACAGCGCAAAGCCCAGGAGCGCCGTGAAGAACACCTGGGTCTGCAGCAGCACACTCGCCAGCCCGGCCGTCATGCCCACCTTCAGCCCCATGAACAAAAAGCCGAACTGCCCCACGCCCTGGAACAGCCCGAACAGCAGCACCCAGCGCCAGTGCATGCGCGGCGGGCGCACCAGCAGCACCAGCGGCAGCGCTGCACACAGGTAGCGCGCGGCGCCCAGCTGGAAGGGGCTGAAGCTGCGCAGCCCCCACTTCATCGCCACAAAGTTCACGCCCCAGAGGATCACCACTACCAGTGCCGCGAGCAGGTCGCGCGCACGCAGCGGGCTGGTGGCGGATGCGGCCTGTGCAGCGCCGCTCATTGCGCCGCGCGCGCTGCGTCGATGTGCGCCTTCACGCGCTGGGCCAGCGCAATGTCGCCGGGGGTCTCGGGGCTCCACTTGTCCACGGTGCGAGGCTGGTCGTTGGCATCCACGGCGGTGTACACGGCCACGCAGTGCACCACGTCCTCCAGCGGTGCGCCGTGCACGGCGCCGCTGCGCACCTCCACGGCCAGGCACATGCTGGTGTCGGTGGTGTAGGCCAGGCGCGCGTGCACCTCCACCAGGTCCCCCGGGCGAATGGCGCGCACAAAGTGGGCGCCGCCCACAAACTCGGTGATGCAGGCGCCCTTGGCCCAGGCGCTGGCGCAGGCAAACCCGGCTTCGTCCACCCAGCGCAGCACCGTGCCGCCGGGGATGCGGCCTGCCTGGGGCAGCGTGGTCTGGGACGCCAGGAAGCGCAGGGTGGTTGAGTGCATGCCGGGGCTCCAAAGGATGGGGAGGCGTTCATTATTCTCCAGCGCCCCGGTGGCCGCAGCCTCCACCCGCCTCCGAACGCAGCCCAGCGCTCGCGATGCGGCCGCGTGGGCGAAGCTCTGCGTCACTTGACCTGAGTCAAAACCCTACTGCAAACGCGTCCCTACATTGAGAACCATTCCGTTTGGCCCTCGGTGCCGGTGGACGATTTCCCCATGCGATCGTCCTCAGGTTCACGGGGGCCGCCCTCCAGTCGGCGGTGCCGACACCCGCCCCTGGGGCCTACTCTAAAGCGCACGCCGTGTGGCCTGCGTCCATTGCCATGTCATTGCTTCACCGGTTGAACCTGCTCGAAAAATTCCTCATCCTGGGGACCATCGGGCTCATGATGAGCGCCCTGCCCACGTATCTGGTGGTGCGCGACTCCCTCCACGCCATCGACCACGCGCGCCTGGAGGCGCAGGGCGTGGCCCCCGCCCAGGCGCTCACGCTGCTGGTGCAGCGCATGCAGGTGCACCGGGGTCTGTCGGTGGGCATGCTCGGGGGCGACGAGTCGCTGGCCGCGCGCCGCCCCGCCGCGCGCGATGCGGTCAACACCGCGCTGGACGACGTGAGCGCCCGCTTTGCCGCCGCCAAGGTGCCCGCAGCGCAAATGGCGGCCTGGACCCAGGCGCAGCAGACCTGGCGCACCCTGGAGCAGGCCGTGGCCGCGCGCAGCATCGAACAGGCGCAAAGCACCGCGCAGCACACCCAGCTCATCGCAACGCTGCTGCAGCTCAATGAGTCGCTGGTGCATGCCTTTGGCCTGCAGATCGACCCCGAGGCCGACACCCACGCGCTGGTGCAGGCCTCGCTGGCGCAGGCCCCCATGCTGGGCGAAAAGCTGGGCATGCTGCGCGCCCAGGGCGCCAGCGCCTTGGGCAAGCGCGAGTTGACGCCCCAGGGCAAGGGCCAGCTGCTGGTGCTGCAGCAGCGCGTGGCTGAACTGCAGGGCGACACCTTCCGCGGGCTGGACCGCGCCTTGCAGGGCAATGCCGAGCTGCAGCGCGCGCTGGGCAGCAGCGCGCAGGCCGTGCAAGGGCAGATCCAGCAGTCGCTGCAGATGGTGGAGCGCGACATCCTCAACGCTACCGAGCTGCAGCTGCCGTCCAAGGATTACTTCGACGCGTTCACCCGCACCATCGAGGCGCTGAACGCGCTCAACAACCTGTCGATGACGAGCCTGGACCAGGCGCTGCAGGCGCGCGTGGCAGGGCTGCAGCGCAACCTGCTGTGGGTCGCGCTGGCCCTGGTGCTCACGCTGTCGGCCACCAGTGCGATGGCGCTGGTGTTCGTGCGCTCCATGACCGGGCCGCTGTCGCAGGCCGTGGCGCTGTCACGCACCGTGGCGCAGGGCGACCTGAGCGGCGCCCCCATTGCCCATGGCACCAACGAGGTGGGCCAGTTGCTGGAGGCCTTGCAGCAGATGCGTGCACAGCTCACGCAGGTGGTGCGCAACGTGCGCAGTGGATCGGAGAGTGTGGCCACGGCCAGCGTGCAGATTGCCCAGGGCAACACCGACCTGTCGGCCCGCACCGAAAGCCAGGCCAGCGCGCTGGAGGAAACCGCCGCGTCCATGGAACAGCTCAACGCCACCGTGCGCCAGAACGCCGACAGCGCTCAGCAGGCCAGCCAGCTGGCCGCCAGTGCCAGCACCGTGGCCGTGCAGGGCGGTGAAGTGGTGGCGCAGGTGGTGGACACCATGCACGGCATCAACGCCTCGTCGCAGAAGATCTCCGACATCATCGGCGTGATCGACTCCATCGCGTTCCAGACCAACATCCTCGCGCTCAACGCGGCCGTGGAAGCCGCCCGCGCGGGCGAGCAAGGCCGGGGCTTTGCGGTGGTGGCCAGCGAGGTGCGCAGCCTGGCCGGGCGCAGCGCCGAGGCGGCGCGCGAGATCAAGACGCTCATCAGCGCCAGCGTGGAGCGCGTGGCCCAGGGCAGCGCCCTGGTGGACCGCGCAGGCGCCACGATGAGCGAGGTGGTGGGCGCCATCCGCCGCGTGACCGACATCGTGGGCGAGATCAGCGCCGCGAGCCACGAACAATCGCTGGGCGTGGCCCAGGTGGGCGAGGCCGTCACGCAGATGGACCAGGTGACCCAGCAGAACGCGGCGCTGGTCGAGGAGATGGCCGCCGCTGCCAGCAGCCTCAAGAACCAGGCCGAAGACCTGGTGCAGGTGGTGTCGGTGTTCCGCCTGGGCGACGATGGCGGCGGGCGCACGGCCGCAGGCGCGCTACGAATTCAATAGCTGCAGCGGCATATTGCACTAGCGCTACCGGCCTGAATGAGCCTAAATGCGCAGGAGCGGGCATGAAGGACCGCCATGGACGGCCGAACAGCCCCGGGGTTCAGCCCGCAGGCCCGCGCGCAATGCCCAGCGCGGCCAGTTCCGCGTCGGTGAACACCCGCGAGCGCGTGTGAAAGGCCTTGCCCTCCGGCCCCTCCAGCGAGAAGGTGCCGCCCGTACCCTCGATCACATCGATGATGAGCTGCGTGTGTTTCCAGGTCTCGTACTGCGCGCGCCCGATGTAGAACGGGCAGCCACCGATATCGCCCAGGTACACGTCGCCCGCGCCCATCGTGATCTCACCCGGCAGGTAGCAGTTGGCTGCGCTGTTGTCGCAGCAGCCGCCACTCTGGTGAAACATGAGTGCAGGGCCATGCTTTTCTTGCAGAAAGGCCACCAGCTCCAGTGCGGCGGGGGTGGCGGTGACTTTTTCGACCATGGTTGTCTCCAGCGTGCAATGCAAAAACGCGGCCATTTGGAACAACGAGCCGCGTCCGTAGAAACGTTTCCAGCGGCCCACAAACCGTCCCTGGCTAGGCGCCTCCGTCGCAGACAGTGGCAGCGCCACGGCCAGACGGAGCAACGACGCCAGGGGCGGTTTTTGGGCCGCCACCCCAGATCAGAAGAAGCCGAGCTTGTTTTCGCTGTAGCTAACGAGCAGGTTCTTCGTTTGCTGGTAATGGTCCAACATCATCTTGTGCGTCTCACGCCCAATGCCCGACTCCTTGTAGCCACCAAACGCTGCGTGCGCGGGGTACGCGTGGTAGCAGTTGGTCCACACGCGCCCGGCCTTGATCGCGCGGCCCATGCGGTAGGCCACGTTGCCGTTGCGGCTCCACACGCCGGCGCCCAGGCCGTACAGCGTGTCGTTGGCAATCGCCAGCGCTTCGGCCTCGTCCTTGAAGGTGGTCACGGCTAGCACGGGGCCGAAGATTTCTTCCTGGAAGATGCGCATCTTGTTGTGGCCCTTGAACAGCGTGGGCTGTACGTAGTAGCCGCCTTCCAGGTCACCGCCCAGGTGGGCCTGGCCGCCGCCAGCCAGCACTTCGGCGCCCTCCTGCTTGCCCAGGTCGAGGTAGCTCAGGATCTTGGTGAGCTGTTCCTTCGATGCCTGTGCGCCCATCATGCTGTCGGTGTCCAGCGGGTTCTGGTGCTTGATGGCGGCCACACGCTTCAAGACACGCTCCATGAACTTGTCGTAGATGCTTTCCTGAATGAGCGCGCGGCTGGGGCAGGTGCAGACCTCGCCCTGGTTGAATGCAAACAGCACCAGGCCTTCGATCGCCTTGTCCAGAAACGCATCGTCCTTGTCCATTACGTCGGCAAAGAAGATGTTGGGGCTCTTGCCGCCCAGCTCCAGCGTGGCGGGGATTAGGTTGTTGGCAGCAGCCTGCGCAATCACGCGGCCGGTGCTGGTGGACCCGGTGAACGCTATTTTTGCAATGCGCTTGCTCTGCGCCAGCGGCATGCCTGCCTCGCGGCCGTAGCCGTTGACGATGTTCAGCACGCCGGGCGGCAGCAGGTCGGCAATCAGCTCCACCAGGATGAGGATGGAAATCGGCGTGGACTCTGCGGGCTTGAGCACCACACAGTTGCCAGCACCCAGCGCGGGCGCCAGCTTCCACGCAGCCATCAGGATGGGGAAGTTCCATGGAATGATCTGGCCCACCACGCCCAGCGGCTCCTGGATGTGGTACGCCACGGTGTTCTCGTCAATGTTGGAGAGGGCTCCTTCTTGCGCACGCACGCAGCCCGCAAAGTAGCGGAAGTGGTCCACGGTGAGCGGGATGTCGGCGTTCAGCGTCTCGCGAATGGCCTTGCCGTTGTCCACGGTTTCGGCGTAGGCCAGGCGCTCCAGGTTTTCTTCGATGCGGTTGGCGATCTTGAGCAGGATGTTGGCGCGCGTGGCGGCATCGGTCTTGCCCCAGGCGTCGGCGGCGGCGTGGGCGGCGTCCAGTGCCAGTTCGATGTCTTCGGCGGTGGAGCGCGCGGCCTGGGTGTAGACCTTGCCGCTCACGGGCGTGATGACATCAAAGTACTGGCCCTTGACGGGCGGCACGAATTTGCCGCCGATGAAGTTGTCGTAACGGGGCTTGTAGGTGATCTTGGCGCCAGCGGCGCCGGGGGCTGCGTAAACGGTCATGGTGTTGTCTCCTGCGATGGTTGTGTGCATCGGGTGGCCTCTGTAGCGCCTGTCCGATGCCAACCCCTTACTCAAAACACATGCCAGCGGGCCTGGGCGCGCGAAGTGTTGATTTCATTGGCTTTTTTCGGCCGCCCAGTGCGGATACCTGTTGCAGCCGCCCGCGCCCGGGTGTCCCGGGCCGCGACACCTGTCACGAAATGGAACAGTTGGCACACCGCTTGCGCCCACACCCTTGCCCCGCGCCGTCGAGCCCGCCATACTGGCCCACACACCACAAGCGGGCCGCCCTGAGCCCGCACGGAGACAAAGCGTGCGCCCCAACACCTCCCCCGTCGCCCTGCGACAGGCCCGCCAGCACCTGCTGGACTCTGGCCAGTGCCCCAGCGGCCTGGTGGACGAGCGCCTGGCGCGCTCCTGGTCGCGCAGCATGGCGGCCGGCCTGCTGCCCACCGGGCGGCCCCCCGCCATCGACCACCCCAGCAGCGGCACGCTGCGCCAGGTGCTGGCCAGCAACCCCGAACTGCTGGCGCATTCGCGGCCGGTGATGGAATACCTGTTCGAGCAAGTGCGCCACAGCCAGAGCGTGGTGGTGCTGGCCGACCGGCGCGGCATGCTGATGCACACGCTGGGCGACCCGCACTTTGTGGACAAGGCCGAGCGCGTGGCGCTGACCAGCGGCGCCTCGTGGCACGAGGCGCACCGGGGCACCAACGCCATCGGCACGGCACTGGCCGAGGCCTGCGCGGTGGAGGTGCATGGCGGCGAGCATTTTCTGGAGCGCAACAACTTTCTCACCTGCGCGGCCTCGCCCATCCTGTCGGCCACGGGCGAGCTGCTGGGCATCCTCGATATCTCGGGCGACTACCGCAACGGCCACGCCCATGCGCTGGGCCTGGTCAGCACGGCCGCCCGCATGATCGAAAACCGCCTGCTCGCCGCCACCTGCAAACGCAACATCCGCCTGCACCTGCACAGCGCGCCCGAGGGCATTGGCAGCGTGGCCGAGGGCATCGTGGCCGTGTCGGCCGACGGCTGGATCGTGGGTGCCAACCGCGTGGCCCTGGCCCAGCTGGGCCTGCACGCGGGCGATGTGGGCGCCACTTTGCTGGAGCGGGTGCTGGACGTGCGGCTCGATGACCTGCTCTCGCACCACAAGCGCCGCCCCCAGCAGCCGCAGGCGTTGCGCACACTGCAGGGCGCCTTGCTGTTTGCCCAGGTGCAGATGGACGCCGCCTGGGTGGCCACCCCCACACGGCCCGCCGCTGCGGCGGCCGCAGTGCCCCAGCAAGACGCACTGGCGTTGCTGGACACCGGCGACGCCCGCTGGCGCGCCGCCGCCGACAAGGCCCGCCGCGTGGTGGGCAAACCGATTGCGGTGCTGGTGCAGGGCGAGTCGGGCGTGGGCAAGGAGGTGTTTGCGCGTGCGCTGCACGCCAGCGGCCCGCGTCGCGACGCACCGTTTGTGGCCATCAACTGCGCGGCCATCCCTGAGCACCTGATCGAATCCGAACTCTTCGGCCATGTGGCCGGCGCCTTCACCGGTGCGCGCAAGGAGGGCCACCTGGGCCGCCTGCGCGAGGCCCATGGTGGCACGCTGTTCCTTGACGAAATCGGCGACATGCCACTGGCCCTGCAGACCCGCCTGCTGCGCGTGCTGCAGGAGCGCAGCGTGACGCCCGTGGGTGCCAGCAAGGCCGTGCCGGTGGACTTTGCACTCGTCTGCGCCACGCACAACCAGCTCATGCAGGCGGCGGAGCAAGGGCGCTTTCGGCAAGACCTGTACTACCGCATCAACGGCCTCACGGTGCAGCTGCCCGCACTGCGCGAGCGCAGCGACTTTGTGGCGCTGCTGCAGCGCCTGCTGGCCGACCTGGCGACGGAACAGGGCCTGGGTTTTGAGGTGCAGGTGGCGCCCGACCTGCTGGCCCGTCTGGCCGCCTACCCCTGGCCCGGCAACCTGCGCCAGCTAGCCAACGTGCTGCGCACCGCCTGCGCCATGCTGGCCGAGGGTGAAGACACCCTGGGCTGGGAGCACATGCCCGACGACCTGGTGCAGGCGCTGACGGCGATGCCCTCCAGCCCGCGCAGCGATGCCGCAGCGGGCGCCGGTGTGGACGGCCTGCCAGCCAGCCTGAGCCTGCAGCAGCTGTCCCAGGCCGCCATCGACCAGGCGCTGCAGGCTGCGCGCGGCAACATGTCGCAGGCCGCGCGCCAGCTGGGCATCAGCCGCCAGACGCTGTACCGCAAACTGAAGATGCCGGTGACCTGAGGGTCTGCCGGACTCACGGGGTTGCTATTTATTTAAGAGCTGTTACCGCATATTGCACTAGCGCTTGCGGCACTTTTGGCTGAATTTTCAGGGAGCAGCGTACCCTGGGCGTGCGCAGCGGCATCAGCCCCGCTCGCCCCGTGGCAATACCAGCCGCGCGCGCAGCCCCGCGCCCGGCGCGCTGTGCAGCTCCAGCCGCCCGCCGTGGCTGCGCGCCACGCGCTCCACAATGGCCAGGCCCAGCCCCGCGCCCGGTGCGCCGGAACGCCCCGCGCCATCGCCGCGCGCAAAGGGCTGGCGGATGCGGTCCAGCTCTGCCGGGGCGATGCCAGGGCCCTGGTCCTGCACCTCCAGCCACACGCCGTCGGCATCCGCCCCTGTGCGCAGCAGCACCGGCGGTGTGCCGTGGCGCCACGCGTTTTCCACCAGGTTGTCCAGCGCGCGGCGCAGGGCCTGGGGGCGCACCGGCACGTCGGGCAGAGAGCCTAGCGCCAGCCGCACCGTGCGCCCATGGTCGGCCTGCGCTTCGGCCACGGCTTGGGCCAGGTCGTTGAGCGACGCCGTGGTGGGCACCTCGGCTTCGCCTGCGTTGGAACCCACCCGCGCAAACTGCAGAAACTGGCCCACGATGCCGTCCATCTCGTCGATGCTGCGGGCCATGCTCGCGGCCAGGGGGGCATCCACCTGCGCACCGGCAATCTCCACGCCCAGGCGCAGCTTGGTCAGCGGGGTGCGCAGGTCGTGCGACACACCGGCCAGCATCAGCGCCCGCTCCTGCTCGGCCGCGGCCAGGCTGTGCGCCATGTGGTTGAAGCTGCGGCCTACGGTGGCGATTTCTTCGGGCCCGTCCTCGGGCAGCGGCGCAGGGGTCTGGCCCTGCGCCAGCTGCCGGGCCGCCGCCACCACCTGGGCCAGCGGGCGGTTGATGTGCCGCTGCAGCCACCAGGCCCCCAGCAGCGCCAGCAGCATGCTGGCCAGCGTAGCGGCCAGCCAGGCGCCGGTGAATTCGCGCGTGGGGAACACGCTGGGCAGGTTCAGCCAATAGGTCTCCGCCCCCTCCGGCCCCTGGTGCACCACACGCAGGGCCAGCACGCCCGTGCTGTCGCGGCGCCATACGGGTTGCGAAGTGTTGGTTGCCGCATCGTCCGCCCCCAGGCGGCGCGACACCGCCTGCACAAACTGCCGCTCCATGGGCGACAGCAGTGCGCGCCGCGCAGCGCTTTCCGCCGCCACGGGCGGGGCCGACCGCACCGCCTGCTGGTTGAAGGCTTCGACGAATGCAGCGCGCTCTGCCGGGGGCAGCGCCTGCAGCCCTGCGCGCAGCGCGCCCACGTTGCGCGCCACGCCATCGGCCACCTGCGCCACGCGGGGCTGAAAGATCATCTGCCGCACCAGCATGGCCGCCACCAGCTGGCCCAGCACGATCAGCACCGCCATCAGCAGCAGGTTGCGGCCCAGCAGGGTGCGCGGCCACCAGCCTCGGGTGGCCTGGGGTGTGGCGGAGGGCGTCATGGCTTGCCCCCGCCACCCGGCGCTGCGCCATCGGGCACAAACACATAGCCCACGCCCCACACGGTGCGGATGTGGCGCGGCTGTGCGGGGTCGGCCTCGATGAGCTTGCGCAGGCGCATCACCTGCACGTCAATGCTGCGGTCGGTGGCGGTGTGGTCGGGGCCATAGGCCAGCGCGATGAGCCGGTCGCGGCCCAGGGGCCGGTGCGGTTGCTGTGCCAGCGCCTGCAGCAGCGCGAATTCGCCCGTGGTCAGGGGCACGTCCTGGGCGCCGTCACCGTCCTCGCCCCCATGGCGTTCCAGCCGGCGCTCATCCAGCCACAGCGTGAACGCGCCAAAATCGATACGCCCGCCCGTCTGGCGCGGCCCGGTGTGCGCACCCAGCAGGCGCTGGCGGCGCACCATGGCCTGGATGCGGGCCAGCAGCTCGCGCGGGTTGAAGGGCTTGGGCAGGTAGTCGTCGGCGCCCATCTCCAGGCCCACGATGCGGTCCACGGGGTCTCCGCGCGCGGTGAGCATCAGGATGGGGATGGTCTCGCCCTGCGCGCGCAGGCGGCGGCAGATCGACAGGCCATCCTCGCCCGGCATCATCACGTCGAGCACCAGCACGTCAAAGCGCTCGCGCTGCAACAGCACATCGAGCGGGCCCGCACCATCGACGGTGCGCACGCTGTAGCCCTGGTCGCTCAGGTAGCGCTGCAGCAGCGCACGCAGGTCGGGTTCGTCATCGGCGACCAGGATCTTGGCCAGGGCTTCCGTCATGGGGCGGTGTGTGGGTGTGGCAGCGGGTGGGTGCAGCCAAGGCTGCGTGCCAATGGTAGGGCCGAAAACACCGGGTGCCAGCGCGGGCAGGTGCCCCGGTGCATGACAACGCATGACAGGCCCCGGAGGTTTGTCATGCTTTGTCATACATCGCGCAGCGGGCGCCACAACTGGCTCATACCTGGCGGCCATAGTTCAGGCCAGCGCAGCACCCTGCTGCTCCGTACCCCCTGTTCTGTTGCAAGGAGCCCACCGCCATGTTCCCTTCCGTCCCGACACCTCCCGCCCCCGTTGCCACCTGCCGCGCCATGCTGCTGGCCGCCTTGGCCGTGGCGGCACTGTTGCTTCTGGTAGCGAACGATGCCAACGCACGCAGCCGCCACACCGTGGAGCACAACGCCGATGGCAGCACCACCGCCCGCACCGGCGTGGTCCGCGCCGCGCCGGGCGGTGGGGGCGTGCTGCGCGGCCGCAGCGTGACGACCGACGGCCAGGGCCACGGCAGCGTGCGCAGCGGCGCCGCCGTGGTGGGCCCCAACGGCGCCACGGCGGTGCGCCAGGGCCAGAGCGCAAGGAATGCCGATGGCTCAGCCAGCCACAGCAGCGCCATGGCCGCCCAGGGCGACCGGGGCACGCTGCAGAGCACGGGCGCCGCCACGCGCAGCGCTGATGGCAGCGTGACACAGGGCCGCACCACCACGGCCACCAGCGCCACCACCGGCAACAGCGTGCAGACCAGCAGCTCGTACAACGCGGACACCGGCCGCACCCGCAGCGCCAGCTGCTTTGACGCCAGCGGCGCCCCCATGGCCTGCCCAGCGCGGCCCTGATTCGTCACCTTCCATTCATTGAGCCAGGAGATCCCGCATGTCCCGTCCTTCCACTCCAATCTCCGCGTTCGCCTCCCTGCGCACAGGCCTGGGCGCAGCGCTGTGTGCGCTGGCCGCTGTGCTGATGACCCCATCCGCCAACGCCCAGCTGCGGGGGCTCGGGCCCTTTGCCCAGTTGCGCGACACCGCTGCGGCCTTGCCCGCCGGCGTGCAGCGCCTGGCCGATGTGCCGTATGGTGCGGACCCGCTGCAGCGCATGGATGTCTACCTACCCGCTGCTGGCGGCGCCGCCAGCAGCGCTGCGGTGGCCAGCGGCACACGCGCTCCGGTGATCTTCATGGTGCATGGCGGCGCCTGGCGCACGGGCGACAAGGCCATGTCCCGCGTGGTGCAGGAGAAGGTGGCGCGCTGGGTGCCCAAGGGCTTTGTGTTCATCTCGGTGAACTACCGCCTGTACCCCGCCGTGAACGTGCTGCAGGAGGCGCAGGACGTGGCCATGGCACTGGCCGCCGCGCAAAGCCGTGCCGCCAGCTGGGGCGCCGATGCATCGCGGTTCATCCTGATGGGGCACTCGGCGGGCGCGCACTTGGTGTCGCTCGTCAATGCATCGCCCACCCTGGCACAGCGCGAAGGGGCCTGGCCCTGGCTGGGCGCCGTGTCGCTGGACAGTGCGGCACTCAATGTGCCCGTGGTGATGACCGCGCCGCACTACCCGTTTTACGACGAGGTGATGGGCGCCAACCCGTTGTTCTGGGCCGCGGTGTCGCCGTACCACGCGCTGTCGGGCCCGGTGCCGCCGTTCCAGTTTGTCTGCTCCACCGAGCGCCCCGACCACCCATGCCTGCAGGCGCAGGGCATGGCCCGCCGCGTGCGCGACCTGGGCGGCCGCGCCGAGGTGCTGCCGCAGGAGCTGACTCATGGCGAGATCAACGCGCAGCTGGGCCTGGAAAGCGCCTACACGCGGGCCGTGGAAGCCTTCATGGCCTCGCTGGACGCGGTGGTGGCGCAGCGGCTCAAGTAGTGGCGTTCAGCCCGCTTGCACGGCCCGTCGCAGCGCCGCACGGGCCAGCAGGCGGGTGGAGTCCAGCGTGGGCAGCGGGGAGTTGGCATCGCTCAGGATCAGCGGGATCTCGGTGCAGCCCAGCACCACGGCATCGCAGCCGTCCTCGCGCTGCATGCGGGCGATGATCTGCTGGAACATGGCCACGCCCTCGGGGCGAATGACGCCGGGCACCAGCTCGTCCATGATGATGCGGTTGATCTCGCTGCGCTCGGCCTCGGTGGGGCGCTCCCATTGCAGGCCCTGGGCCTGCAGCGCATCGGGGTACACGCTGCTGTCCACCAGCCAGCGTGTGCCGGTCAGGGCCAGGCGCCGGTGGCCGCGCGCTGCCGCCTCGGCCGCCACCACCTCGGCAATGTGCAGCCAGGGCAGCGGCGAGTGGGGCAGCACGCGGTCCATCGCCTGGTGGATGGTGTTGTCGGGGCAGATCAGAAAATCGGCGCCTGCACGGGCCAGCTTGTGGGCGGAGGCCAGCATCAGGTCGGCCACGCCCTGCAGGTCATTGCGGTCCAGGCAGTCCACATAGTCGGCCAGCGACGGCGTGTGCAGCGTCACTTCGGGGTGCGCATGCGGGCGGCCCAGCAATGCGGCGCCTTCGGCGCACAGGGTGCGGTAACACAGGGCGGCACCTTCGGCGGAGCAGCCCACGATGCCGATGTGTTGGGGCATGAATATGGTCCAGGGCGGTTGCAAAGGCCCATTATTGCCACCGCACTGCAGTGGCTCGGGCCCCATGCTGTGCCCGTCAGTCCCCGCGCACCCTTTGCGCAAAGCCGCGCGTGCTGAACTGCTCGACCACAAAGTCCACAAACACCCGGGTGCGTGCGGGCAGCAGCTTCTTGCTGGGGTAGTACAGCGAGGTCGGCCCTGCATCGGCCCACCAGCCGGGTAGCACCCGCACCAGGTCGCCCCGCGCCAGCCAGGGCTGCGCAAACGGCATGGGCAGCACGGCCAGGCCCAGGCCCATCAGCGCGGCCTGGCACATGGCCTCGGGGTCGTCGAACACGATGCGCGGGCGCAGCTCCACGGGGGCCGCATCGCCGGCCTTGTTGCGCAGCGTGGTGACGTTGATGCGCCCGGTGCGGATGTTGCGCCGGGCAATGCCATCCCATTGCGCCAGGTCCGCCGGGTGGCGCGGCGCCCGCTTGCGGCCCTGCAGCAGCGCAGGCGCGGCCACGACCACCAAGTGAATGGGGCCCAGCGTGCGCGCCACCATGTCGGGGTTCAGGTTCAGGCCGCCGCCAATGCCGGCGTCAAAGCCCTCGCCGATCAAATCCACCTGCCGGTTCTCAAAGCGCCAGTCGGGCTGGATGGCCGGGTAGCGTTGCAAGAACTCGGTGAGCAGCGGCACCAGGTAAGCGCGCCCAAAGGCCTGGCCCATGCTGACCTTGAGCGTGCCCGCTGGCTGCTGCTCGGCCTCGGCCGCATGGTCTACCGCGTCGGCCAGGGCGGTGAGGGGCGGTCCCACTTGCGCCAGCAGGCGCTGCCCGCCCTCGGTCAGCGTGAGGCTGCGCGTGCTGCGCTGGAACAGCCGCACGCCCAGGCTGGCCTCCAGCCGCGCCACGTTCTTGCTCACGGCGGCGGGCGTCAGGCCCATGAGCCGCGCGGCGGCCGAAAAGCTGCCCGATTGGGCAGACTGCACAAACGATTCAAGGTGGCTGAGGGGCTGCATGCGGGGTATTTTCAACCAAGGGTTGAAAGATATACAGCCCATTCATGGCTACCAGAGCATGAGTGTTTTTCTGACACTGCAGTCTTCCCGGTTCGGTGACGAACCATTTTCTGCATGCACCTCGTTGGAGAAACAACACCATGTCTTCTGTGTCTGAAACATCCCTGGTCTCCGCCCCTTCATCGCCTGGTCGCCCGCTGGCGGGCAAGGTCGCGCTCGTCACCGGCGGCGCGCGCGGCATTGGCGCGGCCATTGTGCGGCGCCTGGCGCGCGACGGGGCGGCCGTGGCCTTTACCTACAGCAGCTCCGCAGCGCCTGCGCAGGCGCTGGTGGCGGACATTGCTGCGAGCGGCGGCAAGGCCCTGGCCCTGCAGGCCGACAGCGCCGATGCCGTCGCCCTCACGCAGGCGGTGGACCGCGCTGCGCGCGAGCTGGGCCGCCTGGACATCCTTGTCAACAACGCGGGCGTCGCCATCGCGGGTGAAATCGGCAGCTTTGCGCTCGCCGACTTTGACCACACGCTTAACGTGAACGTGCGCGCCGTGTTCGTGGCCACCCAGGCCGCTGTGCGCCACATGGGCCGGGGCGGCGCCTATGGCCGGGTCATCACCATCGGCAGCACCAACTCCGACCGCGTGCCATGGGCCGGATTCAGCGTGTACGGCATGAGCAAGGCCGCCATCGTCGGTCTGACCAAGGGCCTGGCCCGCGACCTGGGCCCGCGTGGCATCACGGTGAACAACGTGCAGCCCGGCCCGGTCAACACCGACATGAACCCGGCCGACGGCCCCATGGCGGGCGACATGCACAGCCTGATGGCCCTGAACCGCCATGCCCACCCCGACGAGATCGCGGGCATGGTGGCTTATCTGGCGGGGCCGGAGTCTGGCATGGTGACGGGGGCGAGCTTGTTGATCGACGGTGGGTTTGCGGCCTGAACGGTCAGCACGGCGCTCACGGCGTGGGCTTTCGCGTCAGGGGTTTTTTCTGTACAGCCGGGCCGTGGGTCGCCAGCTCTTTGGGCGTGAGCAGGTAGGCGGGGTTGTTTGCCACCATCTCCACCGCCAGGTCGATGAAGGCCCGCACGCGCGCAGGCAGCGCCGTGCGGCTGCCGTAGTACAAGTAGAGCGCCAGGTGCTGCGCCACATGCTGGGGCAGCAGCGGCACCAGCTGGCCGCTGCGCACCAGCGGCGCGGCCGTGGGGCCCACCAGCTGGCCCACCGCGTGGCCGCCCAGCACCGCACGGGCCTCCACCTCGATGTCGTTGGTGCAGAACGTGGGGTGGATGGTGCGCGCCACGATGTCGTCGCCCACCTGGAATTCCCAGGGCATGGGCTTGCCGGTGGAGGCGTGGCGAAATCCGCTGCAGCGGTGCTGCGCCAGATCGTCGATGCTGGCCGGCACCCCGTGGCGCGCGATGTACGAAGGCGCTGCGCACACGATGAGCTGCAGCGTGAGCAGCCGTCGCGCCACCACGCCGCCCTCGGGTGGGTAGCCCGAGCGGAAGCCCACATCCACGCGGTCTTCCACCCAGTTGCCGATGCGGTCGTCCAGCTGCACATCGGGCTCCACCAGCGGGTGGCGGCGGCAGAACTCGTGGAGCACCGGCCAGATCACCTCCAGCAGGATGGAGCGTGGCGCCACGATGCGCAGCGGCCCTGCCATCTCCTCGCGCCCGCGCCGCGCGCCTTGCACCGCGTGCTGCAGCGTGGCCAGGCCCGGCTGTGCGGAGGCCAGGAACTGCCGCCCTTCTTCGGTGAGGCTCAGGCTGCGCGTGGTGCGGTGGAACAGCCGCACGCCCAGGTGCGATTCGAGCTGCACCAGCAATTGGCTGGACGCCTGTGGCGTGATGCCCTGCGCGGCCGCCGCTTGGCGCAGGCTGCCCAGCTCGGCGGCCTTGGCAAAGTTGGCGATGGCGCGCAGTTCATTGATGGCCATGGTGGGCAGGCATTGTGCGAGGCAGCTGCGTGGTGGATTGGCAAGCGTTGCTTGCGAATGAATCCAGGGATTATGGGCTAGTCGCATGGCAATGGCTTGCCTAAAGTCCGCCGCCATGGGCACCGCCCATTGCTCAACACCACCTCAAGGACCTGTCATGACCTCCACCACAGCCACCACCACCCATTCCTCGTATTCCCGCGTCTGGATGATCACCGGCGCCTCGCGCGGCATCGGCGCGCGCATTGCCGAGGCCGCGCTGGCCCAGGGCGATGCCGTGGTCGCCACGTCGCGCGATGCCGCCTCGGTCGAAAAGCGCTTGGGCGCACACGATGCCCTGCTGCCCCTGGCGCTGGACGTGACCGACGAGGCGCAGGCCCGCCATGCCGTGGGCGCGGCGCTTGACCGCTTCGGCTGCATCGACGTGCTGGTCAACAACGCGGGCTATGGCCTGCTGGGCGCGGTCGAAGAAGCTACCGCCGACGAGGTGCTGCGCCTGTACGACACCAACGTGTTCGGCCTGCTGCATGTGACCCGCGCCGTGCTGCCTGCCATGCGCGCGCGCCGCGCAGGGCATGTGATCAACATCTCGTCGCTGGGCGGCGTGCAGTCGGCTGCCGGTTTTGGCCTGTACTGCTCCACCAAGTTCGCGGTCGAGGGCATCACCGAGGCGCTGCATGCCGAGCTGGCGCCGCTGGGCATCCACGCCACGGTGGTGGAGCCCGGGTACTTCCGCACCGAGTTTCTGGACAGCGCCTCGCTGGCCGTATCACCGCGGGTGCTGGAGGACTACGCCGAGAGCGCTGGTGCCGTGCGCGAGGCCGCCCGCCGCATCAACCTGAACCAGCCCGGCGACCCGGTGCGCCTGGCCCGTGCTGTGATGCAGCTGGTGGCCAGCCCCACGCCCCCGCTGCGCCTGCCGCTGGGCACCGACACGCTGCAAACCATTGCTGACAAACATGCCTTTGTGGCGAAAGAGACGGCGCAGTGGCGTGCGGTGGCGGCCTCCACAGACTTCCCGTTAAAGGAAGCCGCGCTTCAGGCGGCGTGAGTCACGGCTCCTCTTGGGGTGGCCTGCAGCACCCTGCCATCAGGCGGCAGGGGCTGTTGGGCCTCCCATTCTTGGGCCTGGTGCTGGGGGCTGACTGCTCTCACACCGGCCGCGCAAACTCCATCACCCAGTTCACCTCCCAGGTCGCGCCGCCGTCGTCCGAAAACGCCTGCTGCCAGCGCGGCGCGCCCGTGTGCATCTGCGACCACTCGAAGCGCACGTGCACCGGGCGGCCTTCGCACAGCTCCTCGCCTTCAAACAGCCCCACGCCGCCATGAAAGCCCCCCACCACGGGCGGCAGCAGCAGGCCTGTGGCTGGGTCCAGGCCGCCCGTGAGGTTGTCCAGCCAGTAGATGCTCCAGCGCTGCGTGACGGGGTTGAACACCCGCAGTGCCATGCCTACGTAACCGGGCTTCCAGGCAACCGGCGTGAAATTGTCGAAGTTGCCGATGCCACCGGGCAATGGGTGGGCGGTGCCCGTGGCGTCAAACACCTCCCAGTCGTGGCAGCCCGCGAGCCTGCGCACCAGGCGCGTGTTGCGAATGCGCCAGGGGCCCATGAGGAAGTCGAAGTCGCGCGCGGCGCTGGGCGCCACGGTGGGCGACGGGATGGGAATGAGGCGGGCTGGGGTGGACATGGTGGGGCTCCGGGGTGGTTGGTGCGTCAGGGGAGAGGTGTGCGGGTGCGTCACGCATGCAGCGCCGAGCGCGCGGTCGGCTGCAGGCGCAGCACCTCGGGCGCTGCCGCCAGCCAGGGGGCGAGACCGGGCCCCACGTCGCGCGCCCAAGCGCCGCTGTCGGCAAACGACTGCAACGCAGCCTCGTCGCCAAACAGGGCCAGGCCCACCAGCACGGATTCGCCTTCGCGCACCGGCAGGCGGGCAAAGGTATTGGGGCTGTGCTCGGTGCAGAACCAGGCGAGCTGGCGCGCGCCGCCGCGCAGCAGGTTGGGCACCATGCGGTGGCGGCAGAAGTCCAGCAACTGGGGTGTGGCGGGCTCCCGCAATGGGAACACGGTGACCTGCAGGACGCCGGCGGCCGCACCCTGCGCACCAGGCTCCGGCCGCGCGTGCTGCGGAAGGCCGGCCGTGGCGCCGGGCCAGGCCGGGCAGAGCAGGTGCACGTTGTCCGAATCGATCATGGTTGCATTGGCGGCGTGGCGGTGTGCCGCCCACACGGGGCCACCATAAAAGCCCTCCAGCGCGCGGTGGCGCGCCGGCATGTCGGCAAAGCCACGCAGCCAGACGAACTGGTCGGGCCGGTCCAGGTCGCGGAACTGGCCCAGCACGCGCATGCCCTGCGCCTCCTGGGTTTCCACAAACTCCCGGTCGAACAGGTCGATGAGCACTTCGCGCTGCTGGGGGTGCAAGGTGTATTGGCGCAGTTCGACGATGGCGTGGGGATCTGTGGTGGGCATGGGGGCTCCGGAAAGATGGGGGCAAGAAGGCAAAGACAGAGCGGCAGTGTGTGCCGCTATACCTGCCAACCCATGGCACATATTTGCGCTATCTTTGGCCTTCCGTCTTTTTGCACCACCCCTGCCAAAGCCCATGCGCGCCAGCCGTTTGTTGTCACTCCAGATGCTGCTGGAAACGCGCGGCCGCATGAGCGCGCAGGCATTGGCCGAGGCGCTGGAGGTGTCGGTGCGCACGCTGTACCGCGACGTGGACCAGCTCAGCGCTGCAGGCGTGCCCATTTATGCCGAGCGCGGGCGCAACGGGGGTTTTGCGCTGCTGCCGGGCTGGAAGACCACGCTCACGGGCCTCACGCCGTCGGAGGCGCAGGCCGTGTTCTTGAGTGGCCTGCCCGGCCCTGCGCATGACCTGGGTCTGGGCGGCGATGTCGCGGGCGCGCGTCTGAAGCTGCTGGCCGCACTGCCCGCCGCCTGGCGCGACGACGCGCAGCGCGTCAGCACCCGCCTGCACCTGGACCCGGTGGACTGGTACCGCGAGAGCGACCCCACACCGCACCTGCCCACCGTGGCGGCCGCCGTGTGGAGCGGCCACCAGATCACCCTGCGCTACGAGGGCTGGGCGCGCACGGCAGAGCGCACCGTGAGCCCGCTGGGCCTGGTGCTGAAAGCGGGCGTGTGGTACCTGGTGGCTTTGCCTATGGGAGCCGACGCGCGCGGGCCACGCACCTACCGGGTGTCGAACATCCTCGCGGCCACGACGCTCGACCAACCGGCCAAGCGCCCCGCACGCTTTGACCTGCCCGGCTACTGGGCTGCGTCGATCCGGCGTTTTGAGTCAGGCCTGTACACGGGCGAGGCCACACTGCTGGCCACACCCGAAGGGCTGCGGGGCCTGCGCGCGCTCAGCAGCGCGGTGGCGCGTGCGGTGGCTGCCGCTCCACCGTCGCGCCGCAAGGATGGCCGCACGTCCGTGACGATCCCCATCGAATCGGTGGAGCATGCCTGTGGGCAGCTGATGCGGCTGTCGCCGCAGGTGGAAGTGTTGCGGCCCCTGGCGTTGCGCCGCGCCCTGGTGGCGCGGGTGCGGGCAACCGCAACGCTGTACGAGAAGGGGTTTGCTACGAAATAGGTCGCTGGCAGGCTTGGGCAAAGGGCGCCGTTGACGCTTCCACTATGGGTAGGTTAGTGGCCCCTACCGTTGCCACCATGTGATCGTCAACGAGGACTCGTCAAAGCCAGCGCATTCCCGTCCACCCGGAATACCGCCACCGACTCCACCAGCCCGTGTGCCTGTTGGTTCAGTGTTTGCGCTGCTGCAGCCATTTCCTCCACCAGTGCGGCGTTTTGTTGTGTCGTCTGATCCAGCTGCGCCACCGCTTCTCCGATCTGGCTAATGCCAGCGCTTTGCTCTCGGGTGGCGGCGCTGATCTCGCCGATCAGATCCGCTACGCGTTTGACTTCGCCCATGATCTCGGTCATGGCCGAGCCTGCGGTGTTCACCAGCGCAGAACCGGTCTCCACCCGCTCCACACTCGCCTCGATCAAAGACTTGATTTCCTTGGCAGCCTCTGCGCTCCGCTGTGCGAGGTTGCGCACTTCACTGGCGACCACCGCAAAGCCTCGTCCCTGCTCTCCTGCTCGCGCTGCTTCAACGGCTGCATTCAAGGCCAGGATATTGGTCTGGAAGGCGATCCCATCGATGACGCTGATGATGTCGCTGATGCGTCGCGAACTGGCCGTGATGTCTCCCATGGTGCTGACCACCTGCGCGACGACGGTGCCGCCATGCTCGGCTGCGGCGCGTGCCGTAGACGCAAGCTGGCTGGCTTGCTGCGCGGTGTCCGAGTTTTGCTGCACGGTCGCCGTCATTTCTTCCATCGACGCGGCGCTGCGCTGCAGGTTGCTGGACTGCTGCTCTGTGCGGTGCGAGAGGTCGGTATTGCCCGCTGCAATCTCTTGAGATCCGGATTCGATGGCGGTAGCTGAAGCTCGGACGCGGCTCACGATGTTGGCGAGCGCGCCCTGCATATCGCTGAGGGATGCCAGCACGCTGTCAGGGGGAGCGCTGGACGCGCCCTCTACTGCACTCAGGTTGCCTGAGGCGACAAGTCTCGCGGCCGCACGCAACTGCACGGGATCTGCGCCCAGGGATCGCATGAGGCTGCGATTGATCAGTGTGGCCAGCGCAATCGCTGCTGCAATGGCGGTCACGGAAGCCAGCACGAGCTGGATTCGCTTGGATCTGAATTTGTCCGCTGATTTTTTGATTTCTTGCGCACCGGATGTAGCGATCAGTTTTGTGTAGTCCGATGTGGTGCCGATCAACTGCTTGAGCAGTGGCTGGCATTCAGCGTTCATTTTTGCGGTCGCCTCTTCTTTTTGCCCTGCCAGGGCTTTCGCCACGATGTCCAGCGCTACCGGACCGTACCGGCCCTCCAGCGCTTCCAGCTTGTCGAACAGGCCGCGTTCTTCGGTTGATACGTCCTTGGCGTTCGCCAGTGTTTTCTTGAGCGTTGCCAGGCGCTCCTGCACGCGGTCGTGGGCCGCCTTGACAGCTTCCGTTTCCAAGCGCACGTCTTCAGGGCCATTCAGCAGGATGAGGTTGCGTGCGGAAATAGCGCGCGCGCTAGCGGCAGCGCGTATGTCCCGTGCCAAGCCGCCCCGGCTGAATTCATCACTGACGAAGCTATCGAAGTCATTCTGTGATTCGCTCAGACTCACCACGGACAGGACGGATACCCCAACCAGGATGGCGACCAGCACGGAGAACGCACTGAACAACTTGCGGGATACGGTTTGATTATGGAAATCCATGGGGAGCCTCTCGAGAGCCTGTGTCGGCACTTGGCGCGGGAAATGCCGCTTACCCTCATTGTGATCAAAATAATCATTTATAGCAATTTAATCATAATTTCCTGGCGCCAAGACCGGGCTTTAAGCAGGCCTCCTCACAAAACATGGGATCTGTGGCAACGCTTTGGATGATTGCGTGCGGTTCTCCTAAGAGCACGGCCCTCTCCAAGGTGATCCAGTCCTTGTTGGCGCTTAGATGCTGCCCGCGTGATCGATGGTGTGCAGGAGGGTGCTTTGCTGTGCTGAGTGCTTCCCCGTGCGGCGGTTGAACTCAATTCCAAGGGGTTGCGCTGTCAATTTCTCTTCACGAGAGGGTCCAAAAGCGGTTGCCGGGCCTTGCAGGCTGTTGGCTCACAGCCCCCGTTCCACCATGTCCAGCAGGCGCTGGCTCAGCAGGTCCAGCATCTGCTGGGGCGTGCCGCGCAGCGGCCCGTCGATGGCAAGCAGCGCCATGCCATGCACGGTGGACCAGGCAAGGTATTCGGCGCCCGGGCGGCGCGCGGGTGGCAGGGCGCCAGCAGTTACCAAGTCGTCCAGCGCGGCGCTCAGGTGCTGGAAGGGGTTGAGCCCTGTGGCGCCGCCCATGGCCGGGTCGGGCGTTTGCTGCACCGTGAAGCGGCCGCCGAACGCGGTGCGAAAGAGCCCCGTCTCGGCGTGCGCGAACCGCAGGTAGCCGGCACCCACGGCGCGCACCTTGGCGTGGGCCCGCTCGGTGGGCGTGCCCGTGGCGGGCACCAGGGCCAGCTCGGCCTCCATCGACCGCGCGGCGGCCGCCACAGCTGCGGCGCGCACGGCACCCAGCAGGTCGTCGCGGTTGGCGAAATGGCGGTAGGCCGCATTGGGCGCCACCCCCGCACGGCGCGTGGCCTCGCGCAGCACCACGGCATCGGGCCCGCCCTGGCGCGCCAGTTCAATGCCCGCGTCCAGCAGCGCGCGGTGCAAATCCCCGTGGCGATAGGTGCTGCGTGCGGCAGGTGTGCGGGAGAGGGCGGCCTTGTTGCGGGTGCTTACGGTCATGGATCGTTGGGATGTGGACACTGTCCATTATCTTTGCTATTGTTTGTGAACGGTGTTCACAATTGCGCGCCGAAACGTTCACTGGCCCGCCAACCCTCCCGAGGAGATCCCATGAAAGTCGAGTCCTACCTGATGTTCGAAGGCCGCTGCGATGAAGCGCTGGAGTTCTATCGCCGCGCCCTGGGCGCCCAAGTCACCATGCTCATGCGCTACAAGGACAACCCCGAGCCCGCCGCTGGTGAGGGGTGCGCAGATGGCAGCGGCCCGGGCCCCAAGCCCGAGATGGTCATGCACGCCTCGTTCACCGTGGGCGACACGCAGATCATGGCGTCGGACGGCATGGGCTCGGGCCATGCCAGCTTCCAGGGCATCTCGCTGGCGCTGAGCCCCGCCAATACAGCCGATGCCAAACGCTATTTCGATGCGCTGGCCGATGGCGGCAAGGTGCAGATGCCGCTGACCAAGACCTTTTTCTCGCAGGCGTTTGGCATGGTGGCCGACCGCTTTGGCGTGCCCTGGATGGTGGTGGCCCCCGAATGAGTGCAACCGCCATCACCACCGCCGACTCCCCCGCAGGAACCCGCATGCTCGCTCTCTACGGCCACCCTTTTTCGTCCTACACCCAGAAGGTGCTGACCGCGCTCTACGAGAATGGCACGCCGTTTGAGCTGCTCAATCTCGACCCCGCTGAGCCCGTCAGCCATTCCGCCGACTGGTTGCGCCACTGGCCGCTGGCGAAGTTTCCGGTGCTGGTGGATGGAGACCGCACAGTGGTGGAAAGCAGCATCGTGATCGAGCACCTGCAGCTCGCGCACCCGGGGCCCGTGCCGCTGATTCCTGCCGACCCCCGGGCGGCGCTGGACGTGCGCTTCATGGACCGCTTTTTTGACCTGCACGTGATGGCCCCGGTGCAGCACGCGGTCAACGCCGCGCTGACCGGCAACGCCGAGCGCAAGGCAGAAGGCGTAGCCTGGGCCACCGAGAAGCTGGAGAAGGCCTACGCCTGGCTGGAGGGCATGTGGGCAGGGCGCACCTGGGCGGCGGGCGAGTCGTTCTCGCTGGCCGACTGCGCTGCGGCGCCCTCGCTGTTCTATGCCGACTGGACGCACCCCATCGCAGCCACCTACCCGCAGCTGCGCGCCTACCGTGCCCGGCTGCTCGCACGCCCCTCGTTTGCACGCGCGGTGGAAGGCGGGCGCCCCTACCGCCACTACTTTCCGCTCGGTGCGCCCGACCGCGACTGAGCGCGCGCCCACCACATCACCAGGAGACTCACCATGATGAACCCCGAACCCCACGCCATGCACCGCTGGCTGCAGCAGCTGCTGGGCGACTGGACCTGCGAGTCGCTGGCCGACATGGGCCCAGGCAAACCCCCCGCGCACAGCCGGGGCACTGAACATGTGCGCGCACTGGGCAGCCTGTGGGTGCTGTGCGAAGGGGCGGGCTCCATGCCCGGCGGGGGTGGCGAGGCTCGCATGCTGATGACGCTGGGCTACGACTCGGACCGGCAGGCGTTTGTCGGCACCTGGGTGGGCTCGATGATGACGCATATGTGGGTGTACCGTGGCACGCTGGATGCCGACCAGAAGGTGCTGACGCTGGAGACCGAAGGCCCCAGCTTCAAGGCCGACGGCGCTACCATGCGCTACCGGGACGTGATCACCGTCATCAGCGCCAACGAGCGCACGCTCACCTCGTTCGGCCAGCAGCCGGACGGCGGCTGGAAGCAGTTCATGCAAGCCAAGTACACGAGAACCTCCTGAGCCGCTGCGCGGCTTCCCCCTGGAGGGGGACGCACCCGGTGGACTGGCCAAGCCAGCTCCACGGGCGCACTGGCATGGCCCTCCGCCAGTCGCAAGTGCAACGCGCGTGACACACTGCGCTGCCAATCTCTTTTGATTTCCACCGTCCCATGACCCTCCGCATCGAAGGCCGCGCACGCTGGCCCGCACTCATCCTGCTGTGCCTGGGCGAGCTGATGATCGTGCTCGACACCACCATCGTGAATGTCGCGCTGCCCAGCATCAAGGCCGACCTGGGCTTTACTGAAACCTCGCTGGTGTGGGTGGTCAACGCCTACATGCTTACCTTTGGCGGCTGCCTGCTGCTGGGTGGGCGCCTGGGCGATCTGTACGGCCACCGGCGGCTGTTCCTGGCGGGCATCACGCTGTTCACCATCGCATCGCTGGCCTGCGGGTTGGCCAATACGCAGGGGCTGCTGGTGGCGGCACGTGCGGTGCAGGGCGTGGGCGGCGCCGTGGTGTCGGCTGTGGCACTGTCGCTCATCATGAATCTGTTCACCGAGCCGGGCGAGCGTGCGCGGGCCATGGGCGTCTACGGTTTTGTGTGCGCCGGTGGCGGCAGCATTGGCGTGCTGCTGGGCGGGGTGCTCACCAGCGCGTTGAGCTGGCACTGGATCTTTCTGGTCAACATCCCTGTGGGCGTGGCCATCTACCTGGCCTGCCTGGCGCTGTTGCCGGGCGGCAAGGGGCAGGCGCACGGGCAGCGGCTGGACGTGGCCGGCGCCGTCACCATCACCGCGTCGCTGATGCTGGCGGTGTACGCCATCGTCAACGGCAACGCGGCGGGCTGGACCTCGTTGCAGTCGCTGGTGCTGCTGGGGGCTGCGGCGGCGCTGCTGGCAGCCTTTTTGTTCATCGAGTCGCATGTGACCGCGCCGCTGGTGCCCCTGCCGCTGTTGCGGCTGCGCAATTTGGCCATCTCCAACGTGGTGGGCGTGTTGTGGGCGGCGTCGATGTTTGCGTGGTTCTTTCTGTCGGCGCTGTACATGCAGCTGGTGCTGGGCTATGACGCGATGCAGGTGGGCCTGGCGTTTTTGCCGTCCAACCTCATCATGGCGGGCTGCTCGCTGGGGCTGTCGGCCTGGGTGGTGATGCGTTTTGGCATTTGCCGCACGCTGGGCTGGGGGCTGCTGCTGGCGGCGGTGGGCCTGGCCCTGTTTGCGCTGGCACCCACCGAGGGGCGCTTTGTCATCCACGTGCTGCCCGGCATGCTGCTGCTGGGCGTGGGCGCCGGCATTGCGCTCAACCCGCTGCTGCTGGCCGCCATGGGCGATGTGAAGCCCGAAGACTCGGGGCTGGCCTCGGGGGTGGTGAACACCGCGTTCATGATGGGCGGTGCTTTGGGGCTTGCCATCCTGGCCAGTCTGGCCGATGCGCGCACCGACCACCTGCGCCAGGCCGGGGGCAGTGTGCAGCAGGCGCTCAATGCGGGCTACCAGCTGGCATTCTGGGTGTCGGCGCTGTGTGCGCTGGTGGCGGCTGGGCTGGGCGGCTTCGTGTTGCGCCCGGCATCGCCGCCCCCAGCAGCTGCGCCTTCCCATCCGGGTGCCGTGTGAGAAGAAGGTTTGCTATCTAGTTGATAGCTGTTCAGGCATATTGCACGAGCGCATGCGGCCGATTTGGCTTGAAATGGTGGCACAGCCTGTGTGCGCACGCTGTGCGGCACTGTCCTGTATGCCGCACCGCACTGTTCCACCCAGCGCACTTCTGAAAGCGGCCGGTGGCCTTATCTTTGGCAGGCGTGCTGCCCGATAGCCGGTGGCGCAAACCCAAGGAGTCCTTGATGTCGTCCTCCCCCACCGTGTCTTCGTCGGCCGCCAGCCTGCCCGTCGTGCAGGCCCAGGCGCTGGGTCCGCTGTGGCCCACGATGGACCCGTTCCTGTTCTGCGCCCACCATGACGACGCCTACCCTGCAGGCAACGGCGCGTTTGCGCCCGCTGTGTCGCTGGAGGGCCGCCAGATCGGCAGCGACTTCAGCCGCAAGGACGGCTGGAGCATGTACCACGGCGACACCGTACCCGGCTTTCCGGGCCACCCGCACCGGGGCTTTGAAACCGTCACCCTGGTGCGCAAGGGCCTCATCGACCATTCCGACTCGCTGGGCGCCGCCGCGCGCTTTGGCGGGGGCGATGTGCAGTGGGTCACGGCGGGCAAGGGCATCGTGCATTCAGAGATGTTCCCGCTGCTCAACGCCACCGAGCCCAACCCGCTGGAGCTGTTCCAGATCTGGCTGAACCTGCCCGCGAAGAACAAGATGGTGGAGCCCCACTTCACCATGCTGTGGAACGAGCGCATTCCGCGCCTGGTGCACCACGACGACGCGGGCCGTGCCACCACGGTGACCGTGGTGGCGGGCGCCCTGCCCGGCGCGCCCGCGCCCCTGTCGCCGCCACCCGAGTCCTGGGCTTCGCAGCCCGAGGGCGATGTGGCCATCTGGACGCTGCGCATGGACCCTGGCGCGCAGTGGACGCTGCCCGCCGCGCGCGGCCAGGGCACGCGCCGCATGCTGTACTTCTTTGTGGGCGACAGCCTGCGCGTGGGCCCGCAGGACGTGGGCCAGCACGCTGCACTGGAGCTGGTGGCCGGGCAGGACTGGCAGCTGACCAACACCGGCGCCACGCCGCTGGAATGCCTGCTGCTGCAAGGCCAGCCCATCGCCGAGCCCGTGGCGCAGTACGGCCCGTTTGTGATGAACACGCAGGCCGAGATCATGCAGGCCATGAACGACTACCGCCGCACCCAGTTCGGCGGCTGGCCCTGGCCCGACCAGGATCCGGTGCATGGAACCGAAGCGCGGCGTTTTGCGCGCTACCCCGGCCAGAGGGAGGAAGAGCGCCCGACCGAGGCCCCGGTGGGCGCATAGGGCTGCTCACCCAGCCCCGAACGAGGCGCCCGGCATGCCACTGGGCGCCTCGTGGACAATCCGGGGTTTCGTTCTGACCCGCGCGGCGGCTGGCGGCACAGCCCTATCCGTCTCGCGCTGATTCTTCACCGCGCAGAAAGTGCAAGACCTCTATGGCCACCACCATCACCAAAGACTCCGCAGTCACCATCACCTACAAGGTCACCACGCCCCAGGGCAAGCCGCTAGATGCCGGCCATCTGTCGTACCTGCACGGCGGCTACGAGAACATCTTCCCCAAGGTCGAATCCGCACTCGACGGCCAAGCCGTGGGCTTCAGCACCACGCTGCAGCTGGCAGTGGAAGACGCATTTGGCGCGCGCGATGAAAGCTTGGTGCGCACCATCCCCAAGAGCGAGTTCCCGCCCGGCGTGAAGGTCGGCGGCCAACTGCAGGGCGTGGGCAACGACGGCCAGCCCGCCGTGTTCAACGTGGTCAAGATCAAGGGCCCCGAAGTGCACCTGGACGGCAACCACCCGCTGGCAGGCCAGGCATTGACCTTCAGCTGCAAGGTGACCGAAGTGCGCGCCGCTAGCCCCGAAGAAATTGCGCACCGCCATGTGCATGGTGCCCACGGCCACCATCATTGATCGCAGCTCGCCAGCCTGAGGCTGGCGACGCATGCTGACCTTGGAAGTCCAGGCTTCTGCCCAGCGGGCAGGGGCGGATGCTTAGGCACAAAAAAGCCCGCAATGCGGGCTTTTTTGTGGGGCACAGCGTCGTGAATTACTTGGCGGCTTCAGGCTTGGCGGCGTCGGCCTTTTTCTCTGCCGCTGCCTTGGTCTTCTTGGCCTTTGTCTTCTTCGCCGCCTTCTTTTCGGCAGGGGCCGATGCGGGGGCTGCGGCGGGCATTGCTGCAGGCTTGGCCTCGGCGGCTGGGGCTGCTGGGGTGGCGGGCGCGGCCGGTGTGGCAGGGGTCGCTGGCGCAGCGGCCTTCGCGGGCGCTGCTGGTGTTGCGGGAGCCGCAGGGGCCTGGGCAAACGATGCGGTCGCAAAGAAACCAGCGAGCAGGGCAGCGAGGAGCTTGTTCATGAGAAATCCTTTCAGATCGGATAACCGCCCGACACAGCGTCGGACTTAGCTATGCAACGGGCCTCGCCGGTGGCGCGATGACAGGTTACGAAGTCATTGGCAACAAGGCGTTACCGCGCCCCAGGCCACGTCCGTTCAGCACCGGCTCCTTGCTCAGGCGCTCGCGCGCCCATTCCACAAACGCGCGCACCTTGGCCGGGGCCCGCCGCCCTGCGGGGTACACGATATGCACGGGCACAGGGGGCAGTTCGTGCTCGGCCAGCACGATGCGCAGCCGCCCGGCGCGCAGGCTGGCTGCGGCCTGGTAGGCGAGGCAACGGGTCAGGCCGATACCCGCCTCTGCGGCGGCAATGTCCACCTCGTTGCTGTTGCTGATCCAGGTGAACTGCGGCTGGCCGGTGGCGCCATCGCGAAACTTCCAGGGCGCTGGCGTGCGTGCGTCAAACGCGAAGCCGATGGCGCGGTGGTTGCTCAGGTCTGCAGGGTGGCGTGGCCTGCCGTATTGCGCCAGGTAGGCGGGTGATGCCACCACCAGGCGGCGCAGCGCGCCCACCTGCACCGCAGTGAGGCCCGAGTCGGGCAGGGGCGCGATGCGGATGGCCACGTCCATGCCTTCATCGAGCAAATGCACCAGCCGGTTGACGAACAGCGTGCGCACCTGCACGCGCGGCTGGGCCTGCAAAAAGCCCTGCACGATGGGCGCCACATGCTGGATGCCGAACATCTGCGGTGCCGTGATGGACAGCAGCCCCTGGGCCTCGGCCTGTGCACCGCTGGCGGCCTGCTCCGCCTCGTGCAGGTCGTTCAGGATGGGGCGGCAGTCTTGCAAGAAGCGCTCGCCCGCCTCGGTCAGGCGCACCATGCGCGTGCTGCGCTGGAACAGCAGCACACCCAGCCGCGCCTCCAGCGCCGCAATGGCGCGCGTGACGGCCGTGGCCGAGCAGCCCAGCCGCCGCCCCGCCACGGCAAAGCCGCCCGCATCGGCCACGGCCACAAAACAGCGCAGGGTGTCGAGATAGTCCATGCGACCCATTATTCCGGATACCGCAATTATGAAAAGCGGTGATTGGTTATTCACATCGCTGCTTGCAATAGATATCGTCGAGCCATCTTTTCACTCACACCCGACGAGGCTTCACCATGTTCCCCACCACCCCGCTCCAGCTGTACCGCATGCCCATCTCGGGCCATTGCCATCGCGTGGAGCTGATGCTGTCCCTGCTCGGGCTGCCCTATGAACTGATCGACGTGAACCTGCTGCGCGGCGAACACCAGCGCGCGGAGTTTCTGGCACTCAACCCGCTGGGCCAGGTGCCCGTGCTGGTGGACGCGGGCCAGGTGCTGAGCGACAGCAATGGCATCCTGGTGTACCTGGTGCAGCGCTACGCCCCCAGCAGTGCCTGGCTGCCGCAAGACGCCGTGGGGCAGGCGCAGCTGCAGCGCTGGTTCAGCCTGGCGGCAGGCTTTCTGGCGCCGGGCATTGCCGGGCCCCGGTTTGCGACGCTGACGGGCCGTGCCGTGAACGAGGTCGCGCAGGCCACCGGCAAGCGCCTGCTCGCCTTCATGGAGGAGGAGCTGCAGGGGCGGGCCTGGCTGCTCGGGGGCTCGGCGCCCAGCCTGGCGGATGTGGCCATGGTCAGCTACACCTCGCAGGCGCACTTGGCGGGGTTGCCGCTGGATGCCTACCCGCGCATTGCGGCCTGGGTGGCGCGCATGCAGGCGTTGCCGGGCTATCCGCCGCTGGCCGACCAGCTGCCCACGGCCGAGCAGGTGGCGGCATGACAACCACCGAGATCGCTGCATCGGTTGCGGTGCCGGTGCCGCCCGAGGCATTCCACCCCGGTGAGCAGGCCCTGCAGGCGCGAGTGGGCGTGCGCGAGCGCATGGCGGCCGTGGGGGCCATGGTGCTGCGCGACCACATGCCCGACCAGCACCGCGAACTGTTTGAAAAGCTGCCCACCTTGCTCCTGGGGGCGCTGGATGACCAAGGCCAGCCGTGGGCCACCATGCTTGCCGGCCCGCCCGGTTTTGTGCACACCCCCGATGCGCAGCGGATGCAGATCGCCACCGCGCCGGATTCCAAGGACCCGGTGCTTGCACACCTGGCGCCTGGCGCGGCCGTGGGCGTGCTGGGGCTGGAGCCGCACACCCGGCGACGCAACCGCATGAACGGGCGGGTGACGGCGTTGGGCGACGACGGCCTGGGCGTGCAGGTGGTGCAGAGCTTTGGCAACTGCCCCAAGTACATCCAGGCTCGCGAGCCCGGCCTGCGCGCAGCGCTGGTTGCCCCGGGCCCGGTGCAGTGGCTGGGGGCCGGGCTGGACGACGCAGCCATCGCGTGCGTGCAGCGGGCCGACACGCTGTTTATCGCCAGTGCCTCGGCGCCGCGCCCCGGTGCCCGGCACAGCGAAGGTGTGGACGTGTCGCACCGGGGCGGCGAGCCGGGCTTTGTGCAGGTTGCGCGCACGGAGGCTGGTGTGGTGCTGAGCCTGCCGGACTACCCGGGCAACCAGTTCTTCAACACCCTGGGCAACCTCACCCTGCACCCTCTGGCAGGCTTGCTGGTGGTGGACTATGAAGAGGGCGGCTTGCTGCACATTGCAGCGCAGGCCGAGGTGCTGTGGGACCGCGCAGCGCGTGCCGCCTGGCCTGGCGCACAGCGCGTGTTGCGCCTCACGGTGCTGCGCGCCCTGTGGCGGCCGCAGGTGTTGCCGTGGCGCTGGACACCGGCGGTGTCGGCCCCTCAGTTCCGGGTGATGCGCGAGGCGGCGCTGGGATGAAGGGCGTCCCTGCGGTCGGCTGCGAGCGCGGCGGTGATGCTGCGATGCGCCTGCGCGGCACGGTGGCCTCGGCCTCCACCATCTTCGCGCTGCGCTCGTGCGCGGTCTGCGCCAGCTCGGTGATGAGCGCGGCCTCAGGCAGGTTGTGCCAGTAGCGCGTGGGCATCTCCTTTTTCATCATGGCCAGCTTGAGCCGCGCGGGGTTGAAGATGTGGCGGTAGTACGTAAGCCACAGCGCCTCGCCCGCATCGGGCGGCGGCGCGTCGCTGCGCTGCGCGCCGGGGCCGGTGTGCAGCTGCTGGCCATCCCAGCGCACGCTGGCGTCGGGTGTGAGGATGGCCCAGCGCATCTGCGTGAAGCGGCGGATGAAAAAGCCCGCGTTGGCCACGGTGATGTAGTGGTCGGGCTCGAACCAGGCCATGTGCAGGGTGTTACCGTCAGGCTCCAACACAGGCCGAAAGCGCACAAAGGCGTGCATCTTGTGCATGTCGCGCCGCACGGCGCGGACCATGTGGTGGGCCAGCATGCGGTCCGCGTCCAGCGGGTCGTGCCGCGCGGCTTCAGCCTCTGTGCCGCCTTGCGCCATGCGCCACAGCAGGCGGTACATCAGCGCGAAGCGGGCGGGGTCGCGGTGCAGGATGAGCTGCTCGCACAGGTGCACAAAGTCGGGCGGAACGCGCAGCGTGGGCGCATCGGGGGCTGGCAGTGGCAGGGCGTTGTGGCTGTGGGATTCGGGCGCAAGCAGGTCTTCAGCGGCATCGGCCTGGCAGCGCCAGTCCACGGCCCGCGGTGGCACATTGGCTTGCAGCAGGGCGCGTGCGGCGGTGCGAAAGCCCTGCCAATCGGTGGGGTGCTCCAGCGTGACGGTGTGGCGCTGCATGTGTTCCGCTCCGTCTCAAAACAGGCTGCGTTGCACGGGCGGCGGAGTTAGCTGTGCGGCGAGGTCGGCAGCGTCCAGCGCACGGCCGGGGCGGTAGTCGGCGGCCTCCACAAACGGCAGCACCTTCTTGAGCGGCACATGCAGCCGCGCCAGATCGGCGTGCCGCAGGCGGCGCACGCGGCGGGCGGCCAGCAGGCGGTCTACCGTCTGCACGCCAAAGCCGGGCACGCGCAGCAGCAGCTCGCGCGGGGCGGTGTTGAGGTTGACGGGGAAGCGCTCGCGGTGCGCCAGCGCCCAGGCCAGCTTGGGGTCCACATCCAGCGCCAGCATGCCGACCTGGTTGCCTTGGCTGGGCGGCACGATCTCGTCGTGGGTGAAGCCGTAAAAGCGCATCAGCCAGTCGGCCTGGTACAGCCGGTGCTCGCGCACCGTGGGCGGCGCGGCCAGCGGCAGGGCGCGCGCGGCATCGGGAATGGGGCTGAAGGCCGAGTAGTAAACGCGCCGCAGCCGGTGCACGCCGTACAGCCGCGCGCTGGTGGCGAGGATGGTGCGGTCGTCCGTGGCATCTGCCCCCACGATCATCTGCGTGCTTTGCCCACCGGGCGCAAACAGTGGCGCACTGGCCCGGCGCGTGGTGCGCGATTGCGGCATCGACACAATGGTCTGCGCGGCTTGCTCCTTGCGGGCCGCACGCGATTCGCCAATGTGCACAGCCATGCGGGCCATGGACCGGTCGATGGCGGCGCTGTTTTTCTCGGGCGCCAGCGCCGACAGGCTCTCGGCCGTGGGCAGCTCGATGTTGATGGAGAGGCGGTCGGCATAGCGGCCCGCGCGCTGCATCAGCTCGGGCGATGCGTCGGGGATGGTCTTGAGGTGGATGTAGCCGCGAAAGTCGTGCTCCTCGCGCAGCACGCGGGCCACCTCCACCACCTGCTCCATGGTGTAGTCGGGGCTCTGGATGATGCCGCTGGACAGGAACAGCCCCTCGATGCAGTTGCGGCGATAAAAGTCCAGCGTGAGCTGCACCACTTCATCGACCGTGAAGCGCGCGCGGGGCACGTTGCTGGTCACGCGGTTCACGCAGTACAGGCAGTCGTACTGGCAGAAGTTGGTGAGCAAAATTTTCAGCAGCGAAATGCACCGCCCGTCCGGCGCATAGCTGTGGCAGATGCCCATGCCCTCGGTGGAGCCCATGCCGCGCCCGCCCACCGAGTTGCGCGGCGCAGCGCCGCTCGACGCACACGAGGCGTCGTACTTGGCGGCGTCGGCCAGGATGGCGAGTTTGGACTGTAAATTCACTGGATGAATTTACAGTAATTTCAGTGTCCGACACCAGCCTGGGGTCAAGCGAGGGCAACGCATTGCTCTTGATTTAATAGCTGCAGGCGCATGATTTACTAGCGCATGCAGCCAAAAAACCCCAAAATTTTTCTCTTACACAGCTTCCAGCGCCATGACCGCCGTCGCCGTGTTCGAAATGGGGATGTGGTAGTTGCTATGCACCCGCCGTACGCCAGCGCTGGCGGTGGACAGCGCCCCGCGCATCGCCAGCCACATCAGCAGCTCCACGCCCTGGGTGCCGGTCTTTTCCACCAGCTCGTGCACGCTGAACTGCGTGGCCCATTCGGGGTTGGTGGTCAGGCTTTCGATGAACTGCAGGTCAAACGCCTTGTTGATAAAGCCCGCGCGCTCGCCGTCGAGCTGGTGGCTGAGGCCGCCTGACGCTATCACCGCCACCTTCTTTTCGCTGTCCCAACTGCTGATCGCCTGGCCCACGGCCTTGCCGAGCGCGTAGCAGCGCTTGGCTGACGGCAGCGGGAACTGCACGGTGTTGATGCACACCGGCACCACCGTCACGGGGCAATCGCCCTCGGGCCAGAAGAGCTTGAGTGGCAGCGTGCAGGCGTGGTCCACCAGCATCTCCTGGCAGGTGGTCACGTCAAACTCCTGGTCGACCAGCGTGTTGATGAGGTGCCACGACAGGTCCACCTCGCCCGGGAAGGGCGGCAGCGTGGGGATGCCCCAGCCTTCGTCGGCGTTGTTGTATTGGGCGGCAGCACCCACCGCAAAGGTGGGCATCTTGTCGAGGAAGAAGTTCAAGCCGTGGTCGTTGTAGAACATCACCACCACGTTAGGCTTCTTTTCGCCCAGCCACTGGCGAATGGGCGGAAAGCCGTCGAAGAAGGGCTTCCAGTAAGGCTCGTTCTGCAGGCCTTTGTGGATGGCGTTGCCGATTGCCGGGATGTGCGAGGTGCCGAGGCCGCCGATGAGTTGTGCCATGGGTTTGTCTCCTTATTTGCCCGCCGCCACCAGCTTGGCCTTGAATTCGTCTTTGGTCATGCCCGTCTGCTGCGCGCCGATGTCCTGCATGTCCAGTTGGAAGATGCCTGCAAACTTGGCCAGGTAATAGGCGTTGCCGCCTGCAGCAATCAGTTGCAGCACGTTCTTGGCGCGGATGGCGGCGGCCTGCTGTTCGTTCAGGTGGTACTTGCGCATGTACGCCTCTTCGTCGGCCACAAAGGCCTTGCGGTTGGCCTCGTCGTTGAACGAAAAGCACATCTTGTTCAGCGCATAGCCCTTGCGGGCCTGGTCGCCATCGAACGGCGTGGTGCCGGGGATCGGGGGCAGTGGGGAAGGCATGGAAGTCTCCGGGGCTTGATGTAAGTCAGCCCGCAGTGTCGCGATGCCATTGCCAAAGATGAAGCCCGAAAACATCATCGAATGCATGAGCAAATTCGATGGAACGGGCCTGGACGGGCACCTGCTGAAACTGCTGCTGGCGGTGCTGGAGACGGGCAGCATCACGGCAGCGGCAGAGCGCCTGGGCGTGACCCAGTCGGCCGTGAGTCATCTGCTCGACAAGCTGCGCGCCATCACCGGCGACCCCCTGTTTGTGAAGCGCGGGCGCGGCATCGTGCCCACTGCCCGCGCCGAGGCCCTGGCCCAGCCTGCGCGCGACATGCTGCACCAGATGCAGCTGTTTGCCCAAGGGGTCGCGTTTGACCCGCTGCATTGGCAGACCGAGCTGACCATTGCGGCCAACGATTTTCAGCGCGATCTGCTGCTGCCCGCGCTGGCGGCACGCCTGCGCAGCGCCGCACCAGGCGTCACGCTGCGTATCGTGCCCAGCGGTGCCCCCAGTGCCGAACTGCTGCGCTCTGACGCATGCCAGCTCGTCATCAGCCCCCGCCCGCCGGAGGGCACAGACATCGTGCAGAAGCGCTTGTTGGAGGATCAATACCGCGTGTTCTACGACCCCGCCGTGCGCAGTGCTCCGCTGTCAGAGACCGAGTACCTGGCCGCGGACCACGCCACCGTGGCCTACGAGGCGCGCCGGGGGCTGGAGCTGGACCAACTGCTGGAGGCGCGCGGCGTGCGCCGTCGCATGGTGGTGCGTGTGCCGGGCTTTGCGGCCCTGCCCGCGTTTGTGCGGGGGACTGCGCTGCTCACTACCGCGCCGTCGCTGATGGGGCGCACCGCATTGGCGGCGCTGGCGCATGTGCCGGTGCCAGTGGCTTGCCCCAGCCTGCCCATGTACCTGATCTGGCATGTGCGCTACCAGCAGGACGCGGCGCACCGCTGGTTGCGGGCACAACTGCAAGACGTGCTGGCGGCGGTATTGCCTGCGGGCACCGGCGCACCTGCGTCTGCGTCAGTTGCGCTCCCGTGACAGTGCTTGCCGTAGCCGCCGCGCGGCCCGCTCCCGCAGCGAGGGCGCGGGGCGCGCTGCAGGTCGCGGGTGGGCCTTGGCTTGTTCGCAAGCCGCCAGAAAGTCATTCAGGATGGCCGTGTCGTCCAGCGTGTCCGAGCCCTGCTTGTGGAACTCCGGGTGCCATTGCGTGGCGGCGATGTAGCCGCGCCCTGGCGCGGGCTTCAGGCGAATCGCCTCGGGCACGCCATCGGGTTCGCTCAGGGCCTCGACCACGAACTCCGGCGCCACCCGCTTGATGCCCTGGTGGTGGATGCTGTTGACCCGGGCGCGTGGCATGTTGGGGTACAGCTTGGCCAGGTGAGAGTCCGGCAGGATCTGGATGTCGTGGAAGTGCTGGTCGTAGGTGGTGGCGTTGCGGTGCTGCTGCGCGCCAGGGTGCTGGGTCTCGATGTCCTGGTACAGCGCGCCGCCAAAGGCCACGTTGATGAGCTGCAGGCCCCGGCACACGCCAAAGATGGGCTTGCCCACCTGGGCAAAGGCTTTGACCACAGCCAGGTCGTACAGGTCGCGCACACGGTCGCCCACCCACTCCTCGCGCAAGGGCTCCTCGCCATAGTTGCCCGGCCACACGTCGGCGCCGCCGTGCATCACGATGCCGTCCAACCATTCGGCGTAGTGGTCCAGCGTCACGTCGCCACGCGCAGTTTCACCCGTGGGGCAAGGCACCATCACCACCATGGCACCAGCCGACATCAGCCAGTGGGCGATGGACTGCTCGACATATTGCAGCGTCTTGCCCGTGAACAGCGGGCGTGCAGGGTCGGCGTGTTGAAAGCAGGCGGACAGGCCAATCTTGAGGCGGGGGGCAGCAGGCATGGGGGAAAGCTCCGGGCAGCGCTTGTGCGCGTCATTTCTGCAGTTGTAGCACTGCGCCCCCTGTGGCGTCTGTAGGAAAGGGCCGTGCGGAGCTGCGCGTCGCCACCATGGGTTGGCGGGGCGCGTAAAGCGCCACAACCTGCAACGAAATGTGGCTTTCTTCATGAAATGTGTCCGCATCGCGCTGGGGTGACGGCGGATTTTGTGAGGGTGCTGGCCATAATTTCGGCTCACCCGGTGCCAGGGAGGGGCGCCGGGTGGCGCGATGCACGCCTTCCCCGAAAGCAAAAAAATGCCCCATCCAACATTCCGTTTGTCCGCCTTGGCCGCGCTGGTGGCCGCGACAGCCGCCGCCTGCCCGCTGGTGGCCCAGGCCACCGTGCCCGCTGGTGCCGCGGCCGAGATCATCAGTTTGCAAGGTACCGGTGACCAGCGTGCGGCCTCCGCAGCCGACTGGGGGCCTGCCAAGCTGGCCCAGGCCCTGGCCCAGGGCGACTTTGTGCGCACGCGGCAGGCCGCCAAGATGGCGCTGCTGTTTGCGGACGACACCCAGCTGCGCCTGCACCAGAACACGGTGCTGCAGGTCAAGGGCGTGGCCACTCCGGCGCAGCCGGTGACCACCTTGCTGCTCAATGCCGGCCGTGCGTGGACGCAGACCAAACGCGCCGACGGCAGCCGCCTGAACCTGGAGACACCGGCTGCGACGGCGGCCATCCGGGGCACCGATTGGGACATCAGTGTGGAGGACGACGGCCGCACGCTGATCACCGTGCTCTCGGGCACGGTGGAGTTTTCCAACGCGCAGGGCTCGGTGTCGGTCGGCGCCAACGAAGCGGCGCTGGCCGAAGTAGGCAAGGCCCCGGTCAAGCTGGTGCTGAGCCAGCCGCGTGACCGCATCCAGTGGGTCAACGCGCTGCGGGCCGACCCGGTGCCCCACCTGTCGGCCGAGCCCGTGCCTGCAGCACTGGTGCCCGTGCGAGATGCCCTGGCGGCGCGCGACCTCGCCGCGGCACGTGCGGCGCTGGCGCAGGCGCGCACCACGGCCGCACCCGCATGGGTGGATGTGTTCGATGCCGCCGTGGCCCTGCAGGCGGGCGACCTGCTGGCCGCGCGCGGATTGCTGGCACGGCAGGTGGCTGCCGCCGACGCCGCGCCGGTGCCCGCGTGGCTCATGCAGTCAGACGTGCAGCTCATGGAGGGCGAAGGGGCTGCTGCGGCCGACACGCTGCGCGCTGCGCTCCAGCGCTGGCCCGCCCACCCGGCGCTGGTGGCGCAACTGGCACGGGTGCAGATCCTGAGCGACCGGGTGGACGAAGCGGCTGCCACCCTGGCCCCCGCCCAAGGCACGGCCCACGCCGACCTGGCGCTGGTGCGCGCCGAACTTGCCCGACGCCGGGGCGATGCGCCCGGCACGCTGGCGGCCTATGCCGAGGCCCAGACGCTCGCACCGGGCGATGCACGCGCCTGGCAAGGCCTGGGCAGCGCACACGCCGAGCGCGAAGACCCGCGCCCCGCCCGCGAGAACCTGCGGCGTGCGCTGCAGCTGTCGCCGCAATCGCCTGGCGCCTGGGGCGAGTTGGGCACTCTGGAAACCTTTGTGAACCAGTTTACCGAGGCGGGCCAGGCCTTTGCCACCGCGCTGGGCGACAACCCTGCGGACTACGTTGCGCTCACCGGCCAGGGCTTGCTGCACCTCAAGCAAGGGCAGCCGGATGCCGCGCTGGATGCGTTCTTGCGGGCGGGCGTGATGGAGCCGCGCTATGCCCGCGCCAAGACCTGGACCGCTGTGGCCTACTACCAGTTGGGCCGCCACCAGGACGCGCTGACCACCCTGCAACAGGCCACCGTGCTGGACGACAAGGACCCGGTGCCCTACATGCTGCTGGCGCAGATCCACACCGATCTGTTCCAGCCCGGCGAAGCGGTGGAGGCCGCGCGCGCCGCCGTGGCGCGCATGCCGTACCTCAAGTCGCTCAACCAGGTGGCGAACGACCAGAAGGGCAGTGCCAACCTGGGCGCATCGCTGGCGTTCTTTGGCATGGAAGACTGGGCGCTGGAGATGGCGCAGCAAAGTTTTTATCCCTACTGGGGCGGCAGCCACCTGTTCATGGCCGACCGTTATGCGGGCGAGTTCAACAAGAACTCGGCGCTGTTCCAGGGCTTTCTGACTGACCCCATGGCGTTTGGGGGCAGCCAGCGTTTTTCGCCGCTGCTGCAGCAGCCCGGCAGCCACGGATCGGTGGGTGTGACACTGGACCGCGAGTTCTACCGCATGCGTGCGCCGGCCGTCACCCTCAATGGACTGGACAACAGTCATGTGCCGGTGTCGTGGTTCTTCAAAGCACAGACGGCGGATGTGAGCGCCTATCCGTTCGATCTGCAGGTCAACCGTCTTCCCGCCATGCGTGCCGGCGAGGGCGACCTGCGGGCCCACGCCATCACCGCGGGGGTCGGCATGCAGCCCACCGAGCGCATCAACCTGTTTGCCTATGCCAACCAGTTCAGCATGCGCCTGCGCGGCCAAAACGCGCAAGAGACGGCCCTGGACGACACCGTCACCCAGGGCGCCTTGGGCATGGCCTACCGGTGGGGGCCGACCGAGCAGACCTGGATCAAGCTGGGCCGCAGCGTGGACAACCTGCAATTGCTGCGCTACCCCACGGCCTACATCGAGCCGCCGTTCCTCACTGTCATGGGCGTGAGCAGTGCCCCGCGCAAGGACTTTAGCGACATCCAGCTGCGCCACACTGTAGACACCGCCCCTGGCAGCCGGTGGAGCATGACACTGGAGCACGTGCGCGAGCGCCAGAACAACCTGCTGGCGGGCGAGGCCGCCGTGGTGGCCGATATCCCAGGCGTGGGCCTGTACCGCGACTACCTCGTCCTGGCCGGCTACAACCGCATTGACCGCCGTTACACCGGCCTCACCCTGGCCACCACGCAGCGTCTGGACCCAGCGTTGACCTTGGACGCCGCGCTGGGGCTGCAGCAAATCCGCCACCGCGTGGATGGCCTCACGCAGAGCTACTTGGTGGGACTGGATGCCCTGAGCGAAGACCAGGCCCGCCGCGCGGACACCGAGCGCGTGGTCACGCCGCGCCTGGGCGCGGTGTGGCAGCCTGCTGCGGGCACCACGCTGCGCGTGGCGTACCAGGACTGGCTTCGGCCTCTGAGTGTCTCCACCCTCGCCAGCGTGGAGACCGCAGGCATTCCCGTCGAAGACCGGCTGGTCGAAGCCGGTGGCCGCCACAAACGCACAGTGGCACAGCTGGGCATGGAGGTGGGCGCCAGCACCTTTGTGGGCCTGCGGGCCGACCATCTGCGGGTGAACAACCCCGGCACCGTGGGCGTGGATTTGCGCACCCCCAGCCTGCCTTTCCTCGAGGAGATGCGCAATGCGCAGTTGGTCAACCTGTCCACCAGCGATCTGCTCGAAGACACGCCGAGCTTTGAGCGGGGCACGCTGCAGACCCTGGGCGGCACGGTCAACCACATGTTCAGCCGCCGCTGGTCGGGCTACGCCAAGTACCTGTACCAGCACAGCGAAAGCCGCACGATCGATGGCGGTGCCGAGGTGGTGGGGCGCATTCCCTACATTCCGCGCCACACCGTCGCGCTGGGCGCCACCTGGGCCAGCGCCCAGCGGCTGTACCTGAGCGCGCGTGCGGTGTACCGCTCGGAGCGGTTTGAGGACAAGGAAAACCTCACGCGCCGCGCGCCGGGCTGGGGTGTGGACCTGATGGGCTTCTGGGAAACGCAGGACAAGCGCTGGGTGGTGGGCGTTGCGGCCTTGAACCTGTGGGCGCCCAAGTCCGACCGGCAAAAAGCCCGCTATGTCCTGGATGCGCGCTACCGCTTCTGATCGGGCAGCAATGCCGCAGGCCCGGCAGCGCCAGCGGTGGCTGTCGCTGGCGGCGGGGGTGCTGGCGCTGCTGCTGGTGGGGGCCGCCACGCTCAGCCGCACCTGGCACGTGCTGGAGTTCAAGACCTTTGACGTGATGACGGCGCTGGCGGCCCCCCACCGCACGACCGCGCCGGTGGTGGTTCTAGCGATCGACGAGCCCACGTTTCAGGAGCTGCAGCAGACCTGGCCGTTTCCGCGCAGCGTGCATGCGGCGCTGCTGGAGCGGCTGCGCGCCGACGGCGCCCTGGCCGTGGGGCTGGACATTGTTTTTGCCGACCCCACCACTGAGGCCGAGGACGCCGCACTGGACCGCGCCATTGCCCAGGCGGTGCAAGGCTTGCCGGTGGTGCTGGCCTCCACCCGCGAAAAGATCGACGGCGCCAATGCCGCGCTGTGGATGGACATTCAGCCGCTGCAGCGGCTTCTGGATGCGGGCGCCGATGCGGGCGATGCCGGGGTGGAGCCGGACGACGACTTTGTGGTGCGCCGCGCCCCCGCCGCACGCGAGGGCTTCGCACTGCGGCTGGCCCAGCGTGCGGCGGAGGCCCGTGGCCAGGCGCCCGCACTGCACCACTTCGACTGGATCGGCTACCGGGGACCGCGTGGCACGTTTGACACGCGCTCGTACTACCAGGCGCTGGAGCCGGGGTTGCTGCCTGCGGGCTTCTTCAAGGGCAAGATCGTGCTGGTGGGGCGCTCGGCGCGCACAGCCACCGAGTTGTCCCATTCTCAGGCTGATCTGTTCAACTCGCCGTTTGGCACATCAGGTGGTGAGCGGCTGTTTCCGGGCGTGGAGCTGCAGGCCACGCTGCTGGACAACTATCTCACCGGCGGCGGGCTGCGCAGCGTGTCAGACGCGTGGACCCTGGCCGTCACCGTGTTGCTGCTGCCGGTGCTGCTGTGGGCCAGCCGACGGCTGCACCCGGCGGGCGCGGCGGCGCTGACGGCAGCGCTGGTGGTGGCCATGGGCGCCGTGTCGTGGGGATTGTTTGCAGGTCTGCGCCTGTGGTGGCCGCCTCTGCTGCCGGCGGTGGCGGCGGTTGCCATCTATGGAGCGGCGGCGCTGGTGGGCTATGCCGTGGTGCGCCAGCGCGCGCGCCAGACGCGGGCGATGTTTGCGCAGTACGTGCCACCTGCCGTGGTCTCGCGCCTCATTGCGCAGCCCGAGCTGATGCGCCTGGGGGGCGAGGCGCGCGAGGTCACGCTCATGTTTACCGACCTGGCCAACTTCACCACACTGTCTGAGCAGCTCAGTGCCGAGCAGACGGTGGAGGTGCTCACCGGCTACTTCAACGCCATGACACCCATCGTGCACGCCACGGGTGGCACGGTGGACAAGTTCATCGGCGATGCGGTGATGGCCTTCTGGGGTGCGCCGCTGGACGATCCGCAGCATGCCGAACACGCCGTGGCCGCTGCGGTCGCCATGCAGCAGGCCATGCAGGCGCTGGTGGCCGACCTGCGTGCGCGCGGCCTGCCACCCATCCACATGCGCATCGGGCTGCACACGGGGCGCGTGGTGGTGGGCAATGTGGGCTCGGACCAGCGCTTTTCGTACACGGCCATTGGCGATGCGGTGAACCTGGCAGCACGGCTGGAGGGCGCCAACAAGGCGTTTGGCACCGGCATCCTGCTGTCGGCCGCCACTGCAGCGCAGCTGCCGCCCACGGTGGCGTTGCGTGCGCTGGACGATGTGATCGTCAAGGGCAAGACCGAGCCCGTGCGCGTGTTCACGCCCTGCGACGACGCCACGGTGCGCGATGCCAGCAGCGCAGCGCTGACCGCCTTCCATGCGCGCGACTGGACCGGCGCCGAGGCGCAATTGGCGCGGGTGCTGGAGCGGCTGCCCGGCGACCCGGCCGCCACTCGTCTGCGGGAGCGCGTGGCCGAGGCGCGTGCGCTGCCCACCGAGGCCCCCTGGCAACCCGCCGTGGCTCTGGACAAGCTGTAAACATCCTTTGACATGTATTTACCGGGGATATGGATGCCGGTGCCATGATGGGGCCTTCGCAACTTCATCAGGAAGGACCCTCTCCATGCAAGTACAAGTCAACACCGACGACCACATCCACGGCGGCGATTCCCTGGCCCGCTGGATCACGGACGAGTGCAAGAGCCGGCTGTCGCGCTTTCAGGACCATGTGACACGGCTGGAGGTGTTCCTGACCGATCTGGATGCCGGTAAGTCGGGCGCCAATGACAAGCGCTGTCGCATCGAGGCGCGCGTCACCGGCCGCCAGCCTGTGACCGTGACCGATGAAGCCGACAAGATGGCCAATGCCTTCATCGGCGCGGCCGACAAGCTGGCCCGTGCCCTTGACACCGACCTGGGCCGCGTGAAAGACCGTAATGGCCGCGAGACCATCCGCGCAGCGGCTGCGGAACAGGAATAGTCAGAATCTTCGAGCCGAATTGGCTCCAAGCGCATGATTCGTATGTGGTGGTAGCTATCAATTCAGGAGTGAATGAAAAGGCGCTGCAGCCGAAAGCCTGCAGCGCCTTTTTTGTTGGACTGGTGCTGTTGGCGCCTACAGATCCAGCACCAGCAGCTTGCTGCGCGCGCGCGAGCAGCACGGCATGAACTGCTCGTTGGCGGCCTTTTCCTCATCGGTCAGGTACATGTCGCGGTGGTCCACCTCGCCCTCCAGCACGCGCGTAAGGCAGGTGCCACACACGCCCTGCTCGCACGAGGTCAGGATGTCGATGCCCTCCTTGCGCAGCGCCTCCACCACCGACACATCGGGTGCAATGGGGTAGACCTTGCCCGTGCTGGCAATGCGCACCTCAAAGCCCTGGTCGCCCGAGGTGTCCTGCGCCGGGGCGCCAAAGTATTCCAGGTGGATGTGGTCCTGCGCCCAGCCCAAGGCCCTGGCGGTCGTCACCACATGGTCGATGAAGCCGGCCGGGCCGCACACATACAGCCGCTTGTCGGGGCTGGGGGCTGCCAGCACGGCGGCGGTGTCCAGCTTCTGCTCAGGGGCGCCTGCATCGAAGTGAAAGTGGGCATGCGGCGCAATCGCCGATGCGGCAATTTCGGCGGCAAACGCCGTGCGTTCGGCAGAGCGGGTGCAGTAGTGCAGCGCAAAGTCGGCACCGGTGCGCGCCAGCCGGTCGGCCATGCACAGCAGCGGTGTCACGCCGATGCCGCCTGCCAGCAGCAGCGTGCGCTGTGCAGGGTGCAGCGCAAAGTGGTTGCGCGGCGTGCTGATGGTGATCACATCGCCCTCGTGCACGCTGTCGTGCATGGCGACCGAGCCGCCGCGCGATGCCGGGTCGCGCAACACGGCGATGCGGTAGCGGTGCGACTCGTGCGAGGCATTGCACAGTGAGTATTGGCGCACCAAGCCGCCCGGCAGGTGCACATCAATGTGCGAGCCCGCGCTGAACGGAGGTAGCGCCGCGCCGTCCAGCCGCGCCAGCTCATAGCTGGCGATGCCTTCGGCTTCGGTCTGCTTCTTGACGACGCGGACCTGCAGGGTCTCCTGCGCGGTCATGCGGCCACCGCCTGGGCTGCGGCCGGTGCACGCTCGGCGGCCAGCAAGCGGTCCAGAATCTTGCGCGACTGCACGCCGCCCGCATCGATGTTGAGCATGAGCAGCTTGCGGTCGGGGTAACGCAGCAGGTTCTCCTGCTGCAGCTCCAGCATCTGCTGGTCTTCGGCAAAGATCTTGCCCTGGCCGTCACGGATCTGGGTGGTGAGCGACGGGTCCTGCGGTTTGAAGTTGCGCGCCATGCCCCAGAAGTAGTGGATCGACGTTTCGGTCTCGGGCGTGATGAAGTCCACCACGATGCTCGATGCCTTCTTGTCGGCCGGGGCGTTGTAGCCGCCGTGGCCGGCCAGCGCCACGCCCACCTCGATCAGCACATGGCTGGGGGGCGTGAAGTGGCAGATCTGCCAGCGGTCCACCAGCTGGTCGTCGGGCAGGCCATTCATGCGCAGCGCCATCTTCCAGAACGGGGGGGCTTCAATGCCTTCCATGAAGCGGCTGGTGATCACCTCGTCGCCCTCCACGCGGGTCTTGCAGGGCACCTCGTCGATTTCCTTCTGGCCGATGCTGGTGGAGTGCACATAGGTCTCGTGCGTCAGATCCATCAGGTTGTCGATCATCAGGCGGTAGTCGCAGGCAATGTGGTACAGCCCGCCCCCATAGGCCCATTCGGGGTTGTTGGCCCAGGGCAGGTGGTGGATGGTGGCGGGGTCGGCCTTGTCGGCGTCGCCAGGCCACACCCAGATGAAGCCGTAGCGCTCCACCACCGGAAAGCTCTTCGCCTTGGGGAACCCTTGCACGCGCTGGCCGGGCATGGACACCGACTTGCCCGTGCATTCCACCCGCAGGCCGTGGTAGCCGCATTGCAGGTGGCCTTCGCACACCGTGCCCAGCGACAGCGGCGCCCCCCGGTGGGGACAGAAGTCGTCCAGCGCGGCGACCTGATCGGGCGCGGGACGGTAGAACACGATCTTCTCGCCGCAGATGGTGCGGCCCAGGGGCTTGTCCGCGATCTCGTCGGGCGTGCAGGCTACGTACCAGGCGTTCTTGGGATACATGGTTGTCTCTCTCCGTGGGTGGAAGGTGTTGTCGCAGTCTTGGTATACAGCCCGGGTTCAGATCGTGGCTGGAGTAGCGCAATTGTGCGGAAAAGGTGATTTTCTGTATACATAAGAAAGCCGTAAAACAGCTATCTCAGTTCTTTATATCTCGTAAGCTGTTGTTTTGTAATGGCGCTAAACGATGGTGGGTGGAAGTTGTCTTGATTTCTGTATACATTCTGGTGGCTGAATTCAATCCATCACCCGCCATGAACCTGTCCGACTCCCTGACCATCGCTCCACCGGCCGAGGCTGCCGAGGCGGGCGCCTCGCAGGCCGTCAAGGCACAACTGCGCCTGCGCGAGATGATCCTGGCGGGCGAGTTGCCCGGCGGCGCCCGCATTGCCGAGCTGACCCTGGTCGAGAAACTGGGCGTGTCGCGCACGCCCATCCGCGCCGCGCTGATGCGGCTGGAGCAGGAGGGGCTGCTGCACCGGCTGCCCGGTGGCGGCTACGCCGTGCGTACGTTCTCTGAAACCGATGTGGCCGATGCCATTGAGCTGCGCGGGACCATGGAAGGCCTGGCCGCGCGCCTGGCGGCTGAGCGGGGCGTGGCCCCCGCACTGCTGGCCGAGGCCCATGCGTGTCTGGACGCCATCGACGCCACGCTGGCACCCTCCACGCTGGATGACGAGGGTTTCTCGCGCTACGTGGAGCTGAATGCGCGGTTCCACCTGCTGCTCAGTCGCATGGTGGGCAGCGACGTGGTGGCGCGCGAGCTGGACCGCGTCAAGGGCCTGCCGTTTGCGTCGCCCTCGGCGTTTGTGGTGGTGCAGACGCATTCGGCCCAGGCGCGCGACATGCTGGTGGTGGCGCAGGACCAGCACCGCCAGGCGCTGGACGCCATCGAGCGGCGCGAAGGCGCGCGGGCCGAGGCCATCCTGCGCGAGCACTCGCGCATCACCCGGCGCAACCTGCTGGCGGCGGTGCAGGCGTCGCAGGTGCAGGGCTTGCCCGGTGTACAGCTGATCCGCGAGCGGGCATAACGGCCAGTGCAAGCTTCTAGGGTGTCTTGAGTTATTGCATTTGGTAATACCTGAATGCTTGAATTTGCGCTTGTGAAATAACCCAGCCCACGCCAAACTCCTGCCAGCATTTTCTGTATACAACGACTTTCCACAGGAGACAACGATGCAAAAACGCCACCTTCTTCGTGCCTCGGCCGCTGCCGCCATTGCGCTCTCCACCGGTCTGGCCGTGCTGCCCGCCGTGGCGCAGGACAACGTGTTCAAGATCGGCCTGATCCTGCCCATGACCGGCCAGCAAGCCACCACCGGCCGCCAGATCGAAGCCGCAGCGCGCCTGTACATGGCCCAGAACGGCGACACGGTGGCCGGCAAGAAGGTGCAGCTGATCATCAAGGACGACACCAGCCTGCCCGACGTGACCCGTCGCCTGGCCCAGGAGCTGGTCGTCAACGAAAAGGTCAACGTGCTGGCTGGCATGGGCATCACGCCCTCGGCCATGGCCACCGCCCCGCTGGCCACGCAGTCCAAGACACCCCTGGTGGTGATGGCCGCCGCCACCTCCAGCATCACCGAGGCATCGCCCTACGTGGTGCGCACCAGCTTCACGCTGCCGCAAGTCTCTGTGGCCTTGGCCGACTGGGCCCCCAAGAACGGCATCAAAAAGGTGGTCACGCTGGTGAGCGACTACGGCCCCGGCATCGATGCCGAAAAGTTCTTCAACCAGCGCCTCACTTTCAACGGCGGTCAGGTGACCGAAGCCCTGCGCGTGCCGCTGCGCAACCCCGACTTCGCCCCCTTCCTGCAGAAGGTGCGCGACGCCAAGCCCGATGCGCTGTTCGTCTTTGTGCCTTCGGGCGCGGGCGCTGCGGTGATGAAGCAGTTCCTGGAGCGCGGCATGGACAAGGCCGGCATCAAGCTCATCGGCACCGGCGACGTGACGGATGACGATCAACTGAACGACATGGGCGACGGCGCGCTGGGCGTGGTCACCTCGCACCACTACTCAGCCGCGCACCCCTCGCCCATGAACAAGAAGTTTGTGGAAGCCTTCGAGAAGGCCAACAAGGGCCTGCGCCCCAACTTCATGGCCGTGGGCGGCTACGACGGCATGCGCGTGATTTACGAAGCGCTCAAGACCACCAAGGGTGCCGGCGGCGGCGACGCCCTGTTGGCCGCCATGAAGGGCCAGATCTTCGAGAGCCCGCGCGGCAAGGTGTTCATCGACGCGCAGACCCGCGACATCGTGCAGGACGTGTATCTGCGCAAGGTGGAGCGCGTGAACGGCCAGCTGTACAACGTGGAATTTGACGTGATCAAGGACGTCAAGGATCCCGGCAAGACGAAATAAGAAGCCCCCCTGAGCCGCTGCGCGGCTTCCCCCCCCTGGGGGACGCCGCCCGTGCGGCGGGGCGGCCCTTGCACGGCGGCACTGGCCTGAGCCGCGCCAGTTTTTGAGGCCGGGGCTTTATCTTGATCCGTTCGGGCTGAGCTTGTTGACGCCGGGGCGCGCACGTTGAGCGATCAGCCTTGGTGATTCGTCGCACTTCCACAGCCCTGAGCACTGTGGGCCTTTTTTGTCTTCAATGAAGTGATTTCATGCTGACCATTCTTTTCGACGGCGTTGCCTACGGCATGCTGCTGTTCATCCTGGCGGTAGGCTTGGCCGTGACCATGGGGCTGATGAACTTCATCAACCTGGCGCACGGGGCCTTCGCCATGGCGGGGGGCTACATCACGGTGCTGCTCATGCAGCGGCTGGATGTGCCCTTCCTCGTCTGCCTGCCCATCGCCTTTGTCGGTACGGCCCTGCTCGGGGGTGTGCTGGAGCGCACGCTGTACCGGCCGCTGTACCACAAGGCCCACCTGGACCAGGTGTTGTTCTCCATCGGTCTGGTGTTCATGGCCGTGGCCATCGTGGACTACTTTGTGGGCTCCACGCAGCAGATCATGCAGCTGCCCGAATGGCTCAAGGGCCGCACCGAGATCGGCAGTGGCGCACTCACCCTGGGCATGGGCCACTACCGCCTGTTCATCATCGCGGTGTGTGCGGCGCTCACCGTGGGCCTGCAATATGTGCTCACCAAAACCCGCTTCGGCAGCCGCCTGCGCGCCAGTGTGGACGACCAGCGTGTGGCAGCGGGCATGGGAATCAACGTGAACATCGTGTTCCTTTCCACCTTCGCTTTTGGCTCGGGCCTGGCAGGCCTGGGTGGCGCGCTGGGGGCAGAAGTGCTGGGGCTCGACCCGAGCTTTCCGCTCAAGTTCATGATCTACTTTTTGATCGTGGTGGCCGTGGGCGGCACCTCGTCCATCACCGGCCCGCTGCTGGCCGCCTTGCTGCTCGGCATTGCCGACGTGGCCGGCAAGTACTACATCCCCAAGCTGGGCGCCTTCATTGTGTACAGCCTCATGATCCTGATCCTCATCTGGCGCCCGCAGGGCCTCTTTGTGCGCAAGGGGGGCAAGTGATGGCGAATCCGCAAAACACCCTGCTGCAGGCCCGGCGCTTTCGCTGGTGGGAGCCCGTGCTGTGGCTGCTGGCCTTTGCCGCGCCGCTGGCGTTGCCCAGCCATGCGCTCATCATCAATGAGATCGCCATCGTTGCGCTGTTTGCCATTTCGCTGGACCTCATCCTGGGCTACACCGGCATCGTGTCGCTGGGCCACGCCGCCTTCTTTGGCCTGGGCGGCTACGCGGCCGCGCTGTTTGCCAAGCATGTGATGCCCGACCCGCTGGTGGGCCTGGCCGTGGGCATTGCTGCGGCTACGGTGCTGGGCGCGGTGGCGTCGCTCACCATCATGCGCGGCACCGACCTCACGCGCCTCATGGTCACGCTCGGCGTGGGCCTGGTGATGCTGGAGCTGGCCAACAAGCTCGACTGGCTGACTGGCGGTGCCGACGGCCTGCAGGGCGTGATGATGGGTCCCGTGCTCGGCCAGTTCGAATTTGACCTGTATGGCCGCACGGCCGCTTGGTATTCGCTCACCGTGCTGCTGGTGTTCTTCTTGCTCGCCCGCCGCATCGTGCAGTCGCCCTTTGGCGCCACGCTCAAGGCCATCCGCGACAACCGGCTGCGTGCCATGGCCATCGGCATCCCGGTCACGGCCAAGCTGGCGCAGGTGTACACGCTGGCCGCTGCGCTGGCCGGTGCTGCAGGCGCGCTGCTCACGCAGACCACGGGCTTTGCCTCGCTCGACCTCTTCGAGTTTCACCGCTCGGCCGACGTGATGCTGATCCTGGTGATCGGCGGCGTGGGCTGGCTGTATGGCGGCATCCTGGGCGCCATCGGCTTCAAGCTGCTGCAGGACGTGATCTCGTCCATCACACCGCAGTACTGGACCTTCTGGGTCGGCCTGTTCCTGGTGGTACTGGTGCTGGTCGGGCGCGACCGCCTGTTCCGTCCCTGGACCTGGTTTGGCGCGGGCCGCAAGGCCGGGGCTGCCTCCAACACGGGAGTCCACTGACATGAACAACACCACCTCCAATACCGTGCTGTCGGCGCAAGGCTTGGTCAAACGTTTTGGCGGTATCACGGCCACCAACAATGTCACGCTGAACCTGCAAAAGGGCGCACGCCATGCGCTCATCGGCCCCAACGGCGCAGGCAAGACCACGCTGATCAATCTGCTGACCGGCGTGCTGGAGCCCACCGAAGGCTCCATCACGCTCGAAGGCCAGGACATCACGCGCCTGGCGCCGCACCAGCGCGTGCAGCGCGGCATGGTGCGCACCTTCCAGATCAACCAGCTGTTCGACACGCTCACGCCGCTCGAAACCTTGGCGCTCACCGTTTCGCAGCACCAGGGCCTGGGCGGCAAGTGGTGGCAGCCGCTGGGCGCGCGTAAAGCGGTCAATGAGCGCTGTGAACAGTTGCTGGAGCAGTTCCACCTCACGTCCGTGATGGCCGAGGAAACGCGCGTGCTGGCCTACGGCAAGCGCCGCCTGCTGGAGATTGCGATTGCGCTGGCCTGCGAGCCGCGCGTGCTGCTGCTCGACGAACCCGTGGCCGGTGTGCCCGCCGGCGAGCGGGAAGAACTGCTGCAGACCGTAGCGGCCCTGCCCGCCGATGTCTCGGTGCTGTTGATCGAACACGATATGGACCTGGTTTTCAGCTTTGCCAACCGCATGACGGTGCTGGTCAACGGCACCGTGCTTACCGAGGGCGACCCCGACACGATTGCCAACGACCCGCAGGTGAAGGCCGTGTACCTCGGCCATGGGGAGGACGCCCATGTCTAAGACCGAGCTGCTGCGCATTGAAGGCCTGAGCGCAGGCTACGGCGAAGCCGTGGTGCTGCAAGGTATTTCGCTGGCCCTGCCCGAAGGCGACACGCTGGCCCTGCTGGGCCGCAACGGCACTGGCAAGACCACGCTCATCAACACGCTGGCCGGCGCCACGCGCCAGCACGCGGGCACGGTGAGCCTGGGCGGCGTGGCCCTGCACAAGCTGCCGCCGCATGAGCGCGCAGCCGCCGGCATCGGCTGGGTGCCGCAAGAGCGCAACATCTTCAAGTCGCTCACGGTGCACGAGAACCTCACGGCCGTGGCGCGCCCGGGCCGCAAAGGATCGACCGCACGGCCGTGGACGCCCGAGCGCGTGTACGAAATGTTCCCGCGCCTGGCCGAGCGCAAGACCAACCTGGGCACGCAGCTTTCCGGTGGCGAGCAGCAGATGCTGGCCGTGGGCCGCGCTCTGGTGCTCAACCCGCGCCTGCTGCTGCTGGATGAGCCGCTCGAAGGCCTCGCGCCCATCATCGTGGAAGAGCTGCTGCGCGCCATCCGCCGCATCACGCGCGAAGAGGGCCTGTCGGCCATCATCGTGGAGCAGCATCCGCAGGCCATCCTGGCCATCTCGGACCACGCCGCCGTGCTGGACCGGGGCACTGTGGTGCACACCGGTAGCGCTGCCGAGCTGAGCGCCCAACCCGAGCTGCTGGACCGCCTGCTGGGCGTGGCACGGTAGCGCGCGCCATGGGCAGCGCTGTGCACCGCAGAACCCTCCTGGCCTGGCTGGCAGCGTCGTTCGGCGGTGCAGCCAGCGCGCAGGCCGCTTTTCCCTCACGCCCGTTGCGCATCGTCGTGCCCAATGCGGCGGGCGGCGCAGCCGACATCACGGCGCGCACGGTGGGCCAAAAGATTGCTGGCCCGTTGGGGCAAAGCGTGGTCATTGAGAACAAGCCCAGCGCGGGCGGTGTGGTGGCGGGCGAGCAGGTGGCCCGCGCCGAGCCCGACGGTCAGACGCTGCTGCTGGTGAGCAGCGGCACGGCGGTGAGCGCGGCGCTGTTCCAGTCGCTGCCGTTCGACACGCTCAAGGACTTTGCGCCCGTCTCCCTGCTGGCCACGTTCGACCTGGCCGTGGTGGTGAAGGAGGGAGGGCGCTTTCGCACACTGGGCGAGCTGCTGACGTATGCCCGCGCCCACCCCGGCCAGCTCAACATCGGCACACCGCAGATCGGCACCACACAGAACCTGGCAGCCGAGCTGTTCAAGGTGACGGCGGGCATTGACGCGCAGGTGGTGCCCTTCAACGGCACGCCGCCGGTCATCACGGCGCTGCGGGGTGGAGAGATCGACGTGATGGTCGATATTCTGGGTGGCCTCATGCCGCAGATCGGCGCCAAGGCCCTGCGGCCGCTGGCCGTGATGGGCGCACAGCGCGCGGCGCAGTTGCCCGACGTGCCTACCGTGCGCGAGAGCGGTGGCCCGCTGGCGGGCTTCAACGTCACGTCGTGGAACGGCCTGGCCGTGCCTGCCAAGACGCCCGCCGCCGTGGTGGAGCGCCTCTCGCGCGAGGTGCAAGCCGCGCTGGCCCAACCCGATGTGAAAAAGCGCCTGCTGGAGCTGAATCTGAATGCCCAGGGCAGCACCCCCGCGCAGCTGGGCGAGCACCTGGCCGCCGATGTGCGCCGCTGGAGCGACGTGATCGCCAAGGCCAAGATCGCGCGCCAGTGAGTGCTGCTGCTGCGGATCGTTGGCGGTGGTGAAAGGCGGAAAGGAACATCGAATGAACATCACACACATCGGCCTCGTGGGCTACGGCGAGGTGGGCAAGATCTTCAGTGCGGGCTTGCGCGTGCAGCCCGGCGTGGCCTCCGTCGCTGCGTGGGACCTGAAGCTGGCCGACCCCGCGCACCGCGACGCCTTGCAGAAGCACGCCGCGCAGGCGGGTGTGGTGGCGGTGGATGCGATGCAGGCGCTCTGTGCGCGCTGCGACTGCATCATCTCGGCCGTCACCGCGTCGAACACGCTGGCCTTGGCGCAGGAGGCGGCGCAGCACATCCGCCCCGGCACCGTGTTCCTGGACCTCAACTCCGCATCGCCCGGCACCAAGCAGCAGGCGGCGGCGCTCATCAACGCGCGTGGCGCGCACTATGTCGAGGCGGGCGTCATGACCTCCGTGCCGCCCTACGGCATCCGTGTGCCCATGCTGCTGGGCGGCGCGCAGGCTGCCGCACTGGCCGCGGTGCTGACCGGCTGGGGCATGGATGCCCAACCCGTGAGCGAGCAACTGGGCGTGGCCAGCGCCATCAAGATGTGCCGCAGCATCATGATCAAGGGCCTTGAAGCCCTGGTGATTGAGAGCTACGCCACCGCCCGCCACTACGGCGTGGAAGACCATGTGCTGCCCACCTTGGCCGAGACCTTTCCCTCCATCGACTGGAACGAACAGGGTCGCTACTTCTTCAGCCGCGTCGTGCAGCACGGCCAGCGCCGCGCCGAAGAGATGCGCGAATCGGCCCACACGGTGCACGAGACCGGCATGGAGCCACTGATGGCCTCGGCCATCGCTGCCAAGCAGCAGTGGGTGGCCGACCTGGCCCGCGAAGGCGTCTTTCACGGCCTGCCCAAGGACGCGCGCTGGCAGGACTATGCGGACCGGGTGTTGGGTAGTGAGTCATCCCTGTCCGGCGGGAACTGACAACGCGCTTCTGCGGTCGCTGCTACCACTGCAGCCTATTGAAACTGGCGCGGCTCAAAAAGCGAGGGACACCGAGCAAGGGCCGCCCCGCAGCGATGGCGTCGTCCCCCTGGGGGGAAGGCGCGCAGCGCCTCAGGGGGGAGACCTGTACAACGCCTGCAGCGTCGTCCGAATCAGCTCTGCCATGGCCTGCTGTGTGAGCGTGGCCGGGCGCTGCGAGCTGACGGCCATGAACAGCTTGCTGCGCAGGCGCGTGTTTCCGCTGGCTTCCGCATCCTCTCCATCGCTGCCCGCGCCGTGGATGGGCCGGGTGCTGAACACCTCCGATTTGCCCGATGTGGTGACCGCATTCATGGGCAGCACCGCGCAGCCCGCGCCATCGGCCACCAGGTCCAGGATGGCGGCTACGCCGTCGATCTCCAGGCTGATCTGCGGGCGTTTCCCGCGTGCGGCCAGTTCGGATTCCACCAGCATGCGGATGGAGTTGGGGCGCGTGGGAATCACCAGCGGAAAACGCGGCAGCTCGTCCAGCGGCAGGGGCGTGCGGGCCAGGGCATCAGCCTCTGCCTCGCTCTGGCCGGGGGCGCGGCGCTGCACCAGAAACAGGTCTTCCTCCAGCAGCGCCGTGGTTTCAATGCCCGGTGCGGGCGTGGTGTTGTAGAGCAGGGCAATGTCGAGCAGCCCCGTGGTCAGCGATTCGCGCATGGCCACCGACAGGCCTTCGCTGATGGCCAACGCCGCGTCCGGCATTTTCACCCGGAAGGCGCGCGTCAGCGGCACCGTCAGCACCTTGGCAATGCTGGGCGGCAGGCCAATCGCCACGCGCCCGGCCAGCGCACCGCGCACGCGGCCCAACTCTTCCCGCGCGCGCTCCACCTGGTGCAGGATGCCGCGCCCGTGCTCCAGCAGCAGCTTGCCCGCCTCGGTGGGCGTGGCGCCCCGGCCGTTGCGCACCAGCAGGTTCTGGCGCAGCTCCACTTCCAGTAGGCGCACCTGGCGGCTCAGGGCGGGCTGGGCAATGTCCAGCACCACCGAGGCGCGGGTAAAACTGCCCAGTTCGGCCACGCGCACAAAGTATTCGATCTGCTTGAGGTCCATGGGCAAGGCTCTCTGCTATTTGCAATAGCTGTGGGTCAACGATCACGGAATGATATATCTGGTAGTGCCGGGGCCGCCTTCATGTTTGGGCCGCCGCTGCCCACAATCGGCGGCATGTATACAACTGCACGCACCGCCTGGGCCACCCGCAGCCCGGCAGGAGACAACGCATGACGCAGCCTGCCCAGACTCACGCAAACAAGAATGCATCTCAGGCCCACGCTCTGGGGCAAATTGGTTGCACAACCCCTGATTTGCGTGAGGCTTTACTGTGATCCGAGGCATTTCTTCCATGGCCACGCGCCAGGTGCTGGCCGACCTGGTGGCCGGTTTTGCACAGCAGTCGGGCACGCAGGCCGCCATCGAATCGGTGGGCGGGGTGGACGCCGCCAAGCGCGTGGCAGCCGGTGAGGCATTCGACGTGGTGATCCTCGCATCCGACGCCATCGACAAGCTCATGGCTGCGGGCCACCTGGTGCATGGCAGCAAGGTGGACTGGGTGCACTCCGGCGTGGCCGTGGCCGTGCCTGCGGGCGCGCCGCTGCCCGACCTGTCCAGTGAAGACGCCGTGCGCGCTGCCGTGCTGGCCGCGCCCAGCATCAGCCTGTCCACCGGCCCCAGCGGCGTGGCGCTGAGCAAACTGTTCGAGCGCTGGGGCATTGCCGAGCAGATCGCCCCGCGCATGGTGCAGGCGCCTCCCGGCGTGCCCGTGGGCTCGCTGGTGGCCAAGGGCGAAGTGGCGCTGGGCTTTCAGCAACTGAGCGAGCTGCTGCATGTACAGGGCATCCAGATCGTGGGCCCGCTGCCACCGGCCATCCAGATCACCACCACGTTTTCCGCGGGCATCGGCGTGCATTCGCAGCAGGTGGATGCCGGGCGTTCGCTGCTGGCTTACCTGGCCTCGCCCGCTGCCGCAGACGCCAAACGCAAGCAGGGCATGGAGCCCGCCTGAAGCGATATGAACAACCCCCTGAGTCGCTTCGCGCCTTCCCCCTTCTCTCGCATTGCGGCGCAATGCGGGAAGGTGGACACCGCCAGTGCGGCGGGGCGGCCCTTGCGCGGCGGTCCTGGCTTGTGCCGTGCTTGAGCATGGTCCACGCTCAGTAGTCAGCCCGCGAACCCAACCAACGAACGATCCAAGGAGCAACCCACTATGAGCCTCATCATCGACTGCCACGGCCACTACACCACGGCCCCCAAGGCGCTGGAGAACTGGCGCAATGCGCAGATCGCCGGCATCAAAGACCCCGCAGCCATGCCCAAGGTGGCTGACCTGAAGATCAGCGACGACGAGCTGCGTGAGTCCATCGAGACCAACCAGCTCAAGCTGATGAAAGAGCGCGGCAGCGACATCACGCTGTTCAGCCCGCGCGCCAGCTTCATGGCCCACCACATTGGCGACTTCAACGTGTCCAGCACCTGGGCGGCCATCTGCAACGAGCTGTGCTACCGCGTCTCCACCCTGTTCCCCGACCATTTCGTGCCCGTGGCCATGCTGCCGCAGTCGCCTGGCGTCGATCCTGCCACCTGCATCCCCGAGCTGGAAAAGTGCGTGAAGGAATACGGCGCGGTGGGCATCAACTTGAACCCCGATCCGTCGGGCGGCCACTGGACCAGCCCCCCGCTGACCGACAAACACTGGTACCCCATCTACGAAAAGATGGTGGAGTACGACCTGCCCGCCATGATCCACGTGAGCACCAGCTGCAACGCGTGCTTCCACACCACCGGCGCGCACTATCTCAATGCCGACACGACGGCCTTCATGCAGCTCATCCAGGGCGATCTGTTCAAGGATTTCCCCACGCTCAAGTTCCTGATCCCGCACGGTGGCGGCGCAGTGCCCTACCACTGGGGCCGCTTCCGGGGCCTGGCGCAGGAGATGAAGAAGCCTCTGCTGCAAGAGCACCTGCTGAACAACGTGTTCTTTGACACCTGCGTGTACCACCAGCCCGGCATCGACCTGCTGAACGCCGTGATCCCGGTGAAGAATGTGCTGTTTGCCAGCGAGATGATTGGCGCGGTGCGCGGCATCGACCCCACCACTGGCAACTACTACGACGACACCAAGCGCTACATCGAGGCCTCCACCATCCTGAGCGCCGACGACAAGCACCAGATCTACGAAGCCAACACGCGCCGCGTGTTCTCCCGACTCGATTCACGCCTGAAGGCAAAGGGGCTCTGACATGTTTGAACTTGGCGTTGTCTACCGCAACATCACCCGGGCTGACCGCGCAGCGGCCGACGGCCTGGCCGCCCTCGGCTCGGCCACCGTGCACGAGGCCATGGGCCGCGTGGGCCTGCTCAAGCCCTACATGCGCCCCATTTACAGCGGCCAGCAGGTCAGCGGCACGGCCGTCACCGTGCTGCTGCAGCCCGGCGACAACTGGATGATGCATGTGGTGGCCGAGCAGATCCAGCCCGGCGACATCGTGGTGGCGGCTGTCACCTCGGAGTGCACCGACGGCTACTTTGGCGACCTGCTGGCCACCAGCTTCCAAGCCCGGGGCGCGCGCGCCCTCATCATCGACGCCGGTGTGCGCGACGTGAAGACGCTGCAGGAGATGAACTTCCCCGTGTGGAGCCGCGCGATCAGCAGCAAGGGCACCATCAAGGCCACGCTGGGCTCGGTCAACATCCCCGTGGTGTGCGCTGGTGCGCTGGTCACGCCAGGCGACGTGATCGTGGCCGACGACGATGGCGTGGTGTGTGTGCCCGCCGCCCGTGCAGTCGAGACGCTGGCCGCCGCGCAAAAGCGCGAGAGCTTTGAAGGCGAAAAGCGCGCCAAGCTCGCCAGCGGCGTGCTGGGCCTCGACATGTACAACATGCGCCCTGGTCTGGAGAAGGCGGGCCTCAAGTACATCGACTGAGCAGTTTTTCAGCCTTTTGGGTTGCAAGCGCTAGTGAATCATGCGCTTGCAGCTATGCAATTTATAGCAAACAGTTTCTTCAGAAGCTTCTTCTTTCCATGCGTTGTTCCGTGCCTCCCGTTTCCCTTTCCCGCCGTGCAGGCCTGGCCCTGGGCCTGGCGGCTGCGCTGGGCTGTGTGCCCCAGCTCGCCTCGGCGCAGGCGTTTCCGTCCAAGCCCGTGCGCATCATCACGCCCTTCCCCGTGGGCGGTGGGCCGGACGGCGTGGCCCGCCTGGTGGCTGAAAAACTGGGTCGCGCCTGGGGCCAGCCCGTGGTGGTCGAGAACCGCCCCGGTGGCAATGGCTTCATCGCCATCGACGCGTTCAAGCGCGGCGCCAAGGACGGGCATGACCTGATCGTGCTCGACAACGTGCACCTGGCCGCCTACCCCAGCCTGTTCAAGAAGCTGCCTTACGACACGGCCAAGGACTTCGACACACTGCTGCCGCTGTTCAAGACCTACTTCTTCTTCACCGTGGCCGCCAACAGCAAGTACAAGGCCGTGAGCGACATCGTGGCCGACGCCAAGGCCAACCCGGGCAAGCTCAACTACGGCTCCTGGTCCATCGGCAACCCGGTGCACCTGGGCTCCGAGCTGTTTGAAAGCGCCACCGGCACGCAGATGGAGCACGTGCTCTACAAAGAGACCACGCAGCTCTACACCTCGGTCTCCACCGGCGAGCTGTCGTTTGCGCTGGGCAGTGCTGCCACCGCCGGGCCGCTGCAGCGCGCGGGCAAGCTGCGCTTTATGGCCGTCACTGCGCCGCAGCGCCTGGCCAGCTTTCCGGACGTGCCCACCGTGGGCGAATCGGGCGGCCCCAAGGGCTTTGAGGTGACGGGCTGGAACGCCATTGCCGTGCCGCCCGGCCTGCCCGCTGCCGTGACCGACAAGATCCGCAAGGACATCGAGCAAGCCCTCTCCGGCGCCGATGTGCAGGAGAAGTTCAAGAGCTTTGGCTACGAGCCCTTCCCCACCACCCGCGCGCAGTTCACCCAGTTCGTCAAGGACGAGAGCCAGCGCTTTGGCGAGGTGATCAAGAAGGCCAACGTGTCCCTCGACTGACCCGCCCCCACCCAGCAACCAAGGACCCACGCCCATGAGCGAATTCACCAAGACCCCCGGCTGGCTGGACTGGTACGCCGGCCCCAGCAAACCCCGTTTCCAGGTGCCTGCAGGCGCGGTGGACGCGCACTGCCACGTGTTCGGCCCCGGGGCAGAGTTCCCCTACGCGCCCGAGCGCAAGTACACGCCCTGCGACGCCAGCAAGCACCAGCTGTACGCGCTGCGCGACCACCTGGGCTTTGCACGCAACGTGGTCGTGCAGGCCACCTGCCACGGTGCGGACAACCGCGCCATGGTCGATGCGTTGGTGCACTCCGGTGGCAAGGCGCGCGGCGTGGCCACCGTCAAGCGCTCGGTCACTGACGAAGAACTGCAGGCCATGCACGACGCCGGTGTGCGCGGCGTGCGCTTCAACTTCGTCAAGCGTCTGGTGGACTTCACGCCCAAGGACGAGCTGATGGAGATTGCCGCGCGCATCGCCAAGCTCGGCTGGCATGTGGTGATCTACTTCGAGGCGGTGGACCTGCCCGAGCTGTGGGACTTCTTCACCGCACTGCCCACCACCGTGGTGGTGGACCACATGGGCCGCCCCGATGTGAGCAAGCCGGTGGACGGACCGGAGTTTGAGCTGTTCCTGAAGTTCATGCGACAGCACCCCAATGTGTGGAGCAAGGTGAGCTGCCCAGAGCGTTTGAGCGTCACCGGCCCCAAGGCGCTGAATGGTGAGCAGAACGCGTACCAGGACGTCGTGCCCTTTGCCCGCAAGGTGGTCGCAGAGTTCCCCGACCGCGTGCTGTGGGGCACCGACTGGCCGCACCCCAACCTCAAGGACCACATGCCCGACGACGGCCTGCTGGTGGATTTAATCCCGCACATCGCGCCCACGGCCGAGCTGCAGCACAAGCTGCTGGTGGACAACCCCATGCGCCTGTACTGGCCTGAAGAAGTG